>Ga0193699_10000905_pt1 | contig 12020 bp, 14 predicted proteins | sample L3c2metaG_FD_160095 | JGI IMG/M metagenome (GOLD analysis project Ga0193699, IMG submission 160095) | Soil microbial communities from a riparian zone of the East river system, Colorado, United States - L3c2 | ecosystem: Environmental > Terrestrial > Soil > Riparian zone | place: USA: East... | reverse complement strand
TCCCCATGGCACCGCCTATCAGACCGATGCGGGAGCCTGCGCCGACTATGATTCGGTGATCGGGATGGAAAAGTTCGAGCCCATTCAGCGCTTCACCAAGAAGATGCCGACCGGGCGCATGACTCCCTCTCTCGGGCCGGCGACCCTTTGCGCAGTTTTTGTGGAGACCGATCGGCTGACCGGGCTGGCCTTGCGCGCCGAGCCTGTGCGCGTCGGCGGACGCCTCATCCCGACCACGCCCGTCGTTTGAGCCAATAGCCTAAGCATCAAATAGCTTGATCCCGTCTCGCCGCCGGGCCATATCGGACGCATGGTTCCCAGCGTCTTCGTGTCCCATGGCGCGCCGACCCTTCCGCTCGACGAGTGCCCGGCACGCACATTCCTCAAGGGCCTCGGCGCGACACTGCCACGCCCCAGTGCCGTTCTTGCGGTGTCCGCGCATTGGGAGACGGAGACGCCGACCGTCAACCTCGTCTCGGTCAACGACACCATCCATGATTTCTCGGGCTTTCCCGACGCGCTTTATGAGATGCGCTATCCCGCGCACGGTTCGCGTGCTCTGGTCACGCGCACGCAGCAGGTGCTGGCCGAGGCCGGCTTCAAGTTGGAGGTCGACGAGGCCCGCGGTCTCGACCATGGCGCGTGGGTTCCCCTGATGCTCATGTACCCCGAGGCCGACGTGCCGGTGGTCCAGCTCAGCGTGCAGAGTGACCTCGGGCCGGAGTACCATATGAAGCTTGGCGCGGCGCTTGCGCCCTTGCGGAGCGAGGACGTGTTGGTGCTAGGCACAGGCGGTTTCGTCCACAATTTGTGGAGCCGCGATCGCGGACGGATCGATGGCCCGGAGCCGCCCTGGGTGCCGGAATTTTCCGATTGGGTCCATGCCGCAATCACCCACGGGCGGACCGCGGACCTGGTCCGATACCTCAAGCTTGCGCCTCACGCCGCCCTGGCGCACCCCGAGGAGGAGCATTTTCTGCCGCTTTTTGTGGCCCTTGGTGCGGGCGGCGTGGCAGCGAAGCCCGAGCGCCTGCACGAAAGCACCACCTTTGGCACCCTCAGGATGGACGCCTATGCTTTTACCTAAGACGCCGCTCTTGAACCGGGCTCCTCGCCCCGCTATCTGACCCGCCGATCAGCTTTGGAAAACCGCCATGGCCGGCCATTCCCAGTTCAAGAACATCATGTTCCGGAAGAACAAGCAGGACGCCCAGCGTTCCAAGCTGTTCTCCAAGCTTTCCCGCGAAATCACGGTGTCGGCGAAGCAAGGCCTCCCCGATCCCGCACACAATCCCCGCCTGCGCGTGGCCATCATGGCCGCCAAGGCCCAGAGCATGTCCAAGGACGTGATCGACCGGGCCATCAAGAAGAGTCAGGGCGGGGACGCGGAAAATTACGAGGAGGTGCGCTATGAGGGCTATGGGCCCGGCGGCGTCGCGATCATCGTCGAGGCTTTGACCGACAACCGGAACCGCACCGCCTCCGACGTACGCGCTGCCTTTTCCAAATATGGCGGGGCCATGGGCGAGAACGGTTCGGTCTCCTTCATGTTCAGCCGCGTGGGATGCATCGTCTATCCCGGCAGCATCGGCGATGCCGACGCCATGCTAGAAGCCGCCATCGAGACAGGCGCCGATGAATCCATTTCATCGAGCGAAGGTCATGAATTCCTCTGCCGTGTCGAAGATTTCTCTGCCGTCCGCGACGCGCTGGAAGCCAAGCTCGGCCCGCCGCAAAGCGCCAAGATCATCTGGCGGCCGGGCAATATCGTTCCGGTGAACGATGATGAGGCCGGCGAGGCGCTGACCAAATTGCTCGATGTCCTGGACGATCATGACGATGTGCAGAACGTCTACGCCAATTATGAATTGAGCGACTCGCTCATGGAAAAACTCTCGGCGGCATAAGAGTTCCCTCTCCCCTCCGAGGGAGAGGGCGGCGCGCCGGAGCGATTTCGCGACCGCGCGCCAGGTGAGGGGGAGTTGTTCTTTTCGCTCAGGGAAGAATTGTCACAGCGAGGGCGAAATTGTCTGACTTATCTGCCGTAGTGCGGTTTCGATTATTGCCCGGGGAACGACGGCCCGATTGAGAAATTCAACCCACGCGCTCAAGTCGACAATAGCGGCCATTTCTCGCCATCGCGTCGGCAAATGTCCGCCACCCCGCTTATAGCCGAGCGCGACGCCGTCGGAAAACCCGGCGAGGGTCCCGAGCGGGGGACGCAGCAAATTGCCGAGATCGAAAAATGGGGTGCCGCTAAAGGCAAATTCCCAATCCAACACCGCTGACAGCGTGTGCCCGTTTGGGCCGCCCGTCACCAGTATATTCGATCCACCGAAATCCGAATGAGTGAGGCAGGGCGCTTGTTGCCACTCATCGAGAATTCCCCCTTTCTCTTCGATGAACTTCAACAATCGCTCCGTCAATTCTTTGCCAAGACGTTCGCCGGCAAGTCCGCGCGAGACGTATTCGCTCACAAAGAGAATCAACCCGCGACGTCCCACATCCACTGGTTCTTCGATTCTTAAGGACTCGTCGAAAAATCCCGTTTGATCAAAGGTAACTCGATTGATAGCCGCTAATGCCGTACCGACAGACGTGGCGAGGTTAAATGCATCCTGTGTGCTCAAGCTTGGAGCGATGTGATCGAGGCGATCTCCCTTAACCCACTCCATGATTGCGTAAGGAGAACGCGAGATTGGATTGTCACGCGCACTGAACCATAGCTTTGGCAAGGGTAGATCAAACTTGCTTCCGAGAGCGTAAATGGCCTCTTCCTTCGATGCTGATTCCGGACGCTGCTGATAAATTCTGATGACGACGGGAGCGCGCCCATCTTCAAAATCAACTCGGACATTTGTGTTTGCCAGTCCACCTGTTAGGGGTGAGACCGCGGAAATTCTGAGATTTGGTGACCAAGGTCGTACGAGGTCATTCGCTTCATCGACGCTAAGCGAGATCGCCGGTGTAATTCTGGGCCAATCTTCTCTCAAGTGTCCCGCTGCGATGAAAGCTTGCCCAATAGTATTCAGTGCCTGACAATGTAGCGCGATTCCCGCGCAGGCGCGTCTCATGACCATTTTCCGCATTGCCGGCTTCGACCCGGGGCTTTCCCGCACCGGGTGGGGCGTGATCGACGTTGCGGGCTCCAAGCTCACCCATGTCGCCAACGGCGTCATCGTCACGCTCGCCTCGCACAGTTTGGGCGTGCGGCTCGCCGCGCTGCATCAAGGTATTTGCGCGGTTTTGATCGAACATTCGCCCCATGCGGTTGCCGTGGAACAGGCCTTTGTCGCCCGCGATCCTCTGGCGGCGCTGAAGCTCGGCCATGCGCGGGCCATCGCGCTGCTCGCCGCCGCGGAAGCTGGGCTGACCATCGCCGAATACGCGCCCAACCACATCAAGAAATCCGTCGTCGGTGTCGGTCACGCGGACAAGATCCAAGTCCAGGCGATGGTGCGGCGCCTGCTTCCCGCCGTGTCTTTCGAAAGCGCGGATGCCGCGGATGCTCTGGCTTGCGCCATCGCCCATGCGCACCTCGCCGGCACGCGCTCGCGCATCGCCGCAGCCCTCGCGCAATGATCGGGAAATTGACGGGACGCGTCGATTCCGTTGGGCCCGACCATGCGATCATCGATGTCGGCGGCGTCGGTTATGTCGTGCATTGTGCCAGCTCGACTCTGTCGCGTCTCGCGGTGGGCTCCACGGCGAGCCTCGCGGTCGAAACCAAAGTCTCCGATGACGCCATCCGGCTCTACGGTTTTCTTGCCGCCGATGAGCGCGAATGGTTCCGCCTGCTGCAGACGGTGCAGGGCGTGGGTGCGCGCGTGGCGTTGGCCATTCTCTCGGCATTGAAGATCGCTGAACTGGAGCGCGCTCTCGTGCTCGGCGACAAATCGGTGGTGGGACGCGCGCAAGGTGTGGGGCCCAAGCTTGCCACGCGCATCGTGACCGAATTGAAAGACAAGGCTCCGGCCCTTGTCCTGCAGCGCAGCGCGGAAAGCGGCGAGCGCGCGGGCGGCCTGCAGGCGCCGCACCCGGTGGAATCGGACGCCATCGCGGCGCTGGTGAAACTCGGTTACTCGCAAATGACCGCCGCGGACGCCATTGTGCGGGCGAGCCAGGCGATAGGCCCCAATGCCGACGCCTTGCCGCTCGATGCATTGATCCGCGAATCCTTGCGTCAGCTGGCCCGATAGCCTAAACTGACTAGTCAGACTAGTCAGGAGCGATGATGAAACATTGGGCCCTACAGGACGCGAAGGCGCGGCTATCGGAACTCGTCCGCGCCGCGGAAAAGGAACCGCAATCCATTACATTGCGCGGGGAAGAGGCTGCAGTTCTCATTTCTGCGGCGGAATACCGTCGGCTGCAGGGCAAAGGAAAAGCTCCGAAACGGCCAATGACACTGTTGGAAGCGTTACGCGCTTGTCCCTATGAACTCGAGATTCCACCGCGCACCAAAGACCGCGACCGCGATATCGGCCTATGAGTTTTCTTTTGGACACTTGCGTGCTTTCGGAAAGCACGAAGACCGATCCAAATGATGGCGTACTGAGCTGGCTGGACCAGACCGCGGAAAATCTGAAGTACGCCAGCGTGCTGTCGTTGGCGGAAATAAAATTCGGGATTTTATGTTCGCCCGGCGGCCAAAGACGGACGAAACTCGAACATTGGTATGAAAATGTGTTGCGCCCATCGGCCGCGGAGCGCGTGCTTCCGTTTGACGAAGCCACAGCCTTGAAGTGGGCTGAGATCAAAGCCCAGTATCGCAACGCGCCCGTCTTGGATGCGCAAATCGCTGCCACGGCTCTGGCTCATGGCCTGACGCTGGTCACGCGTAACACCCGTGATTTTGCTTTTGCGGGCCTTGCCGTCTTCAATCCGTGGGCAAAGTGAAGCACAGTGCGGTCGACCCTGAGTCGAGCCATGCCAGCAGCCAAGCCCAAACCGGATTCCGCCAAGGAAGGCAGCCGCCTCGTCGCGCCCGAGCGCCGTGAGGAGGACGAGCTGGAGGCGAGCCTGCGTCCCAAGCGGCTCGCCGACTTCATCGGCCAGCAACAGGTGCGAGAGAATCTGTCGGTTTTCATCGAAGCCGCCAAAGCGCGCGGCGAACCGCTCGATCATGTGCTGTTCTCTGGTCCGCCGGGTCTGGGCAAGACGACGCTGGCGCAGATCGTCGCCCGCGAGCTCGGCGTTGGTTTCCGCTCCACCTCGGGCCCTGTGCTGGTGCGCGCCGGGGACCTCGCGGCGCTGCTCACCAATCTTGAGCCGCGCGACGTGCTCTTCATCGACGAGATCCACCGCCTCAATCCGGCGGTCGAGGAGATCCTTTATCCGGCGATGGAGGATTTCGAACTCGATCTGATCATCGGCGAGGGGCCTTCGGCGCGTTCGGTGAAGATCGGGCTTGCGCCCTTCACACTCATCGGCGCCACCACGCGCTCCGGCCTTCTGACGACACCGTTGCGTGACCGCTTCGGGATTCCGATGCGCCTGTCCTTCTACGAGACCAAGGAGCTGATGCAGATCGTGGCGCGCGGCGCGCGCGTGCTCGGTCTGCCGCTTACCACCGACGGCGCCCATGAGATCGCCATGCGCTCGCGCGGCACGCCGCGCATCGCGGGCAGGCTGTTGAAACGCGTGCGCGATTTCGCCGCCGTTGCCGGACGCGTCGAGGTCGATCAGGTCGTGGCCGATGCCGCGCTCGCGCGGCTGGAAGTCGACAAGCGCGGCCTTGATGCTTTCGACCGGCGCTATCTTGCGCTGATCGCCGAAGCCTATAATGGCGGTCCCGTCGGAGTGGAGACTTTGGCGGCAGCGCTCGGGGAACCGCGCGACGCCATCGAGGAGATCGTCGAGCCCTATCTGATTCAGCAGAGCCTGGTGCAGCGCACGCCGCGCGGGCGCATGCTGACCGGCCAGGCCTATGCGCATCTCGGACTTCCGGGTCCGACGCCAAAGCCACAGCAGCCGCTTCTTTTCGGCGATGACGAACCCTGACATCACGATCCGTTCCGCGACCGTGCGCGATGCGGACGCCGTCTGCGGGATTTACAATCCCCACATTCGGGGCTCGATCGTCACCTTTGAAGAAATCGAAGTGGCGCCGAGCGAGATGAGCACGCGCATCGCAGGGATAATTCAGAGTTTCCCTTGGCTGGTCGTGGAGCAGAACGGCGCGCTTCTCGGCTATGCTTATGCCGGTAATTTCAGCGACCGCTCCGCCTACCGGCATTCGGTCTTTTCGACGATCTATGTGGACGAGAAGGCGCAACGCAAGGGTATCGGAACGATACTTTACACAGCTCTGCTTGAACGGCTGCGGCTATCGAATATCCATGTTGTGGTTGGTGGGATCGCTTTGCCCAATGCGGCCAGCGTTGCCTTGCACGAGAAATGCGGCTTCAAGAAAGTCGCGCATCTGAGCGAAGTGGGATTCAAATTCGGCCGGTGGATCGACGTCGGCTACTGGCAGATTGCCCTTTAAGGGATTCGATGGACGGCCAAGCGCAAGAACCCACCGGCGGCTGGTTCGAGGGACGCACCCACGTCTTTCCGGTCCGCGTCTATTACGAGGACACGGATTTCTCCGGCGTGGTCTATCACGCCAATTATCTGCGCTTCATGGAGCGGGGACGTTCCGAGTTCCTGCGCATGTCCGGCGCAGGCCATCAGGGTCTGTTCGCGGCCAGCGAACCGCTGGTCTGGGCGGTGCGACGCATGAATGTCGATTTCGACCGCCCGGCTCGCATGGAAGAAACTCTCACGGTCCGCACCAGTGTGCTGGAGCTCGCCGGCGCCCGCATGCGCCTCGACCAGAGGATCGCGCGCGCCGACGATATCCTGGTGAAGGCTACGGTCGAGGTGTGCGTCATCACGCTTGACGGGCGGCCGCGCCGCGTGCCCGATTCCACACGCAAAAAATTGGAATTCTTTCTGGAAACTCGATAATAACCCGGACCCCCACGGAGGAACTTATGCGCAAGCTCGCTCTCGCCCCGATCCTGCTTCTATGCCTCGCTGCCACGCCGGCCGCCTCGCTTTCCGACAAGCCTTATATCAGCGCGACCGATGTCGACTTCCCCGGCCTTCTGCCGCCGCCCCCGACCGAGGCTTCGCCCGCCGGCAAGCGCGACCTGCAGGCGATCCTGGATCTGCAAAAGAATATGACACCCGAGCGGATGGCGGCGATCCGGACCGACCTCGACCAGAGCGTCTACACCATCGCCGGTCCCGTATTGGGTCCGAAATTCACCAAAGCGAATTTCCCGATGGTGGGCGCCTTCATCGACAAGGTGGTCAAGGACGGCGGCGTCGGCGTCGGCCCGATCAAGCAGAAATACAAGAAGCTGCGTCCTTTCCAATTCAGCAAGGAAATCCAGACGCCGGACGATATCGCCAAAGCCGCGGGAGGCCCGACCTATCCGAGTGGCCACAGCACGAGCGGCGCCGAAGTCGCACTGATCCTGGGCATGATGGTGCCGGAGAAGCGTGAAGCGCTTTACGAGCGCGGCTGGGAATATGGCATTCACCGGATCACCAGCGGCGCGGCCTATCCGTCCGACTTCGAAGGCGGCCATATTGCCGCCACGCTCGCGGTCCAAGCGATGATGAAGAATCCCGAGTTCCGCGCCGATTTTGACGCGGCCAAAGCCGAAGTCCGCAAAGGCCTCGGCCTGAGCTAGCGATCTGACAGGCCTCGCTTTTGGGGATGACTGACATGCGCAAGCTGTTCCTCCTGCCGGCGTTGCTTCTCCTTCTCGAAGCGACGCCGGCGCTCTCTTTGTCGGATGCGCCTTACCTCGCGCCGGGTGCGTTCGACGCCGTGAACCTGCTGCCTCCGCCGCCTCAGCCGAATTCGCCGGAGCAGAAGCGCGACGTGGAACGCGTGATCCAAACCCAAAGGGCGAGCACGCCCGAACGCATGCAGCTCGCCCAAGCCGATGCCAGGGTGGACCTCACGCGCTTCGGTGACGTGCTCGGGCCCAATTTCGTCCCGGACAAGATGCCCACCGTCGTCGCTTTCTTCCGTAAGGTGGCGCGCGACACCGGCACGGTGGTCGGAATCGCCAAGGATTGCTGGGAGCGGCCGCGCCCGTTCCTTGCCGATGCACAGATTCACCCGCCGGGCCGGATGCAGCAGGAAACCGCTATCGCGCCGGGAACCGTGGCGCAGAACACCGCGCCCCATGATTCCACGTCGCCTTGCCGTGCCGTCGAGCCGACGCCGGCGTTCTCCTATTCCTACCCCAGCGGTCATTCGACCTATGGGGCAGTCACTGGAATTCTTCTCGCCAACATGGTGCCCGAGAAACGCCGCGAGCTCTTTGCCCGCGGCTGGGACTATGGCGAGAGCCGCGTGGTCGGCGGCGTCCATTTTCCCACGGACGTCGAATCAGGCAGAATCGAAGCCACGGCGATGGTCGCTTTGATGATGCAGAACGCCGATTTCAGAGCCGATCTTGCCGCGGCCCGGGTGGAACTACGAAGGAGTCTCGGGCTTTCTCAATGATGTCATGCCCTTGTCCGCCTACAGGCCGCTTCAGCTGCCGTCGCGACGGATGACGCGGCAGGGCGTCTCAAAAGGACGCAGGGATGAGGGTCAAAATTCAGCCATCATTGAATGGGTTCACTAGCACCCGATCATTCCGTTGGTCCCAAAAAGAGGAGAAGCGCGATCTCGCCGCCTACGCGCTCATTAAGACCAACCCAAAAGGGATAATCATGACGGGTTTGCGTTTTGTCGCCACGGTGCTGCTGGCGTTCATTCTATGCCTTGCATGGGATGGCGGCGGACATTCTGCTTGGGCTCAGTTCCAGCGCGCCGCCCCGGCGCAGGGAAGGCCGCCCGTGGCCGCGCCCACCGGCGCGCCCGCGGAAGCGGCGCCGTTGGCGGCCCCGGCGGGAATCATCGACACAAATGTGGTCGGCTCACGAGCCGAGATCGAGGCGGCCTTTACGCCTATAGGCCTGTTTCTACGTGCAGACATCGTCGTCAAAACCGTGCTGGGGCTGCTGATACTCGCCTCGTTCTGGTCCTGGGTTCTGATCATCGACAAATGGATCGCCTTTGGCTCGCTGAACCGAAAAGCCAAACGTTTCGAAAAGAATTTCTGGTCGGGTCGTTCGCTGGATGAGCTTTACGCGCAACACGCGCAGCGCACGGATCAGCCATTCACTGCCGTGTTCGTTGCCGCCTTGCGCGAATGGAAGCGCTCCTTCGAGGGCGGCCCGCCCCGCGAAACCCAGCTTGCCAGCGTCAAAGACCGCGTGGAGAAGGCGATGAGCGTTTCGATCCAGCGCGAAGTCGAAAAGATCGAACGCGGGCTCAGCTATCTTGCCACCGTCGGATCGACCGCGCCTTTTGTCGGTCTGTTCGGCACGGTGTGGGGAATCATGACGGCGTTCCAGGCGATCGCAGCGCGCAACGACACCACGCTTGCAACCGTCGCGCCGGGCATTGCGGATGCGCTCTTTGCCACCGCGCTGGGACTCGTTGCGGCCATTCCCGCGGTCATTGCCTATAACCGCTTTGTGAACGAGCTCGGGCGCTACACGGGGCGCCTTGAATCTTTCGCCGACGAGTTCTCGACCTTCCTATCGCGGCAACTCGACGAGAGATCGCGCTGATGCCCTCCGTCCTCAACAATCCGCGATCCGGGCGCGCTCAGCGCGGACGTCATGGACGGCCGATGTCGGAGATCAATGTCACGCCCTTCGTGGATGTGATGCTGGTCATGCTCATCGTTTTCATGGTGACGGCGCCCTTGCTCACCGTGGGCGTTCCCGTCGATTTGCCGCAGACCCGCGCCAAGTCCCTGGGCGAGGATCGCGAGCCGCTCGCCGTCAGCATCGACAAGGGCGGCACGATCTTTCTGCAGAATACGCCGGTCGGAATCGACGAATTGGTGTCGAAGCTCATGGCGATCTCCAACAATGGCTACAATCAGCGCATTTTCGTGCGCGGCGACAAGACGGTGGATTACGGCAAGGTCATGGAGGTCATGGGTCTTCTGAATTCCGCTGGCTTCACCCGGATCGGCCTTGTGACGGATGCCCCAAAAAAGCCGCCGGAGCGTTGAAAGCTCGTCTTAAGGACCCGGCGCGACACTGGCGCAGGATGAGGATTCGGGCGTGACGGGATGATGAAGCGGAGCATGATCGCATCGGGCGTGCTGCACGCGATGGTGATTGCGGTCGCCACCGTTGCGTGGCCGCATGCGATCGAGCAATCCGACGAAACCCCTTCCGTGGTGCCGGTCGACCTGGTCACGATTGCCGATGTCACCAATATCGCGCCTTCCGTGCAGGAAGCTCAGAAGCCCGAAACCCCGCCCGAGCCTGCCCCGCCCCAGCCAGAGGCTGCAACCCCGCCGCCGCCGCAAGCGGAAATTGCACCTCCAGAGCCCGATAAGACGCCCGTACCCCCGCCCAAGGAAGCGGAGCAGAAGAATGCCTCCGCTCCCGCCAACCCCGTGCGTCCGCGCCGTAAACCCGCGCCCGATCAGCAGAAATTCGATGTCGATACCGTGATCGCCATGCTCGACAAACGGGCTCCCAAGCCCGTGGCGCCCCCGCCGCCCAATGCCAAACCTGCCGAAACCACCATTAAGGGCATAGGGGCGCAGGACGCTTTCACGATGGATTTGAAGGACGCGCTGCTGGCGCAGATGCGCGAGTGCTGGAACGTTCCGGTCGGCGCGCCCAATCCGGAGCAACTGATTGTGCAGGTGCGCGTTTTTCTCGCGCAGGACGGCAGTTTGGCGCAGCCGCCGCTGCTTGAGCCGGCCTCCCGTGCGGCGGCGGCTGGGAACCCTTACATGCGCACGGCAGCCGAGGCGGCGTTGCGCGCCGTGAGTGTTTGCGAGCCCTATAAGCGTCTGCCGCCGAACAAATATGAGGCGTGGCGGGAGATCGTCATGACATTTGATCCCAGCAAGATGATTGGCCGGTAGGAACCCAGAAAGATGGCAATTTCCGATAGGTTTTTCCGTTTCCGGCGGCACCTGACCTTTGCCGCGATTCTCGCGCTCAGCTTCGCCGTGGCCGGATTTCCCCCCGCCCAAGCCGCGCTGCAAGTTCGCGTCGATCAGGGTGTTACCGAGCCCATTCCGCTGGCTATTCCCGATTTTCTCGGCACCGGCCAGTCAGGCAGGGACATCGCGACGGTGGTGCGCGCCGATTTGGAACGCTCGGGCCTCTTCCGCTCGCTCAATCCCGCCTCCTTCGTCGAACGAATCACCGACATCAACACGCCACCGCGCTTCGGGGATTGGCGCACGATCCAGGCCCAAGGGCTGGTGACCGGCCAAGCCCTGATGCAACCCGATGGCCGTCTCAAGGTCGATTTCCGCCTGTGGGATATCTTCGGCGAGAGCCAGATGGTCGGGTTGCAATTTATGACGACGCCGGAAAACTGGCGCCGCATCGCCCATCTGGTTTCCGATTCCATCTATGAGCGCATCACGGGCGAGAAGGGTTATTTCGATACCCGCGTCGTATTCATCGCCGAGTCCGGGCCCAAGCTCAACCGCCGCAAGCGCTTGGCGGTGATGGACCAGGATGGCGCCAATCCGGTGTTCCTGACTCAGGGCGATTATCTGGTGCTCACCCCGCGCTTCAATCCAACCGCACAGATGATCGCCTATATGTCCTATATCCAGAACAGGCCGCGCGTTTATCTCTTCGACCTAGAAACCGGGCGTCAGGAAGTGCTTGGCAATTTCCCCAATATGACGTTCTCGCCGCGCTTTTCCCCTGATGGGAAAAGCGTTGTCATGGCTCTGGAGACGAACGGGAATTCGGAAATCTACGTGATGGATTTGGCGACCAGGACCTCCAAGCGCCTGACCAACGATCCGGCCATCGATACGGCGCCGTCCTTCTCGCCCGACGGCAAACAGATCACCTTCGAGTCCAATCGCGGCGGGTCGCAGCAGATCTACGTCATGAACGCGGATGGCTCGAATGTGCACCGCATCAGTTTCGGACAGGGCAAGAACGGAACGCCGGTGTGG
>Ga0193699_10000903_pt1 | contig 12028 bp, 9 predicted proteins | sample L3c2metaG_FD_160095 | JGI IMG/M metagenome (GOLD analysis project Ga0193699, IMG submission 160095) | Soil microbial communities from a riparian zone of the East river system, Colorado, United States - L3c2 | ecosystem: Environmental > Terrestrial > Soil > Riparian zone | place: USA: East River... | reverse complement strand
GCGAGTACCAGGAACAGTTTGTTCTCGACCTTGAGCTTTACCGGTATCTGTCGACGGTCACGCGGCACACCATCCACGATGTTCACAGGCAACTCGCCGAGCTGAACAGAACCTTCAACAAATGGTCGGCGAGCGTCGGCGGCGGGATGATCGCGATGAGCCCTGAGGAAGCGCGCACAGAGTCAAGCCGTATCTTCGATGAGATGGAAGAACAAGAGGACGAAGAGTCGGAGAAGTCCGACGACGACTAGTTGGTTCCGTTCGCAGTAGAGCCGCGTGCTGGGCACCCGACGGCCAAATGTGGCACGGCTTCGCCGTGCGTTGGCCGCCCGTAGGGGTGCCCGGAGAGGGCGACGCAAGAACACTCCGCGCTCGGGGCGAAGGCGAGACGCCTGGGCCGGGATGAGCGGGTCAGAGATACTCTCGCTTTGATGACGACGGTTCACGCGGCACTCGACCTAACGACCATCGCCTCGACTCTCGTCGGTGGTGTCCTCGCGATCCTCGGCGGATACTTGGTCGGCCTGAAGCAGCGTTCATGGCAGAAGGAACAGGCACTGTTCGAACGAGACTTGGCGAAAGAGCAGGCGCAGTTCGAACGAGAGCTATCCATCACCAGGGCTCTTGACGGGTCGCTGGTCGAGGCCGAGAGGCGGATCTTGGGCCGGGGCGTCCCAGAGGGGGAGAGCAACTGGGAAATGGCACACCGGGAATGGGAGGAGGCATGGGTGCGTGTGTCACCACTCCTTATAAATCGCAGCGTAAAAGACCGGTACGAATCGGCAGGCAGAATGCTTACTGAGCTTGTTCTGTACGACGGCGACGCCAGGCCTGCGCAGCAGAGGAGGATTGCGCTCCGCGGCACCCTGAATGCGCGGCAGGTCATCGCCTACTTCAGCCGGGAGGACGACCCGCCGCCGCCTTGCTTTCCTGACCCTGATGAGCTGACCCGATTGCTGGGGGAGGGTGATCCCGATCCGCTTTGGCCGGACCAGCCGCTACAGCTATGGCTCAATGAGAATCCGGTGCCAGATTGGCACCCCGAGCGTGACTCCTAGACCTCAGCCTTCCCCAGGATCTGCCCGACCCGTTCGGAGACGGCTCGGGCGAACTCCTCCTCGGCGCTGAGCGCGACGTCGGGTTTCGTCTGGATGCCGCCGTGAATGCGGATTGACTCGCCGTCCGAGAACTTGAAGCTCCACTTCGTCTTGTGATCCGCCTTCCCGTCATAGACACGCGGGTCGTAGCTTTCCAAGCCGACCACGATTCCAGAGTTCGTCAGTGGGCGACTCTCGAACTGCAGGCTGTACTCGGCGTCGTCGTTGCGGCCTATCCAGATCTCGACCAGCCGATCACCGATGAGCAGCAACGCCTTGGGGTCGGGGCTGGCTCCGCTCGGCACCACCATCCACGCGTCGGGCGTGGGTATCTCCCGAAGCGCGCTGTGGATCAGGCCATCTACTGCTCGACCCTGATCTGGATCATCGGGTCGACAGCCTGCCCAGAAGTGGTCGCTTATGACGCTGGCAATATCCTCGTCCACGGGCCTGAGGATAGGGCAAGGCGTTCGTCAGGATGGCGAGCGGCGATTTCTTTAGGGTCCGAAGGCGATGGGCGAGCCAAATCACATTTACAGCCGCCATTTCGACTTCCCCATCTGGCCGGTCGCGTCTGCATCCGAACTGGCTGACTACGCGGAGTGGCTTATCGACCTTGTGAGGCAAGAGATCAGCGCTGAGCCGGAAATCACGCTCAACGTCCAGGTCTTCGGACGTGACAGCGAGCCGTCGATTCCGCTCGATGAATTCCGCGAGCGGTTTGACGAATTCCCTTTCGACAAGGTCTTCGGCGCGTCGCTGGACGTGTGGAATCCGCGCCGCAGCCTGACTCTTGAGTTCGGGCTGAATAGCTCAATCCTGGGAGATAACACGGCAATCGTGACCGTCAGCGGAACCGACAAGGAGCGTGTTCAGCGGATCAAGTCGAGGGTGCGCGAGGAGGGAGAGGTCCGTCTGAAGCTTCTAAGGGAGGCCGAGGCCAAAGCGAAGGCCGACGCTGATTTTGAGAGGCAGAAGGCGGCGGCGGGGATCGGCGACGTAGCCGGTGCGATCTTTGAAGCAGAGGCGAAGCGCGAAGGGGAACGCAACCGGCGGTCCGCACTGCGCGACGTGACTACGTCGAAGGAGCCGGAGCCACCGAGCCCTCCGTCGCGGTTCAACCGTTTCATTCATCACCCGGTGACGATCGGGCTCATCGTGACCGTGGTTGGGAGCGTTATCGCGGCGTTGATCGTCGCCGCGATTCTCTCTGCCTGACCCGATCGGCATCTGCGAGCCCGTGTCCCAAAATATGTCCCCGACTCCACCGATCTAGATCGAACTGGATCGAACTCTTAATAATTCTCAGGCACGAATCGCCCGTAAATGGCTTGCTAGAGCCAATTCTCAGTCCGGAAACCGGGGTTCGAATCCCCGTAGCGGTACCTCATAGAAAGCGCTCTAGAAAGCCAAAAACCCCGGTTTTGCCGGGGTTTTTCTAGTTCTTTGGGGCAACGGTTCGGCAACAGGGTGTTGCCGACGCTGTATCTAGGCGCAGGCCCAGGGCGAGCGTTCCCCATACTGAAGCGGTTTGCGCTGTTGCCGCGCGGCAACAGGCGGCAGCGGTCGAGGTAACGGCCGCGAGACGGCTGTCGTGTTGCTCAACCTCGCCGCGAATGACGACGGGGGAGGATCGTGATGGCGAACGTCAAGGAGGCTTCGTGGATCAGGTCGACCGGGATGGCCGTTGTCTTCGCCGCGCTTCGCGGTGGTTTCTCTGAGCCGAATAGAGCGATCGAGATGAGCTGGCCGCGCGGGTCGTGGCGGGCCTTGTAGCGAATTCCGGCGTAGCCGGCCTCTTGAAAGGCGAGTGCCCAGCCCTGAGTCAGGTTGTAGTCGGTCGTCGAGTGGATCTCGGCGGTGAGGCCGACGAGTCCGAGGACAGTTGGGTCGGTCAAATCGACGACGCTGACTTTGGGTGGACGCAGCCTGGAAAGACGTTGCGCGTTGACCAGAGGCTCCGGGATCACTCCGCCTGGCCGCAGCAGGCGCCCGAACTTCTCGACGAAGGCTCCGATCGGTTTCTCGGCGAGGTAGCAAGTGCCCGACTCGGCAAGGTTGAACCTGCCATCGGGGCCGACATCGAAGAACCAGGGAGCGACATCGGCAGCATGGATCCGCCACAGAGATTCCGTCCCGAGCTTCGCGCTGGGAAGCCCGGGGAGTTCGTCTGGGGGAGCGGGAAGGCCGCGCGGCGTCAACGCTTCAGCTCGGCCACGGCGCGATGAGCCGAGAGAAGCAGCGGCTCGAGGTCCGTGTCGCCGAAGGCATCGACAGGAGTCCGGTCACCAAGCTCCGGCTGAGGCGCGGTGGCAAACGCCGCGAGCGTCCATGAATCGAGCCTCGCATCGCTGAAGACCTCGTTGAGCCTCTTGACCGCCCCGAAGGGCGCCCCGCTAGCCGAATCGAACTGCCAGCGCGGATACCGAATCAGCCCAGCGTCATCGCGCAGCGCGATCACCGACCCGCTGAGAACCCGCTGGCGCAGCCCCTCCCGGCTGATCCCACCGAGCAAAACCCGCGCCTCGGCGCTGGTCAGCAGCTCTCCGAGAGCCCGTTCCCAGGCACCACCAGCGAGCACGACCATTGCCGCACGACGACCGAGCACCTCGGCATCATCAGCCGAGCTTGGCTGCCCACCGATCTCGGTGAGAGTGCGTCGGAACTCTTCGACGGTGCGATCTAGGAGAGCTGGTTTTGCTGCCATCGGCTACTGAGAGTAGCGTCAACCCCGTCAACGGTCAAGGAGTAGTCGCCCCGCGACCAAAGGCCGCGATTTCAACAACGTCTATGACGCGACCATTTTCGCCTCCCCTACCAGGCAGAGCCTCTTCGCGAGTCGGTGCCATTTGACGCGATTAGCGGGGATAACTACGAACTATCCTTGACAGCTATCAGTCCGTACCCGTAGCGTGGGCGGCTGCGGTGAATGGAGGGCTGGAGGTGCCATTTTCCGTTGGCCTTATGTCTGGTCGGATCCGTCTCGGCAACCACGTAGACATCCACTAGGCCAATTCTTACAAAGCAGGTTCACAGCTTGAGCGTCCAAGACGAGATATTTGAGTGGGTACAGAGCTTCGAGTCCTGGAAACAGGAGCTCTTTGTATGCGCAGCCTCATCCCCCCAGCTGGGTGAGGCCGACGCAGAGGTTGTCGCGAAGATGTTGCTTGGCGAAGCTGTCGAGGGAAGGGGCCCTCGCGAGGTGTCCCGAAGTGATTTCCCGGCGGCCGAGGGCGCAGATCAGCCGATGTTCATCAAGCGGATCTGCGACTTGGAGAACGTCAACGTGATCGCCAACGGTCAGTCGCTCGCCTTCGAGCCAGATGGGCTCAATGTGGTCTGGGGTGCCAACGGTGCCGGCAAGACCGGTTACTCGCGAATCCTCAAGCACGCGGGAAGGACTCTGCATCGCGAGGGTGTGCTCACCAACGTCAAAGCGAAGGATGCCAGCGTTGCTCCGAGCGCCACGATCGTTGTATCCATTGGTGGGGAGGAGCACGAAGTCTCCCTCGATCTCCTCCACGGCACTCCGCCGGCGCTGCTGGGACGTATCTGTATCGCCGACAGTAAGGCGGGAGAGATATATCTGACCAAGGAGACTGAGGTCGACTACGTCCCGACGACGCTCGCGAGTCTTAGTCGTCTCGCGGCAGGCCTGAATGCTGTTAAAGCCGTCCTGCAGCGGCGACTTGAAGCGATCGAGACGTCGCCAATGGACCCTCGTCCCTTTGGTGAGGGCACGGCAGCCGGCCAGCTTGTCGGAGGCCTCGACGCCAAGACTTCCGAGGAGGGCGTTAAGACCGTTGCGCAGCTCAGCAAGGACGACCTTGCGAAGCGCGCTGCGCTTCGCAAGAAGGTAGGCGAACTCGACGCGATGCAGGCCCCACAGCTGCGTCGAGCCGCCGAGCGTGACGTTGCGGACGCCTCTCGCCTCTTGGAGGATCTCAAGAATCTCGCGGCTCCACTGCGCGAGTCTGCGCTCGAGGTCGCCCGTGAGCGAGATCGTTCCCTGCGGGAGGCTCGGGAGGCCGCAGCGCTGGCGGCCAAGCGCTTTGAGGGTCAGCCACTGGGCGAGGTTGGCAGCGAACCTTGGCGGCTCCTCTGGAGCGCCGCGCGACAATACGCGAGCCACCTCGGTCAAGCGCTGCCGCCTGATCACGATCCTGCATGCTGTCCACTTTGCATGCAGGAGCTTGGGTCGGAGGCTCGCGATCGCCTCCGTGACTTTGAGCAGTTCGTCGCCGACGACGTCAACGCAAAACTGAAGAAGCTCGAAGACGAAGTCGAGGAGAGCCGTCTCCGTATCCCCGATGCGGAGACGGTGCGCGCTGGACATCAGAGTGTGCTGGAGCGGCTCGGAATCGCTGACGGCGAGCCGGGGCGGGTAATCGACGATTGGCTGGATCTGGCTCGCAATTCCCTGCGCCTTTTGAAGAATGGAGAGTTCGATGATCTCGCGTCGATCGAGGTGCCATCCGAGTTGAGCCCCTGGATCGATGCTCGCAAGCTAGGGGCGGAGCGCCAAGCTGCGATTGAGCGCGGGGAGGAGAGCGAGAAAACGCGGCATGACCTCGCGGAGATCGATGGACGCCACCTTTTGTCAGAGCGGGTCGACGAGGTGCTCGGACGCCTCGCTGCGTTGCGCGAGATAGACCGGCTTGAGAAGGCGATGGCTGAAACGAATACCAGCGCAGTCAGCCGCAAGATCGGCACCTTTTCTCAGCAACTGATCCAGGCGGGCTTGGAGGAGGCGCTCAACAAACAGCTGAAGGCGCTGGAGTTTCGTGCTCTGGAGGTAGTACCGAAGACCCGCATCGTGAGTGGTCGTTCGATGGTCTACCTCCGCTTCAAATCGGTCGACGATGTGCCCTTGACCGACGTCCTTAGTCATGGCGAGCAGCGGCGCCTCTCCCTTGCCATGTTTCTTGCCGAGATGGAAGTGCTATCCGACCCGAGTCCCATCGTCCTCGATGACCCCACCAGTTCGATCGACCAGGAGGGGCGCCGGCAGATCGCGCGCACCTTGGGGCAGCTTGCTGAGAACCGCCAAGTCATCTCTTTCACCCACGAGCTTTCCTTCGTTTTTGAGCTCGGCCGCCAAGCCCCCGAGGGTCTCTCGATTCACACCCAGCATGTCTATCGCCAGGGCGAAACGGTCGGCCACGTTCGGCCCAGTTTGCCCTGGGAGGGACTCAGTCCGGCCGATCGCGTCGGTCCTCTGCGTGATCGGCTTCTTTCGCTCAAGAAGCTCCGCGAGAGCCATGACGAAGATGACTACCGGGACAAGGCGGCTCGTTTTTGTTCCCTCCTTCGAGAGTCGATAGAGCGCACCGTTGAGGATCGAATTCTTGCTGGGGTTGTTCAGCGACGGATCGATGACGTTCAGACCAAGAAGTTGCGTCAGGTCAACTGCAGCGAGGAGATATGTGAGATGGTCGATCGCGGGATGAGCGGCAGTTCGCCTTGGGTCCACGACCAGGCGCTTGCCGACGGATCGGAGCCGCCGACCCCAGACGAGCTTCGCGAAGGTCTCGACCTCTATATCGAGCTGCTTGCCAAGCTTGATGACGCCGATCGCGAGCGTAAGAAGGGCACCAAGAAGCGCAAGGCGGAGCGCGTCACCAAACTGAAGGCCGTCGAGTCTGGCCGGGCAGACTCAGGGCAACTCTCCGTCCCCGATCTCAAACCGGTCCCTGACGCGGCCGAGCCAGCCAGCGCGGACATAGCGCCGACGCCTGATCAGGGAGCCCCCCAGAGTGTCAAGGGGCTCGACCACGACTAACCCAGCGACTGCTTCGCGCTCTCTCCGCTTCCACCAGCGCATCGCTTTACGCACGCGCTGAGCGTGCAGGAGGACTGCACGCACAACTGCAACGTTCCGCTCTAGTTACAGGTACGTTCCCAAAAATGGCGGCGTTGATCGACATTACCGCGCGGCTGGCAAAGGGGACGGCAGGCCGAACCGAGGCCGACATTCAGGCAGACGTACGGGCGCTCTTGCTCGAGGCCCCTCTACACCTTGCCGATGACGACCTTGATGTCTCTCTTGAGGCTCAGGCTGGGGGCGGCCGGAGAATCGATATCGAGGCCGGCTGCGCGGTAATTGAGGTCAAGAAGAGCCTTGGTTCTCCTACGATTCTTGCGGCGGCGATTGAGCAACTTGCAGAGTATGTGCGCTACCGCACCGAGGAGCGCACCCAGCGCTATGTAGGCGTCCTCACTGACGGTAAGGTCTGGATCCTCTATCACCTGGCCCCGAGCGGCGAGCTCGCCGAGGTGAGTCGCTTTCAAGTAAAGGGGACTGGCGACCTTGAGGGCCTTGCCGCCTGGCTCGAGACGGTCCTGGCGACTGCGGACAGGATCACGCCGACGCCTACGGAGATCGTCCGACGCCTTGGCGCAGATTCTCCCGCAGCGCAGCTCGATCTCGCCGACCTTCGCTCTCTATATCAGGCCTGTCGCAAGAACCCCGAGGTGCAGGTCAAGCGCGAACTTTGGGCCCGCCTTCTCCTGTCTGCCCTTGGAACGAGCTTCGAGGACAGCGATGAGTTGTTCGTCACCCATACCTACCTCGTGCTCATCGCCGAGTTGATCGCGCATGAGGTCATGGGGCTTCCCACCGACGCCGCGAGCGGAGATGTTCGCGAGCTGCTCGAGGGACAGCAGTTTGCGATCGCCGGCCTGTACGGGGTGGTCGAGGCCGACTTTTTCGACTGGCCCGCGACGATCACCCAAGGTCAGCCGATCATTGCCGCAATCGCGCGCCGGCTTTCGCGCTTCAATTGGGCCGAAGTCGAGCATGACGTTTTGAAGGCACTTTATGAGTCGGTCATTGACTCGGAGACTCGCCACAGGCTGGGCGAGTACTACACGCCCGACTGGCTGGCAGAGAAGATCGTCATTGATCACTTCGATCACCCGCTTGAGCAGCGTCTGCTCGATCCGGCGTGTGGTTCGGGGACCTTTTTGTTCTGGGCAGTCCGGCGCTTGCTCGCAGCCTGTGAAGAGGCTGGTCTCTCAAATCACAAAGCCTTGGAGCGCGTGGTCGCCCAGGTGCAGGGCATGGATCTTCACCCGGTCGCGGTCACGCTGGCCCGCGTCACCTACCTGCTCGCGTTGACGCCGAAGCGGCTGGAAGATCGAGGAGAGCTGACCGTGCCTGTCTTCCTCGGCGACTCGGTGCGCTGGGAGCAGGACGACACTGTCCTCACCGAGGGCGGCATGACCGTGCGCACCGCCGACCCACTTGAGTTGGTCGATGATGAGCTCCATTTCCCCGAGGGCGTGGTAGAGGAACCGAAGCGCTTTGATCGCTTGGTCGCAGAGCTGGCTGGTCGCGCTGCCAAGCGTCGGGCGGGTGCGAAGCCACCGAAAATTGCCAGCCTGCTCAACCGACATAACGTCGTCGCCGAGGAGGACCGCAAGGCCGTGGAGATCGCCTTTAAAAAGCTCTGTCGCCTCCACGATGATGGACGAGATCACGTCTGGTCCTACTACATCCGAAACCTCGCCCGGCCATTGTCGTTCATGCGCTCTGATGGCCACGCCGACGTTCTTGTCGGCAATCCTCCCTGGTTGTCCTACCGCTCGATGCCGGCGAAGCTGCAGAAGACCTACCGCCGGCTGGCCGAGGCGCGGGGGTTGTGGGCTGGCGGCAAGGTGGCCACCCACCAGGATCTCTCCGACCTCTTCGTCGCACGCTCGGTCGAGCAGTACCTTAGGCCCGGGGGAACCTTCGCCTTCGTCATGCCTTTCGCAGTGCTCTCACGACGTCAGTACGCGGGGTTTCGAACCGGCGAGTGGGGCAGCGAGGAAGAGTGCGTCAGCGCCAGGCTGATTGCGGCTGAGGATTTTGCCAATGTGAAGCCGCCTTTGTTCGCGGTGCCTTGCTGCGTTGTGTGCGGGATCAAGGCCAAATCTCCCTTGGCTCTTGCCGCCGCTACGAAAGTCTGGACGGGTAATGTCCCTAATCAGCATCTTGGCTGGGCGTCTGCTTCGGCTCACCTCCGGGCCTCGGAGGGAGAGGTCGCGATCAGGCCCGACGGAGAGGAGTCCCCCTACCGGGGGAGATTTCGACAGGGTGCCTCACTCGTTCCCCGTGTGCTCGTGACGGTGGTGGAAGCTCCCGGTGGTCCGATCGGAGTAACCGCCGGCAGGGTTCGCGTCCAAAGCGCGCGATCGGCGAACGAGAAGCGACCCTGGAAGGACCTTCCTTCACTTGAGGGTGTCGTCGAGAGGCGTTTCGTTGCACCGATGCACCTCGGTGCCACCATCGTCGCCTATCGCGCTCGGATCCCGCAGCTCGCGATTGCCCCCCACCTCGATGATGTCCTGATTGATGGCTCAGACGACCGTATAGATGAGTTTCCAGGTCTTGCCGCATGGTGGCACCGTGCCGAACAGGCATGGGATGAGAACAAGACCAAAGCGACCCGCCTTTCGCTGCTGGAACAGGTTGACTTTCAAAGCAAGCTTCGAGCTCAGCTGCCTATCAGTCCTGAACGGGTCGTGTACACCAAGTCTGGACAGTATCTCGCTGCCTGTCGCATCGATGACCCTGAGGCGCTGATCGACCACACGCTGTACTGGTGTTCGGTGGCCTCACCCGCGGAGGGCCGTTATCTGTGTGCCGTACTGAACAGCGGCGCTCTCGCCGACGCGGTGACCAAGTTGCAGTCACGGGGCCAGCACAACCCTCGTCATTTCGATATGCACGTTTTCGCGCTTCCGTTTGCTATCTATGACCCAAGTAATGACACCCAACGGCATTTGGCCGAGTTGGCTGAGAGAGCAGAGCAAGTTGCTGAGGGCGTTGAGCTCGATGACGCCTGGCAGTTTCAGAAAGCGCGCCGAGTGGTTCGCGAAGCACTGAGCAAAGATGGGATTGCGGCAGAGATCGACTCTGCCGTTGACGCGCTGATCACGCAGGTGTCTCCGAGCCAGCTTGAGCCTCCTTCGGGTCCGCATGCTCGCGATCTTCTAGATGCTCTATCCGAGGCAAAGCGCGCCGCAAAGCCCCGGCGAAGAAAAAAAAGCCTCGCGCCCCAGTTGCGACTCCGAGCCGCCAGCAGGTAAAGCAGCGGAAGCAACCCCAAGAGGATTTGTAGGAGACGTAGGATCAAGGCGTGGAGGATCCGGTCGATATCAGCCGGCGAATCGAGCGCCTTGTGAAACGGGTGCAGCGGCGCGATGACTACGGCAGGCTGCTCGCCACGGGGCAGGTGATCCATCTCGTTGAGCAGGTCGACGACCCAGAGGCGTGGCGTGCCGACATCAAGCGCCAGGCGCGTGCCGATCGCATCAAGGTGCGGACGGGGCAGACTGGCGACAAGCTCTGGGCGTTCCTTCACGGGCCAGTGCCCGAGGTCCAGATGGCAGAGGAGGAGCGCTATTTCCATCTTCTGGACGTGCTCAAGTCACGCGCTAAGCTCCGCGGGCACTCGTTGAAAGTCACGCTTCGCGATGGGGAGGAGGCGCTGCTCGGTTGCGAGCAATGTGATGCCGTCGGCTATGCCGATGCAGCCTCAGGGCCGCTGGTCGGAGGGGCTTTGTTTGAGGAGGACTGCTCTCCTGGCAAGCTACCCGGCACATCTGCGGCCGGGTAGCTCATCCTTCCTCAATCGTCGGACTCTGAAGTCCACGGCCCGCGGCCTACTTCGACGGCGTCATCGAGGAAAGCGGCGCTCCCGACGCCCTCTTCCATCAGGTGCACATAGGTCCGCAGAGTGAAGGCCGGATCCGCATGGCCGAGCCAGGTCTGGATCTGCTTGATGTTCTTGCCCTCGGCGAAGAGCAGGGATGCGCAGGTGTGGCGGAAGGCGTGGAAGCTCACCCACGGCATCTGCACGAGCTCTCGTGCTGGGTTGAGCACGCGTTCGGCGATCTTGCCTCGGATTAGCTCCGTCCCGACCTCGGACGGGAAGACGGGCTCCGTTGGGCCGGAGTAGTTCGCCTCCCGATGCGCGATTAGCCTTGCCGTCATCCGTGGCGCCAGCGGGATGTCGCGCCGCCCGGATCCGCTCTTCAGCCGCCGGCGCTGGCAGCGATAGAACTGCTCGCGGACCTTTACACGAGGGTTGTTCTCCAACTCCATGTGCTCCCAGGTCAGGCCGATCATCTCGGAGATCCGCAGTCCGGTATGGACGAGGAACTCGAAAAAGAGATGCCAGTCCTCGGGGATTGCCGAGAGTAGGGTTGCCAGCTCGGCCTTGGTCAGGGCCTTGGCGCGATCCTCATCCGGTACCTCCTCCACTAGCGGCGCGGGAATGCGGACGCCGCGGATCGGGTTCGTGCTGATCAGCCCGTCCTCGAGCGCGGTGGCGAAGAGCGTCGAGAGCGACGCCCTCGTCTTTCTGATTAGCGACGTGCTCTTGCCTTCGTTGCGCATCGCCATGAGGAGCTCGCGGACATCCTTGGGCTCGATCTCGCTGAGCTTCAAGGTCTTCCAGCGCGGCACTGCGAAGTTCTCGATCGTGCGCCGGTACTCCGGGCGCGTCGTCTCCGAGAAGCCGCGCTGGGTGCGTCCGGCGTAGGTCTCGATCCATTCCGGGAAGTAGTCCCCGAAGCGGGTTCGCTCGACCGGTTTGCTGTCTACCGAGTCGCGGAGCGACTTCTTCTCGCGCGCTTCGTTGAAGGTGCGGCAGGTTTCCTTGTGCTGGCGGCCGCGGTGACGCCACATGATCACGTAGGGGCAGTCGCAGCGGCCGGTGCCGTCGCACTTGCTTCCGTGGGCGCGGTAGATGCCGGGGGAGGAGGTCTTCGCTAGCTGGGTCATCGTCTCTCCTTTTGCGCAGGGCGTTGCCCTGGCGGGTGGTCTCTTGCTCCTCACACGGATGAGCTGGATCCGGCGCCACCCTGGGGTAACAGCATGCCGCTGCTCGGCAACAAAAAAGCAACAGGACGTCCTCTGCCAGCCGCAAACAGCCGCAAAA
>Ga0193699_10000902_pt1 | contig 12040 bp, 8 predicted proteins | sample L3c2metaG_FD_160095 | JGI IMG/M metagenome (GOLD analysis project Ga0193699, IMG submission 160095) | Soil microbial communities from a riparian zone of the East river system, Colorado, United States - L3c2 | ecosystem: Environmental > Terrestrial > Soil > Riparian zone | place: USA: East River... | reverse complement strand
AGGGCCAGACGATCCTCGAGGTCTGCCGCGACAACGGCATCGAGATCCCGACGCTCTGTTACGAGCCGAAACTGCCGGGCTTCGGGGCCTGTCGGATGTGCGTCGTCGAGGTCGAGGGCGAGGAGTACCCGCCGATCTCGTGCTCGCGAACCTGCGAGCCGGAGATGGTCGTCAAGACCCAGACGGAGGAGGTCCGCCGGCTGCGGGCCACGAACCTCGAGCTGATCTTCTCCGACCACAACGCCTACTGCCTGCCGCCCTGCCAGAACAAGTGCCCCAGCCACATCGACATCCCGGGCTTCCTCAAGGCCAACGCCGAGGCGAACTTCCGCGAGTCCACCCGGATCTTCAAGCGAACGATCCCGTTCCCGTCCGTCCTCGGTCGTGTCTGCCCGGCGCCGTGCGAGGAGCACTGCCGGCGCGACGAGGTCGACGAGGCGATCGCCATCCGCGACTCGCACCGCTACGCCGGCGACCAGGTCATCAAGTCGATGCTCGATGAGGGCATGGACCCGCCCATCCCGTTCGAGGTCCAGCCGAAGACCGGCCGCCGCGCCGCGGTGATCGGCTCCGGACCGGCCGGCATGGCCGCCGCCTACTACCTGCTGATCGCCGGTCACGACGTGACCGTCTTCGAACGTGACCCGGCGCCAGGCGGGATGCTCCGCTACGGCATCCCCCAGTACCGCCTCCCAAAGGTCGAGGTCCTCGAGGCCGAGTACGAGTCCGTGACCCGGCTCGGCGGCCGGATCGTCTGCGACCAGGGGCTGGGGCGCGATTTCGGGCTCGACGACCTCCAGAACCAGGGCTTCGACGGCGTCGTGGTGGCGATCGGCTGCTACGAGACGAACAAGCTGGGTGTGCCGGGCGAGGACGCCGACGAAGTCCTCGACGGTCTCGAGTACCTCCGGACCGCGACGCTCGGACTCCCCTATCCGGGCCACGCCGGCAAGCGCGTCGTCGTCGTCGGTGGCGGTTTCACATCGATGGACTGCAGCCGGACGTCGGTCCGCCAGGGCGCCGCGGAGGTGACCCTCGTGTATCGCCGCGACATGAAGGACATGCCGGCGTCGAACGAGGTCCACGAGGCGATCGAGGAAGGCGTCCAGGCGATCTTCCAGGCCGGTCCGACGCGGGTGATCACGGACAAGAAGGGCAACGTCACCGGCATCGAGTTCATCCGGATGCGGCCCGGCGAGCCGGACGCATCGGGCCGTCGCCGCCCAGAGCCCGCTCCCGGCACGGAGTTCACGATCCCCTGCGACCGCGTCCTGCTGGCCATCGGCCAGGGCCCGGATCTCAGCTGGATCGGACCGGGTTCGGAAGGCCCGCAGGCGACGAAGCAGCGCCGACTGAAGGCCGACGCGGTCACATTCGAGACCGACCGGCCCGGCGTCTTCGGGACCGGCGATGTCCGGGTCGGCGCGGCAACCGTCGTCCAGGCGATCGCCGAGGGGCGCCGCGCTGCCTACGCCGTCGACGCCTATCTCAAGGGGCTCGACCTGTCGGTCGTCAAGACCCGCCAGCAGCTCGCCGAGCCGCAGCCCGAGTTCCTCTCGATCGTGCCCTTCACGAGCGAGCAGAAGGAGCCCCGCTACCGGCTCAAGGCGATGGAGCCGGAGCTGCGCAACAGGAGCTACATCGAGTACGAGATCCCCTACAGCCGCGAGGAGGCGATCGCCGAATCGACCCGCTGCCTCCAGTGCACTTGCGAGGCGATCGGCTTCTGCGACCTCCGCCGGCTCGGGATCGAGTACGGGACGACGCTCCCGACGCTGGAGCCGCAGTTCCACCAGGGCGCCGGCTACCGAAGCGTGACCGAGAACCGCTTCACCGGCGTCAACCACGACTACATCCGCGACGACTCGCACGCGTTCATCCTGCGCGAGCCGTCGCGCTGCATCGACTGCGGTCGCTGCGCGCAGGTCTGCTCCGAGGTCGTCGGCGCCGCGTGCTACGACTTCATGCGGATCGGTTTCGACACCCTGGTCACGACGCCGCTCGACATGAGCCTCAACGACACGCCGTGCGTCTCCTGCGGCCGCTGCGCGGAGACGTGCCCGACGGGCGCCCTCATGCCGAAGCCGCGGCTCCTCGAGAAGTACGAGGTCGACGAGAGCCGCTGCATCCTCTGCGGGATCTGCGTCGATGCCTGTCCGTACGACGCCCTTCGGGATGGCGCCGACTTCGAGCTGTCACACCTCTCGCGTGGCGAGCCGATGATCGACCTCATGGCGCTCGCCGAGGTCGAGATGGAGACCGAGGTCACCTACATCCGACGCGAACGCGACTGGGCCACGCGGGCGGCCGCCGAAGGCCGGATCCTCGATCCCGGCCGGCTCCTGCCGGTCCTCCCGGCATCGATCGCCGAGCAGATCGCGGCCGGTGCCGGCGGGAACGGTCACGGCAACGGCAACGGGCACGCCCACGGCGACGGCCACAACCACGGCGCCGCCGGCGGCCACGCCGGACACGGCTGAGCGAGCGCCGCGTGGCGATCGGAACGACGATCCCGTTCACGTCGATCCCATGGGATGACGCCCTGTTCGTCGTCTTCGCAGGAACGATGCTCCTGGCGGCGATCCTCGTCGTGACGATGCGCGACATCATCCGCTGCGGTCTCGCGATGATGGTCTGCTTCGGCGCCCTGGCGGGGATCTACGTGATCATCGGGGCGCCGCTCGTGGCCGCCGCCGAGGTTCTCGTCTACATCGGGGCGATCAGCGTCCTCGTCCTCTTCGCGATCATGCTGACCCAGACGAAGGACGCTCCGGCCAGCCTCGTCTTCCAGACCCAGGCGGTCCCGGCGGCCCTCGCCGCGGTCCTGCTCGCCGTCGTCACGATCCTCGCGATCGTCGCCACGGACTGGGGCGCCCTCGCCGAGCGGGTCGCGACCGACACGAAGGAGCTGGCGAAGGTCCTGTTCAGCGACTGGGTCCTGCCGTTCGAGATCGTCGGGGTGCTGCTGCTGGCGGCCGTGGTCGGTGGCGTCTTCCTCGCCAAACGGGAGCGCGGGGACGACGGCCGGCGCTCCGGTGGGGGCCAGTTCCGGTGATCCGGGTCTTCGTCGGCTCGTTCCTCGCCGCCGCCTTCATCGGCGGTCTCGGGATCATCGCCCTCGCGGCCGGCGGCTCGCGCTCGCTGAACGCCTATCTGATCCTCGCCAGCCTGCTCTTCGCGATCGGGATGTTCGGCTTCCTCGCCCGGCGAAACGCGATCAGCATGCTCATGTCCATCGAGCTGATGCTCAACGCGGTCAACCTCTCGATCGTCGCCTTCGGCGGGTTCGTCAAGGGTCTCGGCGCGTCCGGCTCGGTCATCGCCCTGATGGTCATGGCCGTCGCCGCGGCCGAGGCGACCGTCGGCCTCGCGATCATCATCGCCATCTACCGCAACAAGAAGACCCCGCTCGTCGACGAATACGACGCGATGAGCCAGTGATCGCGCGCGGCTGATGTTCGACCTGCTGATCCCGCTCATCGTCATCCTGCCGCTCGTCGGTTTCGTCGTCACCGCCATCGTCGGGCGTCGCCTCGACAAGCAGGCCCACTGGGTTCCGGTCGGGCTGATCGTCGTCGTCTGGGTCATCAGCATGGTCGTCGCGTTCGCGACGCTGACCCACGCCGAGCCCTTCGGCGAGGCCGGCCACGGCGTGAACCTCTACACGTGGATCCCCGCCGGCAGCTTCAAGGTCGACGCCGGGTTCTACGTCGACTCGCTCACGGCGTGCCTGCTCATCGTCGTGACGACGATCGGGATGCTCGTCCACATCTACTCGATCGGCTACATGAGCCATGACCCGGGCTACTGGCGGTTCTTCGCCTACCTCAACCTGTTCATGTTCTCGATGCTGCTGCTCGTCCTGGCCGACAGCTTCCTCGTCGTGTTCGTCGCCTGGGAGCTGGTCGGCCTGTCGAGCTACCTCCTCATCGGCTTCTGGAAGCACAAGCGCTCGGCAGCCCTCGCGGCGAAGAAGGCGTTCATCGTCAACCGCGTCGGCGACGTCGGGTTCGCCCTCGGGATCATGGCCATCTTCGTCGACACGGGAACGCTGAACATCCGCGACTCGATCGGCGTCCTGACCCACCACATCCCGACATTCGTGAACAACCCGCAGCTCACGAACGGCGAGTTCCCGATCCCGATCTGGCTCGTCGCGCTGCTGATCTTCGCCGGCGCGATGGGCAAGAGCGCCCAGTTCCCGCTCCACGTCTGGCTGCCGGACGCGATGGAGGGCCCGACACCCGTCTCGGCGCTGATCCACGCGGCGACGATGGTCAACGCCGGTGTCTACCTCGTCGCGAGGACGAACCCGATCTTCGCGGAGGCGCCCTCGGCGATGGTCGTCGTCGCGGCGATCGGCATTTTCACGGCGATCCTGGCCGCTTCGATCGCGATGACCCAGACCGACATCAAAAGGGTCCTGGCGTATTCGACCCTCAGCCAGCTCGGCTACATGTTCGCGGCGCTGGGCGTCGGCGCGTTCACCGCCGCGATCTTCCACCTGATGGCCCACGGGTTCTTCAAGGGCCTGCTGTTCCTCGGCTCGGGCTCCGTGATCCACGCGGTCCACGAGGAGCAGGACATGCGCCGGATGGGCGGGCTGGCGAGGAAGATCCCGATCACCTACGCGACGATGCTCATCGGCTCGCTCGCGATCGCCGGGATCCCGCCGCTGGCAGGCTTCTTCTCCAAAGACGAGATCCTCGGCGAGGCGTTCAAGCTCGGCTTCCCGTGGGTCTGGGCGATCGGCATCGTCGTGGCCCTCATGACGGCCTTCTACATGTTCCGGCTCATGGGTCTGACCTTCTGGGGCGAGAGCCGGGTCGATCCGCACGTCGAGCCGAACATCCACGAGTCGCCGCCGGTCATGACGTGGCCGCTGATCCTGCTGGCGATCCCCTCGGCGTTCCTGGGCCTGGTGCTCGGCTTGCCGTTCGGGGCCGGTCTTCTCGCCTCGTGGCTGGAGCCGATCTTCGCGCCGGCGACGGAGGCGCTCCACCACACGGAAGGCGGCTTCCAGCTCTTCGGCATCGATGGCGCCCTCATCGTCGTCAGCGTCGCGGTTGCGGCCGCCGGGATCGCGATTGCCTGGCGCCTGTTCGGCGCCGAGATCGGCCGGATCCGGCTGCGGCCGCGACCCGACCAGGTCACGGCGTTGAGCGCCCGTGCCCCATTCCTGTATCGGGCGTCCCTCAACAAGTGGTGGTTCGACGAGCTGTACCACCTCCTGTTCATCGTCATCGGCGGGCGCATTGCGGGCTTCCTGTGGTGGTTCGATCGGCGGGTTGTCGACGACACCGTCAACGACATCGCAAAGAGCACCGTGGGTGTCGGGCGCGGCCTGCGCCGGGTCCAGACCGGGCGGGTCCAGAACTACGCCCTCGGGATCGCCCTCGGCCTCCTCGTCATGGCCGGCTCGTTCCTCATCCTCGCGGGCCGGGCCTGACCATGGACACCTTCCCGATCCTGACGGTCATCACGTTCCTGCCGCTCGTCGGGGCGATCGTCATCGCGATCGCTCCCGCGAGCTATGCGCGCCAGCTGGCGCTCGGGACGGCGCTGGCGACATGGGTCGTGTCGCTCCTGCTCGTGGTCGGCTTCGCCGCCGGGCCGCAGCGCGGCGGGCTCTTCCAGTTCGTGATCGACGCCCCGTGGATCCCGTTCTTCGGCATCAAGTACAAGATGGGTGTCGACGGCCTGTCGCTCATCCTCGTCGTCCTGACGACGACCCTGTCGTGGATCTCGATCCTCGCCTCGTTCCGCCCGATCAAGGAGCGGATCAAGGAGTACATGATCTCGTTCCTCATCCTCGAGGTCGGGATGATCGGGGTCTTCGTCGCGCTGGACCTCTTCCTGTTCTACATCTTCTGGGAGATCGTTCTCGTCCCGATGTACCTGATCATCGGGATCTGGGGCGGGGCGAACCGGATCTACGCGACGATCAAGTTCGTGCTGTACACGCTCGTCGGCTCGCTGCTGATGCTCGTCGCTATCCTGGCGACGGCCTTCGCGTTCCAGGCCGCTCACCAGGGCAAATGGGACGGCGCCTTCGACTTCGTCCAGCTCCGGGACTTCGCGACGACCGCGGGCTTCGCCGACGGTCTCCAGCTCGCCGCCTTCCTCGCCTTCTTCCTCGCGTTCGCGATCAAGGTCCCGATGTTCCCATTCCACACGTGGCTGCCGGACGCCCACGTCGAGGCCCCGACCGCGGGCTCCGTCATCCTCGCCGGCGTCATGCTGAAGCTCGGCGCGTACGGCTTCATCCGGTTCGCCCTGCCGCTGTTCCCCGCGGCCGCCCACACGTTCGGCCCGGCGATCATCGTCCTGAGCCTCATCGCGATCATCTACGGCGCGATCGTGGCCCTCGTCCAACCTGACCTGAAGAAGCTCGTCGCCTACAGCTCGGTCAGCCACATGGGCTTCGTCACGCTCGGGATCTTCGTCTTCAACCAGCAGGGGATGGACGGGGCGATCCTCCAGATCGTCAACCATGGCCTCATCACCGGCGGCCTGTTCCTCCTCGTCGGCGTCATCTACGAGCGGACCCACGACCGGACGATCGCGAAGATGGGCGGTCTCGCCGGCGTCACTCCGGTGTATGCGGCGACCTTCGGCTTCTTCGTGTTCGCCTCGGCCGGGTTGCCGCTGCTATCCGGCTTCGTCGGCGAGTTCCTCGTCCTCGTCGGCGCCTTCGTCTTCAGCCCGATCGTCGCGGCCATCGCGACGTTCTGCATGATCCTCGCAGCCGCGTACCTGCTCTGGATGTTCCAGCGGGTCGTGTTCGGCGAGCTGTCCGAATTCCTGACCGGCCTCGGCCACCACCTGACCGACATGACGGCGACCGAGATCCTGACGCTGGCCCCGCTCGGCGCCCTCGTCGTCATCTTCGGGGTGTTCCCGAGCCTCATCCTCGACCTGGTCTCGGGCTCGGTCGCGAAGGTCCTCCAGGACGTGGGCTCGGCCACGTCGATCGCCATCCCCACCGAGGTCGCCATCGTCGCGATCGCCCTGCCGATCGTCTTCGTCGTCCTGCGCGTGATGTACGTCGCTTACGAGGACACCCGAGCGGGCGAGCCGCTCGAGGCCGGGGGCGCGGCGCGGTGAACGGCCACGACCTGACGATCATTTCCCCGCTCCTCGTCGCGATCGGGACGGCGGTGGCGATCCTGCTGGTCGACCTGGTCGTTCCGGGCCGACGCGACGCCGCGATCGGGGTCTCGCTGCTGGGTCTCGCGGGTGTGGCCGCGGTGACGCTGATGGCCAGCGCGTGGGTCCAGTCCGGCAACGACGGTTCCGCATTCAACGGCGCCTACAAGCTCGACGCGCTGACGACGTTCCTCGACCTGCTGTTCGTCTCGATCATCGCCCTGACGATCGTGTTCGCGCCCGATTACCTCGCCCCCCGCGGCCTGCCGGTCGCGGAGTTCGCGGTCGTCCTCGTGTTCGCGATGTGCGGGGCGATGGTCCTCTCGGCGGCGACCGATCTGCTGCTGCTCTTCATCGGCCTGGAGCTCATGGTCCTGCCGGGCTACATGCTCGCCGGTTACCACAAGTCGGACGGCTACTCGACCGAGGGCGCGATCAAGTACTTCCTCCTGGGCTCATTCAGCTCGGCGATCTTCCTGTTCGGGCTGTCGTTCGTGTGGGGCCTGACCGGCACCACGAGCGTCAGCGGCGTGGCGGACTTCCTCAAGGGTGTCGCCGCCCACAAGACCGCCTTCTCGCCGGGCCTGGCGATGGGCTTCGCCTTCATGATGACCGGCGTCGCCTTCAAGATCGCGGCGGTCCCGTTCCACTACTGGACACCCGACGCCTACCAGGGCTCACCGACGCCGGTCACCGGCTACCTGTCGGTCGGCCCGAAGATCGGCGCGTTCGCGCTCATCCTCCGACTGTTCGTCGAGGCGCTCGGGCCGGTCAAGGCGGACTGGCTGCCGGTCATCATCGTCCTGGCGGCGGTCACGATGACCCTCGGCAACCTCGTCGCGCTGACGCAGGACAACGTCAAGCGGATGCTCGCGTACAGCTCGATCGCGCACACCGGGTACATGCTCGTCGGGCTGGCGGCGTTCGCCGGCGGACAGCAGCTCGGGCTCGAAGGGCTGCTCTTCTACGGCGCGGCCTACTCGTTCATGAACCTTGGCGCCTTCGCGGTCATCGCCGCGCTCCAGAAGCGGGCGGGAGTGACGTCCAGCCTCGAGACGTTCGCAGGCCTGGGGCGCAAGGAACCGGTGCTCGGTGTCCTGATGTTCCTGTTCCTGTTGTCCCTGACCGGCATCCCACCGACCGCCGGGTTCTTCGCGAAGGCGATCATCATTCTGAGCGCGGTCCAGGCTGGCGGCTGGGTGTCGTTCCTCGCGGTCATCACGATGCTCAACGCGGCGGCGGCGGCGTTCTACTACCTCCGTGTCGCGGTCTACATGTTCATGCGCGATCCGGCGAGCGACGCCCCGCCGCTCCGCCACGGCCGGCTCCTGTGGAGCGGCCTCGCTGTTGCCGCCGTGATCACCGTGCTGTTCGGCTTCCTGCCGGGGATCTTCACGATCGTCGGGGACGCAGCGAAGGCGATCGCCCCGATCTGAGGGGGGTGGCGGCGTCGCGGGCCGGAGGTCGGGTCGCGGGCCGGCGGGCCGGCAGGGCGCGGACGACGCAGCGGCGCTGGGCCGGAGACGCCGCGGAACCTACGGCGTAACTGTCACTCCTGGCAGGATCGCCGCGACGCCGCGAGCCATCACTTCGGGCCCGATCCCGCCGAGTGCCCCATCGCGAATGATGCCCGTCTTGTCGATCCAGAAGTGGACCGGGAGCCCATACGCTCCCCAGGCCTGCTGGACCGCACCCGTGGTGTCGAGGCCCAGGGGGAACGTGGCGTTCAACCGCAGGGCGAACTCGGCGACCGCGCCTTCGTCCTCCTTGATGTCGATCGCGATCACCACGAGCCCCGCATCGGCGTAGCGGGCAGCAAAGCTGTTCATATGCGGGAACTCGTCGATGCACGGCGGGCAGGTCGTCTGCATGAAGTTGATCCAGACGGCCTTGCCCTTCAATGCCGCCAGGTCGATCGTCCCGCCGCCGACCTGCGTCACCGTCAGGGGGGGCGCCGCCTGGCCGACGTGGAAGCTGGCGGCGGCGGCGGCCGAACCGCTGGGGGCGGCGAACGGCGAGCCCGACGGGCTGGCGACCGCCGACGGCGACACGGCAGGAGATGCCGACGGAGACTCGAGAACCGCGGCGACCGAAGCCGAGGGGCTGGCAGGCGCTGGCGGCAGGGCTGTGGGGACCGCAAGGATGACGGCGGCCAGCACAGCGAGCGCCACGAGGACACCGGCCACGAGACCGACCAGGACCGACAGCCGGGGACCCATCTCCCGGAGAGTACCAGTACGAGCGACCCGAAGGCGGGTGACAGCGAGCGCTGCTAGGCTGTCGGTCCCGTGTCAAGGCTCGCCAGCGCGCTCCGAAATCGGTTCCTGCCCGCCGTCCTCACGGCGACCGGCGTGTCGCTGATCGCGGCCGGGCTGCTCACGTACAGCGCCCCCGTCGAGGCCGGACCCGATCCCAACGCATCGGCGGACATCGCCAGTTCGCCGATTCCCAGCCTCGACCTGCCGACGTTCCCGCCGGCCTCGGGCGCGACGTCCCCGTCGCCGTCGGTACCCGCCCCGGCCGACCGCGTCGCAACGCGGGTCGTCATCCCGGCCCTCAAGATCGACCTGCCGGTGGTAAAGCCCGTCGGGGGGTCCGGCGCCTACCCCCAGTGCAACGTCGCGATGTACCTGACCGGCCTGCACCAGCCCGGCCAGGGGATGGCGACGTATATCTACGCCCATGCCCGCGACGGCATGTTCGGCCCGATCTGGAACCTCGCGATCCGCCAGGCAAAGCCGCAGAAGCTGCTCGGCCTGGTGGTCGAGGTCTACACGAGCGACGACCAGCGCTTCATCTACGAGGTCAAGGACGTCAAGCTCCACCAGCGGACGCTCGACGACGTCGGCAAGTCGGGGGCGGAGGAGCTCTGGCTCCAGACGTCGGAGGGACCGAACGCGTCCTACCCCAAGACCCAGCTCCTCGCCCTGCCGATCGGCGTCCTGCCGGCGACCCACGCCGCGGCCCACCCGACGCCGCACCCGGTCAACTGCGGCTAGCAGGCGTCGACGCGCCCGCCAGCGTCGCGCACCTCGGCTCGCCGACCTTCAGATCCAGTCGATCCGGCGCAGCACGACCGCAGCCAACGTGGCGATCGTGACCGTCGCCCCGCTGACGATCCAGAACCCCGTCGCCTCGCCCCCGTTGAACGCGTTGCCCGCCTCGCTCATCCCGAAGATCCCCGCGATTGCGCCGATCCCGGCGAGGATCACCGTGACACCGGTCAGGCGCTTCATGATGATCGAGAGGTTGTTGTTCACGATCGTCAGGTAGATGTCGAGCGTGCCCGCGACAAGCTCCCGATAGTTGTCGAGCTCGTCGGTCACCCGGATCAGGTGGTCGTAGACGTCACGGAAGTAGACGACGTGGGCCTCGTCGATCGAGACGCCTTCCCGGTTTGTCAGCTGGTTGAAGATCTCGCGGGCCGGCGATGTCGCCCGGCGGATGGCAATCAGTTCGCGCTTCAGCCCGAACAACCGTTGGAGGGTCGTCTCGTCGGCCGTCTGGACAACCTTGTCCTGGAGCTCGTCGATCTCCTCGGCCAGCTCGTCGAGGACCGGGAAATAGGTGTCGACGACGTGATCGGCGAGGGCGTATAGCAGGTAATCCGCGCCGCGGTCGAGGACCTTCACCGCGTCGACGCGCAGCTTTGCTGCGCTCGCAAGATCGCTTTCCTGCCCGTGGACGGACAGCAGGAACCGGTCGCCGAGGACGAAATCGATCTCGTATGCCTCGGCCTTGCCGGCAAAGCGGAGGGAGAACAGGACGATGTGGACGACCTCACCGAAGGTCTCGATCTTTGCTCGTTGATTGGCCTCGGCGATGTTCTCGGCGATGAGTGGATGGAGACCGAGCTGCTGCCCGACCTCCCGGACGAGATCCGGGTCGGGATCGATCAGGTCGATCCAAAGACAGGATTTGGCGTCGGCGTGGAGGGTCGCCAGCGCCGCGATGTCGGTCGACTCGGTGATGCCGCTCGATCCGTGGACGACGATCCGGATCGGGGGCCCGTCTGCCGGCTGGGGCGGCGGCTCGGCGCGACTCGCTGTCGGCAGCGCGCCGGGCTCCGACGAGCCGTGCTTCGACGGGACGGCGGCGTCAGAGGGTGCTGCTGGCGTAGTCGTCGGGTCCATCCGGGTCTGGCGGGCCTCCGAGGCCGGCCGCCCCGCGAGCAGCCGATTCGCCCGCCAGCATACGCGGCCTCGAGCCGAGGGCGAGACCGGGCGGGATCGCGACGACGGTCACGATGCCGGCGACGACGAACAGCCCGATGAGGATCTGCGATGCCTCGCCGGCCGCCCAGCGCTCCAGCGCGTCGACGACGAGGCCGTCCTTCAGGGGCCGGTCACGCAGATCGACCGGGATCACCTGCTTCCAGCCGTCCGGCACCGCGAACAGCTGGTCGTAGAGGTGGTCGATCGTCGTCGAGCCGTAGGCGGTCAGGACGGCGACGCCGACGGCCATGCCGATCATCCGGGCGACCGTCACGATCGCCGACGCCATACCGAACGAGGCCCGACCGGCGACCTCGACGGCCGCAGTCGAACGTGGGGTCACGGTCAGCCCGAACCCGAACCCGAAGACCGCGAGCGAGACGGCAACCTCGGGCAACCCGACGCCGGGCGTCCAGCGGGCCGCCCAGACGAGGGCGACGGCGGAGGCGACGAGACCGACGACCGTCACGATCCGGAGCGACAGGAACCTCACGGCGAAGCCGGAGATGAGCGCCCCCAGGGCCGTCGCCGCCGCGAGCGAGCCCAGGGCGAACCGCTGCTGGTCCGGCCCGCCGTAGAGGACGCGGTTGACGAACACCGCCCCGCCGATGATCGCGGTCGCGAAGGCGTAGCCGGTGAGGAGGGAGACGAGCGCCGCCGACGAGAACGTCGCGCTC
>Ga0193699_10000901_pt1 | contig 12049 bp, 10 predicted proteins | sample L3c2metaG_FD_160095 | JGI IMG/M metagenome (GOLD analysis project Ga0193699, IMG submission 160095) | Soil microbial communities from a riparian zone of the East river system, Colorado, United States - L3c2 | ecosystem: Environmental > Terrestrial > Soil > Riparian zone | place: USA: East... | reverse complement strand
CGAAATCGAGATGCGAGGACCCTGGGTCGCGGCCAGCTATTACAATGCTCCCGATCAGGCCGACCGCTGGACCGATGACGGCTGGTTCCGCACGGGTGATGTCGCCACCATGGACGCGGACGGTTACGTGAAGATCGTGGACCGCGCGAAGGACCTCGTGAAATCGGGCGGGGAATGGATCAGCTCGGTGGATCTGGAAAATGCGCTGATGGGCCATCCCGGCGTGAAGGAAGCCTGCGTGGTGGGCATCCCCCATCCGAAATGGCAGGAGCGCCCGCTCGCCGCCATCGTGCTGAAAAAGGATGCGCGCGCCACGCCGGACGAACTGCGCGAATTTTTGTCCAAATCCTTCAACAAATGGCAGTTGCCCGACGCGTTCGTGTTTATCGATGCGATCCCGCGCACCTCCGTAGGCAAGTTCAAGAAGAGCGAACTGCGCGAACAATTCTGCAACTGGACGTGGGAGTCTTAAGCTCCTCAGTGCAAGGCTGATGGAGCGCACGCAGATGCCGCCCGAACGGATCGTTTCGATCCGTAGCGGCGAAATTCCCATCACCGATTTCCTGCGCGTTGTCGGCCAAGACAAGATTGTCCCGCGCGGCCAGGGATTAGATGCGCAATTGAACGATATGCGGCCCTCAATCGGCGAAATGCCGAATCCCGAGCTTGTGACCAATGTCCACTTATCAGATTAAAAACAGCGGCGGAGGACTCGCGCTTGCTTGTCCTCCGCCACCGCTCGATTCGTTTCCTATTGGTCGAGCACTTCGATGTAGCCCAAATGGCTCGAGGTGTCGCCCGACCACCAGATGCGGTTCGGGTTGGATGGATCGAGCTCAATCCTTCTCGCATCCGACTCCACGATCGGCAGCGAGAACTCGGTCCAGGTTTCCGTCTTGGGATCGAAGCGGGCGATTTTGTCGGCCGTCTGTTCGGTCACCCAAATCACCTTGCGCCTAGCATCGGGGACCGGGAGATACATGCCACTGCCCTTGGTCGGAGGATCATAGAACGTCATCTTGCCGGTCTTCTGGTCCACCTTCACGAGCTTCCCGGTCTCATGGAAGCCGACCCAGAGATTGCCGTCCCAATCCGCTCCCATCCGGCGCGGAACGTCTTTCCCGGGAGTCTTGAACTCGTCCATCTTTCCCGTAGCAGGGTCCAGCCGACCGACTTTCATCGCTTCACGCTCGACAAACCAAACCCTTCCATCGCCCGCGACGTCCATCCCGTAAGCGCCCGGGTTCTTTGTCGGAATGTCATAGGCGGTGAACTGCTTGGTTTGGATATTCAATCCCACGACTCGCGTGCTGGCGGTCGTCCACACCATCTTCCCATTCGGGTCGGCCCGCATGAAGTTTCCGCTGATGGGGCCCTTGAAGTCGTCGGGGACCAAAACCGAGTTGAACTTCTCTGTCTTGGTGTCGAACTGCAGCCAGCGACGGTTTCCACCGATATCCGCCATCCAGATCGAATCCCCGGCGCCTCGCGTCGGCGGACCCAAATGCGCCAATGTGCCGGGCTTCACGCCGAGGGCGGGAGGTTTAATCTCACTGAAGGTGAAGGTCTTGGGATCGAACTTGGCCAGGGCATAGAGGTTGAGCTGGTTCGCCCACGCCACACCGCGCGCGTCCACCGTGATGTCGTGGAACGCGGCATCGGGATTCGGTCCCGCAAAATCCACGGCGATGTATTTGGCGGCGTCGCCCTTCAGTACGGTTCTGGACAAGCGGCCATTGGGGTCGGCTTTGGGTGTGGTATCGGAAAAATTCTTCGCCAGATAATCGACGACGATCTTCTGTTCCTGATCGGTGAGATCATTGGCGCCGCGCTCATGGATGCGTTCCCGCATCCAGGTGATCTTTTGCTCCCAATTCTTGTGGGTCCATCTTTCTTGTGTCAGCCGGTGCAGGAAATGGCATTGGTTGCACTTGGCTTCCACAATCGCTTTGCCTTCGCCTTCCGGCAGTATCGGCGGCGCCAACTCGGAATCCAGTTCGTTGCCGGCGACGCGCCCGGGCGTGCGAACCCATCCATTCGCGATCACAGGCCCTTGCGTATCCGTCAGCGATATATCGGCCGTCGTCGGCTTGCTGGCCGTCAACGCCACCGGCGTGGGCTTGCTCTGGTAGCCGTTCCCAATCCCCTGCACCGTGTAATTCCCCGGCGGCAGGTTGTTCATCGAGTAGCGGCCTTGCGCTTGACTGACGAGCATGAACGTCAGGCGTCTCTCCGGGTTGATCAATTTGACATAGGCTCCGGGAAGCGCTTGCCCGGATGCGCTCTTGACCACGCCCTCAACGCGACCGGCAAAGTCTTCCGCTCGAACCGAGTGGACGCTGACAAGCGGCGCAACAGCCGCGACTACAGCTAGGATTCGACTCCTATGGCTAAACATCCTTGTTCTCCTCCCGTGGCGGAATTGACCTTTTGGCCTCTCGGCTACCCCCAATATACACCCATTTTCGTTTCTCCGAGACGCGGGCTTGGCGAAAAACGGAAAGGGCTGGCTGGCCTACCGGCATGGTCGTGCGGACCGAGCCAGGGATCGCCCAGATCGCGGACATGCGCGTAACCATCGGCAGGGGATCGACAATCGCCAGAACCAGACATTCTACACGGTCGTGGCTTCACGAGTAGGCTACTGCCGACGGATCAATCCAGTTACAGGCTTCAGAAGTCGGGCGAGCAGTGGTATCCTTAATGGCTCGAATGGAGGGATCTATGGAAAAGAAGAGAATTCCGCCGGAAGCGGTGGAACTGTACTCACGTTTTATTCATGGCGAGATCAGCCGTCGCGTCTTTCTCGATGGGGTGAAGCGTTACGCCGTGGCCGGTCTTACTGCCACGGCGATTGTCGAGGCGTTGATGCCGAACTACGCGTTGGGGCAACAGGTTCGCAAGGACGACGAGCGGATCAAGGCGAGCTATGAGACCTTGCCCTCACCCAATGGTCATGGGTCCATGAAGGGCTATTTCGTCCGGCCGTCCAGCGCCGATACGCGCGAGGCGACCCCAGCGCGACTGCCCGGCGTTATCGTCATCCACGAGAATCGGGGGCTGAATCCACACACCGAGGACGTTGCACGGCGCTTTGCCTTGGAGAACTTCATAGCATTTGCGCCGGACGCGCTTTCGTCAGTCGGTGGATATCCGGGCGACGACTACAAGGGTGGCCAGCTCTTCGGCAAGCTCGACGCCGCCAAGAGGACCCAGGATTTCATCGCCGCCGCGCGGTGGTTGAAAGCACGTCCGGAGTGTAACGGGCAAATCTCCGCAACGGGTTTTTGCTTCGGCGGTGGGATGGCCAATACCTTGTCTGTTATGCTGGGCCCGGAATTGGGGGCTGCTGCCCCGTTCTATGGCGGCGCACCCAAGGCGGAGGACGTGCCCAAAATCAAGGCGGCTATCCTCATACATCATGGCGGGCTCGATAAGGCGTTGTCGGAGGCCTATCCCGCACAGGAAGCGGAACTGAAGAAAAACAACGTCCGCTACGAAGGCCACATTTATCCGAATTCCGTTCATGGCTTCTTCAATGACGCCACGCCGGAACGCTACAACAAAGTCACGGCCCAGCAGGCCTGGACGCGCACCATTGAGTGGTTCAACCAATACGCTCGCGTAAACGCGGCCTAAGCAACCCGCAGGTTGGAGTGGTTCCGAAGCCGCAGCACCAAGCTGATGGCGTCGGGACCACCCCCTACGGCGTAGTTACTCCTTGTCGCAGAGCGTTTGCTTTTGCTGCCTATTCTGCCAGCATTCGATCGAGCGTTATCGGAAGGTCTCTGATCCGCTTGCCGGTGGCGTTGTAAACGGCATTGGCGATCGCTGCGGCAACCCCGGTGATACCGATCTCGCCGATACCGTGCAGGCCGAGCGGCGTGTGCGGATCGGGGATGTCGTTCCAGATCACATCGATCTGAGGCACGTCGAGGTGCACCGGAACATGGTACTCGGCGAGCGAGACGTTCACGAAGCGGCCGCTGCGCTCATCGAACATGGCCTCTTCGGTGAGCGCCATGCCGATGCCCATGATGATGCCGCCACGGAACTGGCTCGCCGCCGTTTTGGGGTTCAGGATGCGGCCGGTGTCGAACGATCCCAGCCAGCGCGAAACCCGAATTTCACCCGTGACGTCGTTGACACGAACCTCGCAGAACTGCGCTCCGTAAGATTGCATCGAATATTTCGCGGTCTCGGTGGGCGGCGGCGCGTCAGCTTGGCACACGACTTCGTCCCGCCCGGCCCGGCGCAGGATCGATTGATAGCTCTCGGCACGGCGGGGATCGTCGGTGCGGAAGAGGCCGCCGTCGCGCGCCTGCACTTCTTCGGGACTGGCACCAGCCAAGGGCGAATCGTTCCCCGCCAGCTTCAACAGCTCCTTCACGAGCGCTTCGCTCGCCGCGATGATGGCGGCGGCGACGCTGGCCGTCTGGGCGGAGCCGCCGGCGAGGGGGCTGTCCGGCATGTCGGAATCGCCATACTCGAAACGGACCTGGTCGATCGCGAGGCCCAGCCGTTCGGCGGCGAGCTGCGCCTGGACCGTCGCCGTGCCCATGCCCATCTCATGCGCCGCGGCCTGGACCACCGGTGAGACGGATGAGGGCTGCGCCCGGCCGTCTGTAATAGGGGTACATCGCCGTCGCCACGCCCTGCCCGATCAGCCACTCACCGTCGCGCCGCGAGCGAGGCAGAGGTCTGCGGTCGGCCCAGCCGAAGCGCTCGGCGCCGCGCCGATAGGCCTCGACGAGGTTGCGACTGGAAAATTCGGTGCCCTTTTCGGGATCCTTGGCCGGCTCGATGCGCCTGCGCAGCTCGACGGGATCGATGCCGCCGGCCACGGCCAATTCGTCAAGCGCCGATTCCAGCGCGAAACTGCCGATCGATTCGCCCGGTGCCCGCATGGCCGTGTTGGCGACCATATCGAGTTCGACGATCTTCTGCTGCAGCAGCATCGTTTTGGCAGCGTAGAGATGGCGCGCCGGAAAAGTGAACTGTTCCGGAAACGAGTTGTGCGAGACCACAGCCGTGGTTCCGGTATGGATCAGCGCCGCAAGCGTACCGTCGGCCTTCGCGCCGAGCGCGACCCGCTGCTCAGACAGGGTACGGCCGCCCGTGACGCGGAACACATCCTCGCGCGAGAGCACGAGGCGAACGGGCCGCTTCACCAGCTTCGCCGCCGCAATGCATAGGATCGTGTGGTTCCACAGGGTCTTGCCGCCGAATCCGCCACCGACGAATGGCGCCAGGACGCGAACCTTGTCTTGCTTGAGCCCGAACATTGTCGCCAGCGTGGTGCGCTCTACCGCCAGCACCTGTGAGGAATCGTAAACGACGAAACTGTCGTCGCCGTCCCATTGGGCCGTCGATGCGTGCAGCTCGATGGCGTTGTGGTAGTGGCGCGGCGTCCGGTAGACGGCATCAACGCGAATCGCGGCATCCTTGAGCGCAGCTTCCGCGTCGCCGATCTTCACCAGCGAAGGCTGGCCGAGGATGTTCTTCGGCATTTGGGCCTGCGGTAGGAGCGCTTCGAATGCGAGGGCGGACTGCTCAACCTCATAGTTGATGCGCACCAGCGAAGCCGCCTGGTCGGCGATCTCTTGCGTCTCGGCAACGACGACGGCGACCGGTTGACCATTCCAACGCACGCTATTGTCCTGCATCACCGGTAGAGCGCTCATCGCCGCGCCGTTCGGATCGCGCAAAAATGCCAGGGGCGCCTTCATCCTTGGGCAGTTCTCGTGCGTCATGACGGCGATGATTCCGGGCACGCGTTCTGCCGTGGTGCTGTCGATACGCGCGATCCGGCCGCGGGCAATCGTGCTGCACACGACCGCCGCATAGAGCAGCCCTTCCAACCGGACCTCGGCGGTGAAGCGGGCTGTGCCGCTGACCTTGAGCGGCCCATCGACGCGAGAGAGCGACCCGCCGACCGCTCCCATGGTGCGACCACCGCTCATCGCCGAGCCTCCTCAGGTGCGGCCAGCTCGGCCAATGTGCTGACGATCACACGCCGCGCGAGCTCGATCTTGAAACCGTTATAGGTCAGGCCGACCGCGCCTTTCAGCTCGGCTTCGGCCGCGCGGCGGAAGCTCTCTTCTTTCGCCGGCGCTCCCCGCAGCACATCCTCACAGCGGAACGCGCGCCAAGGCTTGGGCGCGACCCCACCGAGCGCGAGCCGCACGTCCCGGATCATCCCGCGCTCTTCGTCGATGTCGAGCGCCGCTGCAACCGAGACCAGCGCAAAGGCATAGCTCGCGCGGTCGCGCACCTTGCGGTAGGTCGAGCGCGCCGCGAACGGCAGCGCTGGTAGCTCGATCCTAGTGATCAACTCGCCGGGCGCAAGCTCCGTCTCAATGTCGGGCGTTTCGCCGGGAAGACGGTGGAGATCGGTGAGCGCGATCTCGCGCGCGCCCTGCGGGCCCTCGAGATGAACCATCGCACCGAGCGCAACGAGCGCCACGCACATGTCCGATGGATGGGTGGCCGCACAATGCGGCGATGCGCCCAGGATCGCGTGAATGCGATTGAATCCGTCGATCGCATCGCAGCCGGCGCCCCGCTCGCGTTTGTTGCAGCGCGCCGCGGAATCATAGAAATAATAGCAGCGCGTGCGCTGCAGGATGTTGCCTCCGACCGTCGCCATGTTGCGGATTTGGCCGGACGCGCCGCTCAGGATCGCCCGGGCGAGCAGCGGAAAGCGCTCGCGTACCCCCCGGTGCGCCGCCACCGCCGTGTTCTTGGTCGCGGCGCCGATCAGCATGCCGCCGTCTTCGCGTTCCTCGATGGTTTGGGTGAGCCCGGTCACGTCGACGACGACATCGGGACGTTCGATATTTTCCCGCATCAGGTCGACGAGGTTGGTGCCGCCGCCGAGATATTTCGCGCGCTGGGCGTTGGCGAAAAGGGTCTTTGCGGACGCCGCATCCACGGCCCGCTCATAGCGGAACTCGTTCATCGGCCCAGCTCCTTCGCGAAGGTCTGCCCTATGGCCTCGACGATGCCGTTGTGAGCGCCGCAGCGGCAGAGATTGCCGCTCATCCGCTCCCGTATCTCGTCATTGCTGAAAGCAATGTGCTCGGCGAGAAGGTCGGCGGTGAGCGCACTCGGCACGCCGCGTTTGTGCTCGGCCGCCATGCCGATGGCGGAGCAGATCTGGCCAGGCGTGCAATAGCCGCACTGAAAGCCGTCGTGCTCGATGAAAGCGGCCTGCAGCGGATGCAGGTTATGAGCTGCGCCGATGCCCTCGATCGTCATGATCTCGCGGTCCTGATACTGTACGGCGAGTGCAAGACAGGAATTGATGCGCTCGCCGTCGACCAGCACCGTGCAGGCGCCACAGGCGCCCTGGTCGCAGCCCTTTTTGGTTCCGGAGAGCTGCAGATGATCCCGAAGGAGGTCAAGCAACGACGTGCGGACGTCGAACTCCGCGTCGTAGGACCGGCCATTGATGATAAACCGCATAGCGCCCTCCATCCAGTATAATGCGCAGGCCCGGTTTCGGGTCCCAATCGTCGACAGTGCACTCGAGAATTATATTTTGGCCACGGCCGCGAATAGAGCAAAGTCCGTATGGATAAATAGCGCCTCAGCAAGATTCGAACGAGCAAGCATGTCTGATCTGCAACGCTCGGTCATTTTCGCCCGCTGTTTTCCGTTCGGCATCAATCCATTATAGCGTCCGCATACGGATTATTGGAGCGATCCGTTCTCTCAAGCATAGCGCTCGGGGACACGAGCGGTTCTCTTTTGCGCCACGAACGCATCGTCGACCTGGCTCGCGTCAAATTTGCCGATGACCATTCTAAACGAGCATCGACTCTTTGGCGATCTCGCTTTTGATCGGGACGACAAAACTCCTCCGGCGGCGTGGAGATGGTCCACCTATTCTGTTAGGATAAAAGCGAGGGCTCGAGGGAACGGTGGAAATCTGCATCGCTCAGACCACTGCCGTCGATCGCTGCGGAGATGCGCTCAGGAAATTGTCGATTAGCGAGGGAACGCTATGGCTGTAGACCTTACAGTGAATGGAGTTCGGCATTCCATCGAGGTGGCACCTGAAACTCCGCTGCTTTGGGTTATCCGCGATCAGCTTGGGCTGACAGGTACCAAATTCAGCTGCGGTATCGCCCAATGCGGCGCCTGTACTCTGCACATCGACGGTAACCCAGTTCGTTCCTGCAGCGTTCCCGTCTCGGCCGCGGTCGGTAAGGCTGTGACTACCATCGAAGGCTTGTCGCCGGATGGCACACATCCTGTGCAACTCGCTTGGATCGCGCTCGACGTACCGCAATGTGGCTACTGCCAATCGGGCATGATCATGAATGTTGTGGCTCTGCTTAAAAGGCGGCCAAATCCGACCGATGCGGAGATCGACGCTCAGATCACCAATGCGTGCCGTTGCAGCACTTACCACCGCATCCGTCAGGCGATCCGGCTGGCCGCCACCAGGAACTCGGCGGGAGGGAGGACTCTATAATGAGCGACAACGATCTCACTCAGGCAAACCTTTCCCGGCGTGATCTTCTCTCCACGGCTGCTGCTGCAACGGGTGCTCTCGTTATCGGCTTCTGGATGCCGCAGCGGGCTTTGGCGCAAAACATAAATCCCGAAGGTGCCGCATGGGCCAATGAATCCGCGGCTGACGAAGTCAACGCCTGGGTTGTCGTCGCGCCCGACGAGACCGTGACCGTGCGTATCGCTCAGACGGAGCTCGGCCAGGGTGTGTGGACCTCCAACGCCATGATGGTGTGCGAGGAACTGCAATGCGACTGGAGCAAGGTTAAGCCGCAATACGCTTCCGCCAATCGCGACGCCAAAGAAATGGCGCCAGCCTGGACGCTCAACGTTATGGGCAAGGGCGCGACTGATCCCTTGGGCGGTGGCGAACCCGAGTTCGGCAACCGCGACCGGATCGGCGTAACCGGGATCCCGGACAGCCTCTACCGGCGCATGCGGACCAATGCCGCCGCGTCGGTGAAGGACGGCCGCTACTATCTTCAACTTGCCGGCGCCGAAGCACGCGAGCGACTGTTGCTGGCTGCCGCCAAGACCTGGGGGGTGCCGGTCGACGAGGTGACCGCGGCGAACAGCATTATCACCCATCGCCCGACCGGGCGCACCACCACCTATGGCAAGCTTGCCCCGCTGGCTGCTCAGACGCCCCATCCGAACCCTGCGCGGATACGCATCAAGCCTCCCTCGGAATGGACATTGATGGGTACCGAGCAGAGGAATCTCGATGTCCCTCTGAAAGTCAGCGGCAAAACCGTCTACGGCATCGACGTGAAACTGCCTGGCATGAAATGGGCGGCCGTCAAGTCCTGCCCCGTCTATGGCGGCAAAGTGAAGAGTTACGATTTCGAGCGGATCCGCAACCAGCCCGGAATCATCTCAGCCATCCAGTTCCCAATCCCCGAGCCGAAATTGATTCGGGGCCGTATTTTTGGCGGCGGCGTCGCGGTCATCGCCGACAGCTGGTACCAGGCCAAGACGGCACTCGAGAAGATGCCGATCGAATGGGACGTGCCGCCGCAATACGCTGCAACGAATACTGCCACCATACGGGCAGCGCTGATGGCGGCCCTTAACGAGCCGGGCAAAGTCGGTGTCAATGTCGGAGACTGCGACAGCGCCTTTTCAGGCGGCGCAAAAATCGTTGAAGCGACGTACTCGGTGCCCTATCTCCCACGTGCCCGGATGGAGCCCGGAAACGCGACAGTGCTTGTCGCCGACAATCGCGTCGACATCTGGATCGGTGATCAGAGCCCGCAGGAGACGCGCTACTCGGCCTCGCAGATCACCGGCATTCCGGAAAGCAACGTCTATGTCCATTTGTGCCATCTCGGCGGCGGCTATGGCCGCAACGGCAATGGTCCGCAAGCCGAACAGGCGATCTACATCGCCAACCTGAACCGCGGCACGCCCATCCACCTGCTGTGGACGCGCGAGGAAGACTTCATCAACACCACCTATCGCTCCATTGGTGTGGCGCGGCTGCGCGCGGCCCTCGATAAGGATGGCTGGCCGATCGCGATGGAAGTGAAGACGGCCACGGATGCGGAAGCCCCCGGTGCGACCGCCGGCTTCGACGTCGCCGCTCGCTACTTTGCGCCGAATTACCGCTTCTCAACCCACAGCGCGCGCTTCCACATTCCCGTGGGCACGCGGCGCGGCGTCGGCGCGCCGGCCCAACATTTCTATCGCGAGAGTTTCATGGATGAACTTGCCCACGCCGCGGGCAAGGACCCGTACCTCTATCGCCGCGAGCTGATCTCGCGCACCAACCTTCCCTACAAGGCCGACATGATCAAGGCGCTGGACATTGCTGCCGAAATGTCGGGCTGGGGCACGTCCTTGCCGGAAGGCACGGCGCGGGCCATCGCCCTGGAAGAACGCGGAGCCGAGACCGGCAGCCATGCGACCATTAGTGCCCAAGTCCATACCGTCTCGATCAGCAAGCAAGGCGAAGTGCGCCTGATGCGCGTCGATGTTGCGCATGACGAAGGGTTCGGTTTGGTCAATCCGCTAACGGTGAGAAAACAGATCGAAGGTCAGATTACGTGGTTCTACAACGACGCGATGTATCAAGAGTGCAACGTTAAAGAAGGCCGCATTACGGAGAACAACTTCGACACATTCCTGCTGTCGCGCATCAAGGAGGACCCGCCGCAAATCAACATCACCTTCTTCAAGACCGGGCATTGGCTGGATGGCATGGCTCACGACCGCGGCACCTCGATCCAATCCGGCATTGCCGATGCCGTCTTCCGCATCACCGGAAAGCGTTATCGGGATCTGCCCTTCCGCAATCACGACCTGACTTGGAGTTGAACCCCCTTTCGGGGATTTTAGGACCCATTTCCTGACCCCACTTTCCGGCAAATGGGTATGATCAAAGCACCCCAGAGCCTTTCGACTCCGAATTCCGCCGTATGCGGATTAGTTGCGTGCGCTTATGGGGAACTCCTGCGTTGCGGCACGCCGCCCGATTTGCCGAAGCGTCGCGTTAGCCTCTACGAACTGCGTGGGCGCGGTCTGGTGGCCGTGCTGGGTCATCGAGATTCCCTCTGGGGTGGTAGTCACGCGACTATCCGGGTTGAATCCGTGTTGGTGTTCCAAATCATTCGCGGACCACTAGGTTGGTGTAGTCGAGAATGAAAGACGTACGCCCTGACAGGATGGGACCCTCCGGCGTGCGCCTCACAACGCGCCGCAAAGTCGGAAAGACGAGTCCGTCTATCGTCACGTGGTCATAGCAGTAATGCGCTGCGACGCCGCCGAGCACGTCGGTTACGTAGTCGAGCCGTCTCAGCATGGAGTCGTCGCCGAAATAAAGCTTTTGCACCTTCGTATGCGCAGGCACGTCGTCCGGATAGGTCACCTCGAGGACGCGCCAGGTTTCGCGACCTTCGACATGCGCCTCGAGCTCTCGCGTGGCGAAGCCCGTCCGAGCAAAGAGGAAGGGCGTTGTTAGATAATTCCAGACCGCGTAGCCAAGAAAATACGTCAGGTGCAGGCGATCCCAAGGCGTTTCGCGTACATGCCCCGCAAAAGCCGCGCGCGGATCGGAGCGCTCTTCGACGATCGTACCGTCACGGCGCTCGATCCAAACTCGATTTGGGGTGAAGATCCAGCGATCATCGGATTCATCGCCTAGCCTCTGAAAGATCGTTCGAGGCGTCGCAGCGTCCACCGACGCCGAAGGCCGGCGATGACCCGGATATCCCTTAAGATCCAGCAACCCACCGGAGAAGTTGAACGTCAGATCGATCGCGCGAACGGAGTGCCAGCGATCGAGGCCGCCATGTGCTGCGATAACGGAACTAAGGAGATCGGTCATGATTCGCTACTCGTTCGATCTCGCGTCCGGTGCACCAGTGAAGTCCAACGTCATCGAAGTCATGCGTCCAGAAACAGCGAGGTGTGCCGCACAAACAGCTCGGGATATTGAAACTGCGACCCATGATTGGAGTCCGGGTAGATGACAAGCTGCGCATTCGGGATGTTCTGCTCCATGATGAAGGAGTTTATCGTCGACATGATT
>Ga0193699_10000900_pt1 | contig 12051 bp, 8 predicted proteins | sample L3c2metaG_FD_160095 | JGI IMG/M metagenome (GOLD analysis project Ga0193699, IMG submission 160095) | Soil microbial communities from a riparian zone of the East river system, Colorado, United States - L3c2 | ecosystem: Environmental > Terrestrial > Soil > Riparian zone | place: USA: East River... | reverse complement strand
CGGCATAGGAGAACCAGACGCCCTCCATCTCGATTTCGCCGCGCAGCGTCCCAGGGTCGATCGCGTCGGGGGCATCGACCATGTCGGGTTCGGTGTTGAGCAGCTCGAAGATCTTGTCGAGCGCCGCCATCCCCTGCTGGTAGGTCGTGTAGAGCTGGGAGAGCTGCTGGATCGGTTCGAAGAACACCTGGAGGTAGCCGATGAAGGCGATGACGACGCCGACCTGGATCGCGTCTTCGATGACGAGGCTGCCGCCGTAGAGGATGATCGCCGCCGTGGCCACGGCGGCGAGCAGCTCCACCGCCGGGAAGTAGGAGGCGTTGAGGTAGACCGTGGTCATGTTTGCCGCGCGATTGGCCTCGTTGAGCTCGGTCATCGCCGCCGCGTGGCGGGGCTCCTGGCCGAAGCTGCGCACCACGCGCACGCCGCTCAGCGTCTCCTGCAGGTAGGCGGTCACCGCCGCGATCCGCTCCCGCGTCAACCGGTAGGCGCCGTGCGAGGCGATTCTGAAGACGACGCTGGCGATCGCGACCAGGGGGAAGGTGAGGAAGGTGACCAGCGCCAGCTGCAGGTCCAGCAGGAGGAGGATCACGACCACGCCGAGCAGAGTCAGCGTGCTCGAGAACATCGTCACGACGCCGCTGGTGACGAGCTGGTTGAGCGCCTCGATGTCGTTGGTCATGCGCGAGATCAGCACGCCGGGGCTGCGCCGGGTGAAGAAGCCGATCGACATCGCCTGCAGGTGGGCGAAGACCCGCTCGCGCAGATCCTGCAGCGCCCGCGTCCCGACCCAGCCGACCAGGTAGGTCTGCAGATAGGTCGCGGCCGCGTAGAGGACCGCGACGGCGAGGAAGGCGACGACGATCAGCTCCAGCGCGGAGACGTCGCCGGTGACGATGCCGGCGTCGATCGCCTGACCGGCGAGGTATGGGGGCACGAGGCCCGCGCCGGTGCCGGCCAGCATCGCCAGGAAGGTGAGAGCCACCCAACCCCGGTAGGGGCGCAGCAGGCCGAGGAGGAAGCGCCGCTTGCTCATTCCGGCGTTCACAGCAATACCTCGCGCTTCGCTCGCGGCGCGAAGAGCCAGAGATGCACGCTTGCTCGCTCCGCGCTCACAGCTTCGCCATCTCCTCGCGCTGCTCGAGGTCGCGCTGCAGGAAGACCGAGTCGGCGAGCCCGTGCTCGGCGATCTCGCGGTAGAAGCCGCAGCTCTCCAGCAGCTCCGGGTGGGTGCCGCGGTCGACGATCCGGCCCGCATCCATGACGACCACCTCGTCGGCGAGCGAGACGGTGGAGAGGCGGTGGGCGATGATGACCGTCGTCCGCCCGGTCATCGCCTCGCGCAGCCCGGCCTTGATCGCCGCCTCGGTGGTGGCGTCGACCGAGGAGGTGGCGTCGTCGAGGATCAGGATGCGGGGGTCGGCGAGCAGGGCGCGGGCGATCGCGATCCGCTGGCGCTGCCCGCCGGAGAGGGTAAGCCCCCGCTCGCCCACCCTCGTCTCGTAACCGTCGGGCAGCTCCCCGATGAAGCCGTCCGCCTGTGCCCGCCGCGCCGCCGCTTCGACCTCGGCGAGGGTCGCCTCGGGCCTCGCGTAGGCGATGTTCTCGGCAACGCTGGCGCTGAAGAGGAAGCTGTCGTCGGCGACGAAGGCGACCTCGGAGCGCAGCGAGCCGACATCGACCGAGCGCACATCGGCGCCGTCGACCGACACCGACCCCTCGCTCGGGTCATACAGTCGTGCGATCAGGGCGACGAGGCTGGTCTTGCCCGAGCCGGAGGGGCCGACCAAGGCGACCGTGCTGCCAGCTTCGACGTCGAGGTCGACGCCGTCGAGGGCGGGCGCTGCGCCGTCGTAGCGCAGCGTCACGCCGCGCAGCTCGACGCGCCCCTCGCCGGCGGGCAGCGGCGGCGCCCCGGGCGGCCCCTCGATCCGCGGCTCGCGGTCGAGGATCTCGAAGAGGCGGTTGCCGGAGGCGATCGCCCGCTGCGCCATCCCCATCGTCATTCCCAGCATCCGCATCGGCCCGGCCAGCATCGCCACGTAGGTGTAGAAGGCGGTGAAGTCGCCGAGGCTGAGGTTGCCGGCGATCACCTGGCGCCCGCCGACCAGCAGCACCAGCGCGACCCCGATCTGGGGCAGCAGCCCGATCAGCGGCGAGAAGAACGCCTGCAGGCGGGTCGAATAGATGCTCTGCTCGAAGACGCGCGCGACGGCGCGACGAAAGCGGTGCAGCTGGTGCTCCTCGCGGGCGAAGGCCTTGACGATGCGGATGCCGGAGACGTTCTCCTCGGCTTCCGCGGTCAGCTCGGCGATCCGCTGCTGGACCTCCTGCAGCGCCGGCCGCGAGACGCGGTTGTAGCGGGAGGCGGCGTAGACGACCAGCGGCGCGGGCGCCAGCGCGAGCAGGGCGAGCCCGGGATCGAGCGCGATCATCACGGCGCAGGCGAGGGTGATCGTCAGCAGGTTCTGGGTGATGAAGATCAGCCCGTAGCCGAGGAAGAAGCGGATCGACTGCAGGTCGACCGTGGCGCGCGACATCAGCTGCCCGGTCTGCTGGGAGTCGAAGAAGCCGAGCTCGAGCCGCTGCAGGTGGGCGTAGAAGCGCTGGCGCAGGTTGAACTCGACCGCCAGCGAGACCCTGCCCGCGACGACCCGCCGCACGAAGGTCAGCCCCAGGCGCAGGATCCCGGCGGCGACGATCGCCAGCGCCAGCGGCAGCAGGTCGGGCTTTTCGCCGTTCTCGATCGCGTTGACGGCCCGACCGATCAGCCAGGGGATCAGCACCGTCATCCCCATCGCCGCCCAGGCGAAGACGAGCGAGCCCCATAGCTGACGGCGATAGGGGCGCAGGAAGCCGATCAGGCGGCGGTAGGTCCGCATCGAACCTCACTATACAAAGTGAAGTAAGGGCTTTTTCCGGCGCCGAAGGTGGGAAGCGGCGCTAGAGCTGCGTCGCGATCAGGCCGATCAGGGCCGCGACGACCACGGCGCCGGCCTGGATCATCACGCGCTGCATCGCTTCGAAGCGAGCATCCATGCGCTCGTCCATCCGCTCGAAACGCTCGTCCATGCGCTCGAAACGCTCGTCCACCCGGTCGAACCGGGCGTCCATCCGATCGAAGCGCGCGTTCATCTCCGCGCGCAGTTGCGCGAAGCCGAGGTCCATGCGCCGGCCCAGATCGCCGACCTTGGAGTTGAGGTCGTCGAGCCGCTCGTCGCTCCACGCTTCTCGCATCGTGTCCATACTGACACCGTAATCAGCTGTCTGCACGGGTGGTGCGCGGAATGTAAGAATTTTGAGACAGCTTCTGCGCGAAAGGGCTAATCGAAGGCGGCGGCCTCGGCGCTTGAGACCTTGCCGCCGCTGCAGGACGGTGGCCCATGGCCTGGCTTGGGAAGGATCTGGAAGTTGGTGACGGCGTGAAAGGGGGTAGTGGAGCCGTCGTTCTGGGCCAGGTTGATGACGAGGCGGTAGAAGCCGGGGGGGAGGTCGTGGTAGTAGATCTCGGGCCGGGTCGCCGGGGAGTAGCTGCCGGCGGCGCCGATCCGTTCGGCGAGTATGCCGTTGGGGCCCGAGTAGCGGGGAAAGTCATAGGAGGGGCCGACGAGGCGCCCGTGGCCGAACGGGCTCTCTATCGCCCGCTGCAGCTTGATCGGGTCCACGCAGTTCGGCACGCGGTTCAGCCCGAAGCGGATGTGGCCCTCGCCGAGCTGCGGTTCGGCGCCGAAGTGGCGTGGCGAGAGCGCGAAATTGCGAACCTCGACCTTGACCACGACCGCGTGACTGCGCTGGCGGGCGCCGTTGCGAGGCGAGACGACCTCGACGCTGGGCTGGCCGCCGCCCGCCGTCGGCGCTGCCGCCGCGGTGGTGCCGTCGTCCCGGCCGAGGACGAACGCCAGCGCGAGCGCCACGGCGACCGTGGCGAGCGCCGCGAGGAGTGCGATTCTGCCCCTCATATGGGGCGGAACACTACGCGGAAGCCGGCCGGCTTCTCCTGGCGAGCGGCAGCGGCCTTCCTCGCCCTCGTTGTGCTGCTTGCGATCTCCGCGCCGGCCGCCGGCGCCCGCGGCCTCGCCGAGCGGGTCAGCGTCTTCGCCGGGACCCGTCCCGGCCCCGGCACGTTCGGCGGCGGCCACAACTTTCCCGGCGCCGCGCTGCCCTTCGGGATGGTCCAGTGGAGCCCCGACACGACCCCCTCGGACCGGCATGCCGGCGGCTACGACCACCGCGACCGGCACATCACCGGGTTCAGCCTCACCCACCTGAGCGGCGCCGGCTGCTCGCTATACGGCGACTTCCCCTTCCTGCCGACGACGGAGCCGATCGAGACCTCGCCGGTGCGTCCTGGCGGCGGCCTCGCGGGGCGCTTCGAGCCCGGGTTCTCCCATCGCCACGAGTCCGGCCGACCCGGCTACTACGGGGTGCGGCTCAACCCGGTCCGCGGCGGCGCGATCGAGACCGAGCTGACGGCGACGACGCGCACCGGGGCGGCCCGCTTCGCCTTTCCCAGCTCGCCGCACGCGAGCCTACTGATCGACGCCGGCGGCAGCGCCAAGCCCGACGACCTCGCCGAAGTCCAGCTCGATCCGCGCGCCCGCGAGATCACCGGCTCGGCCTCGAGCGGCTACTTCTGCGCCCAGCGCCCCCGCTACCGGATCTACTTCGCCGCCCTCTTCGACCGCCGCTTCGACGCCTACGGCACCTGGAGTGGCCAGCTCCTGGCACCGGGATCGACCGCCGCCTCAGAGCGGACGAGCCCCTCGCTCGACCCCGCCGCGACGGCCCAGGCGGGCGCCTACGCGAGCTTCGACACGCGCCGCAACCGCGTCGTCACGGTGCGGGTCGGTATCTCCTTCGTCAGCGTCGCCGCCGCGCGCGCCAACCTCGCTGCCGAGAATCAGGGCGCCGGCTTTCGCGACCTCGCGGCCGCGGCGGAGGGCCATTGGAACCGCCTCCTCGGCCTGATTCGCGTCAGCGATCCCGAGGCGCGCAGCGTCCGCACCTTCTACACCGCGCTCTACCACGCATTCCTCGCTCCCCGCACGTTTAGCGACGCTGACGGCCGCTACATCGGCACGGACGGGGCGATCCACGGGGCGGGGCGGCGCGTCCAGTACGCCGACTTCTCCGGCTGGGACGTCTACCGCAGCCAGATCCCGCTGCTCGCGATGCTGATGCCGAAGGTGGCGAGCGACGTCGTCGGCTCGATGCTCGCCGACGCTGCGCAGAGCGACTGCCTGCCGCGCTGGTCCTATGCCAACGGGCAGAGCATGACGATGGTGGGCGATCCCGCCGACCCCATGATCGCCTCCGCCTCCGCTTTCGGCGCACGCGGCTTCGACGCCCGCACCGCGCTGGCGGCGATGTTGAAGGGCGCCGAGGAAGGCTGCCGCAGCGCCGACGGCTCCTACGTCGAGCGCCAGGGCCTCGACGAATACAAGCGGCTCGGCTACCTGCCCTTCGACATCGACGTCAAGCGCCGCAACGCCAACTCGCTGTTCGGCGATCCCGACGCCGTCTGGGCCTCCGCGGCGAGCACCCTCGAGTACGCGGTCGCCGACTTCTCGATCGCCCAGTTCGCGGCGCGCGCCCTCGGCGACCGCACGACCTATCGCGCCCTGCTCTCCCGCTCGGCCAGCTGGCGCAACCTCCTCAACCCCGACAGCGACAAGATCGAGCCCAGGTTCGCCGACGGGGGTTTCATCCCCGGCTACGACAACCTGCGCGGCGGCGGCTTCGCCGAGGGCAACTCGACCCAGTACACCTGGATGGTCCCGCACGATCCGGCCGGCCTGTTCGCGGCGATCGGCGGGCGCGATCGAGCCGCGCAGCGCCTCGGCCGCTTCCTGCGCCGGCTCAACGGGAGCGAGGGGGCGACCCACGCCGATCACGCGCTGCTCGGCAACGAGCCCAACCTGAACGTGCCCTGGCTCTACGACTGGGCCGGCAGGCCCGACAAGACCCAGGAGGCGGTGCGGCGGGCGCTCCGCCTCTACAGCCCGGCGCCGGGCGGCTACCCGGGCAACGACGACCTCGGCACGCTCTCGGCCTGGTACGTGTTCGGGGCGCTCGGCCTCTACCCCGAGGTGCCCGGCGTCGGCCTGCTGGCGATCGCCAGCCCGTTGCTGCGCAAGGCGACCGTACGGGTGGGAGGGGGGCGCAAGCTGCAAATCCTCGCCTCCGCCCGCTCACCGCTCTCGCGCGCGCCCTACATTCACGCGATGCGCTTCGACGGCCATCCCCACGCCCGGTCCTGGACGACGTTCTGCGCGCTGGCGCAGGGGGCGACGCTGACCTACCGCCTCGGCCGCCGCCCGAACCGTCGCTGGGGCGCTTCCGCGGCGGCGCTGCCGCCTTCGTACGGCCCCGGCCGGCGGATGCCGAAGGACCGCTGCGCGCCGTGACGCCCGCTTCAATCCGCTCCAGGACGCTCTGGGCGCTCGCCGGCCTGATTGCGCTCGGCGCCGCGGTTCGCTTCGCGACGCTCGGCGTCCAGAGCTACCACCACGACGAGGTGATCACCGCGATCCGGGTCATCCCGGGCAGCTTCGCCGACATGCTGCGCGCCGTCGAGCACAGCGAGTCGAACCCGCCCCTCTACTACGTGCTGGCATGGGGCTGGGCGAAGGCGTTCGGGACCGGGGAGGTGGGCCTGCGCTCGCTCACCGCCCTCTTCGGCGCCGCGACGGTACCGGTCGCCTTCTGCCTCGGGCGCGAGCTGGCGAGTGCCCGCGGCGGCCTGATCGCGGCGGCGCTCGTCGCCGTCAACCCGATGCTGATCTGGTACTCGCAGGAGGCGCGCTCCTACGCGCTGCTCGTCTTCTTCGGCGCCCTCTCGCTGCTCTTCTTCGCCCGGGCGCTGCGCACACGGGCCGGAAGGGACCTGGCCCTGTGGACGCTGACCTCGGCCCTTGCGCTCTGCAGCCACTACTTCGCCGTCTTCCCGGTCGGGATCGAGGCGGCCTGGCTGCTCGTCGCGCTGCGCACCCGCTGGCGCGTCGTCCTGCCCGCGATTGCCGGCGTCGTCGCGACGGGGCTGGCGCTGCTGCCGCTGATCGGCTCCCAGGTCAACCCGACCCACATCGGCTGGATCGACCACAGCGCCCTGCCGACCCGTCTCTGGCAGACCGGCGTCAGCTTCCTTGCGGGCGAGACCGGGCACGTGATCGCCGAGCCACCCCGTGAGCGCTACGCGACGATCCCCACGCTGCTCGTCGCCATCGCCTTGGCGCTCGTCGCCCTGGCGGGAACGGGCCGCGAGCGGCGCGGCGCGCTGCTCGGCCTCGCGGTCGGGATCGGGACCGTGCTGCTCGCCGCCGGTGCGGCGCTGCTCGGACACGACTACGTGGTCGAGCGAAATCTGCTCCCCGCGCTGGTTCCCCTCGCGGCCGCGGTCGCGATCGGCCTCTCCGCGAGCCGGGCGCGGGTCCCGGGGCTGATTCTCGCGGCGGTCCTCTGCTCCTACTGGCTCGCCTTCGACGTCTACGTGGCGCGCACCGCAAACCTGCAGCGCCCCGACTTCCGCGACCTGACCGCACGGCTCGGACCGCCGCACCGCCCCCGCGCGATCGTCACCTGGAGGCTGGCCGCCGACTCGATCCGCTTCTACCTGCGCGACGGCGCCGAGCGCATCTACAGCGGCGAGTCCCCCGTGCGGGAGATCGACGTGATCAGCAAGCCGGTCGTCGGGCGACCCGCGGGCCTGCCGCCCGCCTTCCGCCCAAGGGAGCGGTTGAGGCTGGAGCGCCTTACTCTTACGCGCTACATGTCGAAGCGCGCCCGGCCCGTTCCCTTCCACGTCCTGCGCGACGTCCGCACCGGCTTCGGTCGCAACGCCGTGGTCGTCGACGGCGCGCTGCCGCCTCCACGGCCGGGGGAAGGTCGATGAGCGCCTCCGAATTCGCCTACCGCCTCAGCACCGCCGCGCGGCGTCCGGCGAACTGGCTGCAGCTGCTGCGATTCGGGATCGTCGGCGGAGGGGGCTACCTGATCAACCTCGCCGTCTTCGCCTGGCTTTCGGGCGACCTTGGCCTCCACCACGCCCTCGCCGCCGTCGGCGCCTTCTGCGTCGCCGTGACCAGCAACTTCCTCTGGAACCGCTACTGGACCTTCACGCCGGGCGAGGGCCACCCGGCCTTCCAGGCGGCCCGCTTCTTCGCCGTCAGCCTCGCCGCGCTGCTGATCAACCTCGCAATGCTGGAGGCCCTCATCGGCCCCGGGGGCATCGGCGACCTGACCGCCCAGGCAATCGCCGTCGCCGTGGCGATGCCGTTCAACTTCGTCGGCAACAAGCTCTGGACGTTCGCCTGAGCTAGAGGCCTGATGCGGGTTATCCACGCACGCGGATGACGCCGCACGCCGGCGCTGGCTCGCCACCCACGGGCTCACGGGTAGTCCCAACTACCCGCCTCGCCCGCGTGCGGCGCCCAGCTTGGCCTGCGACGCCCCCGCGCACACGCCTAACCCGCATCAAGCCTCTAGTCGTCCACGGTCGGCCAGTTCGGCGTCTCACCCCTCGCGAGCCCGATGATGCTGAGGAAGAACGAGGAGAAGATCGCCTGCATGCCGAGGATGATCAGCACCGCGGCGAAGACGAGTAGGCGATCCTCGGAGAGCTCGCCGAAACCACGGTTGATCCAGATGGCGACGATGACGCCGCCGATCGCCACCCCACAGAGCAAGACCAGCGCGCCCGCCACGAGGCCGTGCTCCATCGTCAGCCTCCGCCGGCCCCAGGCGAGCAGCCGGTCGGGCCGCTCGCCGAGAACGTCGACGGCGAAGGCGCGGGCGCTCACCGCCAGGGCCACCACCTGCGCCCCGATCACGGTGAGCAGCGCTGCGGCGATCGTCGCGTGGATCTGCCATTCGCGACCGAAGAGCGAGACGCCGGACATCGAGAGAGCCATGCCGAGCAGCCCGAGGACGAGCATCGCCAGCCCCGGAACCATGAACAGGGCCGTCGGGCTGTTGACCAGGAGCAGTTTCAGATGTCGCCAGCCGTCTCTGAACGAGGAGAGCTTCGAGTCGCCGGCACGCGGTCGGTAGTCGATGTCGAACTCCGTCACCTTCAGGTTCTCCTTGACGGCGCGAACCACCATCTCGGAGGCGAACTCCATGCCGGTGCTGCGCAGACGCAGCCGCGGCAGCGTGTCGCGGCGAAGGGCGCGCATGCCGCAGTGGGCGTCATGGACGCCCGACCTGTAGAGGAGGTTGAGGAAGCCGCTGAGCACCGGGTTGCCGATGTAGCGGTGCAGCCACGGCATCGCTCCCGGCAGGATGTTGTTCATCCGGTTGCCGATCACCATCTCGGCGCCGTCCTCGAGCTGGTCGACAAAGCGCGGGATCTCAGCGAAGTCGTAGGTCTGGTCGGCATCGGCGGTGATGATGTACTTGCCGCGCGCCGCGGCGAAGCCGGCCAGGTAGGCGCTGCCGTAGCCACGCCTCGCCTCGTGGACGACCGTCGCCCCCGCCCGCTCCGCCAGCTCCGGGCTGCCGTCGTCCGAGTCGTTGTCGGCGACGATCACCTCGCCGAGGATCTCGTTCTCGGCCAGCACGCGCTGTGCCTCGCGAACGCAGGTCTCGATACTGGCCGCCTCGTTGAGGCACGGGATCACCACCGAGACCAGCGGTTCGGCGACCCCTGCGCTCGGGCTTGCCATGATCGTCGGGCGCCCCAAATCTCAGCCCAGAGGCCTCAGCGACCCGGACGTGGCCAGGTCCGCCGCCTCGCCGGGCTTTGGCGAGAAGATCTCGATCTGCAGCGAAGGCTGGTCGTCGAAGACGACATAGGCGTTGTGCCCATCGCTGGCGCCCAACGCCTCATAACCCCCGTGCTGGGACAGCCGCTGGTCTTCGCCTCCGTCTTTCGCTGCCCTGGCGAGCGCCTGCCGCGCTTCCGGAACGGCGTAGGTGCCGACGACGAGGGAGTCGGGCTTGCGGCCGCCAGCTTCGGCGTTATCGCTCAGGTAGCGGATGTAGATCTGCCCGTCGGCAGTCGAGGTAAGTTCGTAGCCGTCGATTCCGGTATTCGCCTGGGTGAGCAGCTGCGACTCCGACAGAACCGCCCCTTCGGGTGAGCCTTCATCGGAGTCGCCGCCGGAGAGCAGACCGATCCCGACGACCACCGCGATCGCTACGACTATCAGGCCACCGACCCACAGTCGCACGGTATTCGTGTCCAGCTCCCTCAGCTTTTTCAGGGATTGCCTCAAGCCGGCGTAACGGTTCCCGCGCTGCTCGCTCCTCTGCCCAGCTGTCATGCGAAGCTAGCCTAGCCGACGCCAGCGGAGAGACCGTCGGTCCACATCGCTAAGAATTGCGCTTCATGGACCTCTTCCTCTGCTGGCTGGTCGCCCCCGCGGGAATGCTGCTGGCGGCGATCGGGCTCTCGCTCCTGGTCGAGCGATTGACCGCCTTCGCCCTGCCCTGGACGCTGCGACCGGCGCTCGGGATGGCGAGCGCGATAGTCCTCGCCCAGTTCGGAACCGCGACCGCCACCACGGCGAAGCTGACGCTGCCGGCGATCCTCGTGCTGGCGCTGATCGGCCTGGTGCTCGGCAGAGGCCTGACGGGGCCACGGCCGAGCCGCACGGAGACGGGGGTCGCCGCGGTGGTCTTTCTCCTCTTCGCCTCGCCGTTCCTGGTCGCCGGCGAGGCGACCTGGGCCGGCTACATCAAGCTCGACGACACCGCGACCTGGATGGCGCTGACCGATCACGTCTTCGAGTACGGGCGGGGCGTGGGAGACCTGCCCGCCTCGACACACGAGCAGGTGTTGGTCGACTACCTGGGTGGCACCTACCCGATTGGCGGTTTCGTCCCCGCGGCCCTGATGGCGAAGATCTCGGGGCAGGACGTCGCCTTCACGATGCAGCCATCGATGGCCTTCGCGGCGGCGACGCTGGCCTTGGCATTGTTCGAGCTTGCGCGCCGGCTGGTGCGGGGCGTCGGGATCGCAGCCGTAATCGCGATCCTCGCCTCGCTCTCGTCTCTGCTGGTCGGCTACTACCTCTGGGGGGGCGTCAAGGAGCTGGTCACCGCGGCGCTGCTGCCGCTGGCGCCGCTACTGGCGGCGTGCGCCGCCGGGACTAATTGGCCCCGCTACGCATGGGTGCCGCTGGGAGTGGCCGCCGCGGCGATGATCGCCGTGCTCGGGCCCGGCGGCGCCGTCTGGGTCGTGCCCGCGCTGCTGCCTGCGGCGATCGCGGTCCTGCGCCGCAGCGGTGCCCGCCAGGCGCTGCGACTGGCCCTCCCAATTGCCGCCTTCTCACTTCTCCTGGTCCTCCCGGTTCTGTTCGGACCGACCGGCATCTTCGATCCGCTCAACGGGGGGATCAACGAGTCCGCGGGGCTCGGCAACCTGATCGCGCCGCTCAACCCGCTGCGGGTCGCCGGCATCTGGCCGGCCATCGACTTCCGCTTCGATCCGCATCTGAAGTCGGCGGTTCTCGCCCTGTCGAGTCTCTGTCTGGCGATCGCCGCCGTGACGCTGGTCTTCGCCGCTCGGCTCGGCGAGCGCAACGGAGTGCCCCTGGTCGGCTATGTGGGAGGCGGCGCGATTGGAGCCGTGGCGATCGCGCACTTCGGCTCGCCCTGGGTGGACGGTAAGGCAATCGCGACGATCTCGCCCGGGATCCTGGCGGCGACACTGATCGGCATAGTCATGCTCGGCCAGCGGAGCGGCTTCCGCCTCGAGGCCGCAGCTGCCGGGACGCTTGTCGCGGGCGCCGTCGCCTGGTCTGCCTTCCCTGCCTACCAAGGCATCTCGTTCGCGCCGCGGGCGCCCAACGTGGAACTGGAAGAGATCGGCGAGCGCTTCGCCGGCCAGGGACCGGCGCTCAGCACCGAGGCGGCGATCTACGGGCCCCGCCACTTCCTGCGCAAGCTCGACCCGGAAGGCGCGAGCGATCGCCGCACCCGCCCGGTGCTGCTCAGCGACGGGTCCGAACCGGAAAAGGATCACGCCGTGGACCTTGACGAAATCCAGACCGGCCAGCTCGACCCCTACAGCCTGCTCGTGGTGCGGCGCTCTCCCGCCGCCAGCCGACC
>Ga0193699_10000899_pt1 | contig 12051 bp, 11 predicted proteins | sample L3c2metaG_FD_160095 | JGI IMG/M metagenome (GOLD analysis project Ga0193699, IMG submission 160095) | Soil microbial communities from a riparian zone of the East river system, Colorado, United States - L3c2 | ecosystem: Environmental > Terrestrial > Soil > Riparian zone | place: USA: East... | reverse complement strand
CCCTTCGGTCGACAGACGGATCGCGGTCAATCCGGCGCAGATCGCCAGCAGCGTGATGACGTTGGGCACCAGCATCCGCACCGGGATTGGGCGAAACCGGCGGCGGCGCATTTCGGGATTTTTGGGATCGATGAGCATCGCCTTTATATAGCAAGCGCGGGCCTGCTCCGCCATTGCGGCGGCCGGCCGGCCGGTCCGGCAGCCCGGATGGTTAATCGGCGCGGTAAGTGCGGCCGCCGTCGCCGAGCCGGAAATCGGCCAGAACCGTCTCCCCGGCCACCGCGGTTTGGCCCTCGGAAACCAGCGCTTTGCTGCCTTCCGGCAGATAAACGTCGAGCCGCGAGCCGAAACGGATCAGCCCGAAGCGCTCGCCGGCGCCGATCGACTGCCCTTCGCGAACGAACGAGACAATTCGCCGCGCCACCAGACCGGCGATCTGGATCACCCCGATGCGACCGTCCGGCGTCGAGATCACAAGCGAATTGCGCTCATTGTCTTCGCTCGCCTTGTCGAGTTCGGCGTTGATGAAGGTGCCCGGCCGGTACGCGATCCGGTCGATCCGCCCTGTTACCGGACTGCGGTTCACATGGCAGTTGAACACGCTCATGAAGATCGAAATCCGCGGCAACGGCTTGTCGCCGAGGCCGAGTTCGGCCGGCGGCAACACCTGCGTCACCATCGACACCCGCCCGTCGGCCGGCGACACGACGAGACCTTCCCGCACCGGCGTCACCCGCACCGGATCGCGGAAGAACAGCGCGCACCAGACGGTGAGCAAGGTGCCGATCCAGCCCAGCGGCGTCCAGATCCAGAACAGGATCAGGCTGACCAGCGCAAAGCCGCCGATGAACGGATAGCCCTCGGGATGAACAGGCGGAATTTGCGCGCGGATGGAGTTAACGAGGGACATCTAGGGTTCACTGTCATTCTTCCCCTCCCCCCTTGTGGGGGAGGGTGGCACGCCGCGAAGCGGCGTGTCGGGAGAGGGCTTATATCATTCCGCCGCGGCCGGGGTCACCAGCGGATCGTCGACTGGCGGCGGCACCAGCGCATCGTCGACCGGCGGCGGCTCCCGATTCGGCGCTTCATTCTCGTCGGCAATCCGCGCCAGTCGCTCGCGCGCCTCCTGGGCCTCGCGCTGCCGGTTCCACATACTGGCATAAAGCCCGCCTGAAGCCAAAAGCTGGGAATGCGTGCCGCGCTCGGCGATGCGGCCCTGGTCCAGCACGATGATTTCATCGGCGCCGACGATGGTGGAGAGCCGGTGCGCGATCACCAGCGAGGTGCGGTTGCGCGAGACCCGCTCCAGCGCTTCCTGGATTTCATGCTCGGTATGGCTGTCGAGCGCCGAGGTCGCCTCGTCCAGTACCAGGATCGGCGGTCCCTTCAAAACCGTGCGCGCGATCGCAACGCGCTGCTTCTCGCCGCCCGACAGTTTCAGGCCGCGTTCGCCGACCTGGGTCTCATAGCCTTTCGGCGACATCTTGATAAAGCCGTCGATCTGGGCGAGCTGCGCCGCCTCCTCGACCTCGGCATCGCTGGCGTCCCAGCGGCCGTATCGAATGTTGTAACGAATGGTGTCGTTGAACAGCACGGTGTCCTGCGGCACCATGCCGATCGACGCCCGCAGCGACGACTGCGTGACATTCCTGATATCCTGGCCATCGATCAGGATCTTGCCGCCGGAGACGTCATAGAGCCGAAACAGCAGCCGCGAGATGGTCGACTTGCCGGCGCCGGAGGGACCTACGATCGCGACCGTCTTGCCGGCCGGGACCTCGAAACTCAACCCCTTCAGGATCGGCCGCTCGGGATCGTAGGAGAATCGCACATCGTCGAAACGCACATGGCCTGATGTCACGACCAACGGCGTGGCGCCGGGAACATCCTTGATCTCGGGATTGCGCGACAACACGCTGAACATCTTCTCGATGTCGATCACCGCCTGCTTGATCTCGCGATAAACCATGCCCATGAAATTCAGCGGCTGGTAGAGCTGGATCATCATGGCGTTGACCATGACGAAATCGCCGACGGTGTTGGTTCCGTTGCGCACCCCGACCGCGCACATCAGCATGGTCGCGGTGAGGCCGACGGTGAAGATGATCGCCTGCCCGGTATTGAGCACCGCCAGCGACGTATAGGTCTTCACGCTGTTGCGCTCGTAGCGCTCCATCGAACGGTCGTAACGGGTAGCTTCACGCTCCTCGGCGCTGAAATATTTCACGGTCTCGTAATTCAGGAGCGAGTCGATCGCCTTGGTGTTGGCCTCGGTGTCGGACTCGTTCATCTTGCGGCGGATTTCGATCCGCCATTCGGTGGCGATGTAGGTGTAATACATGAAGATCACGACGGTGATCATGGTCACCACCACATAGCGCCAGTCGAACTGCCACAGTAGCACAGCCATCAGCAGCGACACCTCGACCACGGTCGGAACCAACTGCAGGATCACCATCCGCACGATGACTTCGATGCCGGAGCGGCCGCGCTCCAATACGCGCGTCAGCCCGCCGGTCTTGCGCTCCAGATGAAAGCGCAGCGACAGCTCGTGCATGTGGACGAAGGTGCGATAAGCGAGCTTGCGTACCGCGTGCATCGCCACCCGCGCGAAGATGCCGTCGCGCCATTGCGTCAAGACCGCCATCAGCACGCGCAGGCCGCCATAGCTCAGGGTCATCATCAAGGCCGGCGCGATCAGCCACATGGTCCAATTCGACGCTTGCACCGGCGCGGTATCCGCACCGGTCAGGGCGTCGATCGCCCATTTGAAAGTGAAGGGTACCGAGAGCGTCGCGAGCTTCGCCACCAGCAGCAGCAGCATCGACCAGACCACGCGCATTTTGAGATCGGCGCGGTCGCCGGGCCAGATGTACGGCCACAGATGAACCAGCGTCCCGATCAGGGTCGCCTGTTCGATCGACTTGTCGGCGGCAGGTGGCGCTTCGCCGCCGCCCGGGTGCGAATCAGCGCGCGCCATCAATAAAGGCCTGAAGTAAGATGGCGCGCCGATTCGCCGTCGCGCGTGTTTCTCTCGTCAACTGCATGCTGCGTCATATAAAGCGTTTGCACGCCGCGTGCACCTCAAAAGGGCAGCAATTCCGTCGCGTTTTGCCCCGATTTAGGGACGATTTCGACCGCCTTTGCTAATCCCTCAGCCTTGACGCTTTTACGTTGCATTGCCACATGGCAGATGAGCAAGATCAGACCTGCATGAACCAAATCAAAACCGTCTGTGTCTATTGCGGCTCCGGCCCCGGCACAAACCCTCATTTTGTTGAAGCCGCAATCGCGCTGGGAAAGATCCTGGCGGAGAACGGCGTCAGCTTGGTCTATGGCGGCGGTTCGCTGGGGCTGATGGGCGCCGTGGCCAAGTCCGCGCTGGACCATGGCGGCAGCGTCATCGGCATCATTCCGGACTTTCTCAAGACCCGGGAACACGCAATGGCGCGCGTTCAGGAACTGATCGTCACGCCCGACATGCACGAGCGCAAGCGGCTGATGTTCGAACGGTCCGATGCCTTCGTGGCCCTGCCCGGCGGCGTCGGCACGCTGGAGGAACTGGTGGAACAACTGACCTGGCAGCAGCTCGGTCGCCACACCAAGCCCGTCCTGCTCGCCAACATCGCCGGCTTCTGGGAACCCTTGCTGGCGCTGCTCGCACATATGCGGGCGACGGAGTTCATCCGCCCGACGCTGTCGGTCGATATTCTCAAGGCCGAGCGCGTCGAGGATATTTTGCCACGGTTGCGCGCCGCCGCCGCCCGCGCCCCGGAGGGCACCAAGGAGATGGCGCCCGAACTGGCGCGAAGGCTTTAGGGCTTTCGCTCCGCATCATCCGCTCGGAAACGTCACCGCCTCGATCCGGTTGCCATCGGGATCGACCACGAACGCCGCGTAGTAACGCACGCGATCGTGCGGACGCAGCGAGGGCTGGCTTTCCGAACTCGCCCCAGCTGCCACGGCGGCTGCATGAAAGGCATCGACTTCGCCAGTTGATTTTGCACGCAGGCAGATGTGAGCGCCGTTATCCGGCGACAGACGTTGCATGCCGCTGCGCAGGTTGATCCACACCTCAGGATAGGTCTTGCCGAAGCCGACCATCGCCGGACGCGTCACCAGCTTGGATATTCCGAGCGGTGCGAAGGCGCGTTCGTAGAACGGCACCGCGCGCTGCAGGTCGCTGACGGCCAACGAGACATGGTCGATCATGGCAGCCCCCCGCTCTCTCACCGTCATTGCGAGCGCAGCGAAGCAATCCATTCTTCCTTTACGCGGCGAGATGGATTGCTTCGCTTCGCTCGCAATGACGTTTATTGCTCACGCCGGCGCGCCGGATTTCACCAGCTTGTAGACCACCGAATCCATCAGCGCCTGGAACGACGCGTCGATGATGTTGGGCGACACGCCGATCGTGGTCCAGCGCTCGCCCTCCTCGTCCTCGCTCTCGATCAGCACCCGAGTCACCGCCTCGGTGCCGCCATTGAGGATACGCACGCGGTAGTCGATCAGCTTCAGGCCTTCGATGTATTTCTGGTATTTTCCGAGATCCTTGCGCAGCGCGACGTCGAGCGCGTTGACCGGGCCGTTGCCCTCGGCCGCCGAGATCAGATGCTCACCGGCGACATCGACCTTGACCACCGCCATTGCGACGGTGATGCGCTGGCCGTTGGCGTTGTAGCGCTGCTCGGTGTTGACGTCGAACTGCTCGACCCGGAAATATTCCGGCACCTTGCCCAGCGTACGTCGCGCCAGCAGGTCGAACGAGGCGTTGGCCGACTCATAGGCGTAGCCCGCGGCTTCGCGCTCTTTCAGTTCCTCGACCAGCCGAACCAGTTTCGGGTCGCTCTTCTCGTACGCGATGCCGGCGCGATCGAGCTCGGCGATCACGTTGGAACGTCCGGCCTGGTCGGACACCAGCACCTTGCGATGATTGCCGACAGTCTCGGGTGAAACGTGTTCGTAGGAGTGCGGATCCTTGAGCATGGCGGAGGCATGAATGCCAGCCTTGGTGACAAAGGCGCTTTCGCCGACGTAAGGCGCGTGCCGGTTCGGCGCCCTGTTGAGCATGTCGTCGAGCGTCCGCGACACCTTCATCAGGGTCGCCATCTTGTCCGCGGACACGCCGATCTCGAAGGCGTCGGAAAACTCATTCTTCAGCCGCAGCGTCGGGATCAGCGAACACAGATTGGCGTTGCCGCAGCGTTCGCCCAATCCATTGAGCGTGCCCTGGATTTGCCGCGCGCCGGCGCGCACGGCCGCCAGCGAATTGGCGACCGCCTGCTCGGTGTCGTTATGGGCGTGAATGCCGACGTGATCGCCGGGAACATGTTTTATCACCTCGGTGACGATGGCCTCGACCTCGTTGGGCATGGTGCCGCCATTGGTGTCGCACAGCACCACCCAGCGCGCGCCGGACGCATAGGCGGCCCTGGCGCAGGCCAGCGCGAACTCGGCGTTCTCCTTGTAGCCGTCGAAAAAATGTTCGCAGTCCAGCATGACCTCGCGGCCCGCCGACTTCGCAGCCTTCACGCTGTCGCGGATCGAGGCGAGGTTTTCCTCGTTGGTGGTCTCGAGCGCGACGCGGACCTGGTACGCGGATGATTTCGCGACAAAGCAGATCGCATCGGCCTTGGCTTCCAGCAGCGCTGCCAGCCCCGGATCGTTCGAGGCCGAGCGGCCAGGACGCCGCGTCATGCCGAATGCCGTGAAACTGGCGTGATGGAGATCAGGCTTACTGGCAAAGAATTCGGTATCGGTGGGATTGGCGCCGGGATAGCCGCCCTCGACATAGTCGATGCCGAGCTCGTCGAGCATCCCGGCGATCAGCTGCTTGTCATGCAGCGTGAAATCGACACCATTGGTCTGCGCCCCGTCGCGCAGCGTGGTGTCGAACAGATAGAGGCGTTCGCGGCTCATGTCGGGCCTCCCGGCGCTGCAGCCTCGCCCAGCGTCTTCTGCATCGTGGTGTTGGCGAGCCATTCGCCGCCCACCGTCACTGTGTTGCGCTGCTTGCCGACATAGCCGCGCTTTGTGAAGAACTCCTGCGCATTGTCGCTGGCATCGACCGTGAGGCTCTTGGCACCGCGCCCGCCGGCGAGCTTTTCCAGCGCGTCGGACAGCATCGACGCCACGCCCTGCCCGGCGGCGCTGGGGTGAACATAGAGCATGTCGATATGATCGGCGCCCCGCAGCGACGCAAATCCCACCGGCGAATTCTGCAGCGTGGCGATCAGCGTCAACTCGCCCGCAAGACGCTTGCCGAATTGTTCCTCGTCGTCGGCGGCGCTGGCCCAGGCCTGCTGCTGCGCTTCGCTGTAGTCGTCGCCGGTCAGTTCCTCGATGCTTGCTGCGAAGATCGCCGCCAGCACGGGCGTGTCTTCGCTAAGGAACGGCCGCAGCGCGGGTTTTGGCAGAGCCTGTCCCATCGCCTCAAAATACTCCGAACAGTTTTAGGGCAAGCAGGATCGCGGCGGCGATGACGGCCCATTTGATGAAGATGTAATAGCGCCAATGCTTTGGGAAAGGCGTGTCGGGCTTGCTCATCGCGCGATCTCCCAGGTGGTGCCATCCTTGGAATCCTTGATGACGACGCCCATCGCGGCGAGTTCATCGCGGATGCGGTCGGATTCCCCAAAATCCTTTCGGGCGCGGGCGGCGGTGCGAGCGGAAATCAGACCCTCGATCTGTTTCGCATCGATACCGCTCGCTTGTTGTTTGCGGCTCTTCCATTCCGCCGCGCTTTCCGACAGGAAACCAAGCAGCCGCAAGGAAGCCGCGAACGCGCTGCGATCCCGTTCATTTCCGGAAGCCGCGCTATTTCGCAAACTGTGCAATGCGGCGATCATCTGCGGCGTGTTGAGATCGTCCGAGAGTGCCTCGATGACGGCATCCGAAGTCGTCTCGCCCTTGCTGTCCGCGGCGATCCAGTACCAGTCGTCGAGCGTCTTCGCGCTTTCTTCCAGTCCTCTCAGCGTCCAGTCGATCGGCGACCGATAGTGACTTTTCAACATGTTGAGACGCAGGATTTCGCCCGGCCAGTCCGCCAGCAATTCCCTGATGGTGACGAAATTGCCGGTCGATTTCGACATCTTCTCGCCTTCGACTTCCAGGAAGCCGTTGTGCATCCAGTAGTTCGCCATCACGGAGGTACCGTGCGCGCAACGCGACTGAGCCAATTCGTTCTCGTGATGCGGAAAGATCAGATCGAGACCGCCGCCGTGGATATCGAAGACATCGCCGAGATAGGCCGCGCTCATGGCGGAGCACTCGATGTGCCAACCCGGACGTCCCCTGCCCCACGGACTCTCCCAGCCCGGCTCGTTTTCAGATGATTGCTTCCATAATATAAAGTCGGCGGGATTTCTCTTGTGTGCGTCGACGGCAACGCGCGCGCCAGCCAACTGTTCGTCAAGCTTGCGGCCCGACAGCGCGCCATAATCGGGCATCGACGCGGTATCGAACAACACCTCGCCGGCGGCTTGATAGGCGTTGCCGCGCGCGATCAATTGCTTGATCAGCGTCACCATGTCCGCCTTGCCATCCGAACGCGGCAACACAAAATCCGTCGCGCGCGGTTCAAAGGTCGGCGGCAGCGAACCCAAGGCCGCCGCGTCGTCGTGAAACTGTTTCTCGGTGACCTCGGTGACCTTGCGGATGGCCTCGTTCAGCGGCAGGCCGGGAAAATCCCGCGCGGCGCGGTCGTTGATCTTGTCGTCGACGTCGGTGATGTTGCGGACGTAGGTGACGTGGTCGGCGCCGTAGAGGTGACGGAGCAGCCGGAACAGCACGTCGAACACGATGACCGGGCGGGCGTTGCCGATATGGGCGAAGTCATAGACCGTCGGCCCGCAGACATACATGCGCACATTAGCGGGATCGAGCGGCACGAAGCGCCGCTTCTCCTTCGTCAAGGTATCGTAGAGTCGTAAGTCCATGGAAATCCCGTCCCTTGCGGCCGGGCGTCCAGTGATCTCGGGTGAGAAAAGACGGCCTCAGCCAGCGAATCGCTAGCTCATAATCTCGCGGCAAATGCTGCAGATGGCGAGGTGGCCGTTCATGGGAACCACCATGGGCCAGCCCGGGGGACGGCGTCAAGGCCTTGCAAAGGCCCGATTCGGCCGCCAAAGCCCCCGGACCGCCATGGTTAATCATTCTTAACCTTTTGGGTTTATCGAGTGAGGGCGGTCCTCTCATTCATCGGTGCACCATGCGATTTCTCCCCGGGCTCGTGGCCTGTGCGCTTCTTCTCGCCGCATCGGCGGCGTTGGCCGACAGCCGCGTTTTCATCATCGCCAACCAGGCCGACGGCTATGGCGTCGACCAGTGCCTCGCCAGGGGCGACAAGTGCGGCGCTCATGCCGCCCGCTCGTATTGCCAGTCGCGCGACTTCACCCAGGCCTCGTCCTACCGGCGGGTCGATCCCGATGAAATTACCGGTTCGGTTGCCAAGGCCGGGGCTGAGAACTGCAACCATGCCGGTTGCAACGAATACGTCGCCATTACCTGCCAGCGCTAAGGCGCCGTGCGCGGCGGGATCGAGGGCGATCGAAGACCTCTTGCCCGCCACACCGGGGCCCCGGAAACGACGTGACGCTGCCCCGAGAAGCGGCTATGTGAGGCCGCGTTGGCCGCGCCTCTTGGCATCGACGCCGTGCGGAACCGCTTCTCAATGGCCGGATATGCCTGAAACGCTCAATACCCCCTTCTCCCGATGGATTTTGGCCTGCGCAGCACTGCTTGGCGCCGCCGCGCTGAGCGTTGACGCCCAGGCGCAGATGAATCCGGGTCCACAACCGCCGCCGTCGCAGGGCGCAACGGTCAATCCGATGTGCCCGCGGCTGGAAGCGCAACTGGCGAGCATCGACCGCGGCAGTGGCGGCGGCGACCCCGCCAGGGAAGAGCAAATCCGCAGGTATCAGGACGCCCAGGCCAAGCAGCAGAGCGAGCTCGACCGCGTCACCTCGCAGGCCAGGCGGATGGGCTGCGACAGTTCCGGATTTTTCTCGCTGTTCTCCGGCCAGTCGGCGCAATGCGGTCCGGTCAACAACCAGATTCAGCAGATGCGGTCCAATCTGGATCAGATCACCACCAGCCTCGAACGGCTGCGCGGCGGCGGCCTTGGCGGCGCCGAGCGCGAAAACCAGCGCCGCTCGGTGCTGACGGCGCTGGCCCAGAACAATTGCGGCCCGCAATACGCCAATGCCGCGCGTGGCGGCGGCAACTTTCTCGACAATCTGTTCGGCAATAACGGCGCTCCGGGCGGCGCGCCTGGCGCACCAAGCGCGGATCTCGGTCCGCAATCCGGAACCTACCGCACGGTCTGCGTCCGCACCTGCGACGGCGCCTATTTCCCGGTCTCGTTCGCCACCGTCCCGGCCCGGTTCCCGGACGATGAGAAGACCTGCAAGTCGCTCTGCCCGGCGGCGGAAGCGACGTTGTTCGCCTACCGCAATCCCGGCGAAGACATGAACCAAGCGGTGTCGATCAGCGGCCAGCCTTACTCGGCGCTGCCCAATGCGTTCAAATACCGTACCGAATTCAATCCGTCCTGCGCCTGCAAGGCGGCCGGACAGACCTGGTCCGACGCGCTGAAATCCATCGACGACAAGGCCACCTCCGAACAGCAGGGCGATATCATCGTCACCGAAGAGAGCGCCAAGAAGATGGCGCGGCCGCCGGCGGCGAAAACAGCTCCCGCTGCCGTCAAGAAGGGCGCTGCGGGCACTACCGCCGCCGCGCCGGCGCCTGACGCCCCGGCCACTACTGCCGCAACGCCGCCGGCCGATCCAACCGCGGCCAAGGACAAGCCGATCCGCTCGGTGGGCCCGACCTTTATTCCCCAGACCAAGAACTAACCCTCGAACGCTTCCGCCGATCCACGGCTGGCGCGCGACACCAGCTTCTCGTCGGGCTCGGGCAACGGCTTGCCGGTGTCGCGAAACTTGTTGGTGATGGGATAGCGGCGGTCGCGGCCAAAGTTCTTCTCGGTCACCTTGACGCCGGGGGCCGCCTGCCGCCGCTTGTATTCGGCGATGTTGAGCAGCCGGTCGATCCGCCGCACCACGTCGGGGTCGAACCCGGCGGCGATGATCGACACCAGCGGCTCTTCACGCTCGACCAGCCGTTCCAGGATCGCATCGAGCACTTCGTAGGGCGGCAGCGAATCCTGATCGGTCTGGTTTTCGCGCAGCTCCGCGGTCGGCGGGCGGATGATGATATTGACCGGAATGACTTCGCCTGACGGGCCGAGCGCGCCGTCCGGCTTCCATGCATTGCGCAGGCTCGAGAGCCGGAACACTTCGGTCTTGTAGATATCCTTGATCGGATTGAAGCCGCCGTTCATGTCGCCATAGAGCGTCGCATAGCCGACCGACATTTCCGACTTGTTGCCGGTCGTGACCACCATCGCGCCGGTCTTGTTGGAAATCGCCATCAGCAGCGTGCCGCGGGTGCGGGCCTGCAAATTCTCCTCGGTGATGTCGCGCGGCAGCCCTGCGAAGGTGCCGGAAAGGATTTTTTCGAAACCGTTCACGGCGTCGGCGATCGGCAGCACCTCGTAGCGGATGCCGAGGGCATCAGCGAGTTTTGCCGCGTCGTCGAGCGAGACTTGCGCGGTGAAACGGAACGGCAGCATCACGCCGCGCACGCGCCCAGCACCCAGCGCATCGACCGCGATCGCCGCGCACAGCGCCGAATCGATACCGCCGGAGACGCCGAGCAACACACCGGGAAATCCGTTCTTGCCGACATAATCGCGCAGGCCGAGCACGCAGGCGGCGTAGTCGCCCTTGTCGCCGTCGACGACGGGCGCAACCGGTCCGGTACAGCGCCAGCCGGCCTCTCCCTTGTTCCAGCGCAGCGTCGTGATGTTTTCCTCAAAGGCCGGCAGTTGCGTGGCGACCGTGAGGTCGGCATTCAGCGCGAACGAGGCGCCGTCAAAGACAAGTTCGTCCTGGCCGCCGACCTGGTTAAGATAAACCAGCGGCAGCCCGCTCTCGGTGACGCGGGCGACCGCGATCGACAGCCGCAGATCGTTCTTGTCGCGGGCATAGGGCGAGCCGTTCGGCACCACCAGGATTTCCGCGCCGGTCTCGGCGAGGCATTCGACGACGTTCTCGTAGTCCTCGGATTCCTCGAGCCAGATGTCCTCGCAAATGGGTACGCCGACCCGGATGCCGCGGATGGTGAGCGGACCGGCGGCGGGACCGCGCGCGAACAGGCGTTTTTCGTCGAACACGCCGTAATTCGGCAAATTGGCCTTGAAGCGGAGTGCCGCGACCCGTCCCTCGTCCAGCAAGGCGCAGGCATTGTAAAGCTTGCCGTCCTCGACCCAGGGACTGCCGATCAGCATGGCCGGGCCGCCGTCGGCGGTCTCGCCCGCCAGCGCCTCGATGGCGGCGCGGCAGGCTGCCTGAAACGCCGGCTTCAACACCAGATCTTCCGGCGGATAGCCGGTGATGAACAATTCCGGCAGCACCACGAGGTCGGCGCCGTCGGCCTTGGCCCGCGCGCGGGCGGCGCGCGCCTTGGCGGCGTTGCCCTCGACGTCGCCTACCGTCGGGTTCAACTGGGCCAGCGTAATCGAAAACTGAGCGGCACGTTCGGTCATGGCGCGATGTTGCCCTGCACAAGGCCAAACTGCAATTGCATGCTTTAGACCGCGCCCATGCGTTCAGCGATGGCGAACAGCCAGAACAGGCCGGCCATGACAAGGGCCACGCCGACCGCCGCCGAGCCCATGTCCTTGACCCGCCCGATCTGCGGATCATGATCGGTGGTCAGCCGGTCGGCGAGTTTTTCGATCGCGGTGTTGAGCAGTTCGACCACCAGCACCAGCACGACGACGGCGATCAGCTCGATGCTACGCATCGTGGTGGCGCCGATCAGCCACGCCAGCGGCAACGCCAGCGCCAGGGCAACAAGTTCCTCGCGAACCGCCTGCTCCGAGCGAATGGCAAAGGCGAGGCCGTTGCGCGTATTGATGGTGGCCCGCCAGAACCGCAGCAACTCAAAGGCCCGCCGCGACCGGCATCGGCTGCGCCCTGCCGC
>Ga0193699_10000897_pt1 | contig 12056 bp, 14 predicted proteins | sample L3c2metaG_FD_160095 | JGI IMG/M metagenome (GOLD analysis project Ga0193699, IMG submission 160095) | Soil microbial communities from a riparian zone of the East river system, Colorado, United States - L3c2 | ecosystem: Environmental > Terrestrial > Soil > Riparian zone | place: USA: East... | reverse complement strand
GAAGGTGCGGATGGTTCCGAGCACCAGCGCGTCGTCCGGAATGATGTTCTCCGCGGTGCCGCCATGGATCGCGCCGATGCTGACCACGCCGAATTCGGTGGGGTCCTTTTCGCGGCTGATCACGCTTTGCACGTCGACGATGAAACGGGCGGCGATCATCACGGGATCGATGGTCCGCTGCGGCGCCGCGCCGTGGCCGCCGCGGCCATGGAATTTGATGAAGAGGCTATCGGAATTCGACGAGCCGATGCCGACGCGATAGCTGACATGACCATAAGGGAAGGCGCCGTCATGCAAGGCAAAAGCGAAATCGGGCTTCTTGAATCGCGTGAACAGGCCATCGGCCAGCATGGCCTTGGCGCCCGACACCGTTTCTTCCGCGGGTTGGGCGATGAACATCAGGGTGCCGCGCCACTGGTCCTTCAGGCCGACCAGCGTTTTCGCCGTTCCAACCCAACTCGCCATGTGGATGTCGTGGCCGCAGCTGTGCGCCACAAAAGTCTCCCGGCCGTTCCAATTGGTCTTGTCGCGGCTTGCATAGGCAAGGCCGGTTTTCTCTTCCATCGGCAGCGCATCGAGTTCGGTACGCACCATGATGGTGGGACCGTCGCCGTTCCTGTAGATGGCGACCAGGCCGGTCTTGCCGACCTTCTCGGTGACCTCGAAACCGAGCGCGCGCATTTCGGCGGCGAGCCTGGCCGCGGTCTTCACCTCCTCAAAGGCGAGTTCCGGATGCGCGTGGATATCCTTGTAGAGCGCGTCGAGCTTTGGATAGTCGCCTTCGACCGAAGCCTCGATCGCGGCCTTGAGACTGATAACGTCGATCTCCGCGTGAACAGGCAAAAGAGTCGCAGCGCACAGCGCGGCGGACACAAGGAAAGGTTTGGCAAAGTGCTTCATGGCAACGACACTCTCTGGCCGCGGGAACGCGGATTTTGTGGCCGCATGCGAGCAGCCCGGGCCGCGCAGCTTGGCCGACAGATGGGTGGATGTCTAGCCGTGCACGCCGTCGTCGAGACTTACAATCACCGCGGCATTGGCAATGATGATCGCGTCGCCGCCGCTCTCAGCAGGAACCTCGAGCCCGCCCTTCACCGCGGTGACGGTCACCGTTCCGTAAGGCAGCTCTTTCGCGACCGCCGCGGTATCGACCGAGCCCGGGTCCGGCACGCCGATGGTGACATCGACGAACATGTCGGCGGAGGTCTTGCCCAGCATCCGGAAGAATCCGAGGCTGGAGTGGCGGATAGCATCGGAGACCGCGCGCCTCGCCGCCTTCGTGGCGTCGCGGCCGTGGACGTCGACGCCCATGCCCATTTCGGTGATACAGCGCACGCGTGCCATCGGTTTCCGATCTATCGTTAGATGCGAAGAAGCTACTGGTTTTGCCTGATTCTCGTCGTGCCGGCCAAGGGAGACCATGGCGCGACCAAGCTCAAGATGAGGACGGAATAGAATGGCCGCATTGCCGATCAACGCGCACGACAACATATCATGACCGTCCGCCCGATTGTCCGTTATCCCGACCCTCGCCTTACGCTGCCGGCGGAGCCCGTGACCGTGTTTGACGGCGCGCTGCGCGACCTCGCGAGCGACCTGCTGGAGACCATGCACGCCGCGCCGGGGATCGGGATCACCGCGCCGCACATCGGTGTCTCCCTGCGGCTGGTGGTGCTCGACCTCGACCCCGTCGACGGTGCGCGTACCTATGTCAATCCGGAGATCAGCTGGGCATCGCCCGACATGATCATGCATCAGGAAGGCAGTGTCTCGATGCCCGGGGTCAATGACGAGATCCGGCGTCATGCGCGCGTCCGGATCAGCTATCACGACGTCGATGGCAATATACAGACAGAGGAATCCGAGGGTCTGCGCGCTGTTTGCCACCAGCATGAGATCGATCAGTTGAATGGTCTGTTCTGGATTCAGCGGCTGTCCCGCATCAAGCGCGAGCGGCTGATCAAGCGTTTTGAAAAAATATCGCGGGGCTGAGATGAATGCGGGACTGCGACGCGGTCAAGTCACCTTGGAGATCGGAGAGATCGTATAGCGCCGACCAAGCTGGATTTGGCGGAATGCGGTTCGCTATTTCTCCCTGCGGCCCCTGATTCAATTTTCAAACATCGTGAGGATACGGGTCCGCGTTCTCGCGGCATGAGATGCCCGAGGTTTGCTTGTTGTTTCACCCTCTCAGGAATTGGAGGGCGCAGGGAAAGCCCGGTGCGCGCTGCACCCGCGGTCTCGCGTGCAAATACGATAGGAAAAACGCACACGAGCATACAGGTTCAGCGGAGGCAATCCGGCCTTCCCTGCGCAATGGTTTTACGGCTTATTTCGCGCTCTCCCCGGTGACCGGGCTTTTTTGCCACCGTCACCTGCGGGACCTACCGCAGGCTTGACACCAGCGTCGGGCGCCAGGACCACACGACTTCGCCGTCCGCTCGAGTCACGCTCGTCAGTCGCAACTCCCGCGTCCACCGCATCCCACCGCAACGTTCGTGACGATCGCGATACGCCCCTCTTTCGGATGAGACGGGCGGATTCTAAGCAGTGATTTGCCCGACGGGTTAAGCGAAATATTTTTGCGGGAGGGACTGGACAAGGGGGTTTGAAAATCGGGAAGTGATTTGCCCGTCGGGCTACCCGGCCTCGACGAAATCCGTCAGGCCCGAGGTTTTGTGCCAGTTTTCCTGCTCCCGCTCGATCACCCGCAACGGCAATGCTTGCATCACAGACCATCCCTCGGCCCGGCAGAACCGCTAGATTATCGCCGAAACCTGGTGGTCAGGCGCACTGCAGCCTAGGATGGTAGTGTTTACCTCATATAGTGGGCGGTAGTTTCCAGGGGGCGATTCGTGGCGTTCGGCGTCTTCATCCACCGGTCCGATTCGATCTACGAAGACAGTCCCGCTGAACGCTACCAGTTTCCCAGTCAGTACCTTGCTCGCGTCGAGGCATGCATCGGCGACTGGATCATCTATTACGAGCCACGAAAGGCGCAGGAATCGCGCGGCTACTTTGCAATTGCCAGAATCCAGCAGGTCATCCCCGACCCCGGCACCTCGGGCATGTATATCGCTGTCATTGAAACGGGCAGCTATCTGGATTTCGTCAATCCTGTCCCGTTCCGTGACGCTGGGGGACTCGTCGAGCGGGGCCTACTGAACGAACAGGGTAAGATTTCCGGACGCGCTCAATCCGCGGTTCGACCAATTTCTGCGGCGGACTTCAACCGGATCACCGAACTCGGACTCGCCGAGGACACCGCCTTGCTGCCCCGCGTCGAAACGCCTTCTGTTTTCCCGGGCATGCAAGAGAAACAGTCGGTCTTTCAACACGAGCAGGAACGGAGCCGCGTCGCCTATTTGACTTCCCGTATAGTACGAGACAGCATCTTCCGCCGCATCGTCCTACGGGCCTACGATGCCCGCTGTGCGATTACCTCCTTAAAACTCATCAATGGCGGCGGGCGGGCCGAGGTCGAAGCCGCGCATATAAGGCCGGTCGAGGCCAATGGGCCGGATATCGTAAGCAACGGACTTGCCCTCTCGGGGACCGCGCATTGGATGTTTGACCGCGGCTTGATCGGCATCGCGGACGATCGTGAGATCCTGATCTCACGGCATGTGAACGATACAGCCGGCGTGCGCGCCTTGATCAACAAGACCGGGCGCATTCTGACACCTGCCCGCGCCGTCGATCAGCCCCACCCGCATTTCTTGCAGTGGCATCGCGAGAACTGCTTCAAGGCGTGAATGGTGCCTTGAGCCGGATTAGTTACGATGACAGTAAATCTTTTCCGCGAGACCATCCGCTTCGCCGGCTGGAGATCAGCTTCAGCCAGGGTGCCGAATGGAAGGCGCTCATCAGCAAGTACATCGGGACCATGCCGCTCAGCGGTGATGCACTCACGATCGAACACAACGCATCCGGCGATCCGCCACCAAGGACACCCGTCAGCAGCGCCATGATCGCGAAGGTTGGCGCGGCCGCGAGATGTAGCCAATCGGCTGCCGCTATCGTTGCCGCGTTGCCGTTTTCACAATCGACCGCGCCGGAGCCGCGCCTGCCGGTATGAGCCTCGCTCATGTTTGATCTCCTCTTCTCCCCTCCCCCCGCGGAGCGGCGGCGTCGAGACGAGCGAAGCTCGCTCGGGGGTGGGGGGTCTATCCGCGGGAACCGCTGCTTGGGTGAACGCTGCGCCACCCCCCACCCCCGACCCCTCCCCACCACGCGCAAGGGCGCGTGGAGGGAGGGGAGGAGAGCACCGCCACCGGGTTGCGAGACTGCGCGCCCGATGACAGGCTTCGTGATGTGAAATCGAGATTGCTGCTAGCCGTCGCGTTTCCGAAAGGCGGCCTCTCCGGCATCCGACACCTCGACCCACTTCTGGTCGGGCGCGGCGTCGGCGGCGTAACTGTCGTGCCAGTTCCACCACTTGTACGGCGGGGTCTGCGGATAGCCTTCGGGAGAGTCCTCCCACTCCTCCTGGCGCCCGAGCGGAGTCACGTCGAGGTAGCTCCAGGTGCTTCCCATCGCCTCGTCGCCGCGGTTGTTGATGAAGTAGGTACGGAACAGTCTGTCGCCGTCGCGGAAAAACACGTTGGTGCCGTGCCACTCGTCCACGCCGAAGTCGGCGTCGAAGCCGTCGGTGATGGTGTACCAGGGCATCTCCCATCCCACCCGCGCCTTCAGGCGTGCGATGTCCTTCTGCGGCGCGCGCGAGACAAATGCGAGCGTGGTGTCGCGGGCGTTCAGATGGGCGACGTGGGCGACCTGGTCGGCTACCATCGAGCAGCCGCGGCAGGCATGGTCGGGCCAGCCAAACACCCCGGGCTCGAAGAAGGCGCGGTAGACGATCAGCTGACGGCGGCCCTCGAACAGGTCGAGCAGGCTCGCTTTGCCCTCAGGCCCGTCGAACTCGTACGCATTCTCCACGGCCAGCCACGGCATCCGCCGACGCTCGGCGGCCAGTGCGTCACGGGCGTGGGTCAAGGCCTTCTCCTTCACCAGCATCTGCTGGCGCGCAGCTTCCCACTCCTGCGCCGAAACAACGTGAGTCTTCATGCTAGCCTCCTGTTTGTTGCGATGCTCGTTGCGTGTCCAATCTCCGCACCGTTCCGTCAGGCCGGAAGCCGCCGGTCGTATTCCTTCTGCAGGCGGCTCCAGCCTTCCCAGAATGGCGCCGGCTCGTTGCCCATGGCGCGGGCGACAAGAATATCGAGGTGCATGTGCCAGCCGGCGCTGACCTTGAGCATGGTCGAGCGGTCGGGCAGACGGCGATGGATCACGGTGAGCAGCACGCCCTCGCCCCTTGGCTCCAATTCGAAGGTAACGTCGCCGCTGTTATTCCAGGCGATGGAAAGCTTGCGCGGCGGATCGAGTTCGGTGATCCGGCTCTGCATCTGATGCTCTTCGGGGAAGTCGGCCGGCCGCGCGCTTGGCGGGTCGTTGAGTTCATCGTTGCGCCAGACCAATTCGAAGGGCGCGCCGACCTTCATGTCCATCGCGCCCGCCGCCAGCCACTTGCGGCGCAGTTCGCTGTCGGTGAGATACGCCCAGATGCGCTCGATCGGACCGGGCAGAAGCCGCTGGATCTTCAACGTCGCGGGTTCGATCAGCGCGCCGTAGGCGTCGGGTTTTGTCTTTGCATCCATCGTTCTACTCCTTCACCTCTTTGCTTTCGCCTCGTCTTCCGCACGCAGAAGAGCTTCCAGCGTGTCGAGCTTTGCGCTCCAGAAACGCTGATAACGCCGCAGCCACGCATCGGCTTCCGCAAGCCGCGCCGCCTCGAGGCGGCACAGATGGGTGCGGCCGCGGATCGTCCGCTTCACCAGCCCGGCGTTCTCCAGCACCCGCACATGTTTCGAGGCGCCCGCAAAACTCATGCTGAACGGCGTCGCCAGTTCCCCGATCGTGAGTTCGCGTTCCGCGAGTTGGCCAAGCATGGCCCGCCGCGTCGGATCTGCGAGCGCATGAAAGACTGCATCGAGATGCGCGAATTGTTCAACCATGTGGTTTAATATAAGCGCCCGAAACGGATTGTCAACCGATCGGTTTAATTTCTTTTGCTGCCACCTACCAGCGTATTGCAAAATGCGCTACAGCTGGCTATATTGTTTTTTGAGACTTCGGAGACTGCTCAATGCCGCGCGTCGTCAAACGCAAGGAACACCCGCTGTCGATGCGACTGCCCGAAGCCGACATCGCCATTATCGATCGCGCTGCCAACCTTCGCGGACGTTCGCGCACCGATTTCATGCGCGACGCGGCGGTGCGTGCGGCCGAAGACGTGGTGATGGAAACGGCGCCCATTCGAATGAGCCCTGCCGGCTTCAAAGCCTTTATGGCGGCGCTGTCGACGCCCGCCCGCCCCGTCCCTGCAATGGTCGAACTGTTCCAACGTAAAGCGCCGTGGGAATCCGAGGCTGGGAAGTGACAGGCGGCGGTGTCCGGCCCCGAACCGCTGACAGCAGCGCACGATGTCTCCCAATTCTCCTGTGGCAAACCATCGCTTGATCGCTGGTTGAAAACGCGCGCGCTTTCCCACCAGGAGAAGGGCTTTACGGCGGTGCTTGTCGTTCATGAAGCCAACCGGGTCATCGGCTATTACGGACTCGCCCCCACCGCCGTTCTGCCATCCACTCTCCCGCGATCAATCCGCACCGGCCAACCGCCCACTCCTGTCCCCTGCCTGCTGCTGGGACAGTTGGCGACTGACCAGGACTGGATCGGCAAAGGAATTGGTACAGGCCTGCTCAAGCACGCGCTCCAGCGCTGCGTGGCAGCCGCCGAGCTCGTCGGCGGACGCGCGCTGATCGTCAACGCAGTTGACATGGAGGCCGCGGATTTTTGGCGGAGACGCGGGTTTATTCCATCGAAAGATGACCCGCAGTTACTGTTTCGATCGATCGCCGACATTGCAGCATCGATTGCGGCTCGATCTGGTTGATCTTTTTCAAGAGCAACGATCACGCACAGCGTGAGCGAGTTGACATCATTGGTTCGCGCCGCTCCAGGACGCGATGGCCGCATTTCCCGATTCAATTTTCAAACAGCGTGGGGCGTGGGTCCGCATTCTCGCGGCATGAGATGCCCGAGGTTTGCGTAACTTTCCGCCCTCAGGAAATAGAGGGCGCAGGGAAAGCCGGGTGCGCGCTGCACCCGCGGTCTCGCGTGCAAATGCACATAGAGAATGCGCACACGAGCATACAGGTTCAGCGGAAGCATTCCGGCCTTCCCTGCGCAATGGTTTTACGACTTATTTCGCGCTCTCCCCGGTGAGCCGAGCTCTTTTGCCACCGTCACTTCGCAGATCTCTCCGCAAAGCTTAGCGCCAGCGTCGGGCGCCAGGACCACACGACTTCGCCGTCCGCTCGAGTCACGCTCGTCAGTCGCAACTCCCGCGTCCACCGCATCCCACCGCACGTTCGTGACGACTCGCGATCCGCCCCTCTCATCGGGTGAGACGCGCAGAGTCGTAAAGGTGATTTGCCCGACGGGTTAAGCGAAATATTTTTTCGCGAGGGGCTTGACGTGATTTCGGATAAACCGAAGTGATTTGCCCGTCGGGTGGACCACCCATGGTTGACTCCGCCCGTGACAAAAGCAATACTTCGCTACATGGTGAAGTATCAAGCATCAGGTATGGACCGCACGTTCTCCGCGCTCGCCGATCCTACCCGGCGGGGGCTCCTGCTACGGCTGAAGGAGGAGCCCGGGCTGTCGGTGAGCGAACTCGCTCGCCCGTTTTCGCTAAAGCTCCCTGGAATGATGAAGCATCTGGATGTCCTGTCTGATGCGGGATTGATCACGCGAACCAAAACCGGTCGCACCGTGTCGGTCCACCTTTCGGTCGGGCCGATGCGGGAGGCAATGGAGTGGCTCAAACGGTATGAGCGCTTCTGGACGGTCAGCATCGATCGACTCGTTGCGCTCGTAGAAGAGGATGGCGAGCGATGACCAACAGCCTGCCGAGCGTGACCATCGTCCGCAGAATCAAGGCCCCGCCCGCCAAGGTTTGGGCGGCGATCACGCAGCCCAAACTAATGATGCAGTGGTGGGGTCCTGATGCGGGGCCGACACTCCGCGCCGAGGCGGACGTGCGACCCGGAGGTCGATTTAGCGTCGTATTCCGTTTGCTGAACGGCGAAGAGCACAATCCCACTGGGATTTATCAGGAAGTGATTCCCGACAAGAAGCTGGTTTTCACCTGGGAATGGCCCGGAATGCCAGAACGAGAGTCGCTGGTCACTTTTCTGCTTGAGCCGATTGACGGCGGCACCAAGCTGACACTGCTCCACGAGCACCTTCCCGACGAAGAGGCGCGCAAGAGTCACGGGCAAGGCTGGAATGGCCTGCTCGACAAGCTACCCGTTTTCCTTGGAGATACCGAATGGGCGACCTGATCCTCACCACCTTCGATTGGGTTCCCGAAATGCCGCGCGGCTATGTGCGCGACATCAGGGTGCGTTGGGCGCTGGAAGAGGCAGGCCTGCCCTATCGCGTCGAGAGCGTGCCATTTCGCGCCCGGAATGCGGAGCATTTCTCGCACCAGCCCTTTGGCCAGGTGCCGTGGTTGACCGATGGAGACATCTCGATCTTCGAGAGCGGCGCGATCTTGCTTCATCTCGGCGAGCGCAGCGACGCGCTGATGCCTGCTGATCCCCGCGGCCGCAGCGAGGCGATGGAATGGCTGTTCGCCGCGCTCAATTCGGTCGAGGCGGCGAGCCTGCCCTGGTCCATACTGGTGTTTTCGGGGGAGAGCGACACTACGTCGGCTTGGAAGCTTTTTGACGGGTTCCTCAAGGTCCACCGACTCCAACATATGGAGCCGGTCTTGGCGGGACGCGAATGGCTCGCCCAGAGCTTCTCCGTCGCCGACATTCTCATGGCGGACGTGCTGCGCCTTGTCGATCGGTTCGACGGGCTCGCGAAATATCCCGCCTGTCGCGACTACGTCACCCGCGCCACGGCCCGCCCATGCTTTGTGAAGGCATACGCCGACCAGATGGCGCATTTTGCTGCGGCGGATCCAGCTTGATAGTCCCGTCGGGCGAGTCCCATAATCATGCAGAAGCGTACGTCAACCTGATCACGTCCTCGCCAATTAGATCGCTGGCCACAAGGCGGAGCGGCGGCCGGGGACCGGCGAAGAATGGTTTGCCGCGACCCAACACGACGGGGTGGAGGTAGAGTCGGTACTCATCGATAAGACCAAGATCGGTCAGGCTTCGCGCCAGGTCTGGTCCGGCGACGTCGATCTCCCCAACGCGCTCGGCCTTCAGCCCCCGTATCACCGCCTCGAGGTCATCCCTGACAAGCGTGGCGTTGGGGCCGACCGACTTCAGGGAGCGTGACACGACCCACTTCGGTTGTTTCCGCCACGCCGCTGCGAAGTCGTGTTCCGCGGCGTCCCACTCAGGATGGTCTTCGTCCCAATAACGCATCACCTCGTACATGCGGCGACCGTACACGCTGCCCGCCAGGCCACGCACTTGCTCAACAAAATGATGAAAGAGCGCGGGGCTTGGCCTGAATTCGGCGTGGTCGTGGTCGACGTAGCCGTCGAGGGACTGGTTCATTCCAAATACGATCTTCGCCATGGCGATTTTCCCAGAAGAAACGAAATTCACGGCCGGCCGAGACGGATGGCGGCCGATCCAGCCGACGGTATCAGGCGACGCCGAGCTTCCCGCGCTCGCCTTCACGGGGTGTCGAGAGCTCCTCGGGCGTCAGAAACTCAGCCAGATCCGCCGCCTCGTAGAACGGGCGGATCTCGACCCCGCTCGGGCCCAACATGGGACTGCGCTTCGCCCAGGCCACGGCCTCGTCCATATCCTTGACCTGCCAGATCATGAAGCCGGCGACCAGTTCGCGGGTCTCGGCGAACGGCCCGTCGATGACCTTGCTGCTTGAACCATCGGAGGTGATGCGCTTGGCATCGGCGTTGTTTTGGAGCCCGGCGCCGGCCACCATGATTCCGGCCTTGACCAGCTCCTCGGTGAACTGGTCCATCGCCGCGAACGCCTCTTTCGTGGGGGGCGCGCTTTTTTCGCTGCCGTCAGTGGCCTTTCCGAACACCATAACCCGCATCGTCTGTCTCCTTGTGGCGGTCCAAGCCTGAGGACGTGCCACATCGACAACTTCCGACAGCTCGCGAACATTTTTTTCCGCGCGCCCTTCTGTCGTCGCCACCGGCCCTCGGCTTTCCGGAGGCCCTGCCAGGTCAGGCCATTTCAGCCCCATCGGCGATTTCCGCTGTCATCCTCCGCGAAAGCGGGGGATCCAGTACGCCGCGGCTTTTCGGTTCTGCCACTAACGCCCCTGAAATACTGGATCGTCCGCCTTCCGTGCGCAAATTGCGCACTCGGGCGGACGATGACACCGAATGTGCGTCCGCATTCTCGCGGCACGAAATGCCCGAGCTATTGTTTTGGTTTCGCCCTCTCTAGCGTGCGGCCCGATGAATCCGGCTCGCTTCGCGCGACCGGAATGACGGAAAGATGCGAGCCGGCGACATTTGATTGGCGGATACGCTATACTTGCCCTAAGGTCGTCGCCGACCAATTGATAATGTAGTGGATTACACCTTTTGCGGGTATCAAAAACTGGCCGCAGATCCCATAAATTGCCTCCCAGAAAAAACTGGCCACAGAAATGACGATCAAACCGCAATTTAGGGAAGCGCTTCTGGGTGGAGCCAAGGAGGGAAAGCTTCTTCAAGCTGTCTACGAAAACTCAACTGCCGCGCGCGAGGACCGCGACGACCTCGCTCACTAGCCGCCCTTCACAACGAAGGACTCTTGGATGCGGTGGCAGCGTTTGCAAGCCTGAAAAACGTACCCGGTGGACCCGATTTCTTCTTGACGCGGCATGTTTTTGAGAAGGCCCTGCCGCACATCAACGCTTCCGTTGAACCGGTCATGCGTTGCGTCCTTAGCTTAGGTCGTGAAGCCGGGCAGGACATGTTGGCCGGAAGCATCTTCAACGGCTACATCGAGTTCTGCACAAAGGACGCCGCACGTCCAATCAAAGCGATCGAGCTCATCGAGGAGGCTCCCGACGCATTGGCCGACATGTTGACTGCAACCATTGCAGCCGGATCGCAACTTGATATCCACCACTACCTTCGCGAAGTTCTGCGCCTCATACGCCATCCCGACATGGAAGTTCGCAGACGCGCCGTCTTCTCTATGGCTAGACTTCGCTGGCCGAAAGGAGAAAAGGTACCTGACGCTGCGATTGTCGCGCTCGAAGACGTGGCCAGCAGAGAGACGGACGATCGCATTCTGGCCGGTACAATCGGCTCGGCCTTTGCTCTGTTCGAACAGGACGATACTTATCGAGAGCGGCTCGTTTCGGTTGTTGGCATTGCGCTCGCGATGGGCGCCGACTCTGCTTTGCACGCGGCATCAGAGTTATTATGGTTACACACACAGAAGCTACCTAACGAGCTTCTTCAATTGCTGCTTGCGAACCTCAAGCAAGTTAAGATCGAGAATGTCGGCACTCTCAATAACATCGACTACGGCGTTGCAAACTTGCTCAAACGCGACGATCCGGAACCAGGGCTAGAATTTCTCAAAGAACTGCTTGTCGTCCATAGGGGCGAACTAGGCATCAAGGCGCTTGACAGCACGGTGGCCGAAATCCTGCAAAACCCTAGGCTCATCGGAAAACTCCTCACGCGCTGGTTTCTGCGCGGTGAACGTGCACTGTGCGAAGCCGTCAGAGAAATTATCAACACATACCATGGCGATAGCGACGACTTGCGCGTTGAGATTGACGAATCTGAACTGGAAACCAGCAATCGCACTCACATGATTCTCGTTGCCCACAAAACCATCGGATACTTCTTCATAAAGCCCGTGACCGCAGCCAGCATCCTGCTCTCCCTCATGCGTCATGCCAAGGAAGATGAGACTCTTTGCTGGTTGCCTACAACGACCTCCTTGAGCACCCAAAATCAACGGACCGCGACTACCGCGAAAATGCAACGAGCGCGAGCATCCTCTATCCGTCAATCGCGTTATGGGCAGCTCTTCTAGGAGACG
>Ga0193699_10000896_pt1 | contig 12060 bp, 10 predicted proteins | sample L3c2metaG_FD_160095 | JGI IMG/M metagenome (GOLD analysis project Ga0193699, IMG submission 160095) | Soil microbial communities from a riparian zone of the East river system, Colorado, United States - L3c2 | ecosystem: Environmental > Terrestrial > Soil > Riparian zone | place: USA: East... | reverse complement strand
ACGCCGCGGCGCGGAGGCCGACCTGTCGCTCGATCTCCCCCTGCGCGAGGCCCGCGAGGCCTTCGAGCGAACCTACTTCGAACATCATCTCGCACAGGTGAACGGCTCCATTGCGCGCGTCGCCGAACGAAGTGGTCTGGAGCGCACGCACCTGTACCGCAAGTTGAAAGCGCTCGGCATTCTCGCCGGGCGAAAAGAAGACTGACTCCCGATATGGGTTCGGCATAAAATGCGTGCTTTTTCGCGCGGACTCCCGCCTTGAAAATCGTAATCCTCGGCGCTGGCCAGGTTGGCTCATCGGTTGCCGAAAGCCTCGTGTCCGAAGCCAACGACATCACGGTTGTGGATGTCGACGGCGCGAGGCTGCGCAATCTCCAGGACCGGCTGGATTTGCGCACGGTGCTCGGCAGCGCCGCGCACCCCTCCGTGCTGGTCGAGGCGGGCATCGAGGATTGCGACATGATGATAGCGGTCACGCAAAGCGACGAGACCAACCTGGTCGCATGCAAGCTGGCACAGCAGCTGTTCAACGTCCCGACCCGCATCGTCCGCCTGCGCGCAACGGACTATCTTTCCAACGAGCGCGTACTCGGCCCGGACTGCTTCGACGTGGATCTGGCGATCTGTCCGGAGCAGATCCTCACCGACTACATCGTCAAGCTCATCGAATTTCCCGAGGCGCTGCAGGTGCTCGAGTTCGCCCGCGGCAAGGTGAGCCTGGTCGCAGTGCGCGCGTTCCAGGGCGGTCCCCTGGTCGGTCATCCCCTGAAGGACTTGAGGAAGCACATTCCATCCGTGGACACGCGCATCGCCGCCATATTTCGCGGTGACAGCCCGATTCTGCCCGAGGGAGATACGGTGGTGCAGGCCGGAGACGAGGTATTCTGCCTCGCCGCGACGGAAGACATCCGCCAGGTCATGCACGAGCTGAGGCGCATGGACCAGGCGGTAAAAAGAGTCATGATCGCGGGGGGCGGAAATATCGGATTGCGCCTGGCGCGGGCGATCGAGCGCGACTACGCGATCAAGATCATCGAGTACGACAAGAGGCGCTGCGAGGTGCTCTCCACCCGCCTCGACCGGGCGCTCGTGTTGCAGGGAGACGTTACCGACGAAGGACTGCTGGAGGCTGAAAACGTCTCCGATATGGACCTCTTCGTCGCGGTGACCAACGACGACGAGAACAACATCATGTCCTGCCTGCTTGCCAAGCGCATGGGCGCGCGCCGGGTGGTCGCGCTCATCAACCGGCGCTCCTACGTCGACCTGCTGCAGGCCGGTCAGATCGATATCGCGATTTCACCGGCGCAGGCAACCATCGGCACCCTGCTCGCCCATGTGCGGCGCGGTCACGTTACCCGGGTGCACAGCCTGCGCCGCGGCGTGGCCGAGGCGCTCGAGGCCGTGGTGCACGGTGATCGCGACTCGTGCCGCTGCGTCGGCCGGAAAATCGAGGAAATCGACCTGCCCAGGGGCGCCGCAATCGCTGCAATCGTGCGCGGCGACAAGGTGATCATGGCCCATCACGACACCGTGGTGCTTGCCGAGGACCACCTGATCGTCTTCGTCACCGACAAGAAACTCCTGCCCAAGGTGGAGAAACTCTTCGAGGTCAGCGTCGGCTTCGTCTGAACCGGACTCCGCGCGCCATGGTCAGGCCGTTTCCCGTACTCAACGTGCTGAGCGTCTTGATCGTCGTCTTCTCGCTCGCAATGCTTCTGCCCCTGGGCGTCTCGTACATGTACGGCGATGCGGCGCGGCAGGCCTATGAGAAGGCCGTGCTGATCACCTTTGCGAGCGGAGCAGCTTTGTGGCTGGTCACCCGCTCCCGCCAGGCCGAGCTGCAGACCCGCGACGGGTTTCTCCTGGTGGCGCTGGTGTGGACGGTCCTGCCGGCGTTCGCCGCGCTGCCCCTTCTGACTTACATACCCGAGCTCAGTCTCACCGACGCCTACTTCGAAACCGTGGCGGCGCTCACCACTACCGGTTCGACCGTGCTGTCGGGCTTGGACAAGCTGCCGCCTTCCATAAACCTGTGGCGCTGCGAGCTGCAGTGGCTGGGCGGAATGGGGATCATCGTCCTCGCGGTAGCGATCCTGCCGCTGCTCGGGATCGGCGGGAGCCAGATCATGCGGACCGAGACGCCGGGGCCGATGAAGGATACCAGGCTCACTCCTCGCATCACCGAAACGGCGAAAGGCCTGTGGCTGGTCTACGCGCTCATGACGCTCGCCTGCGCCTTGGTTTTCAAGGCGGTGGGAATGGGCTGGTTCGATGCGGTGGTCCATTCGTTCTCGACCTTGAGCCTGGGCGGATTCTCCCCACACGACGCGAGCTTCGCTTACTTCAATTCTCCGGCGATCGAGGCTGTGGCAATTTTTTTCATGCTCATCGGAGGGATTAATTTCGGAACCCACTTCCTCGCGTTCCGCAAGCTGAGCCTGGCGCCTTACCGGAGCGACCCCGAGGCGCGTGCATACGTCGCACTGATCACGGTGTCGGTGCTCGGAGTCGCCTGGTTCCTGTTCGCCCACCAGGTCTATCCGTCTTTCTGGACGGCGCTACGCCACAGCGCGTTCAACGTCGTCTCGGTCGCGACGACAGCCGGTTTTGCCAGCACCGATTTCAACCAATGGCCGATCTTCGCGCCGGTATGGATGCTGTTCCTCTGCTGTTTCGCCACTTGTTCCGGTTCCACCGGCGGCGGCATCAAGATGATTCGCGCCGAGCTGATGGTTCGCCAGGCGCTGCGAGAGCTCATGTCCATCATTCACCCGCGCGCCTATCTGCCCGTCAAGCTGTCCGGCCAAAGGGTGGAAAACAACATCATCTTCGCAGTCCTGGCGTTCATGCTGATCTGGGGCGGGTCGGTCGTCGCAATGACCATGCTCCTTCTCGCCTCGGGGCTGGATATCATCACCGCCTTTTCGGCGGTGATCGTGTGCATCTGCAATACGGGGCCGGGGCTGAACCTGGTGGGGCCGGCGACGACCTATGCAGCGCTCAGCGATTTTCAGACCTGGGTATGCACGGTCGCCATGCTGATCGGGCGCCTGGAGCTGTTTACGCTGTTCATCGTCATCACGCCGGCGTTCTGGCGAAAATAACGGCATTCACGGACGGTCTTACCTGGCGCAGATCACCATGATCTCGACCAGCATGCGCGGGTCGGCCAGTTTCGCCTCGACCGTGGCCCGAGCCGGCAGATTGGCAGGGTCGGCCCACGCCGTCCAGGCGGCGTTCATCTCGTCGCGGTTGCGGATGTCGGTAACCCACACGTTGGCGGAAAGAATCTTCGACTTGCCGGTGCCCGCGGCGGCGAGGATTGCGTCTATCTTCTTCAGCACCTGCTCGGTCTGGCCCCTGGCGCCCTGGGTGAGATCGTCGGCGACCTGGCCTGCCACATAGACGAGGCCGCCGTGTTCGACTGCGGCGCTGAACAGTTTGCCCCCCGGTTGGCGTTTGATGGTCATTTGGAGTCTCCCGTTACCGCGGCGGCAGGATTTTCACCTTCAGCTCGCCCAGGCCCTCTATTCCCGCGAGCAGCTCGTCCCCCGACTTGGCGGCGCCGACGCCGGCCGGCGTGCCGGTCATGATGAGATCGCCGGCTTCGAGCCTGTAGTACTGCGTCAGAAACTCGATCTGTTCGGGCACGCTCCAGATCATCTGGTCGATGTCCGAGTTCTGGCGAAGCTCGCCGTTTACCTTGAGCCAGAGCTTGCCTTTTTTCGGGTGCCCGCTCTTGGAGGCGGGGGTGATCGGCCCGACCGGGGCGGACTGGTCGAAATCCTTGCCGAAGGTCCAGGGCCGGCCCTTGTCTTTTCCGACTTGCTGCAAATCACGCCGCGTCATGTCCAGGCCCACCGCGTAACCCCAGATGTGCTCGTTGGCTTTGGCTGCCGGGATCTTGTAGCCACCGGTGCCGACCACCGCGACCATCTCGGTCTCCCAGTGGTAGTTGGTCGTCATCGGCGGATAGTTCACCGCGCCGCCCTCGGGGACCAGATCGTGCGCCGATTTGGCGAAGAAAAACGGCTGCTCGCGGCCGTCACCGCCCATCTCTTTCTGGTGTTCGACGTAATTGCGGCCTACGCAGAAGATGCGGCGCACCGGAAAGCGGGCGTTCGATCCCACGATGGGAAGCGAAGGGATGTCCCAGCTGCTGATGACGTATTCCATTTTCATGACGAGAGGTCCTCACAAGATCGCTAGAGAAGTGCGGCGCCAACCGAATGGCCGGGCACCGGCGAAAGGGGCGTATTTTCGCATGAACCGGCCGTCCGGAGGCGCTTGCCGCGCCGCCACGAAAAACAACGGGCACCCGAAGGTGCCCGTTCGAAAAGCAAGCCCGTTTCCGGGCCTTTTCCCGCATTACATGTGATAGGCGGTCTCGCCGTGCGAGTTGATGTCCAGGCCCTCGCGCTCTTCTTCTTCGGTCACGCGGAGTCCCACGAGGAGGTCCGCAATCTTGAAGGAGACGAAAGCCACCACGGCGGTCCAGACGAACACCACGCCGACGGCTTGTGCCTGGATCCAGAGCTGCCCCATGATCGAGTAGTCGGCTGCAGTGGTCATCTTGCCGGTGAACCAATCGACCGGAAAGCTCGGCCCGCCGAGCTTCGGCGAATTGAAAACGCCGGTAAGCAGCGCCCCGAGAATGCCCCCAACCGCGTGCACGCCGAAGACATCGAGCGCATCGTCTGCACCAAGCAACTTCTTCAGGCCGTTCACGCCCCACAAGCACACCAAGCCGGCGGCAAGGCCGATGACGAACGCGCCCGGGATGCCGACGTTGCCTGCCGCCGGGGTGATCGCAACCAGGCCTGCAACCGCGCCGGATGCTGCGCCCACCATGCTCGGCTTGCCCTTGAAGAACCACTCCCCGAACATCCAGGAGAGAACCGCGCAGGCCGTGGCGAGAAACGTGTTCATGAATGCGAGCGCTGCAAAACCGTTGGCCTCGAGCGCCGAACCGGCGTTGAAGCCGAACCAGCCCACCCAGAGGAGCGCAGCCCCGATCATGGTCATTGTCACGTTGTGCGGCGACATGGCCTCCTTTCCGTAGCCGACCCGCTTCCCGACAAGGTACGCGCCGACCAGCCCCGCGACACCGGAGTTGATATGCACGACCGTGCCGCCGGCGAAGTCCAAAGCGCCCCACTGCCACAAAAGACCGGCCTTTGCGTTCGTCGCGTCGACAACGTTGGCCGCCGTGTACGCATCCGGGCCGGGCCAGAACCACACCATGTGAGCGACCGGGGCGTAGCTGAAGGTGAACCACAGCACCATGAAGATCAGAACGGCGGAAAACTTGATTCGCTCGACAACCGCGCCCAGTATCAGGCAGCAGGTGATCGCCGCGAACGTCGCCTGGAAGGCAACGTAGACCAGTTCCGGCAGCGGCGTGTTCTTGCTGAAGGTCGCCGCCATGGAGAACTCGCCTTTCGCAGGGTCGAAAGTACCATTCAGAAACAATCGATCCCATCCTCCGAAGAACTTCCCGATCCAGCCGCTGCCCTCGGTGAACGCGAGGCTGTAGCCGTAGATGCACCAGATCACGGTAATCAGGGAGAACGTGACGAACACCTGCATCAGCACCGAGAGCATGTTCTTCGAGCGCACGAGGCCCCCGTAGAACAGCGCCAGGGCAGGAACGCTCATCATCAGCACGAGCGCCGTGGAGGTGAGCATCCACGCGACGTCGCCCTTGTTGGGCGCGGGCGCCGGAGTCGGTGTGGCGCTGGGCGCAGCGGCAGGAGCTGCTGCAGCCGGCGCAGTTGCAGCGGGCGCTGCGGCAGGAGCCGCCGGCTTGTCCTGGGCCATGACCGGCGCGCACCACCCCACGGCGCCGAGCAGGGAAAGAATTGCAAAAAGCTTTCTCATCGTGGTCTCCCTAGAGCGCTTCCGCGCCGGTTTCCCCGGTGCGGATGCGGATCACTTGCTTGAGATCGAAAACGAAGATCTTTCCGTCGCCGATCTTTCCCGTGTTGGCCGACTTTTCGATCGCTTCGATCGCAGGATCGAGCAATTCGTCCTTGATTGCGGCCTCGACCTTTACTTTCGGCAGGAAATCGACCACGTATTCCGCGCCGCGATACAGCTCGGTGTGGCCTTTCTGCCTGCCGAATCCCTTGACTTCGGTGACGGTGATGCCCTGAACGCCGATGGCGGACAGGGCTTCCCGCACCTCGTCAAGCTTGAACGGCTTGATGATTGCGGTGATGAGTTTCATGAATGAGCTCCCTTGTTGGATGACTGGCTAAGAGGCGCTAGAACTTGTAGAGGCCCTGCAGCGCGATGGACGTCATGGTCTTGCTCGGCGCGGCCGCGTAGTCGGTGAACACCGTGTTGGTCGCGTTGTCTCTGCGCCCTTCGACGCGCGCTTCGAAGCTGTCGGAGGCAAGGTATGCGCCGGTTACGGTGAACTCCTTGTACTTCGTGCCCGTCGTGGCGAAGTGGAAGCCATCCTTGTCGTCGAACGACTCGACACGCAAGGCACCGCGAAGCTTCGGGGCGAACATGAAGCTCACGTATCCCGCAACGCCGCTGTACTTCTGCTTGGTCGTCCCGCCACCGGCGTTCTCCTGGCTCACGCTCAGATACTCCAAGCCGACCGACAGAGGATCGATGATGGTGTAGGACACGACGGCGTTGAGACTGGTGCGGGTACCTTCGGTGGTGGCCGATGTCGGCTCCTTGCCGCTATAACCGGACACGACGATCGACAGCGGCTTGATCGGAGCGAACGTCGCACCGAGCTCCAGCGTCTTGCCCCTGTTCGCGTCGGTGAGCTGATCCCAACCGTTGTTGACGCCGGCTATGAGGCTGACCGTGTCGCCCAACGCCCAGGTCGCGCGCAAGCCGGTATGGGTGAAGGGCACCGCCCCGAACAGGATGGAGCGCGAGACGTTGGTGTTGCCCGAGCTCGCGATTACTTCTGTCCCGTGGAGCGTTGTGAACTTGCCTGCGATCACGGTGAGCGGGCCGCCCGCATACTGCAGGAAGGCCTGGGTGATGTCGAACATGGATCCGGGAGCAACTTCGGGAAAGGAGTGGATCACCTGGGCATCTTTTCCTACGGTGATATTGACCAGGCCCCCAAAACCTTCTTTCGGCTGCTTGGCGACTGTGAGTCCGAACTGATGCAATGCGAACGAGTTGTTTTGCGAATCGAACACCCGGGTCGAGAAGTTGGGAGCTTCAATATTTCTATCCGCGTGCGTGTACCCGGCGTCGATGTATCCGCTCACGCTGATCCCCGAGGCTTCGAGAACCTTGTCCAGAGTCGGGACCGCGGGCGGCTTGGCCTGCGCGAGCACCGTGGCAGGGGCTGCGAACAGGGCGGATACGGCAGATGCAATAAGAAGTTTTTTCATTGTGTTGGACCTTTCGTTGGGTGAGAAGACCAAGCCCTTTCAGCACGGCCCGTGCCAGTTTTTTTATTTTTTCCTATCAATGGGTTGGTCCATTAGGCGCACGTGCCGGGGAACCCTCTGGCACTTGGATGGGGCGTAACAAGACCGTCATGCACTGATTCTGTGCGGTCGGCCAGAACCGCGGCGAGGCGTTAGATTCACCGTGCTAGACTCGACCGACGACGCCAGCGCGATGCCCCAAACCCGCATACTCGACGACCTGAGCGCGAGGATCAGCGAATTCCTCGCCGCGAGCCCCGCCAAGGATGTAGAGAAGAATCTGCAGGCGCTGCTTTCGGCTGCGTTCGCCAAGCTCGACCTGGCAACGCGCGCAGAGCTCGATATCCAGGCCAAGGTGCTCGCCCGCTCCCGCGAAAAACTTTCCGAGCTGGAAGCGCGCGTCGCCGAACTCGAGGCGAGGCTGAGCCGGAAGTAGTCCGCGATGTCGCTCGCGGTGCTCCACAGCCGTGCGCTTTCGGGACTGGATGCGCCCGAAGTCACCGTCGAGGTGCATTTGGCGAACGGCCTGCCCTCGTTCACCATCGTCGGTCTTCCGGACACCGAAGTGAAGGAAAGCCGCGACCGGGTGCGCGCCGCGCTGGTGAACTCCCGCTTCGAATTTCCGGCGCGGCGCATCACGGTCAATCTCGCTCCCGCGGAGCTCCCCAAAGAGAGCGGCCGGTTCGATTTGCCGATCGCGCTCGGCATCCTCGCCGCCTCGCACCAGCTCGAGGCCGGCGGGTTCTCGAAATACGAATTCGCCGGAGAGCTCTCGCTGACCGGCGAGCTGCGTCCGGTTCGCGGGGCGCTCGCGATGACCTGGCGCGCGGCCCGGGACGGCCGCGCATTCGTCCTGCCCTCCCGGAGTGCCGATGAAGCCGCGCTGGTCGGCGGAGCGAGCATCTATCAGGCGAACTCGCTGCTCGATGTCTGCGCCCACCTGGCCGGCCGGCAGCAGATGCCGCGCCCGGCGGGGCAACCGATCGTCATCGCGCCGGACTATCCGGATCTCGCGGAAGTAAAAGGCCAGGCGCAGGCCAAGCGCGCGCTCGAAGTCGCCGCCGCGGGCGGCCACAGCGTGCTTATGATCGGGCCCCCGGGGACCGGAAAGTCGATGCTGGCGGCGCGCTTCCCGGGCCTGCTGCCGCCGATGAGCGGCGATGAAGCGCTGGAATCCGCGGCCCTTGCTTCCCTGGGCTCGGCCGGCTTTCGCCCCGAGCACTGGAAGCAGCGCCCGTTTCGGGCGCCGCACCACTCGGCCTCGAGCGTCGCGCTGGTGGGTGGAGGCAGCAAGGCGCGCCCCGGAGAAATATCGCTCGCGCATAACGGCGTGCTGTTTCTGGACGAGCTGCCCGAGTTCGACCGGAGAGTCCTCGAAGCGCTGCGCGAACCGCTGGAATCCGGCCGCGTCGCCATTTCGCGCGCCGCGCGCCAGGCGGAGTATCCGGCGCGATTCCAGCTGATCGGGGCGATGAATCCCTGCCCGTGCGGATATCTGGGACATTTCAGCGGCAAGTGCCGCTGCACGCCCGATCAGGTGGCACGCTACCGCCAAAAGCTTTCAGGGCCGCTGCTCGATCGCATCGATATCCAGATCGAAGTGCCCGCCGTGCGCGAAGACGAGCTCCTCGGCGCGGCTCGCGGCGAGAATTCCGTGCAGGTCCGCGAGCGCGTGGAACGGGCGCACGAGCGGCAACTCGCGCGCCAGGGGAAAAACAACACCCGGCTCGGCCCGCGCGAAATCGAACGCATCTGCCCGGCGGAAGAGAGGGCAAGCGCGCTGCTGAAACAGGCGATCGTCAAGCTGCATCTCTCGGCGCGCGCTTACCACCGGGTGCTCAAGCTTGCCCGCACCATAGCGGACCTCGCCGCCGAAACGACGATCGGCGTGACTCACGTTGCCGAAGCGATCCAGTACCGGCGTCTAGACCGCTCCTTCTAGGTTTCTGCTCACGGGTGCCCGGCGTTGAGCCCCGGCAGCGACCATTCCTTCACCGGCATCGGTCCGGTGATTGGCTTGCCCAGGGCGGGCGCCTCCAGCGCGTAGAGCCCAGTGTCGCTGGCAACCCAGATGATTCTCCGGTCCCATTCGATGAACACGTTGTCGACGGTGCGGTTGTAGCTGTTCCACTTGTCGAGCTCTCCGCCTTGCGGCGGGATGAAGTAGGCGACGATCTTCGGTTTCTTCGGATCGCCGATGTCGTAGCACTGCACGCCGGCATTGAAATGCGCGTAGCAGGTGAAGTTCGGATCGGGCTTGCCCGGCGCCTTGATGTGGGGCGGATTGTGCGGACCGAAACGCCCGCGCTTGTCGCAGAAGGTCTTATAGGGCGCCTCGCGCGGCGGCGTCGGAACCGGCAGCCGAGAAATCGCCTTCGGCGCGGCCGGATCGCGCACGTCGACGATCCACGACGGAACGTATGTCTCGTTGCAATCGGGGCTGAGCGTTTCCGGATTGGTGATCACAAAGCCGCGGTCGAGCCGCGCCACGTCGATCGTGTGAAAGGCGATCACCGTGCCCCGCGTGTACTCGTAGTCGGGCGTGAAGCGGCCGACGAGCTTCGGATTGCGGATTTCCGAGAGGTCGTGGATCAGCATGCCGAACGAACCGTAAGCGCTGTAGCCGAGCTTGCCGCCGTCTTCCACTTTTTTCGGCACGTACATCGGGCCATGCAGGCTGGTGAAGGAAACCTTGTCGCCGTATTCGCGCCAGCTTTTGTACAGCGCCTCTTCCCCGGTGCGCTGTCCCGGCACCCACCACATCGCGACCTGTTTTGGATTCGCCGGGTCGGACACATCCACGACCATGATGCCGTTGCCGTGCCAGCGAATCGGGCTTTCCATGTTGATGAAGCTGTCGTCGGGCGCGGTGTCGAGATAGGCGTAGGCGCCGCCATCGTAGTAATTGCGGTGCGTCCCCGAGCCGGCCTGGATCTTGCGCTTGGGATCGCCGCCATCGGTGGAGAATTCCGAGAGCAAGACGATGTTCGTCGGGTCGGTTGCGTCCCAGATACGAATACCGCGCAAGCCCGGCCCCTGCCTGGTTTTTTCGATGAGGCTCGGATCGTCGTACTTGCCGTTCGGCGCCGTGGCCGTGGTCGAAGTGATCGGCGAGGACGCCCCGGTGACGAGGATCCATTTGCCGAGCTTCTTGTTGTAGGCGACCTGCAATTGCGAACCCCTGAAGGCCGCGTGCTTTACGAGTTTCGGTGCCCGCGGGTCGGTGACGTCGATCACGTCGCCATTTTGCAGAATCAACCTGCGCGAGCCGATCGCCATCATCTGCAGTTTGTGGCCGCGTTCCTCGCCGAGCTGGAACACGCCGAGCACCTTCATGTTCTTCGCGTAGCTGTTGCGATCGAGGTATTCCAGGCTTCCCTTGTGAGGATGCGGATGCTGGTTGGCAAAGGCGCTGCTGGATGACGCCGCCATCGCGAGCGCGACGACGACCCCGGCCGCGATGGCATTCCTGCGAGCGAAGGTGATCACTTGGAGCCCTCCTTGGGATTGGCGCCTGCGGATCTAGCCGCGAAATCCGGATAAGTCGACCGGTCCGTCGAACACGTTTCTTGCCAGCTGAAGAAAGCTTCCGGCGCGCGCCGGATCCCAGCCGCCGTATCGGGCGTTGCCGCGGAATTTGCGCTCGATCTCTTCGCGCGCGAGCGGTTCATGCACGCCGCCGCGGATATGCGGCTGGCGTTCCTCGAAAACACGTCCGTCCCGCAGCGTCATTTTTACGTGACCTGTATAGGCCTTCGGGTAGGGGTTGTCCGGATCGATCGCGTAGCGCACCTTGGAGGCGAGCGCGAGGATGCGCGCGTCGCGCACCGTTTCCTCGGAAAAGGCCTCGAGCCCGGCACTGCCGGTGACGAACGCGACGGCGATGTTGAACGGCGCGCTGAACTTCGCCGCGTAATCGTTCGCCGGCCGGTGCTTGGAGGCAAGCGGCTCCCACAGCCGGTGCACGTAGCCTTCGGCCGTCTCGCACAGCACCCCGGCGACATCCTCCGCGGCGAAGCCTTTTTTTGCCAATCGCAGCGCGCAGTCGATATACGGCTGGTTCATGGTTCCGGTCGCGTAGGGCTTGAAGGCGAGGCCTTCCATCAGCCATTCCCTGCCGAAATCGCGCGTGAGCGCGTCGAAATCGCCTTCCCGGGTGTGGGCGAATCCGAAGAAAAACCCATGGGTGCCTTCGAACACGGTGCGCGGCCCGAGGAATCCTTCGCGCCCGATCCGCGCGGCGTGCAGCCCGATGCGCGCCGCCCAGCCCGCGTGCAGGCGCTTGGTCCAGGCGCCCTCGGCGAGATATTCGATGATCCCGCCTGCCATGCTGCCCGCGATGCCGAGAGCATCGACCGTCTGCTTGCGGGCCAGCCCGAGCGCGGCGGATACGCCGAGGGTCGCCGCCATCGCACCGAGCACGCTGGTGGGATGGAATCCCGCCTTGTGGATGAGTTTCGGCGCGACGAGGCTCAAGCGGCACATCGTTTCCACGCCCGAAGCGATTCCGAGGAGCGCCGCGCGCCCGTCGCCGCCGAAACGCTCGCAGGCGGCAAGCACCGCCGGCACGATGACCGCGCCGCTGTGCACCGGCCCGCCCTCGAAGGTGTCGTCGAAGTCCTCGCCATGGGCGGCGGTGCCGTTG
>Ga0193699_10000895_pt1 | contig 12065 bp, 6 predicted proteins | sample L3c2metaG_FD_160095 | JGI IMG/M metagenome (GOLD analysis project Ga0193699, IMG submission 160095) | Soil microbial communities from a riparian zone of the East river system, Colorado, United States - L3c2 | ecosystem: Environmental > Terrestrial > Soil > Riparian zone | place: USA: East River... | reverse complement strand
GACGAGCCTGCGATTCATCATTCCTTCCTCTTCCGACTGGTCGAGGCGCAATCTCACGTGATGACGCGCGACGCGATCGGGATTCGTGCGCGTTGCCGGCATCGCCAGATGCAGGAGCGCGGAGAGATCGAGCGTGTTCGCCTTGGCATTGTCGATCGACGGCGGCGCGTGCAACACGTCTGACCGCCCGATCATCTCGTCCATCGTGCGGAATCCGAGGCGCGCCATCAGCTCGCGGACCTCCTCGGCGATGAAGAAGAAGTAGTTCACTACGTGCTCTGGCTGACCGCTGAAGCGGGCGCGAAGTTCTGGATCCTGCGTCGCGATGCCAACCGGGCAGGTGTTGAGATGACACTTCCGCATCATCACGCAACCCTCGACGATGAGCGGCGCGGTCGCGAACCCATATTCATCGGCGCCGAGCAGCGCGGCGACGACGACATCGCGGCCGGTCTTGAGCTGGCCGTCCGTCTGCAGCCGCACGCGAGCGCGCAGGCCGTTGATTACAAGAGTCTGCTGCGTCTCGGCGAGCCCTAACTCCCACGGACTTCCTGCGCGCATGATGCTCGAGAGCGGGGAAGCGCCGGTGCCACCCGAATCGCCGGAGATGAGAATGAGATCCGCGCGTGCCTTTGCGACGCCTGCGGCGACAGTCCCCACTCCCGCTTCGGCCACAAGCTTCACCGACACCGCCGCCTTTGGCGCGATCGCCTTGAGGTCGTAGATGAGCTGCGACAGATCTTCGATGGAGTAGATGTCGTGGTGCGGCGGTGGCGAGATGAGCGTCACACCAGCGACCGAGTGCCTCGTCTTGGCGATGACCGCATCGACCTTGTGACCCGGGAGCTGGCCGCCTTCGCCGGGCTTAGCGCCCTGCGCGATTTTGATCTGCAGCTCGCTCGCATTCACCAGGTACTCGGCCGTAACTCCAAACCGCGCCGACGCGACCTGCTTGATCGCGCTGTTGCGGTCGGTGCCAAAGCGCGCGGGATCTTCGCCGCCTTCGCCGCTGTTGCTGCGTCCGCCGAGCCGGTTCATGGCGATCGCGAGCGTCTGGTGAGCTTCGACGCCCAGCGATCCGAACGACATCGCCCCCGTACAGAACCGTCGAGTGATGGCACTGGCCGGCTCGACCTCGTCCAAAGGAACTGGTTCACGCTCGACGAAATCCAGGAGACCGCGCAAAGTCGATTGGCGACGAGTCTCGTCGTTGGCGAGAGCGCTGAATTCCTTGAACGTCGAGTAGCTGTCGCCGCGCGTCGCGTGCTGGAGCTTCGCGATCGTCATCGGATTCCAGTTATGATGCTCGCCTTGGACGCGGTACTGGTACTCGCCGCCGGGATCGAGGGAAGCGGGAAGCGGGAAGCGGGAAGCGTCGTCAGGCGCGGACGATGCGTCTTCAAACGCGAATCGGTGACGACGAAGCGTTTCCTCGGCGATCAGATCCGTGTCGATTCCGCCAACGCGCGACGGCGTGCCCGCGAAGTGGCGCTCGACGAGCAGCTCACTCAATCCCACCGCTTCCCACAACTGGGCGCCGCAGTAACTCTGTAGAGTGGAGATGCCCATCTTCGACATGACCTTTAGGAGGCCCTTGCCGATTGCCTTGATGTAGCGCTCTTGTGCGGCGACACCGTGCGGCTTGTCTCCGGCCGCTTCGGGACGCGCGAGTGCCGCGACGGTCTCGAGTGCGAGATACGGGTGCACCGCGCTGGCGCCGTACGCGACGAGCAGCGCAACGTGCGACACCTCTCTCGCTTCTCCTGTCTCCGAGACCAGACTCACACGCCAGCGGAATCCTTCCCGAATCAGGTGATGATGAACCGCCGACATCGCGAGCGGGGCCGGGATCGGAGCGTACAGCTCACTGGTCTCGCGGTCACTCAGGATGAGAACACCGTAACCGGCGGCGACCGCTTTGGTGGCGGCGCGACAAAGCTCGTCGACCGCGATTGCGAGCGCATCGACGCCACCCGCGACGGGGAAGAGCGCCGGAAGCGTGATCGCGCGCAAAGTCGGATCGGTGACTCCGCGCAGCGCATCCATCGCCGCCTCGGAAAGCACCGGCTGCGTGATGCGAATCTGCTTCGCATGCTCAGCGGTCTCCTCGAGAAGATTCCCCTGAGGCCCGAGGTTCATCGCGAGCGACATTACTAACTGCTCCCGAATCGGATCGATCGCGGGATTCGTGACCTGCGCGAACATCTGCCGGAAATAAGAGAACAGGAGCTGCGGCCGCTTGGACAAAACCGCGAGCGGCGTGTCATTCCCCATGGACCCCGCCGGCTCCTCGCCCGTTTCCCCCATGGGCCCGAGCACCATTTTCAGCTCGTCGCTCGTATACCCAAACGCCCGCTGCGAAACATGAAGCGGCAACGACCGGTCACCATGCGGTTTCTCGGTAGTCGGCAAAGAACGGTCGTCATGCAGTTTCTCAGTCCTGAGATCTTCGTTGTTCTGAGATCTCGGATCCCGTTCTTTTTGCAGTTGATCTTGTTCCGTGATCAGAGTCGCGAGGTCAACTTTCTGCTCCGTCACCCAGCGATGGTACGGCCGCACTGAAGCCAGTTCCATTTTGATGGCTTCGTCGTCCAGCACCCGGCCCTGAGTCGTGTTGACGACGAGCATCTTACCGGGCTCAAGCCGACCCTTCGCGCGAATATTCCCGACCGGGATGTCCAGCGCTCCCGCTTCCGAAGCGAGCACAACGAAATCGTCGGTCGTGACGACGTACCGCGCGGGCCGCAGTCCGTTGCGGTCGAGCATCGCCGCGACCTGACGCCCATCCGTGAACGCGACCGCCGCGGGTCCGTCCCACGGTTCCATCAGCGATGCATGGTATTCGTAGAACGCGCGCCGCTCGGCCGACATCGTCGCGTGTCCTTCCCATGCCTCGGGGATGAGCATCGCCATCGCGTGAGCGAGCGGCCGGCCCGCGAGCGTCAGAAGTTCCAGCGCGTTGTCGAGCGACGCCGAATCGCTCTGCTTCTCACCGCACACAGGCAGCAACGCCGCGAGTCGTCCGCCGAAACGGGACGAGAACATGATCGATTCGCGAACGCGCATCCAGCTCAGATTCCCGCGCAGCGTGTTGATCTCGCCGTTGTGGCAGAGGAACCGGTACGGGTGCGCCAGCCGCCACGACGGGAACGTGTTGGTCGAGAATCGCGAGTGGACCATCGCGATCGCGCTCGCGATGTCTGTCTCGCGAAGGTCAACGTAGAATTGCTCCAGCTGGTCCGGCCGGAGCATCCCCTTGTAAACCATCGTGCGCGACGAGAAGCTGGTCACGTACGCATCGCTGCCCTGGATCTCGCGCAGCGCGGCCTCGATTCTCCGCCGGATCACGTACAGCGAGATCTCGAACGCCGAGTTGGTGTCGACGTCGCGCACGCCCATCTGGCCGACGAAAATCTGCCGCATCGCGGGTCGCGCGCGCCGCGTTGGCCCGGATAGGACCGAATCATCGACTGGCACATCGCGCCAGCCGAGCACCGTGCATCCCTCGGCGTTGACAGCGGCTTCGATGATGCGCTCGCAGATCAGGCGGTCGGCGCGACGCGATGGAAGAAAGACGGTGCCAACGCCGTAGCTCCCCGCGTCGGGAAGCGAGATTCCGAGCGGAGTGCAGACCCGCCGCAGGAAAGTATGCGGCACCTGGAGCAGGATGCCCGCGCCGTCGCCGGTACATCCGTCAGCCGCGATCGCGCTCCGGTGCGTGAGATTCTTGAGCAGCTCGAGGGATTTCGAGACGACGTCGCGAGAACGGACGCCGTGGATGTGGGCGACAAACCCAATCCCGCATGCGTCGTGCTCGTAAGCCGGGTCGTACAATCCCTGCTTTTCCGTCATCGCCTTTCCCCGGAGCGTCTGCTCCACTGGGTGCCGCGTTTGCATAAAAAAAGGGCCTCTTCCGATCTGGGAGAGGCCCTTTGCGCGTTTATCTCAGCAACCTGCTATGAGTCCGTGTTGGTGCCCGCGCAAAATCTCCCCGTCGCCCAGCGTCGAAGCGACGCCGGAGAAAGGAGAATTCGATAATTAGCGGGCGAGTGGATCAAGTCAGTTCTCGAACGTGTGTGGTCAGTGGTGCTTGCGAGCAAATTAGCTACCTGGACCCGTCCAGGTCAATAGTATAATTATGCAAATCGGCTGCCACCCCGGGGGAGAACGGCAACTGAAGACTACCTGCCGGGGGCTGTCAGAAGCACAGTTGATGGCTGCGGGCCGGACCTGAAAAACATCCGGGATAGCCCGCGGCCATTAACTGCGCCTCTCATGGCCCCTCGCAGGTAGTTTTCAGTTGCAGTTAGCCGACTCAGCGCATCAAGACGATTCCTTTGACTAGTGTACCGCCACCCCGGGAACGTTCATCGCGACCACATTCCGGGTTGCGGTGCAAAAGAAGATTCCGCTCACGCAAATCCAGTGGACCACAGTGATGTTGAATGGTCCCGCGACGTCGCTGGTCACCTGCATCTGCATGGAAGCCGTACCATCCGCGCCAGTGACGAAGGCGTACTGTTGTTGAGCGGGGGACACGGGCATCGAGATCGTCGCGGTGAGGTCGCCCCCCGCGAATGGTGCACCGTCCTTGTCGAGACGAACTACGACGGGTTGGGGCAAGTCGGCCGTCCCGCCTGGAACGAGCGTCACCGTCTGGTTCCCGCCGGAGATCAGCGTGAGCGTCGCCGTGTGTGCGGGTTCCGTCGATCCCCCGCAGCTGCTAATGGCTGCAAGGAGAGATAGAGCTGAGGTCAGAGCCGCCTTACGAATGTTCCGAGCGGTGCGGACGGAGGGGCGCATTGGTTCTCCCGGGAGAGAGATGGTCACGCGTTGACGTGAGCGGCGCCTTCGCACAGGGTCGGGCTCAGTTGATCGCTACCTCCTCCGCGGATCGTCGTCAAGAGAAATGTCCTGACCATTGAGCCCGCAGCCCTCAGCTGCTCCGCCGACAGCCCGCGGCAGGTAGTCTTCAGTCTGTAGTTAGCGGTCAGTCGGCGCCCGTTCGTCCTCTGGGCAACGACAGCGTGAACGTCGACCCCTGATCCAGCTTACTGACCGCACTAAGCTCCGCCCCCATCGCCCGCGCCAGATCCCGGCTGATCGACAGCCCAAGCCCGGTCCCGACCACCCCGACCGTCTGCCCCCGCGCCAGCTGAACGAACGGCTCGAAGATCGTTTCCAGCTTGTCCGGCGGAATCCCGACTCCCGTATCGGTCACCTGAATCTCCATCCGCGCCGCTCGCGGAGCGCATGTCACCGAGATCATCCCGCCCGGCGGCGTGAACTTGATCGCATTCGAGAGGAGATTGAGAAGGATCTGCTGCAACCGGTCGGGATCGGTATACGCGGTGAAGCTCCGATCGCTGCATTGATAGTCGTAGCGCAGCTTTTTCTCCTCCAGCTGGGGCGCGACCAGCGACTCGAGCTCGCCGAGCGTGTCGTTGATGGAGATGTCGACAGGATCGAACTGCACGCGACCCGCTTCGAGCTTGGCGAAATTCAGGATGTCGTTGATCAGCGAGAGCAGGTGGTGCTGGTTTCGCTTGATCCGCTCCAGATCACCACGCTGTACGTCGTTGATCGGCCCGCGGATCTCGCCGACGAGCAGGGCGGTGTACCCGCCGATCGCATTGAGCGGAGTCCGCAGCTCGTGTGACATGGCCGCGAGGAACTCCGATTTCGCCTTGTTCGCCACTTCCGCTTCGGCGCGCGCGCTCCGCTCGGCATCATAGAGTCGCGCGTTGTCCATGGCGATCGCCGCCCATGCAGCGATTCCCGATGCGAGGCGCTCGGCGCGATCGTCGAAAACTCCGACATCGGGGTGTCCAAAGAAAAGAGTTCCGATCACATCTCCGGTTCGCGATCCGACCGGCACCGCGAGGTAGCTGCGCATCGGCAATTGGCTGGGGATCCGGCCGTCAAACGGCCCCGTCTGTTGGTGGGGCGGTTTTGTGATGTCATCGCTGCGCACACTGGCCGCTCCGTACGATGTCGGAGCAAACACTGTCGGACGACGATCGCTCAAATCTTCGATCACTTCGCGCGGCACGCCCGAGAACGCGTAGCGGGTGAGCTTTTCACTCTGCTTGTCGACGACGGTATAGAAAAAGGCGCCGAATTGCGCGCCAGTGAGATTCGTCGCCGCGTCGGTCACGGTCTGGACTATTTTTTCGAGATCGAGCTCCGACGCGAGAGTAGTGCCCACCTTGTTGAGCGCTTCGATCTCGGCGTGAGCTGCTTCAGCGTCCGCGCGCGCGCGATCACGCTCGTCCTCGACGCGTCGGCGCGCCGCCACCATGCTGGTAGCGTTGCGAAGCGCCGCTATCTGGAGCGCTTTCTCCTCCTCGCTCATTCTATCCACCGGCGATCACATCTGCGGCTAGCGCCGTCCCCTCGACCCGCGCCTGGATCTTGGCGAAGGCTGTATCGCGGCTGGTGGACGTGTCATCGCTGAACGGGGCGAAGCCGCAGTCGTCGGTAGTGCCAAACTGATCGAGCGGAATGTATTTCGACGCCTCGACGACCCGGTCGCGTACTTCCTCCGGCGTGTCGATGCGCGGATTTATCGGCGACACGACTCCGGCAAAGACACATTGACCCGGTTTCATGTGCTCACGAATGATCTTCAGCACAGCGACGCGATCCTTCTCGCCGGCGAGAGCGATGCAGAAGTTGCCGACATTGAGCTGGAACAGCAGCGGCAGGAATTCGGCGTAGTCGACTTCAGCGCTGTGGGTCGAATCCAGATCGCCGCCAGGACACGTATGCACGCCGATGACTTTGCGCTCGGCGTCGGAGAATCTGGCCAGAGCGAGATTGTTCAGATCGATGAAGGCGCTGAGAAGGTTACCGGAGGGATCGATCTTCATCGCCAACCTGGCTTCGGTGAAGTCGATCTGAATTTTGGCAGCGCCCTTTGCAAGACAGCCGCGGATTTCCTTCTCGTGCTCGCTCAGCAGATCCTCGATGAACTCGTCGCGCGAATAACCGGGGATCGCATCGGCGGGGTACATCATGCTCAACGCCGAAGGCGAAATTACCGCCTGCTTGAGCGGACGGTGAGCGTACTTGAGAGCGACATCGAGATAGCCGTACGCGTATCGCTTGTACCGGAACGGGCCCGCTGTGAGTCGCGGCATCCGCCGCACGTGACCGGCGGAGAATGGAATCCTGAATCCGTCCGGCGCGGTGTTGGGCAAGCCGAAGACGGAGTAAGTCCAGAAATTGTGGAATTTCCGCTGCTCACCGTCGGTGATAATGGGCGAGCCGGTGGCCTCGAAGCGCTCGATGGTGTCCTTCACGGCGTCTTCGTAATGCGGATCGAGATTGGGGTCGAGAATGTTTCCGGCGTTGACGGCCTCGATCAACTCGGGCGGTCTCGGAATGCTGCCGATCGGCTCAGTCGGGATTTTCATTGCTCGATTTCTCGTGAAGACAAGTTGATTCACGCCAAGAGAGCAGGTCTCGCCCATTGGCGGTCGGTTTCAGAGAAAAGGCTTGTGCCCAGCGAGCCTAAGCCCGTTAGGGTTTTCACCGAGCATGAAAATGTAAACTGATCCTGGGTTGGCGGCAGCGACATGAGGGTCGGCGCTGCAGAAGTGTCCGTTACCGCACAGATCGCGGCGCTATTCCCGTTTTAGCCCGGAGCCCCGGTTGCGGGCTAGTCTTCAGTCGCAGTTGACTAGCCTTGATCATCCGTGTTAACGGTAAGATCCCGATACATCTCCACATGATTGTACCGGTTCCCCACGCGATCGATCGTCCAGCCGGGAATAACCCCAACCTCCACGTACCCGAGCGACTTGTAAAACGTCTCGGCCGGCTCCTGGTGGCGAGTGCTGAGAAGGATCAAGGTCCGGCCGTGTTGCCGAGCGGCGGCGTGAAGCGCGTTCATCAGAGTTCTCCCGACGCCCCGGCCCCTCGACGCCAGACCCACGAACAACTTCTGCAGCTCGGCCCGGTGCGGCGAGTTGTGACGCTGAGAGAGGGCGAGCTGGCCGGACCCGACGACCGTATCTCCGTCGTACGCGACCAACAACAGTCGAGATCCAGCCTCGAGCTCCGGAATCAGCGACACCCAGTACGAGCGCGCCGTGGTGTGCGTGATGGGCGCAAGGAATCCGAGTGGAGAGCCGCTGTTCACGGTCTCCGCGAAGAGCTCGACGAGATCCGGAAGAACGCCGACCATCTCGAGCGCTGTGACCGATCGGATGATGATCGGCGCCGAGCCCGTGACGCGCGTGTAACTGCGTTGCTGCGTTGGCATCAGGAATTGGTTGTCGTCAGATGGGAACGCTATGCGCATATGTTAGTCGATCCTTTGCTTGCCGCCACTGTGAGATTGACGAGTTGTGTCTTCACGAGTCTACCACTTTGTCTGTCTGACTTCGTTTGTCCATTCTGTGGGAGTGAGGGTTGCCACTCAAACAGGAATTAGACACCCGGGAAGTCTTCATCCCTCGGACGGAATTCAAGAACCAGAATCTGAGGCGTGGCGCGTCGGCGTTCAAACCTTCGGATACGTTCGCCTGTCCAAGCGCTACCCACTCGGAGCTTGTGAATGCGCATCGCTGTACGGGCCGTGCTGTTTTTTCTTGTCTGTCTCACCAGAATCGGGTTTGCTCAGGCGGTCCACGGTATCGGTCGCGCTTACATGGACACGACCTGTGCGCCCTGCCAGGACTTCTACAGTTACGCCAACGGAGATTGGATCGCGCACGCTCGGCTTCCCGATAGCCACAGCGAAGTCGGCACACTCGACGACCTCGCGATGAAGCGAGCCACGACACTGGCGCGAATTCTCGACTCTCTTCGATCAGCGCCGACGGTCAAAGGGCCGGAGGCCAAAGTCGCGAAATTCTATTCCGACTGCATGGATGTGTCGACGATCGAGGCTCAGGGGACCGCGCCCATTCAGCCTGAGCTAAAGCGCATCAGAGAAGTCAGGTCGTTGGCGGATCTGGAGGCGGAAGTCGCCCGCCTTCATCGAATGCAGATCGCGCCCTTCTTCATGTTGCAGGCTCTGCCCGACGCAAAGGATTCGAGGCACATCATCGCCGACATTTCTCCAGCTGGACTTGGGTTGGGCGACAAGGCCGCGTATCTCGGGACGGACAGCGAATCAGTCGCCAGCCGCCATCGATATGAAAAGGAGATTGCGCTGACGCTGCAGGTGGCGGGTGAATCCCCGACGACCGCTCAGATGCTCGCTGAAAAAGTGATGGCTCTCGAGACGCGTCTCGCCACCGCCACTCTGGGAATGGAGATGGGCCGCGATCCAGCCGCGGTCTATCACAAGGTCTCGTTGTTGTCACTCGGGAATTCTTCATCCGGCGGATGGTCGTGGGCGGAATACTTTCGTGACATGGGGCAAGCCGGCGTGACTGCGGTCAACGTGCAGGAGCCGCACTATCTGGAGATTTTCGAAGCGGCACTCACGGATGTGCCACTTCCAGAGCTCAAGGCTTATCTCACTACCCGCTACGCCCGCAACGCAACGCCCCGTCTCGGCGGTGGCCCAATCGACTCACTCCTCAGCGAATTCGGTCGAGGGAACCTCGCGAAGCAATCGACCGCGGACAGGTCGCGCTACTGTGTCGATGAGACCGAGAGCCATCTCGGATGGATCGTAGGGCGCATCTACGCCGCGACCGCCTTCACGCCGTCGACGCGGGCGAAGGCCGAAGGGATGGTGCGAAACATCCGCGGCGTGCTGAGGGACGAGCTGAAGAATGTGGCGTGGCTGAGCACCGACTCGAGAGCGGAAGCCCTCCGAAAGCTCGATTCCTTCGTGGTCGAGATCGGTTACCCGAACAAGTGGCCGGACTATTCGGGTGTCGAGGTTCGATCAGCATCGTTCTGGGACAACGTCGTCGCGGCGAACGAGTACCAGACGAGTCTCGAGCTCGCCCGCATCGGCCACGCGCAACAGCTCGACGATTGGTGGCCGGGATACTGGCCCGAGACCGCCGACGCGTACTTCAACGAGAACCTGAACGAGATCGTAATGGCGGCGGGATACATGCAGCCGCCGTTTTTCGATCCCGCTGCCGACGATGCTTTCAATTATGGAGCGTTCGGCGCGGTGATCGGCCACGAGATGACACATGCGTTCGACGACAGAGGACGGAAGTTCGACTCCGGCGCAAACTTGCGCGAATGGTGGTCGGCGGCGGACAAGACGGCATTCGAAGAGCGCTCGAGTCGGGCGATCGCGCAGTACGACCAGTACATCGCGATAGATACGCTCCACTTGAACGGGCGCCAAACTCTGAGTGAGAACCTCGCCGACATAGGCGGGCTAAAGCTCGCGTATGCGGCGCTCGAACGTTCGCTCGCGGGGAAACAGCGAGTGGCGTTAAATGGCTACACCCCCGAGCAGCGCTTTTTCATCGCCTACGCCCAATCTCGGCGCGCCCTGGATGGTTCGGATTATCTACGCGATAAGGTGATGATGAACGTTCACTCTCCGGAGAAGTGGCGGGTGGTCGGGCCGATCGTGAACATGCCGGAGTTTGCGAAGGCATTTCGGTGCGTGGCGGGCGACCCGATGACTCTCTCCGACGCGGAGAGAGTCCAACTCTGGTAGACAAAGGCAAATGAAGACTACCCGCCTGCGGCGGGCAGTCTTGGTATCCGGATCGTCAGACCGCACTTACTGAACGGTGATGGTTCCGGCCATGCCGGCGTGAATCGTACAGTGGTACGCGTACGTTCCAGTCGCCGTCGGCATCACCACTGAGCGAACGCCGGAGGAGAAATCGATCGGGTCCGTTATTCCGTTAGTGGAGAACGTAAGGTTGTGCTGAATTCCATCGTTGTTAGTGAACTGCACCGTTGCGCCCGGCGCCACCTGAATCGCGGCGGGGCTGAAAGCCAGGTTCCTCAGGCTGACGCTCGTCGTCATCACCGGCGGCGACGGCGACATCTGGGGCGGCGCGGTTACGCCGCTGTACGATTTTCCACCGCCGCATCCGGCCAGAGCAAAAACGGCAGCAATGTAAAGCATATTTCGCATACGTGTAGCCTCGTTGAATCAGCCGGCCGCTAGAAGGCGTGCGTTGTGCACTCGTCGTTAGCCGGCATCGTGCACGAGTACCAAACGACGTCGCTGCTGTTTCAACGGAGGCGGTAGACAACTTCACGGTCGCGGTGAGAGTATTCACAACGCCGGTGAAGCGAATTGGAAACATTCTTTCAGTCCGCCGCTGATCTTCTTCAGGAATGGCCGTTACAACGCCGGTGAAAGCGATGTCTGGGTCGGAGTCATCATCTCGGCGCCCGTCTCCGTGATCGCGAGGATGTCCTCCAGGCGAATTCCAAATTTCCCGTACTGGTAGATTCCCGGCTCGTCGCTGAACGTCATTCCCGGCTGCAGAACGATCTGACTGCCGCGCACGAGGTACGGCCACTCGTGCCCTTCGAGTCCGATGCCGTGACCCAGCCGGTGAGTAAATGTGCGGTAGTCGGGGCCGTAACCCGCGTCGGTAATGACCTTGCGCGCGACCGCGTCGACGTCGCCGCACTTCTTCCCAGGCCCGGCGAATCCCACCGCTTGACGCTGTGCCTCGTGAACGATCTCGAAGACCTTGTGTGCTTCGTCTGATGGCGTGCCGAACACGACGGTGCGTGTCATGTCGGACTGATAGCCATGAACGCTCAAGCCGCCGTCGACGAGAACCACCTGGTTTTCCGCGAGCGAGCGCGGCTTGGGCAGCCCGTGCGGATACGCAGACGATTCACCGAACAGCACTAGCGCGCCGCCCTGGTAGCCGAGCTTCCTCATTTCCGCCGAGACGTTCTGCGCAAGCTCGGCCTGCGTCATCCCGATTTTGAGAGTCTTGAACGCAGCGCGATACGCCTCGAGTGTGGTCTGGTTCGCGAAGCGCATGATCTCGATCTCGTGCGCGGATTTCACGCCCCGACACGCATTGGTGATCGCCTCAGCGGTTGCCAAATGAACCGTTGGCGCGGCGAGGGCGAGCTCGTTGAACACGAAGGTGCGCGCGCTGCCGTCGACGCCGAGCCTTCCGCTAGCGACTCCCCTGTCCTTGAGCACACCG
>Ga0193699_10000894_pt1 | contig 12067 bp, 11 predicted proteins | sample L3c2metaG_FD_160095 | JGI IMG/M metagenome (GOLD analysis project Ga0193699, IMG submission 160095) | Soil microbial communities from a riparian zone of the East river system, Colorado, United States - L3c2 | ecosystem: Environmental > Terrestrial > Soil > Riparian zone | place: USA: East... | reverse complement strand
CTTTGTTGGACTCGGCCACATGGGAACAGCAATGGCTGCAAACCTTGCCGCCACCGGAATTCGGGTGATCGCTTACGTCCGTCGCCGAGAGCAGATCGAGAAGCTTAAATCCTTCTCTCTTGAGCCGACAATGGATTTCATCAACTTGGCCAAATGCAAGGTGGTCATCAGCATGTTGACTGATGACGACGCCGCTCGCGAGATCGTATTCGGACGCAAAGACATTGGGCTCATTGGCCTCGCTAAGGGTCTGTTGCCCGGCGCTATCCATCTTTCGATGAGCACAATCAGCACAGCGACTGTATCCCAACTCAAAAGCGAGCATGAACGTCATGGGCAAGGCTTCGTTGCCGCGCCAGTGTTTGGAAATCCGGCCGCTGCCGGTGCGCGCCAATTGTTCATCGCCGCCGCCGGAGCCCCAGCTGATGTTGAGTATTGCCTGCCGCTTCTCGACAATCTCGGCCGGCAAACATTTGTGGTCGGCGACAATCCCGCCGACGCCAGTCTGTTCAAACTGCTTGGCAATATGATAACGGCGACTGCATTGGAGATGATGGGCGAGGTTATTGCGGTGATCCGCAAGCGTGGGCTCGACCCGAAGCCTTTTATGGACCTTATCACAAGTACGAATTTCGGGGGCCGTGCCCATAAACTCTTCGGCGACAAGATTGTCACACAAAATTACGAACCAGGATTCGTCATACCACTGGCGCTCAAGGACGTACGTCTTGCGCTGACCGAAGCAGAGAACGTTGGAGTTCCAATGCCGTCGGTGGCGGTGGTTCGGGATCGGATGATCACTGGAATCGCGCGCGGTCACGCCGGACTCGATTGGTCCGCTCTCGGCCTTATTGCAGCCGAGGAAGCTGGAATTATCGCGGCCACTACAGGCTCCACGCAGCCGCAAGCACCAGCAGAAGGAACGAAATCATGACGAGTCAGGCCGACGTCATTGAAGCCGATATGGAATATGTCGACATTCCCCGCACCGGGCTCAAGGTGTCGCGCGTTGCGATCGGCACCTGGGCTATTGGCGGATGGATGTGGGGCGGAACCGATGTAGCGGAGTCCATCGCAACGATCCGAGCTGCGCTCGATCACGGCATCAATGTCATCGATACGGCTCCGGCCTACGGCTTCGGCCGATCCGAAGAGATCGTTGGCAAGGCCATCGCCGACGGCCGCCCGCGCTCTAGCGTGGTTATTGCAACCAAGACAGGACTTGAATGGCAGGGCGATAGCGTCTCTCGCAATGCGAGCCGAGCCCGCATCATGCGGGAAATCGAGGACTCTTTGCGCCGGCTGCAAACCGATTACATCGATGTCTATCAGGTTCACTGGCCCGACCCATTGGTTATGATCGAAGAAACCGCCGAGGCGATGTACGCCCTGTATAACCAGGGAAAGATTCGCGCCATCGGCGTGAGTAATTTTTCGGTCGATCAAATAGCCCGGTTTCGTAGCGTGGCGCCATTGCACGTGCTGCAGCCGCCCTACAATCTGTTCGAGCGCGGAATTGAGGCTGACCTACTTCCTTATACCCGCGACAATAAAATTGCGACGTTCGGTTATGGCGCGTTGTGTCGCGGTCTCCTATCGGGACGGATGAGGACCGATACCGTTTTTGAAGGCGACGACCTACGGCGTTCCGACCCAAAGTTTGTCGCGCCCCGGTTTGCCCAATATCTGGCCGCCGTGCAAAGACTCGATCAACTTGCTCAGGAACGTTTCGGTAAGCGCGTTATCCACCTGGCGGTCCGCTGGATGCTTGACCAGGGCATCACCACGGCGCTGTGGGGCGCGCGTCATCCCAACCAATTGCTACCGGTTGACGAAATAACGGGGTGGCGGCTTGACGCCTCTGCCAAGGCCGAGATCGATCGAATCCTCCGTGAAACTGTAAGCGAACCGGTCGGCCCGGAATTCATGGCGCCCCCGGCGCGTAGCGTCGCCGCGTGAATAGGTCGGCGGCCAGCAAACTAGCGACGGTTTGAGGTTATGGGCAAGGTCGAAACAATCGACCCTTGCCTTGCGCGCAACAGACTGAATAGCGCCGTGCCGTCAGTTCGCATGTCCGTGGCCGGGTCGAGAACGCGACGACTTGCTGCCGTTGATCCCGGCGCGGTGGCTCGCTGAGGGCAACGGTGGACTGGTCTTAAGTCGGCCTATGGCGTCTGCGATCCTCGCGATCTTTTGTCGGGTGGTATCCTTCTGCTGCCACAGAGAGCAGGCACCTATCCAAGTCAAGCCGCCGCGACAATGAATGTTACGAAGGCGCTCGAATCGTCCGCTAATGAAGAGGCGGCGAGAAGCTCGATGCGTAGCCGCATATACATACCCCGCAGAAAATTCATGCGCTGCCAGGAGTGATGCCGCGTTACATCTCCGTATTGCTAAATATCAGTTTGGGGGTTCCAAGCAACGCCGGCGTTCGGAGGATGAAGCCCACGCCACGGATATTGCTGATCATCGGCGATTCATGTTGCTTGTCGATCTTCTGCCGCAGCCGGCCCATATGGACGTCGATGAGATTGCTCTGCGGAACGAACTTATATTTCCACACTTCTTTGAGGATCAATTCGCGCGTGAGTATCTGATCCTTTCGACGCATCATGTACTCAAGCAGGCGATACTCACGCGGCCGCAGATCGATAATGCGATCGCCGCGCTGGGCCGTGCGCTCGATCAGATCGAGTTCAAGCGGCCCCACGCGCAATTTTGTCCCGCCGGTATCGGGGCGCCGCCGCAAGGCCTCTATTCTTGCGATCAGTTCAATTAGATCTTGTTCGACAAGCTGAGCGGCGCCGATGTCGTGAGTTAGGAGCCGGGCGAGCTGCTGCGTGGGTTTCATGTGCATTCCTCTGACGACCACGATGGTCTTAGGTTGCTTGCAGTGTAATTTAACCGGTGGAATTGCTCCATCCTGCAGACGTTTAATCGAATATCGCACTGGTTTGAGGGACACATACTTTGGTTTTAGTGCCTGAGAACAGACCGTACGCGCGCGTGCTCGACCGGCCGCGACATAAACAATTTCTTCAACGGATTTCATTCAGCACTTTGATCGCGCCATCGGCGGCGGCGAGCCCTTCGGCCACCGCATGCTCGAGCATGCCGCCATAACCAGAACGCACAGCCCCGACCGCGAAAAGTCCATTGCCCGCTGTGAACGAACTGTCGGTTACAAGAAAACCGTTCGCATCCCGCGCGACGGACGCTGGTATAAACTCGGTGGTGGGCTTGAGGCCGACGAAGCCGAAGAAACCACTGCACGCGACTTCGCTAACCGAGCTATCGGCTAAATTGCGGACTTGCACAGTCTCCAGCACCTCATTGCCGAGCAGCGCCTCAACTTCGGTCAGGTGCCTAACCGTCACGTTGCCGCAGCCCCCGATGGCCTCAATGAGGTGCGGCTGAGCGGTGAATTGCCGCCCGTTCGGACGCGTACCAGAACAGCAACTTCCTGCGCGCGAACCGTAGAAACCGCTGGACAAGCACGCCGTAAGCCGCAAGCACCACCAGCAGGGCAAAGGACCCCGCCGTGTCCATCGTCGCGTTCATCTGCATGAGCCAATATCCAATACCGGCGCGCGCGCCAACGAACTCGCCGACGATCGCACCGAGCATTGCGTAGATTGCGCCGAGTTCGACGCCAGCCAGCACAAACGGCATCGCGCTTGGCAGCCGGACCAGCCAAATCACCTGGCGCGGACTGGCGTCGAGGACGTGGAGAAGCCTCAACCGCAGTTCATCGGTCGCCCGCAGCCCGGTTGCGAAGTTGACCAGCATCGGAAAGAAGCAAAGCAGCGCCGCCAAGACGATCTTCGATTCCAAACCGAAGCCGAACCAAAGAATCACAAGCGGCGCGATGGCGATCTTCGGCATCGATTGCAGGGCGGCGACGTAAGGGTAGAGAAGTTTTTCAGCAATCCGTGATACCGTCATGAGAATCGCAATGAACATCGCCATCGCGGAAGCGAGAGCAAAGCCGCTGACCGTTTCGAAAAACGTGATTCCGAAATGGGTCCAGAACAGCTGGCCGGAGAAAATGCGGAATAGCGCAAAGGCCACGTCGATCGGCGCCGGAATGATGTAAGCGGGAACGCCGAGATAGCGCACCGCAGCGTCCCATAATGCGACGAGGCAGATCAGTGAAGTCGGAAGCAGCAGCGGCTCGAATGAAAAATTTGCCGCCTTTGGCCGACTTTTTGCCGGCGCTTGACCGGCGTCTACCTGGGTCACTTCGCTCATTCGATGGTCCCTCCCTGCACCATCAGCTGACCGCGAAGGCGGTTCGCCGCCGCCCCGAACTCAGGGGCTGAAAGCATCTGGAACGTCCGCGGCCGCGGCAGATCGATGTCCACGACGTCGATCACGCGACCGGGACGCGCCGACAGGACGACGACGCGGTCGGAGAGGAATACGGCCTCCTGAATGCTGTGCGTGATCAGCACGATGGTCTTCTTGGCCCGCGCCCAGATTGCAAGCAGTTCGAGGTTCATCTCTTCGCGGGTCATGGCGTCGAGAGCGCCGAAGGGTTCGTCCATGAGGATCATGGCAGGATCGTTCAGCAAGGCGCGCGCGATCGCCACGCGCTGCTGCATGCCGCCCGACAGTTCGAAGGGATAGCGATTTTCGAAACCCTGGAGCTTAACCAGCGTCAATAGCTCCATGGCGCGGGCGCGATATTTTGCAAGATCGAGTTTATGCACCACGGCCGGCAGCAGCACGTTGTCGATGACTTTCAGCCACGGCAGCAGAACCGGTTCTTGAAAGACAACGCCGACCTCGCGCCGCGGCCCGATGACCGGACTGCCCTTCAAAGCGATCTGGCCCTGCGTCGGCGGCAGTATGCCGGCCAGGATTTGCAAGAGCGTGCTCTTGCCGCATCCGCTGGGACCAACGAGCGTGACGAACTCGCCGTCCGCCACATCGAAGTCGATGCGGTCCAGAGCAAGCACGGATTCACCTTTTTGAGCCTCGTACTCCTTGCGAAGTCCGGCGACGGAAATGAGCGGGGCCGACGCTGACTGTCGGCCACCGCGAACAGGTGACTGCGCAGCGCTGCCAAATCGAGCATTTTGGTCGGATGCGCGCGCGGGGGTAGCCGCACCCTGCGGAATCCCGTGGACCATTTGCATTCCTCCCAAGCTTCGTTCCCTTAAGCAGGAACCATTTGTATTCTCTATTTGAGAATGCTATTCTTATTTTTGATGCTCTCACGCCGGGCAGAACCTGTCAACGGGCGACGGGCTGGACGCGGTTAATCACGGGACCAACGCGATGTCTGGGAAAAGCTTTGGCAAAGGCTTGAGCATTATCGAGGCGCTCGCCGCCTCGGACGACCCGATGACCCTCGGCGAAATCGCGGCGCGTTGCCAATTGGGAAAGAGCAACACCCATCAGTTTCTCACCGCGCTGGTTGAGCGCAACTACGTCCGCCAATCAGGCCCACGCGGACAATACGAGTTGACCTTCAAAGTCTGGGAGATGGGCGCAAAGATCGTAAATCGGCTCGATCTGGGGCGCGTCGCCCGCGATCCGATGCGAAAGCTGTCAATCGCTACGGGCGAATCCATATCGCTCGCGATACTCGACAAACTCGAGGCGCTCTACATCGACAAGATTGATGGCCAACATGATGTGCGAACGCATCCGAACATTGGCCGGCGCCGACCCGCTTATTGCGTCTCGTCCGGCAAGGTGTTGCTGGCTTTCCAGCCGGCAGACGTGGTCAATAAAGTCTGTTCAAGCTTGCAGTCGTTCACCGACCAGACCGTGAATACGGCTGAAGATCTGCAAGCTCAGTTGGCGGAGATAAGAGAATCCGGATATGCGTTTAATCGCGGCGAGTGGACGGTTCGGGTCCGTGGCGTCGCTGCTCCTATACGGGATGCGACCGGAAATGTGATAGCGGCGGTCGGAATCTCGGTGCCCGCGGAGAGACTGCCCATTAAAGCGCTGCAGGACCTTGCGCCCAAGGTGGTGGAATGCGGCCGGGAGATTTCCTGTGCGCTCGGTTTCCGAGAGACGTCATCCCACCGAGTCCGACAGTCGGCTCCGTCATGACTTCGACGATTATTCTTGTATGTCGCGCTCGCCACCCGCGTAGTCACAATCACTTCACTCCCGAACCAACGAAGCCATCATGCCGATGCGCATCGTCGAGCCCGCATGCGCTGAGGCGCGACGCTGATGCGCAAGGCGAGCAGTAACGCTTCTTGTCGTGGGTCCGCGTGTTCTATTCGTGATGTCCGCTCTTACCCCGATTTCGTTGAAAAAGTCCGGCGGTAAATCGAGGTGGATCGTGCCGCGAGATTGACGACGCGCTAGATCGGCGGCCCGATTTGCTCTCAGGCTAGTTTCAGGTTCGGTGTAGGGATCAGCGTGGCCAGTTTCCGGAGGTTCTGGGCGGTTGCTGCGAGGAGGAACTCATCGCGCGCACCATTCGGCCCTCGTAGTCGAAGGCGGTCCAGCTTGAGAATGCGCTTGAGGTGCGCGAACAGCATCTCGATTGGCCATTACTCCGCCAGGATGACTTTGGCTGGCAAAACTATCCTTCTTTATAGGGCTCGGTCGTCTCCCGCCCCAGATCGGAGAGTCGTGCCAGGGCGACATATGTATTCTCCGAGGACGACTCCTCTGTCATCACCTCCTTTCTTATTTTTTCAAGGGACCGACAGCCACCAACAAACACGTCCTCGTCGTTGCTGAGATCGGCTTCGGTCAAGCTGCAAAGACGGCGGGCAAGGCTCGCCGCTGCAATCGCGGTGAATGCATCTGGTTCCGCTTCCTTGTCCTCGATCCCAATGGTCTTCAAAGCCTCACGGATCGCTCGATACCTCTGACCTTGCGCCAGCGCTGGGAGAAGCTCCCTTAAAAGGACTTCCTCACGCCGCCTCTTAAACCAACCGAACATCTCGTCCCCATTAAGGTAGTTTACCAGGACGCCGTCAGGAAAAGCGACACTACCTTGGCGACATTTCGCGTAAGCAGGACGACCGGACCAAGTGGCTTTATACGGTACGACATCATAGCTGCCGCAACCGATGCAGTTCTAGATGAACTGGTTGGGGAAAGGACAAGCGGGCAATGTGTGCAGGCGGCGGATTGATGCTGGCCCCTTGCGTTGACCTGCGAGCCGACACTAGGTACCGAGAGCATCTACACGCCGACGTCGGGTCCGCAATGCCGAGACTTGACGGTTAGGGAGTTCTCCGGCGCATGGCGGTGCACTGGTGCTCCTCACTACTTTGAATGCGGAACGGCAGGTCCAGCATGGCGATCCTCACCGTATCCCACAGCTTGTAAAGGCTCCAGTTAGCGGCGCCAGGCGCTCGCGCATCTTCTATGGCAACCGGGCACCAGCAGCGGCCGCCTAAGGCTCATGAACGACAGTAACAAGATCCGAACATTAGGTGCGTAACAGCAGCAAGGGTACGCATGTCGTTACAATCGAACTTTGCCAAGCCGTTATTGAGTTTTGCTCCCTAAAGCTGAAACCGTACTCCGCAAGTTATTACGAATATTTGTCCGATGAATGCTGGCCGGTTGCGCCGAAAGTAAGCAAAGGTCCGACGTCACTCCTGATAGCTCCTCACTCGATCATCAGGCGGCTTCCGGTCTCCTCAGTAATCTCGAGGGCGTACCTATGACTGGTGAAGCCGGTCGGGTGGAAGTACCTAGCAAGCAGACCCATCCGCTCGCTTCGTTCCCGGCCCTCCCCTTTCAGGGGAGGGATTAAGAGCGCCCTTGCCTACTTCCACAAATTCTTGAACTGCGTCGCGACGACGCCCTCGTACGGCACATCACCATTCATGATGCCGATGCCACGAGAGAACTTGTTCATACCGGCGACGAAATCCGGCGAGATCGACGCGTCGTAGAACGGCAGGTCGCGCTCGATCAGCGTTGCAATCAGCGCGGTCTCGCTGGCCGGGAACAGGTTCTCGGCGGCTTTCATCGCCAATGACGGATCGACCTTGAGCGCCTTATGGGTTGCCACGATGGCCCGTACCGCCGCCGCCGCGGTCTCGGGCGACTTCTCGATCAGCGCATCGGTCGTCGCGATCGACGCCATCGTGTAATTGAAGCAGCCCTTCGGCCCGTCGCCGCGACGGATATCCAGCACCACGGTGCCAACGCCATTGCGCACCGCGACCTCAGTGCCCATGCCATTGGCCCAGAAGCCGTCGATCTTGCCGTCGGCCAGCGCCTGCGCGGCCGTGACGCCGAAATTGACACCCGCATTGAGCGCGCCCGGCACCGGCGCGATTTTGATGTCATCGCGCACCAAATCGAAGCCGGCATCAATCAGCAGCTGCCGCAGGCCCATCTCGACCCACGGCGCCGCGCCGATACGCTTGCTCTTAAGCGCATTGAGGTCGCCGCGCGCGATGTTGAGATCTTTGCGCATCACCAGGAACCAGTACATGCCCTGCCCCTGCGCGCAGATCAGCTTGGCGCCCTGCCATTCCGGGAATGCCGCAAGCGCCGAATGCGCCGAGCCGCCGACGAAATCGACCTTCCCGTCCCGCATCGCATGATAGGCTTTGTCGACCGGAAAGATCATCTCCAGCTCGACGTCAAGGCCTTCCTTCTTAAAAAAGCCAAGCTCGATGGCCGCGATGGCCGGGAAATACGAGTTTGAGATCATGTCCGGCACGGCGAGTTTCATCAAATAACTCCATAATGGCGAATTGTGTTTGAAAGAGAGTTTTTCCCGTCATGGCCGGGCTCGTTCCGGCCATCCACGTCTTGTTCTGCATCTTCAAGTAAGACGTGATGCCTGGCACAAGGCCGGGCATGACGCTTACATTTCGCTCGGAGCGGCCGTGCTTTAATTACGTCAGAGCGCTTAATCCCGCGAAGCAATTTCGACCTGCCAGGGCGCAACTTTGCGCTCGATTACACCGACCAGCGAATTAAGCAAGGTCGCCAGCACCATCAGGATCACGATCGGCACGAACATCCGTGCGGTGTCGAAATTGTTCGCCGCATTGATGATGATGCCGCCGAGGCCAGAGATCGCCGTAAAGAACTCGGCGATGACCATCGCGACGACGCCGCGGCCGACCGCCAGGCGTAACCCGGCCATGATGTAGGGCAACGTCGCCGGCAGCACGATACGACGCAGGATGACGGTGTCGGACGCCACAAAGGCGCGGCCGACCTCGATCAACGTCTTCGGCACCACCTTGACGCCGAGCCAAGTATTGATCGCGATCGGGAACACGCACATCAGGAAGATAACCGCGACCTTGACCCAGAATCCGAGCCCTAGCCACAGCACCAGCAGCGGCACCAGCGCGACCAACGGCATCGCATAGCCGCCGGTGACGAAGATGCCCAGTGCGGCTTCCATCACCCGGAAGCGGCCGAGCACCAGCCCGAGCGGCACGCCGACCAGGATGGATATGAGATAGCCGACAATGAACGGCTGGATGCTTTCTAGCATCGCGGAGCCGAGCGTACCGTTGAGCGCGATTTCCCAACCGGCTACCGCGATGGCGGACGGATAGGAGCCGAACACCGGATTGACATCGCGACCGAAGATCTCCCACAGCCCAATGGCGCACAGCACTGTCCCAACGGTGATGAGCCATGACGGCACCGGTGCGCGCGGCGCCCGTTCGACCGCCGCTCCTCCTGGATTGCTATCGCCTACCGACGTGTCGTGCCTCGCCAGCTCACTCATGATCTACTCGCTATTCGTTCAGTGGGCCGCGCCGGAGCCCTGATGCAGGGCCTGCCAGATGCGGTAGCGGGTTTCGGCGAATTCGGTCATGCCCCGTATGACACCGAGATCGCCGCGCGGACGCGGCAGCGGAACGTCGATGATTTCCTGAACCGCGCCGTCACGCATCACGATAACGCGATCGGCCAGCAGCACGGCTTCGTCGAGATCGTGCGTCACGAACACAATGGTCTTCTTCGTTTTGGTGTGGATGTCGAGCAGTTCGGCCTGCAAGGCTTCGCGGGTCTGCGCGTCGAGCGCGCCGAACGGTTCGTCCATCAGCAGCACGGCCGGATCGATCGCCAGCGCGCGCGCGATTCCGACACGCTGCTTCATGCCACCGGACAATTGGTGCGGCCGGCGATTTGCGGAATCCTTCAATCCGACCAGATCGAGATAGCGCATCGCGGTCTCGCGCAGCGCGCTGCCCCGCATGCCTTTCATCTCCAGGCCAAACATTACGTTCTGTAGCGCACTCAGCCAGGGCAGCAGTTCGGCATGCTGGAACACCATGCCGCGATCATGACCGCAGCCGTGCACTTGTTTGCCGTCAACCCGGACCTGACCGTACGAAGCGGTTTCCAGGCCCATGGCGACACGCAGCGCTGTGGTCTTACCGCAACCGCTCGGCCCGATCAGCACCGCGATTTCGCCGTCGCGGATCGTGAAGTTGACGTTGCGGAGCGCCTGCACCGTATGCACGCCGGCATCGATCCGCAGCGTGAACTGCTTCGATACATCGACAAGGCTGACGTTACCCATACCTTTAACTCCTCGGCGTCCGCGCTCGCGCGGACGCCCCATTAGACACGCAGTTTACTTCCCAACGATCGCCAGCGCCTTGGCGCGCGGGCCTCCGTCTACCAGCGTCTTCAGATCGACGGCCTTTGGCAGGTTTCCGGTCTTGATCAGAAGTTCCTGCATCCAGGCCAGCTTTTCCATCGGGATCGGCATCGTGGGATCGACCGCCGAGTACTTTTTCACTTCATCGAAGATGTAGCCGGGACGCAAGTCATCCGGCTTACTGCCGGTGATCTCATTGGTCACCGCGACCACCTTATCGCGGTTCTCCATCGCAAAACGCCACGCGTTCATGCTGGCCGCCAGGTATTTAGCCAGATCATCGCCACGCGTTGCGATGGTCTTGGCGCTGGTCATGGTGCAGAATCGCAGATAATTCGGCACCACGTCATGCGCATGTGCCAGCAGCTTGACACCCATCTTTTCGGCCACCGGCACGAATTCGGTCGAGGCACCGGCCGCATCGACGATACCGGCGGTCACGGCCTTGAAGCGATCGCTGTCGCTGCCCATAGCGCTGAACTTCACCTCGGACGCCGGGATGTTGTACTTCTCCAGCACCGCTCGGGCGAGCAGGTCCGGCAACGCGCCGGGCGATGAAATCGCGATTGACTTGCCCTTGAGATCCGCCGGGCTCTTGATGTCCGGCTTCGAATAGATGCCGTAGGTCAGGCCCGGCCAGTAGCAGCCGGTGATCTTGATGTCGCCGCCGCGCGTGCCGGCCAGCAGCGCGCCGCCCGGGCTGCCTTCATAGCTGTCGAGTTCGCCGGCCAGCAACGCGCGCAGCGCGAGCGCATCACCCTTGAACTGTATCATCTCAATCTTCAAGCCCTGCTTTTCGGCAAAGCCACCCTTGGCGCTCATGAAGACAAAACCGGCATCGCTTTTAGCCTCGACAACACCATGACGCCAAGGCTTGAGTTCCTGGGCCTTCGCCGAACCCATTGCTGCCGTCGCTACCGCAGCCAGCAACATCGCGACCCGAAACTGGGAGCGGCGACGCCGCGCGTTCATTGTTAACACCATGGCTCTCTCCTGCCCTGTCGCGCGCGACCATGTGGCCACGCGTCATGTTCAATTTCCGAAGTCGCCTAGTCACCCTCACGTCGAGCGGTTGACTCGCCGCTGTCCTGCAAATCTCCGTGCCGATCCTAATATAATCGTCGTCCGTCGCCATCTTGGCTTGCTTCCCCGAATGCGGTTGCCGCCGCGATACTGGCAACGCACCAGCGGCTGCAATTCGGTATCTTTGTTGATCGTTTCGTCGACAATGACCAGTAGATTTTCGCGAGCCACCGGCAGTACATACTCGTGCAGGTCCGGATAGCTGCGCGGGCTGGCGGTTCGCCGTTCTTGAAACGCGCCAGCGCGGTCGACATATCCGTCAGTGTGACCATCTTACTTTTCCAGTCCCTGCGCCAGCCACGCGGCTACTGCGAAGGTCTCGGCGTCGCCGCCTTCGAAGCCGGAGAGCTGAATGCCCAGCGGCAGATTCTGTTCGCGCAGCAGCGGCAGCGACAGCGCCGGCAC
>Ga0193699_10000893_pt1 | contig 12072 bp, 9 predicted proteins | sample L3c2metaG_FD_160095 | JGI IMG/M metagenome (GOLD analysis project Ga0193699, IMG submission 160095) | Soil microbial communities from a riparian zone of the East river system, Colorado, United States - L3c2 | ecosystem: Environmental > Terrestrial > Soil > Riparian zone | place: USA: East River... | reverse complement strand
CACCGTGCAGGCGGCCGACGCCGGCTCGACACTCGCCTCCCTCGTCACGGCGAGCAACTCGGTCGGCAGCTCGAACGCGATGTCGGATATGACGGCGATGGCGCTCGACAAGTTCGACACCGCCCCTGCCTACACCGGCCCGGTGTACAGCGACAACACCTCCGCGGCCGCCGGCGATCCGCCGGCGCCGCCGCCGATCACGACGACGCTTCCGACCTGGCGCAACCTCTACAACTGGCCGAACGGCCACGGCTATGTCGGCTGGCACTACGCAACCTCGGCAACGGACGCGCGCTACGGCGCCGACACAAACCACGGCGGCAACTACGGGCTCTGGCTGTGGCCGGTCGGCGGTCAGCAGTACACGCCGAACTACGCGGAGTGGACGTACACCGCGCCGGGAACGACGCGCATCTCGACCGTCAACCTCACGTTCGCCTACCGCAACAAGTTCCTCGCCCACCACTGCCTGCAGGTCGGGCTGCGCACCCTGGACGGCACGATCGTCAGCCAGGACACGTGGTGCAAGCCGGCGCTCCCGCCCGACAGCCAACGCGACGTCCAGGTCAAGCTCGCCGACCCGAAGAACGACCCGAGCGCGAAGGTGCTCTTCTTCCGCGTCGAGTTCCCCGCCTGTGCGGATCCGTCGTCGTCGTCCTGCTCGAAGTACATCCCGCAGCTCGACCCGCTCACCACCGGCGCCAACGCACGGCTGAAGCTCGCCGACATGATCCTCGTCGACGACGACAACCCACTCATCCAACCGACCGGGCCACTGTGGGACATCCGCGATCACTTCATCGACGGCACCCAGACCTACCCGGTCACGCTCGGCTCAGCAGAGCTCGGCTCGGGCGTCGTCAGCTCGACGTTCTCGCATGCATCAACCTACCCGCCGGCAACCGGGAGCCTCGGCGCACAGAACGCACCCTGCGACGCAGCACACAACACCCCGCCACTCGACAACCGGATCTGCCCTGCCACATTCAGCTGGGACACCAGCGTGCCGACACCGCCTTATCCCGAAGGACCGAACGCATTCACCGAAACCGCGACCGACAGCGCCGGCAACGTCGGCTCGCAGAGTTGGACGATCTACATCGACCGGACACAGCCGGACATCGTCGATCCGACGGGGCCGTTCTACGCCCTCGGCGGCGGCTACATCGACGGCACTGGTACGTACTCCATGACGATCCATGCGCACGACCCAGGGCGCGAACAACAGAAGGCATCCGGAATCAACCGCGTGTGGGTAACGCGCAACGGCGGGGGAGAGGTTGCCAGCTCGAGCGCCCCATGCACTGCCTTGATCTGTCCGGATGACTACACAGGTGCTCTCACCATCGACACGACAAGTCTTGCGGAAGGGGCAAACACCTTCACCGCGCACGCGTCCGATCTTGTGGGTCACTCGACGGATGGTCCAACGTGGACGGTCTACGTGGATCGCACCGCACCAACAGCCGTCGCAACGTTCAACATCTGGAACTACAACGATACGAGTCACGCCGCAACTGTGGGTTGGGAGGTCGGAGGCGCTGATGACCCCCAGTTGCCAACCGGGGAACCCGGCTCTGGAGTTGCCGCCGTCGAGTACCGCTACCAACTCGCCGACGGCGAGTGGAGCAGCTGGACGAATCCGGACGCCGGAGCGGAGACACTAACTGCTGCGTTCGATGTCCCCGCCGTTGTTGCGGGGGCTGTCATCAACGTCGAGGTCAGAGAAACGGACCAGGTCGGAAACGTCGGTCCCCCGAGCGCCGGAACAATCACGGTCACCGGCAGTGAGTCAAATCCGACCGATCTACCGCCGGCAGACGCTGGCCCGACTCCGAGCAACGACGTCATCCCGATCGATCCTCCAGCCGGCGTCCCTGTCGATGCGCCCGTCATCTCGGATGACGATCCACGCGCCGCCGACACCGTCGATAACACCGACATCTCTTCCTACCCGACCGAGTACGTCGAGACCGCCGACGGAGCTGATTTTATGGCGCCTCTACAGAAGCTCCTGCTCGGGGCAGGATCATCTCGCGCGACGAGCGGTCTGGTGCAGACTGTTTCGAATGTCTTCGACGAAAACAATCCTTGTGCCTACGGAACCGAGTCCGTTCTCGCTGAGTCATCTGGCTCGACCACGTTTGGATGGCGCGAGTACGGCAACTGCTTCGTCTTTTTCAACAGTCAGGGGAACTGGACGATTTACAAGCGGGCGCACCAGGACAAACGCACCGATCCTTCGAACGGCGATGTCGCCGAACGGCGAAACGTGGGTCCCGGTTACATCGCGATCGTGAGGGACACCGGCCATACCGCGCCCCTCGTGAACGACTTCCGTTGGCGGAAGAAGTACACAGTCGACCCCGCCAGCCCGAAGATCGGAACGGATGTCTCGTGGTGGAACCCCGGCAATCTGGGAGCGACCAACGGCGGCCTCGGTACATTCGAAGTCCAGTACGTCCGCGGTCCTCTTGGCGCGACGTACGGGGGACAAAATCAATGGGTCGGTCGCCTCTTGAAGCCGTTGTCACCGCCGGGGCCGATTGGCGCGTGGGGTCCCGACGGCTTGAACGGACTTGGGTTTCTAAGCGAGCGCTATTCAGTCGACGAATACCCCGGATGGGGCGTCTACCACACCGACGTCCATACGCCAGTCGTCGAAGGTGGCACGATTCGGTTCCAAGCTGAGGTATGGATCAAGGACCCTTCGTCGGCGGCCACGGGCACTCCTGACGGCACGGCGTTGATGGCCGTCCAGCATCTTTACAAGTTCAGCACGGGCAAGGTCGACGCGATCCATTCTGTGAAGATCTTTGGTCAGCAAGCAAACGCAGTTGGTTGGGTCCCGATGGTCAAGGAACCGAAGTTCGGCGCGGCTGTCCGCGCATCCGGCCGTTTCACCCAGATCCAGGTCTTCGGCCGGAGTGGGCCACTCGGGGGAGCCGTAACGCGCGGCCAGCCCGAGTGGCAGCCGTTCATCGACGCAAAGGGTATTACTCATAGTGATGCACTGAACACTCAGCAGTCCGCGGCGGCGCAGCGGATTCGTGTCGAGTGGCAGTGTGCGTCAACCCAACTAGCGGCGTGCGGAACAGACGCCGCTAATCATCCGTGTGCTGTTGGCTGCTTCGACGTCACGGCGACCGCGCTCAACCCCACATGGGTTGACACAGGGTCGCCCTCGCATGATCCATTTGCGATCACAGGCTCACGGCCCCTCTGGCAAAGCTCGACTTCATCGAGCGGGACTCCGCTCGGCCTTGATGGCTGGGCGCGGAATTCGGCTGGCTTGACGAAGGCGTGGCCGCAGGACACCGACGAGGAAGGCGTCTCGAACTGTTCGAAGGCGGACCCATTGGCGCCTGCAGGACAAACGGCCTTTACTAGATCCCAGTTTCTTTCGATTCATCCCGGCGCAAGCTATGAGCAATACATCACCGATCTGAGCCAACTCTCGAACACCGCGATTCAGTCCGTCCGTAGATGGGAGCTCGGTGGCTGGAAAAACGGAACCAAGAAAGGTGGCTATTACGCGGACCGCCTGTACACGGGCTCATTCGTCATGTTCCACGGTTGGGAGGGTGCAGCGGGTCCGAAAGATTGCGAGCCGCTCCTCGTTCCTCTCGGCTCGGGCGTTCATGTGTACTCGACATATGCCCAGTACTCGGTGGTGCATGGTTAACCCGCTGAGGGCTTTGCGCAGGTCGCGACGAGACGCGCTTCCGGTGGGGGTCGCGGTCCTGATGACTGCTGCGGCTGTGGTCGCCTCGGTGGCTTTCGCCGACGGCGCGGGCATCCAGCGCTCAGCGGTCAGTGACAAGGGACTCATTGCGTTCGTATTGAATTGGACTCCGAACACGATCGGCGGGCATACGAGCGTAATCTGCGGCGTCGACCTGCGCGGGAAGGCATACCGTCTGACGGACGTGACCCAAGGGGCGGAGGAGGAGCAGCCGTCTTGGTCGCCGGGGGGAGCGCGTTTCGCAGTCGTCAATGGTCCGGTCACGGGGCCCTACCCGCCGAACTTCGCGATCTGGGCGCTCGGGAAGCTCAAGCGGGTCGTGGCTGTCGGCGCACGCAATTCGGAGTGGCCGTCATGGGCGCCGCGCGGCGACGCGATCGCCTACCAGAGCCCTGCCGATTCGATGGCGGGCGGCGGATTGACACCGGCGATCTGGGTCGCCCATGCGGACGGCACTGGAGCGCACAGCGTCGCCACTGGGCGAGGTCGGGTGTCATGGGCACCCGACGGGTCAAAGTTTGCTCTACCGAGCAGTGACGGGATCAAGATCGTGTCTGCGGACGGAACGATCAAGCAGACTCTTCTCCAAGGGTCGTATGTTCCGTGGGTTTCATGGTCGCCTGGTGGCTCTACGCTCCTTTTCCAGCAGGGGTTGAACACCGAGGCGGCGTTCCAACTGATGGCGGTCGACGGATCGCATCGACGTGCCCTGCGCCCGCGCGTCACCGGCTTCACGCCGGTGTGGTCGCCGTCGGGAGGGAGGATCGCCTACCAGACCAGCGACGCGATTCGCGTCGTCAACGCGGATGGCAGCCATCAACGACGGCTGTTCGGCGGCACGTTCATCCCAGGAGGAGGACTCTCTTGGCAACCGGTGCCTCAGCCGGCTCTTCTGAAAAAGTTGCCGCCATGTGTCTCGAGGTGATGTCGCGGATGTTCCCGGGCTGGGGAGTTCCTCGGTGTTCCTCGCCGCCTCCGGGGTAGCGGTTGGCAGAGGCATCGGCGGGACTCATCCGAGTTGGTCGCCCGACGGCCGGTCGGCGTTTTGACGACGCGATCGTCGGTCAGCAGGGAAACGATGTGATGCGGCCGCTGGGCGGCCACGATCTGGTGTTCGGCGGACAGGGGAACGACACGATTTATGCTCGCGACGGTCAGCGCGACACGATCAACTGCGGGCCGGGACACGACGTGGTTTACGCGGACAAGTTCGATGTCGCGAAGGAGTGCGAGCGCATCCTGCGCGCTGGGTCGTGAGGCGGTTTACCGGTCGTCACCTCGGGGGCGTGATCGCGCGTACTTCCTCGATTCGGATGACCGTCGCAGGTTCTCGATGGCGTCGCAAGGACTACCCGAGGTCAGCGAGACGGGTGGTTCTTCGACTGTTTTGCGTCACCGTTGCGACGGTGGTTGGCGCAAGCGCAAGCGGGGCGATGACTGCCTTGGGGACGACGGGTGAGGCGGCGCTCGTCTACGTCGTTGGCGTACCGGTCTCGATCGATTGGCTGGACGTGGGTGAGCGGGCGGTGTTGTCGAGCGTGTGCGCGACGAGGAGGGATGGTTCGACACGCGTGCGATTGTTCGGAGGCGAAGCGATCGGCTCTCCGGACCTTTCACCTCGCGGCGATCTTGTGTTTGTCCGCTACGTCGGCGGGGCGAGCTTGCTCATGCTGAAGAAGGCGGATTCTCGGACGGCGGTCGAGCTCGTGAGTGTTCAGAAAACGATTGACCTCAGGCCTGCGTGGTCCCCGGATGGTGCGCGGATCGCGTTCGGCGATGGCGATCTGGAGGTTGTCGATCCGGCGTCGGGAGCCCGGACCGTCGTGGCCGCTGGCGGCGGCGATCCGGCATGGTCGCCTGATGGGCGGCGCCTGGCTTTTGTACGCGGCGGACAGGTGTGGACTGCACAGGCCGACGGAAGCAACGTCGTCGACGTGGGCGCCGGCGAGGATCCATCGTGGTCGCCCGCCGGCGACCAGTTCGCCGTCGATCGGCGCCTCGATGCGACGCATTGGCAGCTGGCCCGGTTCCCCGTCGGCGGTGGGCCGGCGGTTGCCCTTGCGCCTGTCACGGCTGGAGCCGCGCCGCGGCCGACCTGGTCTCCCGACGGGCGTTTCGTTGCGTTCACCGCGGAGAGCAGCGCGCCCCCGTCGGCGAATGGCGACACCGCGCAGTACGACGTGTTCGTCGTCAGCCCGGAGGGCGGCGTGCCGGAGAACGTGACGAACTCGGCTGTGTCGGAAGGGGGCGCTCGGTGGAGCACCACCGTGGGCGTGCCGCCGGCGCAAACGGGAGGCTGCGGCGGTCTCTCCGGCTCCGCGCAAGGCGACCACCTCGCGGGTTCGAACGCCGGCGACACGATCTTCGGTCTAGCCGGCGACGACCAGATCGCTGCAGCCGCAGGCGCCGATCTCATCTTCGGAAACAGTGGCGCTGACACCCTGCTCGGTGGGCCTGGCGATGACCAGATCGAGGGCGATGATTATGGCGGCCGCCCGTACCGCGACACTCTCGAGGGCGGCGCGGGCAACGACATTGTCCGCGGCGAGGGTGGCGACGACGCGATCGACGGTGGGACTGGTCATGACGTCCTCGGCACGCAGAGTTCGGTCTCCTCGACCGAGCGACCGCCGGGACCGGGAGAAGCAGGGAATGACCGTATGTGGGGTCGTGCCGGGAACGACTGGCTCTATGGCGGACCAGGCCGCGACCGTCTCGACGGCGGCACGGGAAGCGATTGGGTAGACGGCGGGCCCGGCAACGATCGAGTCACCGGAGGCCATGGCAACGACCACCTTTTCGGTGGCCTCGGGAACGACACGATCGACGCACGAGACGGTCAGCGCGATACGATTTCATGCGGCCCCGGCCGTGACACTGTGTATGAGGACAAGCTGGACAGCGTCGCGACGGATTGCGAGCGTGTGCTTCGCGCGCGCTGAGCGGGAGCTGACGCCAGCCATCACCGCACAGTGTCTTTCGCGAGCGGCTGGCAGCGCGCGCGCCGCCTGGCTTGCGCGTCGGTTGCTCGCGATCGCACATGTTCGACCTTCGCGGGATACCTGGCGATGAGATGGCCGTCTCGCTCGAGACTTCGGGCGCTAGGGCAGACGAGATTCGCTCGTTCTAAAGCGTGACGACGCCGTCGTCGTCGCTCGCGACGCGCTCACCGGGGTGGAACGTGACGCCGCCGAAGGTCACCGGCGCGTCGAGCTCGCCGCCGCCGCTCTTGCTGCTCGGCTTCGGATGGGTGCCGAGCGCCTTGATCCCGATCGGGAGCTCGCGGAGCGCGGCGGAGTCGCGCACGCAGCCGTTGACGATCAAGCCGGCCCAGCCGTTCTCGCGGGCGAGGCCCGCCACGTTGTCCCCGACGAGCGCGACCTGCAGCGACCCGCCGCCGTCGACGACCAGCACGCGGCCCGCGCCCGGCTCGGCGACACGCTGCTTCACGAGCACGTTGTCCTCGAAGCACCGCACGGTTGCGATCTCGCCGTCGAACGACGCGACCCCGCCGAACTGGCGGAACACGAGGCTGCAGACCGCGGCCTCGGGGTGCTCGTCGAGGAGGTCTGCGGTCGCGGTCACGACCATTGTTTCAAGGACGCAGCTCGACGATGCCGAGCTCGAGCAATTCCTGGACATCGGCGAGCGTCGAGCGGCGCCGCGGCACTCGCGCGCGGTCGATCGCCTCGGCGAGTGTGGCCCGGCCGTCCAGCTCGACCAGCACGTCCACCGTCTCGTCGTCGATCTCCACCTCGTGCCACGTGCCCTCCTCGAGGATCACCGTGGCACCTTCCTCGCCCGCCGTCTGCTGGATGCGCGCATCCTCGACGAGCTCGAGGCGCTCGTCGAGCAGTTCGGCCGGATCGTCGATCACGGCCACACGCTCGAGTGCCTTGAACACGCGCTCGACCTGGTCGCCCGCGTACTCGAGCTCGTCCTCTTCGACGGGATCGGTGCGGATCATGTGCACCTCGCCGGGGCGCTTGTGCAGCAGCACCGCACCCTCCGTGATCCAGCCGACGCCGAGCTCCTCGAGATACGCGGTCCACTTGTCGAGCGCGGCGCCGTAGGCCTCCGGGTCGACCGAGAGATGCTCGTTCCAGCCGGCGGCGTGGTCGAGCGGGTCGGCGCCGCTGAGGCCGAGGACCCAGGCGTCGCAGCCGTTGTCCTGCAGCCACGCGTCGACGTGCACATCCGGGTTCTCCTCGGACTCGGCGAGCCAGCTGACGAGCATGCAGCCGAATCCGTCCTCGTTCAAGTGCGCGGGCACCTGCGTGACGACCGCCTGCGAGAGCTGGTCGGCCTCGAAGCCCGCGGCGTCGCGGTACTGCCACTGGTCCTCGGGTGACACGACGTACGGCGCATTGCACGTGATCAGGTCGAAGGTCTCGCCGGCGACCGGCTCGAAGAGGCTGCCGAGCCGCACCTCGAGGTTGTCGATGCCGTTCAGCGCCGCGTTGAGCGCGGTGAAAGCGACCGCGCGCGGGTTCAGGTCGGTGGCGATCACCTCGTCGCTGTGGCGCGCCGCGAGCAGCGCCTGCGCGCCGCTGCCGGTGCCGATGTCGAGTGCGCGCCGGAAGCGGCGGCGCGGCGTGAGCGCGGCGAGCCAGGACGCCGTCGGCGTATAGCTCGCGACGTACCCGTGTGGATCGTCGTGGCCGACGGCGAAGCCGTCGAACGACATGAGCAGCCCTTCCGCCGGAACGATCCGGCCGCGCATGCGGACCCGGGCGCCGTCTTCGACCGCGAGGGCGGTGGTTACCAGGGCATCGAGGGCGTCCTTCCCGAGCGCCTCGAGCGCGTCGTCGCGGCCGATCGGGACCTGCAAGAGGAGCAACCTGATCGCGTTGCCGAGCGGCGTGCCCGGCAGCCGCCGGTCGAAGACCTGGACGTCCGAGAGGCTCGCCGACGGTCCGTCGTCGCCGAGCAGCTCGACGACCGACTCCTCGGTGTACGGCAGCGCGCGCAGCGCGCGGCCGATCGTGTCTCCGGCGCGTGTGTCCGGAACGGGATCCCAGTTCTCAGCGATCGTGCATCCTGCCTGTGCTTCGCGCGGATCGCGCGGGGAACTGTTGGAACAAGAACTGAACCTCGTTCGGGGCGTGAACCAGGTTCAAGAGTTTCCTTGGAAGCGCCGGCACTTCGAAACTCATGAACCAGGTTCAAACTGCGAACCTGGTTCGAGCGCGCGTTAGGGCTTGCAGGTGCCGCAGGCGCCTTGGAGGACGACGTCGTGCTGTTCGACCGCGTACCCGCTCGTCGCCTCGACGCGGCGGATCGCGCGTTCGAGCGCCGGGTCGTCGAACGCCTCGACCTTCCCGCACTCGGTGCACACGAGATGGTGGTGGTGCTCGCCGGACACGCGCAGCGGCTCGTAGCGCGCGATGCCGTCGCCGACGTCCACGCGGCGCACGAGCCCGGCCGCGTGGAGCGACTCGAGCACGCGGTAGACGCTCGCGAGCCCGACCCGGTCGTTGAGCGCGTCGTGCACCTCCGCGGCCGAGACGCAGCAGTTCTCGCCGTCGAGCAGCTTGATCACCGCAATTCGGGCCGGGCCGTTGCGGTAGCCCGCCTCGCGGAGCCGGTGCTGTGCGTCCTCTGCCCATGTCTTCGCCATGCCCTGATGGTAACCGTTCTCGACAAGCTTGATGAGAATCGGTATCGTCAGCCGCCATGACAAGAATAGTTCTCATTTGTGTGCTGCTGGCGACCCTCGCCGGCTGCGGGGGCGGGGCAAAGAGCAAGACCTTGCCGGTCGTCGCCTCGACGAACGTCTACGGCGACATCGCGCGCCAGATCGGGGGCTCGCACGTCACCGTCACATCGGTGCTGACCGATCCGAACGCCGACCCCCACCTCTTCGAGCCCGGGACGGCGAACGGGCTGGCCGTCTCCCGTGCCCGGGTCGTGATCCAGAACGGGCTCGACTACGACTCGTTCATGTCGCGGCTCGAGCGCTCTGCGCCGAGCGACAACCGCACCGTCGTGACGATCAGCGATGTGCTCGGGATCCATGGGCAAGACGCCAACCCGCACCTCTGGTACGACGTGCCCGCGTTGCCCAAGATCGCCGTGGCGATCGAGCAGGCCCTCGCCGCCGCAGATCCGGCGCACGCGTCGGACTACCGCAGCGGCCGACGAACCTTCGTTGCGAGCCTGGCCCCGCTGCAGGCGACGGTCGCGAAGATCCGCGCCGGCCACGTAGGCGCGCCCGTCGCGTATACAGAGCCGGTGCCCGGCTACCTGATCGACGCCGCCGGCCTGCGCGATCTCTCGCTCAGCTCGTTCACGCACCCGATCGAGGAAGGCAGCGAGCCGTCCGCGGCGGCCGTCTCCGCGATGACGGCGCTTGCCACGAAGCACCGCATCAAGATCCTCTTCTACAACAGTCAAGCCGTGTCGCCGATCACGCAGCGTGTCCGCGCCGCGGCGGAGGGCGCAGGCGTCCCCGTGGTCGGAGTCGCCGAGACCGTGCCGGCCGGTCTGACGTTCCAGGCGTGGCAGCTGAAGCAGGCGCGCGAGCTACTGATGGCGCTCAGCGGGTGACCGTGCCGGTCGTCTCCGTCGAGGCGCTCGGCCTGCGCTTCGGCGAGCGCGAGCTCCTGCGCGACCTGACCTTCGCGATCGAGCGCGGCGAGTTTCTCGCAGTGCTCGGTCCGAACGGCGCCGGGAAGACGTCGCTGCTGCGCATCCTGCTCGGGCAGCTGCAGTCGACCTCCGGCCGCGTCGTCCTCGATCGCAGTCGCATCGGCTACGTCCCCCAACAGCGCGTGTTCGATCGCGATCTGCCGTTGCGCGGACGTGACCTCGTGCGCTTCGGGCTCGACGGCAATCGGTGGGGCGTCGGCCGGCTCGGCGCAGCCGATCGCCGGCGCATCGACAACGTGATCGCGTCGGTCGGCGCCTCCGAGCTCGCGGACGCGCCACTCGGCCGCCTCTCCGGCGGCGAGCAGCAGCGGCTGCGCGTCGCGCAGGCGCTCGTCTCGGAGCCCGGCTTGCTGCTCGCCGACGAGCCGCTGCTCTCGCTCGACCTCGCCTACCAGCAGGTGATCGTGAGCCTGCTCGACGAGCGACGCCGCAGCGCGGGCACGCCCGTGGTCTTCGTCACCCACGACGTCAATCCGATCCTGAACGCCGTCGACCGCGTGCTCTACCTCGGCCCGGACGGCTGGGCGATCGGCTCCGTCGACGACGTGCTCAACACCGAGACGCTGTCCCGCCTCTACGGCATCGAGGTCGACGTGCTCCGCGTGCGCGGGCGGGTCGTCGTCGTCGGCACCCCGGACGCTGAGCACGTCCACCACGTCCACTGATGTTCACGACGCTGCTCGGCGAGCACTTCGTGCACACGGCGCTCCTCGCGGGCGGCGTCGTGGCAGTCGTCTCCGGCGCGATCGGCGTCTTCGTCGTGATGCGCGGGCTGAGCTTCGCTGTGCACGCTATCTCGGAGCTCGGCTTCACCGGGGCGACCGGCGCGCTCGTGCTCGGTCTCAGCCCGGTCGTGGGGATGATCGGCGGCTCGCTCGCCGTCGGCGCTGCGCTCGGCATGCTCTCATTGCGCGGCCGCGAGCGCGACAGTGCAATCGGCGCGGTGCTCGCCTTCGGCCTCGGCCTCGGCGTGCTCTTCCTCTCGCTCTACCAGGGGTACGCGACCGCCGCGACCAACATCTTGTTCGGCAGCATCGTCGGCGTCGACGACGCCCAGCTCGTCGCGCTCGCCGGCGTTGCCGCGCTCGTGCTCGTCGCATTGGCCGTGCTCTACCGGCCGCTCTACTTCGCGGCGATCGACCCGGAAGTCGCGGCCGCGCGCGGTGTCCCGGTGCGAGCCCTTTCCGTTGCAATCTTCCTGCTCGTCGCGCTGACCACCGCGGAGGCGATCCAGGTCGTCGGCGTGCTCCTCGTGCTGACGCTGGTGATCACCCCGGCGGCCGCGGCGCAGCGGTTGACCGTGCGGCCCGGGCTCACGGTGCTGCTGAGCATCGGGATCGCGCTCGTCGCCACCGAGGGCGGCATCCTGCTCTCGCTCGCCAAGGACTGGCCGACGAGCTTCTTCATCAGTGCGATCTCCTTCGCGTTCTACGTTGCCGCCCGCATCGTCTCCTATGCTCGGAGCCGTGGCTGACGACGTTCGCGCGAGGCTGATCGTCTTCGGGCTCATCACGCTCTTCGCCGTCTTGGTGGGCACGACCGTGCTCGGCATCGCGACGAACTGGCCCCGGCACCGCACGGTCTCGGCCGGTAGCTCCTTCCGACAGCCGAAGACGATCGACGCCACGGTGACCGGGCTCGCCGCGGTGCGGTGCCAGGCGCCCGGAGCCCACAGC
>Ga0193699_10000892_pt1 | contig 12072 bp, 10 predicted proteins | sample L3c2metaG_FD_160095 | JGI IMG/M metagenome (GOLD analysis project Ga0193699, IMG submission 160095) | Soil microbial communities from a riparian zone of the East river system, Colorado, United States - L3c2 | ecosystem: Environmental > Terrestrial > Soil > Riparian zone | place: USA: East... | reverse complement strand
CCGCTGGATCCCGGGGTTCGGCTACGAGCGGGAGCTCGACTGGCTGATCAACATGCGCGACTGGATGATCAGCAAGAAGCGCTACTGGGGCCTGGCGCTGCCGATCTACAACTGCCAGGCGTGCGGATCGTTCGACGTGATCGGCGGCCGCGATGAGCTCAAGGAGCGCGCGGTCGAGGGCTGGGAGGCGTTCGAGGGGCACACGCCCCACCGGCCATATGTCGACGCAGTGACGATCGCCTGCTCGTCGTGCGGCGCGCCCGTCTCCCGGATCGCCGACGTCGGCAATCCGTGGCTCGACGCGGGGATCGTGCCGTTCTCGACGCTCCACTACCGCGAGGATCCCGACTACTGGGCGCAGTGGTACCCGGCCGACTTCATCACGGAGAGCTTCCCGGGCCAGTTCCGCAACTGGTTCTACTCGATGCTGGCGATGGGCACGGTTCTCCGCCGCGAGCCACCGTTCAAGACGATCTTCGGTTACGCGCTCGTGTTCGGCGAGGACGGCCGACCGATGCACAAGAGCGCCGGCAATGCCATCGACTTCGATGAGGCCTCGGAGCGGATGGGCGTCGACGTCATGCGCTGGCTCTACATGGCCGCCCGGCCCGAGGAGAACATCCGCTTCGGCTGGCACGCGGCCGACGAGGCCCGCCGGCGGCTCCTCGTCCTGTGGAACGTCTACTCGTTCTTCGTCACCTACGCGACGCTCGCCGGCTGGACACCCGGCTCATTGGCCACCGCGCGGGCCGCCTCCGCGGCCGCCACCGCCGATCGGCCGCCCCTCGATCGGTGGATCCTGTCGCGGGCCGCCGGTCTCGCCGAATCGGCCGGGCGGGAGCTGGCCGACTACGACACGCTCGATGCGATGCGCGACGTCGACGGCTTCATCGAGGAGCTCTCGACCTGGTATCTGCGCCGCTCGCGCGACCGGATGCGGGCCGGGGCCGATCCGGCGGATCGCGAGGCCGCGTTCGCGACGCTCCACGCCGCGCTCGTCGTCCTTGCCCGCGTCGTCGCCCCGACGCTGCCGTTCCTCGCCGACGTGATGTATCAGAACCTCGTCGTTGCGGTTGATCCGAGCCAGCCGGACAGCGTTCACCTGACCTCGTGGCCGACAACCGACACGGCCGCCTTCCGCGACGTGCCGCTCGAGCGATCGATGGACGTCGCGATGCGTGCCGTCGACCTCGTCCGGACCCTTCGCGCCCAGGCCGGGCTCCGGACACGCCAGCCGATCGGCCGGCTCTGGCTGGCCCTGCCGGGCGGCCACATCGCGGAGCGCGACGCCCTCCTTGCCCTCATCGCGGCCGAGGTCAACGTCAAGGCGATCGAGCTGATCGGTGACGAGTCTGAGCTCGTCGAGCGGCGGGTCAAGGTCCTCCTGCCGAAGGTTGGCAAGCGCCTCGGGGCGAAGATCCCGGAGGTCATGGAAGCGGCACGCGACGGCCGGTTCGAGATCCACCCGGACGGTTCGGTGACGCTGGCCGGCATCACCCTGCCCGCCGACGAGGTCGAGATCCAGGCATCGCCAAAACCCGGCACGGCCGTGGCCCACGACCAGGGTCTGGTCGCGGTCATCGACACGGAGCTCACCCCGGAGCTCATCGCCGAGGGCGACGCCCGCGAGCTCCAGCGAGCGATCCAGGACCTTCGCAAGGAGGCAGGGCTGGCGCTCGACGATCGGATCGAGGTCTGGGTCGATGGCATTCCGCCGGCGGTCGAGGCGCATCTCGACGCGGTGGCCACGGAGACCCTCGCCGACAGGATCGATGTCGGTCAATCGGCCGCCGACGATGCGGGAATCGTCAGGGAATCGGTCCTGTTGTCGGGCAAGGCGGTCCAGATCGCCCTCCGTCGCGTGACCGGTGACCCGACGTGAACAATCGTCCGATCTGGCCGATCTTCCTCGGCCTCGCCGCGGCCGTCGTCGTGGCCGACCAGCTGACGAAGGCGTGGATCGCCGCGACGCTTGCGCCGGGGGCATCGATGTCGATCATCGGCGACAACCTGCGGCTCGTGAACAGCCAGAACAACGGCGCCCTCTTCGGGATGTTCCGCGACAATGCCGCGCTGTTCGGGCTCATCTCGATCGCCGTGGTCGGGCTCATCGTCGCCTACCACGCCCGGACCGGGCGGAGCCCCTACCTGTCGGTCGCCCTCGGTCTGCTGCTCGGCGGCGCGCTCGGCAACATGACGGACCGCTTGCGGCTCGGCTATGTCGTCGATTTCGTCGATGCCGGGCTGGGCAATCTCCGCTGGTACACATTCAACGTCGCCGATGCCGCGATCAGCTGCGCGATCGTGATGCTGCTCCTCCTTGCTCTCCGTCCATCGCTCGGCGATCCGCAACCGACGTGGAGGGGCGCCGTCGATGATGGCTGACGTGGACGCGGCCCCGCCGCCCGGACGCGGTCCCGCGTCGCCCGGAACCCGCATGCTGCGGGTGCCTGACGACGCCGCCAACCAGCGTGTCGATCGCTTCGTGGCGGACGTCACCGGCCTCTCCCGCAGCCACGTGCAGAAGCTCATCTCGGCCGGGCACCTGACGACCGGTGGGCTGCCGCTCAAGGCGAACGCGATCGTCGGGCCGGGGACGGCACTCGAGCTCATCGTCCCGGAAGCGGTCCCGCTCGACCTCGCGCCGGCGCCGGAGATCCCCGTCGAGGTCGTCTACGAGGACGCCGACCTGCTCATCGTCGACAAGCCGGCCGGGCTCGTCGTCCATCCGTCGGCCGGCCACGCCGGTGGCACGCTCGTCAACGCCCTCCTCGCCCGGGGCGGGGCCGAGGCGTTCGGCGGCATCGCCGGCGTCCAGCGGCCGGGCATCGTCCATCGTCTCGACCGCGACACGAGCGGGCTGCTGATGGTCGCCCGCCACGATGCCGCGCAGGCCTCGTTGATGGCCCAGCTCAAGGCCCGTCGCGTCAAGAAGACGTACCTCGCGCTCGTCCTCGGCGAGGTCGCCGCGGCGGTCGGGCGGATCGAGGCCCCGATCGGGCGCGACCCGAAGCATCGGACCCGGATGGGGGTCGTTCCCGACGGCCGCGCGTCGACGACCGGCTACCGGGTCCGCGAGCGGTTCGCGGGCTGGACGCTCCTCGAGCTTGACCTGATCACCGGCAGGACCCACCAGATTCGGGTTCATCTCGAGGCGATCGGTCATCCGATCGCGGGCGACAAGGTGTACGGCACGGGAACCTCGCGTCGCGGGCCCGACGTGCGCGGGCCGGACGTCCGGGCCGGTCTCGGCCGGCTGTTCCTCCATGCCTGGCGCCTTGAGCTCACCTCGCCATCCGACGGCCGCCTCATCCGGGCGGAAGCGCCCCTGCCGACGGAACTGGAGCATGTCCTCGACGGCCTTCGTGCAACGGCGGCTGGATCGCGATGACCGACGAGGCCCGCCAGCCGCTCGATGCCGACGAGGGGACGATCGACATCTCGAAGGACCCCGGACGGCCAGACTTCGTCGTCGACGGTGCACCCGGGGCCATGCTCATCATCATCTCGGGGCCATCTGGCGTCGGCAAGGACACGATCATCGACGAGATGCGCCGGATCGAGCGCGAGGAGGGACGCGAAGGCGAGCGGACGTATGTCGTGACGATGACGACTCGATCCCAACGACCCGGCGAGGTCGATGGCGTCGACTATCACTTCGTCGATCACGACACGTTCCTGCGGATCCGCGACGCGCGGGGCTTCCTCGAGGCGAACGAGGTGCACGGCACAAAGAACTGGTACGGCTCGCCCCGCGACCAGGTCCGCGAAGCGCTGGTCTCGGGTCGCGACGTCATCCTCAAGATCGACGTCCAGGGGGCCCAGGTCGTGAAGGAGCAGGTGTCCGAGGCCCTCCTGATCTTCGTCGTCCCCCCGACGATGGAGACCCTGTTCCAGCGGCTCGTTGCCAGGGCGACCGAGACCGCCGACGAACTGGAGATCCGCCAGCGCAACGCGGCCCTCGAGCTCGCCCGCCAGGACGACTACGACCACGTCGTCGTCAACGAGACGGGCCAGGTCGAGCGGACCGCCCGGTTGATCGACCGGATCATCGCGGAGGAGCACCTCAAGGAGCCCGATCGCCGCGTCCGGGTCTGAGCCCTGCCTGTCCCGACCGCCCGTTGGTCCGCCAGCCGGACCAGGCAGCGCTCGTTGTCACTCCATGAAGGACAGGAGGCATCGGCGCGGGGTGACCGACGATTGATCGCTCCCTGACACAATGGTGCGATGGTGCTCGGCGAGGTCCTCTTGGCGCAGCGTGAAACGGAGGAAGCGATTGACCGCGCCGTCGAGGTCGCGATCGACGCTGCCGGCGGTGGTGGCGCGCGAACCTACACGTACAGCGTCCCGCCGGAGCTCAATGACCTCGTCCCGGGCGAGGCGGTGCTCGTCGAATTCGGGCGCCGGCAGGCGCTTGCCGTCGTCCTCGGTGACACATCGCCCCCCGATGGGATCAGCCTGAAGCCGATCGCTGCGCGCGTGCGGACAGACGGTCCGCTTCTCCCGCCACTCGGCCTGGCGCTGGCTCGGTGGATCGCCGATCACTACCTCGCCCCGCCCGCGATCGTCATCCGGGCGATGCTGCCACCGGGCCTCCTCGAGCGGCTGGATCTCGTCGCGGAGCTCAGCGTCGGAGCCGGCGCTGGCGCGACGCGACTGCCGCCCGCGGACGCGGACCTCCTGGCCCAGCTGGAGCGAGGACCGCGGGCGGTCCGGGCGATGGTCGCACCGGACGGCCGCGCCGGGCTGATCCGGCGGCTTCGCACGCTGGAGGAAGCCGGTCACGTGACGCTCGACTGGACCTTGTCCGTCGCCGGGGCCGGCCCGCGATACGAGCGCTGGATCGCCCCGACGGACGAGGGTCGGTCCGCGTCCGCCGTGCTCGCCGCAGGCGGAAGATTGACCGGCCGCCAGCTCGGTCCGCGTCAGCTGACGGCCCTCGAGGAGCTGGTCACCGCGCCTGCGGAAGGGCTGCCAACCGGAGACCTCGCGGAGCGCCACGGCCACGGCGCCCTCGCTGGCCTCGTCCGCCGGGGCCTCGCGACCGTCGACGTCCGGGAGCGGGCGCGGATGCCTCTCGCTACTCGGCCTGTCGGGCTTCGCGGCGGCCGACCCGCGGGCGCACCCCTGACGGGGCCCCAGGCACGGGCCGTCGATTTGGCGACAGAAGCGATCCGGGTCGGCGACCCGACCCCGCTGCTCCTCGACGGCGTCACTGGCGGCGGCAAGACGGCGATCTACGTCGAGGCGATCGCGGCCAGCCTCGAGCTCGGTCGGCGGGCGCTCGTCCTCGTCCCCGAGATCGCCATGGCGATGCCGCTCGTCGACCGCCTCCGGGCAGACCTGTCCGCCCGTGTCGCGCTGGTCCACTCGGGGCTGGGCGACGGAGAGCGGGCAGACGAGTGGCGACGGATCCGGAACGGGGACGTCGACATCGTCGTCGGGACCAGGCTGGCCGTCCTTGCACCCCTCGCCGACATCGGTCTGGTCATCGTCGACGAGGAGCACGAAGGCGCCTACAAGAGCGACCGGACGCCACGGCTCCAGGCCCGCGACGCCGCCCTCCGGCTCGCGGAGATCGCGGGCGCGGCCGCGATCCTCGGCAGCGCGACGCCCTCCGTCGACAGCATCGGTCGCGCCCGGGCGGGAACCTACCGGCGCGTGGTCCTGCCGTCGCGTCCCGTCGGCAGTCGCCCGGCGATCGAGGTCGTCGACCTTCGGGCGGAACTCCGGGAGGGCAATCGTGGCCTCCTGTCGGCCGAGCTGGCGAGGGCGCTCGCCGCCCTCGATCTCAATGCCGGCGACCAGGCCATCCTCGTCATCAACCGCCGCGGAACCGCGTCCGTCGTCCTGTGCCGCGACTGCGGCCACGTCCAGGCTTGCCCGGATTGCGAGCGACCGCTCGTCTATCACCAGGCAGGGGGCACGCTCCGCTGCCATCACTGCGGCCGTGCCACGCCGATCGCGTCGCGCTGTCCCGCCTGCGGCTCGCCGCGGATCCGCTACCTCGGTGGTGGTACGGAGCGCGTCGAGCGCGAGGTTCGCGAGCAGTTCCCGGCGCTGCGGGTAGGTCGGCTGGATCGCGATGTGGTTGAGCGGCGCGGCGCCGCGGAGCGGGTCATCGACGCGTTCGCGGACCGCCGCCTCGACGTCCTCGTCGGGACCAGCCTCGTCGCCAAGGGCATCGACGTCCCGAATGTAACGCTCGTCGGCGTCGTCTCGGCCGACGTGGCCCTCAACCTGCCCGACGAGCGGGCGGCGGAGCGGACGTACCAGCTGCTTGCCCAGGCTGCCGGTCGGGCGGGTCGGGGCGAGCGGCCGGGCCGGGCGATCATCCAGTCGTACCAGCCGGATCACCCGGCGATACGGGCCGTCGCCGAGGACGACGCCGAGACCTTCTACGACGCCGAGCTCGACCTCCGTCGACGGTTCGGGTCGCCGCCGTTCGGGCGCCTCGTCAAGCTGACGGTCGGGATGACGGACAAGGCCGAAGCGGAACGCGCCGCGGCCGCCATGGCCGACGAGCTCCGCCACCGCGCCGCGGAACGCGGTCTCTCGGTCGCCGTCGTCGGACCCGCGCCGGCCTACGTCGCGAGGCGATCGGATCGGTGGCGCTGGAACGTCGTCCTTCGAGGCGACGATCCCGTGGCGCTCCTCGATGGCGGGCTCGACGCGCCGTGGTCGGTCGACGTCGATCCTGAATCGCTCCTGTGATGCCAGGCGGGGCTCCACGCATTCGCGCCCGGCGCCGATCGGGCGGACAATGGCGAGCCCACCAGGAGCGGAGGTACGCGCAATGACCGACCAGCAGCCGTCATCCACCGACGGCGAGTCCTCGACCAACCCCACCGGCAATGCCGATCGCGCCGACGAGACGTTCGGCTGGACCGCTCCGGAAGCTGAGACCAGCGGACAGACCGGCACGCCGGCCGAGAGGATGCTCGGCCAGCTTCAGTCGATGATCGACACGATCGCCACCCAGGCCGCCCCAGTCGTCAAGCAGATCGGGGCCAAGGCCGCCGAGCTCGCGGCCGCCGCCGCGGACCGAGCCGGACCGATCGCCCACAAGGCCGCCGACGCGACGGCCGGTGCGAGTATCAAGATCGCCGAGCGCTCGCGTGAGTTCGCCGCCGACCTGCGTCGCGACAGCAACGGTCACAGCGGCGGCACCGCGACGGCCGAGAAGACAACCGAGATCGCCAGCGACCTCCGACGTGAGACCGCGAGCGGAGAAGGCGACGCGTCCGGTGCCGTCAACACCGTGCTCGACGACGTCAAGGACACGGGCGACACCGTCTGACCGACCCCACGGCGCCCGAGGCGCCAGGGCTGTCGCGCTGGATATACTCCCGGCCATGAGCGTCCGCCCGATCGTCCTTCTCGGTGACCCCCGCCTCCGGCTGGAGGGGCTGCCCGTCGACAGCTTCGGCAAGTTCCTCCATGGGCTGATCGACGACCTGACCGAAACGATGCGCAAGGCACCGGGCGTCGGGCTTGCAGCGCCGCAGGTCGGCGAAGCACTCCAGGTCTGCGTGATTGAGGTCGGCGGCCACCTCTACGAGCTGGTGAACCCGCGGATCGTCCGGGCGACCGGCGAGGATCGCGATCTCGAGGGTTGCCTGTCGCTGCCCGGCTACTACGCGTACGTGACCCGCAACGAGAAGGTCTGGGTCGTCGCCCAGAACCGCGGCGGCAAGAAGATCAAGGTCGCCGGCTCCGGGCTCCTCGGCCGCGCGCTCCAGCACGAGCTCGATCACCTCAAGGGCAAGCTCTTCATCGACTATCTCGACTCGATGGACGAGCTCATCCCCGTCGGCCAGGGCGACGACGAGGAAGCCGAGGAGGCCGCGAAGGCCCTGGCGTGACCCCAGCGGCCGGGGTGCCGACGATCTTCTTTGGGTCCGGATCTTTCGCGGTTCCGATCCTCGAAGCGCTCCTCGCCGCGCCGGAGACGGACATCGTCGCGGTCGTCAGCGCACCCGATCGGCCGGTTGGTCGGAAGGCCGCGGTCACGCCCGTTCCTGTCGCAGCTCGCGCTCGCGAGCTGGGCCTGACGCTCCTCCAGCCGGAGCGGATCCGTGAGCCTTCCGCCGCCGCCGCGCTCGCCGCGCTGCGTCCCGCGCTCGGCGTGCTCGCCGACTACGGCCAGATCGTGCCGTCATCCGTTCTCGACCTGCCGCCGTCGGGGATCCTCAACGTTCACCCATCCCTGTTGCCCAGCCACCGTGGGGCGTCACCGATCCCGGCGGCGATCCTCGCCGGCGAGCGCGAGACCGGCGTTACGCTCATCCGGATGGACGCGGGGCTCGACACGGGTCCGATCGTCGCGGCCACCCGCTGGCCACTGACCGGGGACGAGACCGCGCCCGAGCTGGAGGCGCGCGCCGCCGCGGCCGGGGCAGCCCTCGTTGCGGCGACGTTGGGACCGTGGCTGCGTGGCGAGATCGCGGCGCGGGAGCAACCGGCGGAGGGAGTCACATTGACGCGGCCACTCCGGCGCGAGGACGGCCGGCTGGATCCCTCCCGAACCGCCGAGGAGCTCGAGCGACAGGTCCGGGCATTCCAGCCGTGGCCGGGCACGTTCGTCGAGACCGAGGCGGGCCGGATCAAGGTGTTGCGCGCGGCCGTCGAGCCCGCGAATGGTGGCCCCGCGGTCCCCGGGACGTTTGGGCCGGGTCCCGGCCTTCGCCTCCGTACAGCCGACGGCGACCTCGTCCTCCTCGAGGTCCAGCCGGCGGGCGGACGACCGATGACTGGCGAAGAGCTCGTCCTGGGGCGACCTGCCCTGCCGGGCTCTCGCGTCGTCATCGTGCCCGAGGCACCCTAGACTGACCTCGTGACCTCGACTGACCGCAATCTTTCAATGGCGCCAACGCCCGTCGCCGCTCCGCGTCCTGAGCGCGATCCGCGGCCCGGTATGTCCGGCCTCGAGCCCGGTGTCCTCGAGGCATGGTTCGTCGAGCGTGGCCAACCGGCGTATCGGGCCCGCCAGGTCGGCGACGCGGTCTGGGGCGGGCGAGCTGCGGCGACCGGCGAGGCGCGAACCCTGCCGACGGCACTCCGCGAAGAGCTCGACGCGGCCTTCCGCTTCGACACCGTCGCGGAGACGGAGCTCCAGACCGCCGACGGCGGCCTGACCGAGAAGGCCCTCCATCGGTTGTCGGACGGTGCCCTCGTTGAATCGGTCCTCATGCACTATCCCGCCAAGCCCGGCCAGCGCGAGCGGCACACCCTGTGTATCTCGAGCCAGGCGGGCTGTGCCGTCGGTTGTCCGTTCTGCGCCACCGGCGAGCTTGGCTTCACCCGCGACCTCGAGACCGCCGAGATCGTCGACCAGGTACGTCATGCTGCGCGGCGTCTCGCCGCCGACCGACACCGCCTGACCAACGTGGTCTTCATGGGGATGGGCGAGCCGCTCCTCAACCTCGACCGGGTCCTCGCCGCGGTCGACGCCCTGAACGATCCGCGCCGGTTCGGTCTGGGCGCGCGCCACATCACGGTGTCGACGTCCGGCGTCGTGCCGGGGATGAAGCGCCTCACGGCGCTCGGCCCGCAGTTCACCCTCGCCGTCTCGCTCCACGCCGCCCGCGACGCTCTTCGCGACGTCCTCGTCCCGCTGAACCGTCGCTGGCCCATCGCCGAGGTCGTCGGAGCGGCCCGCGAGCATGCCAAAGCCACCGGTCGGCGAGTCAGCTACGAGGTGACGATGATCGGCGGCGTCAACGACACCGACGCCGACGCCCGGGCCATGGCCGAGCTCCTCCGCGGCGACCACGCCCACGTCAACCTCATCCCGATGAACCCCGTCGCCCACACCCCGTGGACCGCCAGCCCGATGGACGTGATCGAGCGGTTCGAGGCGACCCTGCGAGAGGCCGGGATCGCGACGACCGTCAGGCGGAATCGCGGCCAGGAGATCGGTGCAGCGTGTGGCCAGCTGGCCGCGGAACGGGCCGGCGAACCGCCGGCCGCAGCCGTCGCCCGCCGACGCGAGCGGCTGATCGACGAGAGCGCGGCCGCCCTCCGCGGCGAACGCAGCCACGAACCCGTGCCGACAGGGGTGGGGGAGTAGTGGGGACCGGCCGGGCCCGGATCGCCGCGAGCATCCTCGATGCGGACCACGCCAACCTCGGCTATGCCGTCAAGCGGGCCGAGCGGGCCGGCGCCGACCGCATCCACATCGACGTGATGGACGCCCATTTCGTCCCGAACCTGACGTTCGGGCCGAAGATGATCGCGGGGCTTCGCAAGCGGACGAAGCTGCCGCTCGATGCCCACCTCATGATCAGCGAACCGGGCCGGTTCATCGAGGAGTACATCGACGCCGGCTGCGACTCGATCACGTTCCACGTCGAGATCGACGAGGAGATCGCGCCGACGCTCGAGAAGATCCGCGCCGCCGGCCGAGCGGCGGGGCTCGCAGTCAAGCCGAAGACGCCGCTCACCGCCCTCGAGCCGTATCGGAAGCTCCTCGACATCGTCCTGGTCATGACCGTCGAGCCCGGCTTCGGTGGCCAGTCGTTCATGCGCGACGTGGCCCAGGAGAAGCTGCTCGCCGCCCGCGACTACCTCAGCCACAAGCTCCACGGCGCGGAAGTCCACGTCGACGGCGGGGTCAACAGGGAGACGGCGGAGTTCGTCGGCGGTCTCGGTGTCGACATCCTGGTCGTCGGCTCCGCGCTCTGGATCAAGGGCCACGACATGGGTCGCGAGATCCGCCTCGTGAAGTCCCTTGCCGACGCCGGCTACCAGTACCGGCTCAACGAGGGCCGACCGCTCGTTCCGCGCGACAAGATGGTCCGCTTCGCCCAGCTGCCGAGGGCTCTCGCCTGGAAGTTCATGGCCGAGATCGAGGCCGGCGGGATCCCGGCGCTTGCTCTGCGCGGCGGAGGCCAGTTCAACCCCGACGGGTCGCAGGATTACGACCTGATGGTGCCGGCGACGGTCGAGGCGCTCACGATCGAGCGCCACGGCGATGACCGTGAGCGCTACCGGGCCGAAGCCGACAAATGGCGCGAGGCATACGCCGCCGAGCACGGCTGGGCCGCGCCACCCAAGCACTGAGCCGCGCCGACGTGCGGGCACTCCTCCAACGAACGACCGGCGCGCGGGTCCGGGTCGGTGGCGATGTCGTCGGCGAGATCGGGGCCGGGCTGGTCGTCCTGCTCGGCGTCGGGCCGGAAGACGACGAAGCGGTCGCCGATGCACTGGCGCGGCGAATCACGGAGCTGCGGATCTTCGACGACGCCGACGGTCGCACGAACCTCTCGCTGGTCGACGTCGGGGGCGCCGTGCTCCTCGTCAGCCAGTTCACGCTGTACGCGGACACGCGTCGAGGCCGGCGGCCGGGGTTCACTGGTGCCGCGGCCCCGGAGCTCGCGGAGCGGCTCTACCTCCGCGCCGCGGCCGCGCTACGGGAGCTCGACGTCGAGGTCGCGACCGGCCGATTCGGGGAGGGGATGGCGGTCGAGCTCGTCAATGACGGCCCGTTCACGATCTGGCTCGACACCGCCGAGCGGTGAGGCGCCAGGCTACGCGCGGGACCCGCACCCTTCGCGGTGATGCGCCGGGCCAGGCGCCGGCCCTCCCATCCCTTCCCGGCGATTCCCTGCGATCCCTCCCGGGCATTTCCTGCCAAAAGCTGCTGTGGGCGACCTTGGGCGCGCTTGCGTCGCCGATTCGACCGTCTCGAGGAACGCTGTCAGCCTGTCAGGACTAATTCTGGCCGAAATGGTGTTGCGTTGGCCGCCTCGGGTGGGGCGAACCGCGCCCAAGGCTCCCCAGGCGAGCTTTTGGCAGGAAACCGGGCGGCGGAGGCACGGACGGACCGATCCCGGGCGGCGAGGCACGGGACGGGGGTGAGAATGCAGGGCCGGGGGTGGGAGGTACCGACGAACCGATGGGGCGCTCGGGGCCGGGACGGAACGATCCCGGGCGGCGAGGCACGGAACGGAGCGATCCCGCGCCGGACACGAAGAGACCGGCCGCCGCATCGGCAACCGGTCCTGGCGAATGTGCAACCGCGGTCGAGCCGCGGCGAGGGCTACTTGGCGCTCTTCGTCGCCGTCCGGC
>Ga0193699_10000891_pt1 | contig 12082 bp, 14 predicted proteins | sample L3c2metaG_FD_160095 | JGI IMG/M metagenome (GOLD analysis project Ga0193699, IMG submission 160095) | Soil microbial communities from a riparian zone of the East river system, Colorado, United States - L3c2 | ecosystem: Environmental > Terrestrial > Soil > Riparian zone | place: USA: East... | reverse complement strand
GTCCGCGCGTCGATTCATGTTACACCCGAGCGCTCGTGAATGATCGGCTGACTCCGGGCTCCGCTCACCCGGACCTCCGGAGCTATAGCTGGCCGTCTCCGTTCTCCAGGGAACGCCACATGTACCAGCAGGCGGTCGTGGCGTGCGGCCGCCACTTCTCGCCCAATCGGAGCACGTCCTTCGGCGCGGGACGTTTCTTCAGCCCATACGCGCGCTGCATCGCGTTCTGAATCCCCAGGTCGAGCTCCGGGAGCACGTTGGGACGTCCGAGCCGGAACATCAGGAACATCTGCACGGTCCAGCGGCCGATCCCCTTCACCTGGATCAGGTGTTCGATGATCTCGTCGTCCGGCAGGCGACCGAGGTGCGCGAGCGGAAGGGAGCCGTTTGCCACGCGCGCCGAGAGGTCGCGCAGGTAGCCGATCTTCTGGCGCGACAGTCCGGCGGCGCGCAACGCCTCTTCGCTGGTCGCGAGCACGAGCTCGGCACGTGGGCGCTTGCCGGGATAGAGCGCGCAGAAGCGCCGATGGATGGTGCCCGCCGCCTTGCCTGACAGCTGTTGGAAGACGATCGCGCGAACGAGCGCGTCGTAGTGGGTCCCGGTGCGGCGTGGGGGCGGCGGAGGCTGGCGGACGCGCGCGATGATGCCGGCAAGGACGGGATCGACGCGGCGCAGGTGGGCCAGGGCGGTTCGGTGAGAGGCGGCCATGCCGAAAGATACGGCGGCCTCAGCTCGCGTGCTTCTCCAGCCAGCGCGCCACCTTCGTCAGGTCGCGCACGAACTCCTGCTCCGCTTCCGCGCGCAGGGGGCCGGGCGCGCGGAGCACCGCGCTCGGATGCACCGTCGCGAACCCGGCCTCGGCGAGCGACGTCTGCACCGTACGTCCGCGCTGCGCCGTGACGCGGAAGGCATTCCCGAACAGCGCCTTGGCCGCCGTTGCGCCGAGCGCCACCACGACGCGCGGCTTCACGACGGCCAGCTCCGCGTCGAGCCAGGGATGACAGGCGCGAATCTCCGACGCGTTGGGAGTCTTGTGGATGCGACGCGTGCCCTGCGGATCGGGCACCCACTTGAAGTGCTTCACCGCGTTCGTGACGTACGCGTCCCGGCGATCCAACCCGGCGCGCTCGAGCGCACTGTCGAGCAGCCGGCCGGACGGTCCGACGAATGGATGGCCCGCGCGGTCCTCCTGATCGCCGGGCTGCTCACCGACGAACAGCAGCGTGGCCGAGCGGCGGCCTTCGCCGAAGACCGTCTGCGTCCCGACGCGCCACAGGTGACAGCCGCGGCATCGCGCGGCGGCGCGGCGCAGCGCGGGAAGGGTGAGCCGCGCCGGCAGGAAGTCGGCGGCGCTCCCCGTTTCATCTGCCGATCGCTTCGACGTCGTCATCGGCACCGGAACGGGCAATCGTCGGGCCAGCCGGCCCCTGCGGCAGACGGTGATCCGCGCTACCATATGTGCATGTTCGGCCCGCACCCATTCGGAGATACCATGCTCGGCACCCTCCGCCTCCCCCGCGCTACCGTGGCTGCGCTCATCGTTCTCGCGCCGCTCGCCGCGTGCGCTCCCGCCGTCTCCGTCCCGCCGTCCTCTCCCGCCCTCGGCGGGCCGACGACTCTGCTCGTCCGTCTCGGGGCCGATACCATCGGCGTCGAGCAGTACACGCGGACGCCCACCCGGATGGAGGGGGTGCTCGTGCAGCGTGCCCCATTCACCACCATCGCGCGCTACAGCGTGGAGCTCGGCGCCAACAACGCGCCGGTCCGCGCCGAGTACTCGCTGCGCCGCGGCGACGGCACGACGATCACCGGGCAGATGCAGTCGCTGTCGGTGCGGTACTCCGCCGATTCGGTCACCTTCGTCGGGCACCGCTCCAATGGGGACACGGCGCGCGCCGCCGCGGCGAGCGGTGAGCTGCTTCCCTATCTCAACGGCTCGTACGGGTTGTTCGAGCTGCCGCTCGCCCGGCTGCTCGCCACCGGACGTGACAGCGCGACGTTCTCCATCGTGCCGCTGAGCTGGGGTGCGCGCGGCACGTCGCCGCTGCCGGTGAAGCTGATCGGCCGCGACTCGGCGCGCATCAGCTGGTTTGGCTATCCACTGTACCTGGGGCACGACGCCCGCGGCGGTCTGCTCTGGGCCGACGGCAGCCAGACGACGATCAAGATACGCGTCGACCGAGTGCCGGCCATGCAGCTCGACACTCTTGCGCGCGAATGGTCGGCGCGCGACGTGGCCGCCGGCGTTGCCGGCCCGGCCTCCACGCGCGACACGGCGCGCGCGACGATCGGCAGTGCGCACGTGTGGGTGGATTACGGGCGCCCGGCACTGCGCGGTCGCAACGTGTGGGTGAACGGCGTGCTCGGCGACACGATCTGGCGCACCGGGGCCAACGCCGCCACCCAACTCCGCGCCGACGCCCCTCTCACCATCGGCGGCGCGACGGTGCCGGCCGGGATCTATTCACTGTGGACGCGCGCCGTGCCGGGCGGCGGCTACGAGCTGATCATCAACAAGCAGGCGGGCCAGTGGGGAACCGAGTACCATCCCGACCGCGATCTCGCGCGCGTGCCGCTGCGCGAGACGACCGTCGCCGCGCCGGTGGAGCGATTCACGATCGCGCTCGAGCCACAGGGCGCCCTCGTGATGACGTGGGGCACCAAGCAGCTCAGCGTCCCCATCACTGCCCGGTAAGTGGCGCGCAAAGAGAGAATCGTGAGCCGACTGTTCAACTATTTCTTCAAGGGGATCGTCTTTCTCGCGCCGTTCGCGCTGACGATCTACGTATGCGTGCGGGTGTTCACCACCATCGACGGCTTGCTCGGCATCCCGATTCCCGGCGTCGGGTTCCTGGTGACGGTCGTGCTGATCACCCTCTTCGGCTACCTCGCGCAGGGGTTGCTGACGCGCAGCGTGTTCGGCGTGGTGGAGCGAGTCCTCGACCGGCTTCCTTTCGTTCGACTGCTGTACTCGTCGACGAAGGACCTGCTGAACGCATTCGTCGGGGAGCACCGGCGATTCGACAAGCCGGTGACGGTGGAGCTCTATCCGGGTGGTCCGGGACTCGCCATCGGCTTCGTGACGCAGCAGTCGCTGGCGTCGATGGGGATGGCCGAGCATGTCACGGTGTACCTCCCGCAGTCGTACAACTTCGCGGGGCAGCTCCTGATCTTTCCAACGAGCGCCGTGCAGCCACTCGCCGCCGACAGTGCGGACGTGATGGCATTCATCGTATCGGGGGGTGTGACGGCGCTGCCGGCGCTGGGCGAGGGACGGCGCTCGAGCGGTGGGATGCGGGCGATCGAGAACGGGTGATCAGGGCCCGTCCAAGCGCACTCGCTCGGGCGGTTCCGGGGGCCGCGGCAGCGCATTCAGCCGTACCCTGAACTCCTGGTAGGACGGCATGTCGCTCACGAGGCCGCGCATCGACTCCGGCTCGAGTCCGGCGATCACCCGCTGCGTCTCGCGAATGCGCTGCTCTTCCAGCGGATGCGACGCGAAGAACGCTTCGATGGCGAGCGGCGATGAGCGGCGCTCGGCCATCAGCCGCTCGAACAGTGCCGGGATCCCCTCCGGGTCGATCCCGGCCCTGATCACGTTCTCCACCGCCTCGGAGTCCGCTTCCGCCTCGTCCTGCCGGCTGTAGCGCGCGAACAGCGCGGCGCCGCCCACCTGGATGGCGGCCTGCGCCACGTTGTTGTCGCAGATGCGGGTGAGCGTGCACGTGAGCCCGACGGCGACGTTCGCGCCCTGCGCCTTCTTCATCTGCTCCACGGAGTGCCGGCGCACGACGTGCCCGATCTCGTGGCCGAGCGCGCCGGCCAGCTCGTCGAGCCGTTCGGCGCGCTCGATCAGGCCACGGTTCACGTAGACGATGCCGCCAGGGAGCGCGAAGGCATTCACGTCGCGACTGTCGACGACGAAGAAGCGCCAGTCGAGATCGGCGCGCGACGTCGTCCTCGCGATCGAGAGGCCGAGCTGCTGCACGTAATCGGCGATCACCGGATCGCGCACGAGCGGAAGGCGGGCGTTGATCTGATCGGCGTTCTGCCGTCCGATGGCGACTTCCTGATCCTCACTGACGCCGCACGCCGCGAGCAGCATGAGCGCAGCACCCCAGCAGCAAAGCGCCCCCTTGTTCATGGCTTCTCGGGCTGCGGCGGACCGGCGGTGAGCGCGTCCGACACACGCTCGCGCTGCTGCTCGTTCCGGCTGAACAGGAGGGCCAGCAGATTGTCGCTCTGGATGGCCGTGGTCTCCCCGCGCATGGTGAGCTCCTTCGCCTGGCTCACGTACCGCAGCGTGTCGAGTGTGCGCGCCGCGCGCGACCGCGCGGCAGAGTCGGCGAAGAGGTAGATCGCCAAGCCGGATCGGCCGAGGGTGTAGAGCGTGGGCGTCGCGCCCAGTGAGGGCAGATCCGGAAGCGACTTCGCAGACTGGGGCGCGACACCGGCCGCCTCGAGCCGCTTCTGCACGGCGCACGGGCTCCAATGGCCGGTGCCCGGACAGGCCGGCTTCCCGGCGACCCCGCTCGCGACCGGAGCCCTCGCGCCGCTCGAGGTGACCATGCTATCCGGCGACGGCGCGCGCTCGCGCGAGCACGCCGCGACGGCGCACAGCAACGCCAGCACGACGGGTCGCGCACACACCATCACGCCCACTTCATCCGCTCGCGCAGGGCCGTGACGTGAGCCGTGTGATGGCGCCCATGCCAGGAGTACGTCGCGAGAAGGGCGTCGATCGTCATCGGCCCGTTGTCGGGGTGGGTGAGCGGGCGCGCGAAGGCGGAATCGAGCGTCGCGCGCAGCACGAACACCAGCCGTTCGTGCAGGCGGTCCAGGAGATCGAGCGAGAGCGTGACGGGCAGGACGCGCACGTCGGGGAGCTCCGACCACGCGTTCTCGTCGTAGGGCTTGATCGTCGGGTTGTCCTCGGTGAGCGCGAGGCGGAACCGTGTGTAGGCGTTCAGATGGCTGTCGGCCACGTGATGCACGACCTGTCGCACCGTCCAACCGCCGGGACGGTAGGGCGTGTCGAGCTGGGCGTCGGTCAAGCCCGAGACCGCGGCGCGCAGCTGGTGCGGTGCGGCGGCGATCGCGTCCACAGCGGCGCGGCGCTCGGCGGCGGAGAGAGACGACCGGCGCTCCATCTTTCCGATGGGATAGCGGAGGTCCGGGCCCGATGCGGGGGGCGTGGCGGTTGGGCTGGTCATGGTCGGAGGGGTCGGCGGTGGCAATGGCGCGGGCATTCCGCAAGCTATTCGTGTCGCCCGCCCGTGCGCGAGACCGGGCTCGTGACGCCCTCGCCGCGGGCTCGTCGCTATCAGGCTCGCGGGACCTCCCGCGCCAGCAGCGACTGACATACGTTTACACTGTGCACACGCGGACGCTCGCGCCATGACCGACAAGAAGCGCCGACCCGCGAAGAAGCGGCCCGGCAGCCACCACAAATCGCCTTATTACCTGCAGCCCGCCAAGGCGGGGACCGTCACGGTGTTCCGTCGGCCGGCGGGCAATCGCATCGACCCGAAGTTGTGCGGGTCGATGGACAGCCGCGCCATGGCCCTCGCGCTCGTGAAACAGCTCGAGAAGGCGGAATCGGTCGTCCACGACCTCTTTCTCGAGGCGACGGACGACGGCATCGAGGCGCTGGAAGCAGTGCTGGAGGCGTGCCGGCAGTCGGTGACTCGGCGCGCCGATCACGCCGCAGCGCCGGGTGCCCCGGCGCCGAAGGGACGGCGTGGCCGCGGGCGTCGCCGCGGCGGCCCGCCGCGCGGTGGGCCCGCCGGTCAGGCGCCCGCTGATGGCGCCGAAGACACGAGCGCCGCCTGACACTGCTCCCGCTCGCGCGCACCTACGCGGCGCGCGGCGGCGCGCCCGCCATCCACCAGGTGGATCCGGCGATCTTCAGCCGGCGCTACTTCGGGCTCTGCATGACGTGCACCTTCTGTCACGACGCGTGCTGTCAGCACGGCGTCGACGTCGCGATCGGTGAGCGCGACCGGATCCTCGCGCATGGCGACGCACTCGAGCCGATGGTTGGACTGCCGCGCGATGCATGGTTCCGGGAGCGGGTCACCGAGGACGCGGACTTTCCCGGGGGCGCCGCGACGCGCACGGCGGTGGTGAACGGCGCCTGCGTCTTCCTGCGGCGCGACGCACGCGGGTGCCTGCTGCACGCTTTCGCGCTCGAACGCGGTGAGGACTACCACGGCCTCAAGCCGATGGTGAGCGCGCTCTTTCCGGTGACGTTTGGCGAAGGGGCGCTGATCTGCTCGGACGAGCTGACTGACGGCTCGCTCGTGTGTGCCGGAGAAGGACCGACCGCATACGTGATGGCCCGCGACGAGCTGGCGTACTATTTCGGCGCGGAGCTGGTCGGTGAGCTCGATGCGCTTCGTCAGTCGCTGGCTTTGAACGTCTGACGATCGATTCCGTGCGCCGGCGTGCGCGCCTGCTGCTCTTCGCGAATCCGGGCAAGGAAGGCCGCCGGACCTGCATTGTCCGGCAACGAGTGAAGAACGCGCATCGCCTCCTCGCGCCGTACGGTGATTCCCGCTGGGAAGCTGTGTAGATCCACGCCGACCCGCTCGAACTCGGCCAGCAGCTCGTCGAACCGTCTTTCGTCCGTCATCGACGTTTGGGTTCGAGGTTTACTCCATCGCTCTCGCGTCACCGGCGCCCGGCTGGCGTCCTGATGGCGCGCTGAATACCTATTCTGAACGATAATGCCTATAATCGCACTTCGCGCAAATATTTTGCCATCCAAGGGATGAAGAAAGGGCGACCGGGTCTCCGGTCGCCCTTTCTACGCAACGACTTACGAAACTGTTTCGCCCGCTAGGGCCGCGGGCCGGCCGCTGGGGCGCCCCAAACGTTGTTGGTGCGGTCCACGTCGGGGAGCCGCTTGTCCGGGTCCACCTCGATCCGGCTCACCGTCTTCCCGCGAAAGGCGTAGCTCCGCAGGTAGTGCACGGTGTTCCGGCTCCACACTTCGGCCGGATAGTCGAAGTTCTCCGTCGAGCCGTCGCTGAACCAGAAGCGGGCATGGATCGGCAGCACGCCGCGCGCGTGGTTGCCATACTCGACGGTCACGTTCTGCACGTCGCCAGCCCGTGTGCTGACCACGCTGTCGATCGCCTGGTCGAAATGCGGGTTCTCCTTGAACCACTCGCGCCAGAACCAGTCGAGCCGGCGGCCGCCGACGTCCTCCATGGTGCGATAGAAGTCGGCCGGCGACGGATGCTTGTACGCCCACCGATTGATGTAGGCGCGGAATGCATCGTCGAACGCCGCGGGGCCCATGATCTCCTGCCGCAGCAGCTGCAGGCCGACGCTCGGCTTCACGTACGCCGCGAGCCCGAGCAGTCGCGAGTCGATGCGGTCGGGCATCACGTCCACCGGCACGTCCACGCCGGCCTTCATCGCACCTTCCACGTACGTGCGCTCACCGAGGGCCCGCGCCATCTGATCGCCCTTCTCGGGGTATCGGCGCGCTTCGCTGAACGTGTTGATGAACGTGTTGAATCCCTCGTCCTGCCACATGTGGACGCGCTCGTTCGAGCCGACGATCATCGGGAACCAGTTGTGCCCGATCTCGTGCGTCACGACGTTGTACAGGTCGTACTTGTCGTCGCTCTTCGCCTCCATCACGAGCATCGGATACTCCATGCCGCTGATCGGTCCTTCCACTGCGCTCATCTGCGGCCAGGGATACTGGAACCAGCGCGTGGAGTATTCGTCGATCGACATGCGCGTCATGTCGGCGGCGTCCTTCCACGGATCGATCGCCGATGGACGATAGAAGGCCTGGGCGAGGATGCCGTTCCAGCCGCTGGCGTCCCAGAGGTACTCGGGCGACGCAGCCCACGCCACGTCGCGGACGTTCTTCGCCGAGAAGCGCCAGGTGAGCGTTCCATTTGCTACCGGGCGGGCCCTTCCCGAACGAATATCGTCGAGCGTGACGATGTTCACCGGCGTCGCCGACTTCGCCGCCTGCGCGAGCCGGCTGATCTCGGTGGGGGTGAGCACCTGGCGCGGGTTGGTCAGCGAGCCGGTGCTCGCGACGATGTAGCCGGCGGGCAGGGTGATCTCGACCGTGTAGTCACCGTACTCGAGGTAGAACTCGCCCTGGCCCAGGTAGGGCTCGGTGTTCCAGCCACGCAGGTCGTCGTACACGTTGACGCGCGGATACCACTGCGCGAGCTCGTAGAGCGCGCCGTCGCGTCCCATGCGGTCGGCGCCGTGCTCGGGGATGAGGAAGTGCCACGCGACGTCGAACGTCGCCGCCTTGCCGGGCGCGAGCGGCTCGGCGAGATCGACCTTCATCACGGTGCCGTTGTCCCGCCGCGTCACGTTCACGCGGCGCGCCGCGCGTCCGGCGAGCACCTGCTCGAAGCGGTCGATGACGTCGCCCCCTTCGAATCCGCGCGCGCCGAAGCGCGAGTCCTGTGGGTAGATGAACGAGTTGAGCGACTTGTCCTTGAACGCATTCTGCTCCATCTGCATCCAGATGAAGTGAAGCGTATCGGGCGAGTTGTTGGTGTAGCGCAGGCGCAGCGAGCCGGCGAGCGTCTTCGTCGTCGTGTCGAGCGTCGCTTTGATGTCGTAGTCGGCATGATTCTGCCAGTACATCGGTCCGGGCGCGCCGGAGCCGGAACGAAACAGGTTGCCCGGAGGCAGATCGAGCGGGGCGAAGATCGACGTGTCACCGACGCCGGTATTGTCGAAGCGCGGGAGCACTGCGGCAGGGGTCGGCGGCGAGGCAACCTGCGCGGCGAGCGGCGCGGCCAGCAGAACGCCGACGAGCGCCCAGAGCCTGGTGTGCATTGGTAGTCTCGGAAAAAGGGATGAACCGGAAGATAGACGGTCGGCTCGCGTGAGATGCGAGTCCCGTGCGCGTCGCCAGGTTGTCGTCCTGGGGGCGCGCAGCGACGAAGGACCTGCACCTGTCCCCATGGGCAGATGCAGGTCCTTCCCTGCGCTGAGGACGATGACAGTCGTGCGACGGTCCACGCCTACCGGGTACGCATTACTACCGCCGGCTGATCCTCACCGTTCCATTGGTCGTCAGCGCGCGGATCGTCTTGCCGCCCCCGTTCAGCGGCAGGCTGAGCCGGCGCGAGATGCGCCCCTGGATCGTCACCGGGAAGTCGGTGTGGATGGAGCCGTTCACCGTTCCCGTCTCCAGCTGCGCCGCGTACTTCTCCGGCACCGCCAGCCGCACCGAGCCGTTCTGCGTTTCGGCGTCGAGCCCTGCGCCGTCCCACGCGCTCCCCGCGAGCTGCACGTTCATCGAGCCGTTCTGCGTACGCGCGTGCACGTCGCCGCCGACGTCGGTGAGCGCCACCGAGCCGTTCGTCGTGCGGAGCTCGAGCCGGCCCGACACGCCCTCCACCCCCAGTCCGCCGTTCATCGCCTCGAGGGAGAGATCGAATCTGCGCGGCACCCACACGACGTAGCTCGCCGACCAGCCTTCGCGGGAGCGCGAGCTGCTCGGCCCTTCGGCACGAACACTCCGGCTGTCGGCGATGATGCGCACCTCCTTCAGCAGGTCGCGCGCCTCGTCGTCGCTGTTGGCGTTGGCCTGGAGCCGTGCCGTGACTCGCACCGAGTCGCCGTTCCACCCGCGCACGCGAATGCTGCCGTTCTGCCGCCCGTCGATCTCCAGCGACCGGCCGCTCAAGCGCACGGGCACCGGGCGCACCTCGCAGGCGCGACCGCGATCGTCGTCGCCGTTCCAGTTCCCGGAGCGACAGTTGTCCAGCCACGTCGCATCGTCGTCGAACGATGAGCGCTGCGCGTGCAGCGGGAGCGCCGACGCCAGCAGGGCCGCGGCGACGAGGGCATGACGAAGGGGCGAGCGCATGACGGGATTCTCCTGGTGGGCGGATGTGCGATACCGGAGGCCCGGAGGCGCGGATGCCCGGAGGCGCGGCGGTACCTCTGAGACAACGCAGTGGCGGGGAGAGTTTGAAGCCTGGGCTCCCGGCCTCACGGGCCTCCGGGCTTCCCGAGCTACGGAAAAAGCAGTTGACAACTCGAAGGGACAACCGTATGCTACGGAAGAACCAGTAGAGAGGCCCCATGGACGACGTGTATTTCCCCCCGCGCGAGCTCGAGGTCATGAGCATCCTCTGGCGGCTCGGCTCCGCCACGGTGAGCGACGTGCGCGACCAGCTCGACGGAGTGCTCGCCTACACCTCCGTCCTCTCCGCGCTCCAGACGCTGGAGGAGAAGGGCTACGTGCGGCACGAAGCCGAAGGCCGCGCATACCGCTATTTCCCCGTCGTCGAGGCGGCGCGCGCCGGCGGCAGCGCGCTCGCGCGGATCCGCGACGCCATCTTCCACGGCTCCGCCGAGCGCATGTTCGCGCAGCTCGTGTCGGACCGGGGGCTCAGCCGCGAGGAGTTGGAGAAGATGCGCCGGCTGCTCGCCGAGCGGCTGAAGGAGGAGACATGAGCGCGGGAGGGTTGGTGTACGCGCTCGTCGCGGGCGGACTGATCGCGCTCGCGGCGCACGCGATCGAGGGTATCGCCCGCGCGCGCCGCTGGCCGACCCGATGGATCTGGGCGGCATCGATGGCCGGTACGATCGCCGTGATCGTCAGCGCCGTGGTCCCGCCGAGCGGCGCGGTCCCGGACGAGATCATGGCCCGCGGCGCCACGGTCGGCACGGCGACCGCCGTGTCAACCACGTCGACGCTCGCGCTGATGCTGCGCGACCTTCGCACGATGGCCGAGTCGGCGATGGTCGCAGGCGTGGCCACGCTCACCCGTCAGCTACCCGCGTGGCTCGGCGGCGCGGTCGGCGCGCTCTGGCTCGCGTGCGCCTTCCTCGCCCTCGCGACACTGGCGTTCGTGCACCAGCGGTTGCGTCGTGCCCGACGCTCGTGGCCGGCTGTCGAGCTTCACGGCCGCCGCGTGCGCGTGGCGCCCACCGTCGGGCCGGCGGTTGTGGGAATCGTCCGTCCCGAGATCGTGGTTCCACGGTGGTTGCTGGAGCGGGAGGAGGAGGAGCAACGGCTCGTGCTCGCGCACGAGGACGAGCACGTGCGCGCGAACGACCACCTGCTGCTCGGTGGCGCATGCGTGGCGGTGGCGCTCATGCCCTGGCATCCCGGCGCCTGGTGGACACTGGCGCGTCTACGACTCGCGATCGAGCTCGATTGCGACGCGCGCGTGCTGCGACGCGGCGTCCCGCCGCGCTCCTATGGAGAGATGCTGATCGACCTGGCCGGACAGTGCTCCGGATTTCGGGTGGGCGCGACCGCGCTCGCCGACAAGACCTCACACCTCGAGAGGAGGTTGCTCGCCATGAGACCGACACCGACGCGGTATTCCCTCGTTCGTATCGGCGCGCTCTGCGCCGCGGCCGTGCTGTCCCTCGTCGCCGCGTGCGAAGCGCGCGTACCGACGTCGTCCGAGATCGAGGCGATGGACGTGGCCGGCGCGGAGCGTCTCGCCGCGAAGACCGCTGTGGAAACCATGCAGGGCGCGACGGCGCCGGAGTTCTACGTGAACGGCGTCAAGGTGAGCGCGGCCGAGGCACACGCCATCACGCCGAACGACATCGCCGCGGTGAACGTGGAGAAGAGTAAGGCAGGCGCCGCCGCGACGGTGATCCGCGTCACGACGGTAGCGGCGACCGCCGATGGCGCGAAGTACCGCACGGGCGATCCCGCCGTCGAGGCACGCGCGAGCGACGCGATGGTGTCGCGGAAGGCGCTGCACGAGAAGATGACACTCTCGAACCGCATGTTCGAAGGCGTGTTCCTCATCGACGGCACGCGCGCCGACGCGGCCGCGCTCCACAGGCTCGATCCGAAGGACATCGCCGGCATCGAGGTCGTCAAAGGAGCGGCGGCGATGCAGATGTCCACCGACCCAGCGGCGAAGAACGGCATCATCAAGGTCACGACGAAGGGACGCCGTACGACGGGATGACCGAATGACAGTCGGACGGTCGGACGGTCGGACGGTCGGACGGTCGGACGGTCGGACGGTCGGACGGTCGGACGGTCGGACGGTCGGACGGTCGGACAGTCGGACAGTCGGACAGTCGGACAGTCGGACAGTCGGA
>Ga0193699_10000890_pt1 | contig 12083 bp, 11 predicted proteins | sample L3c2metaG_FD_160095 | JGI IMG/M metagenome (GOLD analysis project Ga0193699, IMG submission 160095) | Soil microbial communities from a riparian zone of the East river system, Colorado, United States - L3c2 | ecosystem: Environmental > Terrestrial > Soil > Riparian zone | place: USA: East... | reverse complement strand
TAATTGCCTTGGCCGCGGCTCACGTGCGGGCGTGCATGGGTCGCGCAAACGCCGGTCTCCGTTCAAATCGGCGGCACTTATCCCTTGCCCCGGGCCTCGCCCGCCAGCCGGACCAGCATCTTGCGCAGCTCGGTTCCGCTAGTGACCCGCTCCGGAAAATCCAGCCGCAGCGTGGCGGTTCCGGCTTGCATGTCCATGCCGTCAGCGTCGCAGCCGGTGCAGGTCCAGTCGGCGGCCTCGGCCCCCAGCAGTTTTGTCGCATAGAGGCTCATGGCGTCGCGATGATCGGCATTCATGTGCTCGACGGCGCCCGGCTCGGCCTCCAGCAGCGCCTCGGCCCCGGCCATATCGGTCAAAAACTGCTCAGGTTTGAGGTCCACGATCCGGCCGAAACCCGCCACCAGATGCGCGCCGGTCGGGTGGATTCGAAAAAAGGCGAAATCCTTAAAATTAACAAAGGCTTCCGCGGACGGATGGACGTTGAGGTAGCGCCGGCGCAGCAGCGCGATCTGGTCGCCGCCGGCCTCCTCGGCCCGGCCCGCCAGCATGATCCGGGAACCCTCCAGCGGGTCGCCCGCGGCCCGCTCGTCCAGCATCAGCGACACCCTGCTGTCGCCGAGGATATTCCGTGTATGCAGCGCCAGCCGCGAAATCAGCAGGATCGGGGAACCGTCAGGATGGCTGGCGACATTGACCAGCGAGCAATAGGGATCGCCGCTGCCGGGCACCAGGGTTGCCAGCGCGCCCTGCCGGCTGCGCCGCAGCAGCGACCGGGCCAGTCTGTCGGCGTTGTAATCAGCGCTGGGCTGCATTGGTCATATTCCAGCATGTCATTGCAAAAGGTGCCTTTTTCCGCTTAAACCGGTCTCTAGATAGCTGGAACCCCTAGGTAGCTCAGGCGTTTCGGGAACTCGGTCACACTTCAGCCCAGCTTGCATTGCTCGTTGACCGTGTTCGAGGCCTTATTATACGGCGCATCGCTGGATTGTTCGCCGTTTCAGCCACACCGTTTCTGAAAGCAGGCACATGCCCACAATCGCCCTGGTCGACGACGACCGCAACATTCTCACATCCGTCTCGATCGCGCTCGAAGCCGAAGGCTATCGCATCATGACCTACACGGATGGCGCGTCGGCGCTCGACGGTTTTCGAACCAGTCCACCGGATCTTGCGATCCTCGACATCAAGATGCCGCGCATGGACGGCATGGAGACGCTGCGGCGGCTGCGGCAGAAGTCCGATCTGCCGGTGATCTTTCTCACCTCCAAGGACGAGGAGATCGACGAATTGTTCGGCCTCAAAATGGGCGCCGACGATTTCATCCGCAAGCCGTTCTCGCAGCGGCTGCTGGTCGAGCGCGTCAAGGCGGTGCTGCGCCGCGCCGCGCCGAAGGATCCGACCGCGGTGCCGAAGGAAACCGACGCCAAGGCGCTGGACCGTGGCCTGCTGCGGATGGATCCGGAGCGCCATACCTGCACCTGGAAGAACGAGCCGGTGACGCTGACGGTGACGGAATTTCTGATCCTGCAGGCGCTGGCGACCCGCCCCGGCGTGGTGAAGAGCCGTAATGCCCTGATGGATGCGGCCTATGACGATCAGGTCTATGTCGACGATCGCACCATCGACAGCCACATCAAGCGCCTGCGCAAGAAGTTCAAGGTCGTCGACGACGATTTCGAGATGATCGAGACCCTGTACGGTGTGGGCTACCGCTTCAAGGAAACCTGATTTTCGGTCCATTCCGGCGTGGTTTGTTAACTGACGCCCCCGCGCATCTCGGTTAGGATGCGCCGGGAGCGCGCCTCGTGACGACGTCATCGCAACAACCGGCAGTTTTGGCCATTGCTTGATCGAACGCAGCCTGATCCAGGCCTGAATGACGAGGGCGCCTCGCCGTCCCTCGCACTCGACAATGTTGCCGCCGATGAGCCGGTGGCGCAGGGCTGGCAGCGGCCGCTCGGCTGGCTGCGGCGCGCCGGGCAGTTCTTCTTCGCGCTCTCTTTCTCCAGCCTGACCCGCCGCATCGTCTCGCTCAATCTGGCTGGCCTGATCGCGCTGGTGGCGAGCATTCTTTATCTCTCGCAGTTCCGCGCCGGCCTGATCGACGCGCGGGCGCAGAGCCTTTTGGTGCAGGCCGAGATCATTGCCGGCGCGATCGCGGCTTCCGCCACCGTCGAGACCAACACCATCACCATCGATCCCGACCGGCTGCTCGATCTGAAGCCCGGCGAGACCTACGGCGTGCCCGACGAATATTCCGGGCTGGATTTTCCGATCAACCCGGAACGGGTCGCACCGGTGCTGCGGCGGCTGATTTCGCCGACCAAGACCCGCGCCCGCATCTACGGCGGCGACGGCGGACTGATCCTCGACAGTCGCAATCTCTACGGCCGCGGCGACGTGCTGCGCTTCGAACTGCCGCCGCCGTCGGCCGACAAGCCGGGCATCGCGGAGCGCACCATGATCGCGATCCGCACCTGGCTCAATCGCGGCGACCTTCCGCTCTACCGCGAACTCGGGCCGGAGAACGGCAATGGCTATCAGGAGGTCGTGCAGGCGCTCGACGGCCAGAAGAGCAGCATGGTGCGCATCAACGAGCGCGGCGAGGTGATCGTCTCGGTCGCGGTGCCGGTGCAGCGCCCGCTGCCCGCGCGCGCGGTGCACGGCGCGCTGATGCTTTCGACCCAGGGCGACGACATCGACCAGATGGTGACCGCCGAGCGGCTGGCGATCCTGAAAGTCGGCGGCGTCGCTGCCGCCGTCATGATCGTGCTGTCGCTGCTGCTGGCGAGCACCATCGCCGGTCCGGTGCGCCGGCTCGCCGACAGCGCCGAGCGGGTCCGCCGCCGCATCCGCACCCGGGTGGAAATTCCGGATTTCACCCGCCGCCGCGACGAGATCGGGCATCTGTCCGGCGCGCTGCGCGACATGACGGACGCGCTCTATAACCGCATCGAGGCGATCGAGATGTTCGCCGCCGACGTCGCCCATGAACTGAAGAACCCGCTGACCTCGCTGCGCTCGGCGGTCGAAACCCTGCCTCTGGCGCGCAACGAGAACAGCCGTTCGCGGCTGCTCGCGGTAATCGAGCATGACGTCAAGCGGCTCGACCGGCTGATTTCGGACATTTCGGACGCCAGCCGGCTCGATGCCGAACTGCAGCGCCAGGACATGACGTCGGTCGATCTTCGCCGCCTGCTCAACGCCCTGACCACGGTCGCCAACGAAACAAGGCGCGGCAACAACGTCATGGTCGAGGTTCGCTTCGAGGGCCGCAGTCCCGCCGATACCTTCTCGGTGCCGGGCCACGATTCGCGGCTCGGACAGGTGATCTCCAACCTGCTCTCCAACGCGCAGTCGTTTTCGGAAGCCGGCGGCAGGGTGCGCATCGTCTGCCGCCGGGTGAGATCGGAAATCGAGATCGCCGTCGATGACGATGGGCCGGGGATTCGCGAGGATGCGCTGGAGCGGATCTTCGAGCGCTTCTACACCGACCGGCCGCATCAGGGTTTTGGACAGAATTCCGGACTGGGCCTGTCGATCTCGAAACAGATCATCGAGGCGCATGGCGGCCGCGTCTGGGCCGAGAATCGCACCGGGCCTGCCGGTGACGATGGCGAGCCGACAGTCGCCGGTGCCCGCTTCGTGGTCAGGCTGCCGGCGCCATGACCGACGCCGGGGCTATGAGCGTCCACGCGACAGCGGTGCTGGTGGGCAACCGGGCCGTGCTGATCCGCGGCCCGTCTGGCGCCGGCAAGTCGCGGCTGGCGTTCGACCTCATCCTGGCCGGGCGCGCGGGACAGATACCGGAGGCCGTGCTGGTCGGCGATGACCGTGTCCATCTCGACACACGCGATGGACAATTGGTGGTTCGCCCGGTGCCGCAATTGGCCGGCCTGATCGAGATTCGCGGGCTCGGCATCCGCCGCTGCGCGTTCGCCAAGGAGGCGATCGTGGGCCTGGTGATTGACCTTTCGGCTGAGGACGCGGAGCGCCTGCCGGCGCCGGAAACGCTCCAGACTTGCATTTCCGGTGTTCAGTTACCGCGAATCCCGGTGGGAGCGGGGTATCCACCCCTCCCCCTGGTTGTCGCTGCGCTGACGACAACCGCTGGTTCGGTCTCTACCCAATCCCCGGCGGATTGTTTGAAGGGAATTGGTAACCATATGAGGCCCAGTATCGCGACCGATTAGACCGGCGCCGACTCCCCTCTCTACCACTATATTCCGGGAGAAACGCGAAGATCCCCTCTTGCGCAGGGGCTCTGGATGGTCAAAGTGGCGCGTTCGTGCGGTGCACCAAAAAGCACCCGCGAGGAGTTTCCGATGATTGGTCTAGTACTTGTGACCCATGGGCGCCTTGCCGACGAGTTCAAGGCGGCGCTCGAACACGTCATGGGCCCGCAAAAGCAAATCGAAGCGGTCACGATCGGCGCCGAGGATGACTCGGACTTGTGTCGAAGTGACATCATCGAAGCCGTCAACCGCGTCGACTCAGGCGATGGCGTTGCCATCCTCACCGACATGTTCGGCGGCACCCCTTCCAATCTTGCGATCTCCTGCATGAGTCGCCCGAAGGTGGAAGTGCTCGCCGGAATCAATCTTCCGATGCTGGTCAAGCTGGCCAAGGTTCGCGAAGAGCGCTCGCTGCCCGACGCCATCGCGATGGCGCAGGAAGCCGGCCGCAAATACGTCACCATCGCGAGCCGGGTTCTCGCCGGCAAATGAGCGACGACGCCCCGTCGCCTGAAAACGAAGCCGGGCCGAGCATCCCACAGGGCGCGGTATCCCGCGAAATTCCCATCATCAACAAACGCGGCCTGCACGCGCGGGCTTCGGCTAAATTCGTCCAGATGGTCGAGCGCTTCAACGCCGAAGTCTGGGTGACGCGCGGCGGCGAGACCGTCGGCGGCACCTCCATCATGGGACTGATGATGCTGTCGGCAGGACCGGGAACCACGATCACCGTCTCCGCGATCGGCCCCGAGGCGCAAGCCGCGGTCGATGCGATCACCGAACTGGTCGCCAGCAAATTCAACGAAGAAGGCACGTGAGGCCACTATAGCGCCTTCACCTCTCCCCGCTTGCGGGGAGAGGTCGGATTGCGAAGCAATCCGGGTGAGGGGGATTATCAATTGGCACCAACCTCGCGGATAGTCCCCCTCACCCCGACCCTCTCCCCGCAAGCGGGGCGAGGGGGAAGAATACTCAGAACGGATTCGTCACGATGCCGCCATCGACGCGCAAGGCAGCACCATTGGTCGCGCTTGACGCCTTCGAGCAGAGATAGCAGATCAGGTTCGCGATCTCCTCCGGCGCCGCATAACGCTGCGGCAGCGGTGGAGGCACGGCGCTTACTTCGCCGGCGGCACGACAAAAACCTTCCAGCCGATCGCCGGCCCCGGATGGCCGTGGAAGAAGCGCTGGGTGGTCATCGCAAGTTCCTCAGCGTCTTTGCCGTTCGCCTTCATCCAGGCTTCGCAGATCGGCAGCCGCCCATCCGTGGTGTCGCAGATGCCGATGAAGCCGAGCCGTTTGGCTTCCTCGAGCGAGGTCAGCCCCGACGACCACAACTCGCCCGGCGTGAACGGCGCCGGATGATCCGGACTGTAGAACGTCATTGGTTCACCCATTTCTGTAGTCCCTGCGACCACGGCCCAACGCGAATGGAAACGCGTGCGCCAGACCTGCGTCAATTCGCGGGCGAGTTCGGAGCGCGCGCCATAGGTGGCGGCGCCGTTCGGGTTCACGGCCATCTCGCGGGCGGCGATATGGGGCGACGCGACAAGCACCGCCAGTGAAATCACGAGCCAGATCGCGGCCAGATAAAACAGTGCCATCTTCTGAATGCGCAGCGACGGGATCGCCACCAGCGCCAGCGGCGTCAGGAAGAACAGCGAGATGCCCCAGTCGGTCTTCATGTAGACGTCGAAAAACAAGCCGCCGAGCGGCGGACCGACAGCGACGATCGCCTGGATGATCCAGATATTGCGCGCCTGCGACAGGTTTACGCCGCTGTTGCCGCCGCGCGACCACGAGCGCGTGAACAATGCCGACGGCTGCCGCGCCAATCTCCACCAGCGTTGGGCGCAGGCCAGCGCCAACGACGCCAGCGCAACCGGAAGCGCGAGCAGCGCGAGATTGTGGCCGATATAGCCGAACACGAGTTGGATGTTCTGGGCGCGATCAGACAGTCCGTAGACATCGGCGGCATAGGTCAGCGGCACGAAATGCACTTCCTTGAGCCACCACAGATGCGGCAACGTCGCCACCACCACGGCGACAACAGCGACCCACGGCGCCGGCGATCGCAGAAATTTTAGGCGGTCCGGATGCAGAAGTGCTGCCAACCCGATCGCGCCGATCATGGTCAGCACCCAGTATTTCGTCATCAGCGCAAGTGCGGCGGCGAGGCCGAGCCACAGGCCGGCGCGCGCGGTACGCTTCTCGAACGCATGCAAGAATGCCAGCACCAGAAGCGGCAGCGTCACCAGCTGCAGCAGATCCGGATTATATTTAAAGCCCTTGAAATTGAAGATCGGATAGAGCGCCAGCATCACCACGACGAAGAAGGCGCGGCGGCGATCGACCACGCGCAAGGCGATCAGCCAGCAGATCACCAGACCTGAGCCGGTCACCGCCATCGCCAGCGCGTAGGTGGCCCAGTCGGCGACCGGAAAAAACCGGAACCAGAGCCCCGCGACCCAGCCGGCGAGCGGCGGATGCTTGCCGTAGCCGAGCTGGAATTTCTGTCCCCAGGCGAAGGCTTCCGCGACATCCATATGGACGTCCTGCGCCGCCTTGAGATTGACCAGGATCAGGGTCCAGAGCACCGCATGGGCTATGGCAAAGCCGATCACCAGCCACAGGCCGGCCTTCGGATCGCCGGCGCAGGCCGCGAGCCACGCCGCCAGCCGCCGCAGGGTTGGCCTGCGGCGCGCGCGAGAAGCTGCGGGCGAAAATGATGCAGTCGGCATGGCCTGTGCGTAGCGCGTTTTTGACCTGAGTGGAATCAGGTTGACGTGAAGATGTGCCGCAAAAACAGCGCATTATGGTTGCCGCAGCGGGGTGCCAATGCTATCCCGCGCCCATGACATCCATCCCTATTTCCAACATCCGCAACTTCGCCATTGTTGCGCATATCGACCATGGCAAATCGACGCTGGCCGACCGCCTGATCCAGACCACCGGCGGCTTGCAGGCGCGCGAGATGAAGGAACAGGTGCTCGATTCCATGGATATCGAGCGCGAGCGCGGCATCACCATCAAGGCGCAGACGGTGCGGCTGACCTATCCGGCCAACGACGGCAAGACCTACATCCTCAATCTGATCGACACCCCCGGCCATGTCGACTTCGCCTATGAGGTTTCGCGCTCGCTGGCGGCCTGCGAAGGCTCGCTGCTGGTGGTTGATGCCAGCCAGGGCGTCGAGGCACAGACGCTCGCCAACGTCTATCACGCGCTCGATGCCGGCCACGAGATCGTGCCGGTGCTGAACAAGATCGACCTGCCGGCGGCGGAACCGGATCAGGTCAAGCGGCAGATCGAGGACGTGATCGGCATCGACGCCTCCGACGCTGTAATGATCTCGGCCAAGACAGGGATCGGCATCGACCTCGTGCTGGAAGCCATCGTGCACCGGCTGCCGGCCCCGAAGGGCGACCGCGAGGCGTCGCTGAAGGCGCTTCTGGTCGACAGTTGGTACGACGTCTATCTCGGCGTCGTGGTGCTGGTTAGAATCGTCGACGGCGTGATGAAGAAGGGCCAGCGCATCCGGATGATGGGCACCAACGCGGCGTACGACGTCGAGCGCGTCGGCTTCTTCACGCCGAAGATGACGCAGATCGACGAACTCGGCCCCGGCGAGATCGGCTTCATCACCGCCGCGATCAAGGAAGTGGCCGACACCCGCGTCGGCGACACCATCACCGACGACAAGAAGCCGGTGACCGACATGCTGCCGGGTTTCAAGCCGGCGATCCCGGTGGTGTTCTGCGGCCTGTTCCCGGTCGACGCCGACGATTTTGAAACCCTGCGCGCGGCGATGGGCAAGCTGCGGCTCAACGACGCCAGTTTTTCGTTCGAGATGGAAACCTCCGCAGCACTCGGCTTCGGCTTCCGCTGCGGCTTCCTCGGGCTGTTGCATCTGGAAATCATCCAGGAGCGATTGCACCGCGAGTTCGATCTCAATTTGATCGCGACCGCGCCGTCGGTGATCTACAAGATGCACCTGACCGACGGCCAGGAGATCGAGATCCACAATCCGATCGACATGCCCGACGTGGTAAAAATCGCCGAGATCCAGGAGCCGTGGATCGAGGCCACGATTCTCACCCCCGACGAATATCTCGGCAGCGTTTTGAAATTATGCCAGGACCGCCGCGGCTCGCAGAAGGAACTCACCTATGTCGGCAACCGCGCGATGGTGAAATACGAACTGCCGCTCAACGAAGTGGTGTTCGATCTCGTCAAGATGCAGATCCTGGTCAACAACGAGCCGGTCGATGCGCTGTCGATGCTGGTGCACCGCCAGCGTGCCGAGGGCCGCGGCCGCGCCATGGTCGAGAAGATGAAGGAACTGATCCCGCCGCACATGTTCCAGATCCCGATCCAGGCCGCGATCGGCGGCAAGGTGATCGCCCGCGAAACCGTGCGCGCGCTGCGCAAGGACGTGACGGCAAAATGCTACGGCGGCGACATCACGCGCAAACGCAAACTTCTGGAGAAGCAGAAGGAAGGCAAGAAGAAGATGCGGCAGTTCGGCAAGGTGGACATCCCGCAGGAGGCGTTTATTGCCGCGCTGAAGGTGGATAGCTGAGACGAATGCTCAACCGCTAAAGCATGATGAGATTAGGTCCGGTCTGAGGCTTCCGTGACCGGACAACAAAAATATCGAAAACAACCCCATGCAAAGTAGCCGATGCCTGCCGGCGTGATGCCTGACGCATCTTACGAAACCATTTGACACGTCGGGCAAATCAACGGCACGACGCCATCATCGCAGCGCGTGTGATCGGTGGGGCCCTTGCCAAACCCATCGAAACCGACGCAATCCAACCTCACGCGCAAGCGGAAGCTTCTGGAGAAACAGAAGGAAGGCAAGAAGAAGATGCGGCAGTTCGGCAAGGTCGACATCCCGCAGGAAGCGTTTATTGCGGCGCTGAAGGTGGATAGCTAGGGATCCGGTACGAACCTACGGGCATCTCAAATCTGATTGAGACGAACGTGATTTGGCCCATTCAAAACACGTCTTCTGGCAGGTTTTGAAAAATCCTTCCGCGTCAGTGATCGAATATCCGAGCCGCTTTGCTCCGCTAATAAAGCCTGCCATGGAATTCTCGGAAAGCTCACCAGTTTCGACACTCTGTTGATTGACACACAAAGCGGTGAGCAGAGGCATTCCTCGCGCATGACAGATATCTAAGAGTCGATCGAGATGACCGTGCGCTCCATTCATCGCATGGCGCGCCTGACTCCACGGGACCCCGCTTGCCTTCGCAAGGTCTCCGTAAGTAACGAATTTTTCCGCGCTTGCAGCTTCCGACAGGAGACGAAGCGAATTTTCAACCTTTAATCCAGATGAGTTCCTTCGGGCACGCTCCTCCAAAAGACGCTTATACAACTCCGCGCTGGTGGCGCCGCTGCGTTCGTGATTTTCGATCCACGTTTCAATTTCGCTGTCGCTCTTTGCGCTGAAATCCATTTTGACCCGCCACCACAGGTATAGATTGTTCTAGTCGTAAAGCACTACCACGAAAACTGGGATTAAGCTTGCGATTGGACATCCAATCTTGAATCTTGCGCCGCCCAGTGTTGAATTTGTTGCCGTAACATGTTACGCTCCCTCCATGGCCACGACCCCAAAAAAGGCAAAACCCCGCACCCCAAAGCAGCGCATGGCTTCGCGCCGCGAGCGGCTGCGCGCGCAGGGGCTGCGCCCGGTGCAGCATTGGGTGCCGGACTTGCGCGATCCCAAGGTGCTGGCTGATATCCGCCGTCAGGTAAAGTTGATGGCGCGGCATCCGGAAAATGACGCGATCGATGACTGGATCGAGTCGGTCTATGATTGGGATTCATGGAAATAACGCGTGGCGATGTCGTGCTGATGGTCGTCCCGAGCGATTTGGGGAGGCCGCGGCCCGGCGTTGTCGTTCAAGGCGATAATTTCACGACCGGCCTTTCGACAGTCTTCATCTGCCCTGTTTCGTCGGACCTGCAGGACAGACTTCCGCTCCGACCGGTAATCGAAGTTGCCCCAGGGAACGGCCTTCGCCTGCGCTCGCAAATCATGACAGATAAGCTGGTCGCGCTCCGTCGCGACCGCATTCGGAGGGTTATTGGTCGCATCGACGCGGAGACGTCTGAACAACTGGACCGTGCCCTTCTGTTGGTGCTCGGGTTGGCCCGGTAACTTAACTACCGCCTGCGGTTTAATCCCTTCCCCCGCCCACCTTGATCCGCCGCGGCGGATGGGCCACCATTGCGTTCCCGGCCAGTCAGAAGCCAAAAAAATGCGAGGAAACGCATGAACAAGCTTCCCAGTTTCGATCTCGTCGAGCGCGCGCGGGCGCTGGCGCCGCTGATTTTGCGGGAGGCCGACGAGATCGAGCGGACCCGGCGGCTGACGCCGCCGGTGGTCTCGGCCCTGGTCGAGAACGGGCTCTATCGTTCGCTGCTGCCGCAAAGCCTGGGCGGAGCCGAGGCGCCGCTCGAAATCTTCATGCAGATGCAGGAGGAGATCGCAAAAGCCGACGCCTCGACGGCGTGGTGCCTCGGCCAGTGCTCGGTCTGCGCCATGACCGCGGCCTATCTCGATAAGGACCCGGCGGCCGAGATTTTCAATGCGCCGCCCGGCATTCTCGCCTGGGGCGCGATCGCCCATGAGGTCCATGCCGTTCCCGGCGGCTACCGCGCCAGCGCGCGCTGGGACTTTGCCAGCGGTTCCCGCCAGGCGAGCTGGCTCGGCGCCCATGTCCGGGTTGTCGAGGCCGACGGCAGTCAGCGGCGCAAGCCGGACGGTTCGCCGGAGATACGCACGATCCTGTTCCCGGTCACCAGCGCCACCATGTACGACGTCTGGGATGTGATCGGCCTCAGGGGCACCGGCACCGACTCCTATTCGGTCGATAATCTGTTCATCCCGGACAAATTCGCAGCGCTTCGCGATGACCCCTCGGCGCTGCGCGAGACGGGACCGCTCTACCGGCTCACCACCAACATGGTGTTCAGCATGGGCTTTGCCGCGACCTCGGTCGGCGTCGCCCGCGCCACGCTGGATGCGGCGATTGAACTGGCGCGCGGCAAAACACCGCAGGGTCTGAAGGCGATGCGTGAAAACAACGCCGTGCAGGGCCTGATCGGGCGCACGGAAGCCAGCCTGCGCGCGGCGCGCGGCTATCTCTATGCGACGGCGCGCGAGGTCTGGAGCGATCTGGCGCGCGGCGACCCCGTCACCGAACAGCATCGCATCGCGCTTCGCATCGCCGCGACCTGGACCATTCATCAGGCGGCCTCGGTCGTCGATACCGCCTATCACATGGCGGGCGCGACCGCCGTGTTCAGCGCCAACAAGTTCGAGCGCCGTTTCCGGGACATGCACGCGATCGCGCAGCAGATCCAGGCCCGCGACACCCATTACGAGGATGCCGGCAAGGCCATTCTGGCGGCGAACCTCGGCACGGCGCCCACGACGCGATAGGCCGGCCGCGCGGCGCGCGAGGTCTGGACCGATCTGGCCCGCGGGGGGGGGGTACCGGCAAAGAACGGCTGACGGGCGCAACGCCTGCCTTGGCCTGAGGGCACCGTAATATTGCGGCAAATGCACCATCTTTCTTAAATATTTTCTGGGACTTTCCGAACTCCTCGTCACGCGGAGCTTCGGTATTTCCATGTTCAAACTTCGATCGATCGCGGCCCGCCTGATCCTCGCCATCTCGCTGACCGTCGCGGTGGCCTGCGGTGTGCTCGGAACCTTCTCGATCATTCAACAGCGCGCGCTGACGCGGCTCGCGCTCGAACAGCAATTGAAGCTGCAATATGACAGCGTCATCGCGGCGATCGATTATGAGGGGCGCGCCGCGCTGG
>Ga0193699_10000888_pt1 | contig 12118 bp, 13 predicted proteins | sample L3c2metaG_FD_160095 | JGI IMG/M metagenome (GOLD analysis project Ga0193699, IMG submission 160095) | Soil microbial communities from a riparian zone of the East river system, Colorado, United States - L3c2 | ecosystem: Environmental > Terrestrial > Soil > Riparian zone | place: USA: East... | reverse complement strand
CTGCCCTTGAGGATTCCATCCATGCGCCGACCGATCTGCCTTGCCCTTGTTGCAGCCGCCGTGAGCGTCATGCCTGCCGCCGCCCAGCCGAAGGCAGAGCGGATCGTCAACGTGTACAACTGGACCGACTATATCGCTCCGACCGTGATGGACGAATTCACCAAGGAGACCGGGATCAAGGCGCGCTACGATACCTTCGATTCCAACGACACGCTGGAAACCAAGCTGCTGGCCGGCAAGTCCGGCTACGACGTGGTGGTGCCGACGGCTTATTTCCTCGAGCGCCAGATCAAGGCCGGCATTTTTCAGAAGCTGGACAAGGCGAAGCTGCCGAACCTCGCCAATATGTGGCCCGAGATCACGCAGCGGCTGGCCAGCTACGATCCCGGCAACGCCTACGCCGTCAACTACATGTGGGGTACGACCGGCATCGGCTACAACGTCAAGAAGGCGCGCGAGGCGCTGGGCGGCGACGGCAAGATCGACAACTGGGACATCATCTTCAAGCCCGAGAACCTTGCCAAGTTCAAGGACTGCGGCGTGTACATGCTCGATTCATCCGACGATATCCTGTCGGCGGCACTGCACTATCTCGGGCTCGATCCGAACAGCACGAAGGAGGCAGAACTGCAGAAGGCGGCCGACCTCGTGACCAAGATCAGGCCCTCCGTGCGCAAGTTTCACTCTTCCGAATATGTCAACCTGCTGGCCTCCGGGGAAATCTGCCTGGTGGTGGGCTTTTCCGGCGACATCAAGCAGGCGCAAAAGCGGGCGGCGGAAGCCAAGAACGGGGTGGACATCGCCTATGCGATCCCGAAGGAAGGCGCACAATTGTGGTTCGACAATCTCGCCATACCGCGCGATGCCAGGAACGTGGCTGAAGCGTACGAGTTCATCAACTATCTGCAGAAGCCCGAGGTGGCGTCAAAGAACTCGGACTACATTTCCTACGCCAACGGCAACCTGGCGAGCCAGAAATTCATCGACAAGTCAATCCTCGACGACAAGACGATCTATCCGGACGAAGCGGTCATGAGCCGCCTCTACACCATCAAGGCCCACGATCCCAAGACCGAGCGGCTGATGAACCGGATGTGGACCCGAATCAAGACCGGACGGTAGCCCGGCGCCGCAGCGCTAGCGGCGGAAACAGGGCATCGCGACGCCGCGATCGGACAGGTCGCCGCTCATGTCGCGTGCCACCGTGCTTGATGTGGATCAAACGCCACTTGTCCCTGTGTGGACTATTTTAGTATGAGTTCGGGCGCACGGCCTTATGCGTTTCAATTGTTGCAGCGACGGAGCGACTCATGGAAGTCAGGGATATCCTTCTTGCGCTCACAACCTATCCAGAGGCGACGCCAGTCTCCGTGGTGGACGAGGCCGTTGCTTTTGCGGTCGCCCTCGGAGCGCGAATTTCAGCCATCGCCTGTGAGGTCAAAATTCAAGCCCCGGGCAGCATTCTGGCCGGCGCAGTGCTCGACATCGCGGCGCTGGCTGCTACCGAGGCCAAGAAGAGTTCGACCAACGCGAAGACTCTTCTAGCTGCGTTCCAAGATGCCGCGGAGAAGCACGGAGTCTTTCAGGATCGGATACTGGAGCACTGCCTCACGTCGGAAGTCCCCGATGTACTCGTCGAATATGCCCGACTTCGGGATCTCACGATTGTACCCGTGCCGGTCGGTGACCATTTCGATCAATGGTACGCCGAATCGATCATATTCGGCTCGGGACGGGCCACGCTCGTCATGCCGCACACGCCCAAGCGCCTTGGCACATTCGCACTCGATGTCGTGGTCGTCGCTTGGGATTTCAGTCGGCCTGCGGCCAGGGCGGTGGCAGACGCGCTTCCGCTCCTGGAAAAAGCGAAGCAGGTGCACGTCGTAACAGTGAGCAATGAAAAAGCTATTGAATCCAGGAGGTCCGGGACGGAGCTCGCAAAGCATTTGAAGCGCCATGGTGTAGACGCCGTCTTGGACACAGTGGATGCTGCCGGTCGCGGCATCGGTGACATCCTCAAGTCCTATGTCACCTCGCGCGGTGCGGATCTGCTCGTCATGGGAGCGTATGGACACTCTCGAATTCGAGAGTTCATCCTGGGAGGCGCAACCAAGAGCATGCTGTCACGGCCGCCGGTTCCGATTTTTCTCTCGCACTGATTGCAGGGCTGCCCAATGAGGGCGAGCTTGGGTGCTCAGCGCCAGCGCCGATGCACCCAGAGCCATTGCTCCGGATGCTCGCGCACCCATCCTTCGACCACCGACGTGATCGCCTGCATGGTGCCGGCGATGTCGACCTTGCCGTCGGCGTCGCGCCGCGGCTCGATCGCCTCGGTGAGGTCGACGCGAAAGCGGCGCTTGTCGGGCAAGCGTACGACTCGCGTGCCGTGAATGGGGCAGTCGTTGTGGCGCGCGAGCCGGGCGATGAAGGGGTTAGCCTTGCAGGTACGGCCGAAGAAGGTCACGTCGACGCCGTTCACATAGTACTGGTCGACCAGCATGGCCACGTGGCCGCCGGCCTCGAGCACGCGCAACAGTTTGAGCGGCGCGTCGAGACCGGTCGGAACCAGCGTGCCCATGCTGTCCTTGCGGATCTGGATGATGGCATCGCTCACCGCACCGATATTGGGGCGCCGGTACAACACCGTGGTGTTGAGCCGATACTTGCTGGCGACCAGCGCCGGCAGTTCCCAGTTGGCGAGGTGAGCGGCGAAGATCAGCGCGGGCTTGCCGTCGTCGCGCAATCGCTTGAACCGCTCGTAGACCTCTTGCGTGTAGAGCATGTCGCCCTGGTCGTGCGGATCAGGTTCGAACATTTGCAGGCGATCGATATGCGCGAATTCGGCGGCGACCCGGCCGAGATTGTCCCACACCGCGTGCAGAATCTGCTCGATCTCGGCTGTGGATTTGTCGGGAAACGCCGCCGCGAGGTTGGCGCGGCCGATTCCGTGTTCCTTGAGGCGCGGACCGAGTCTGCGCATAAAGCCGCCGGCGAAGTCGGCCATGCGGTTGCGGCTGGTAGCGCGGATCGCTCGCAGCATGCCCACGGCCAGGCGCCCGAGCGTCGCGTCGGCGGCGGCCTTGACATGTTGCCCGGCGCGATGAGCTCTTGACGCGGTCATGGGTGGCGCTCGCGGCGGCTCGTCAAAAGGAGACGACGATCTTACCGAACACCTGTCGGCTTTCGAGTCGCGCCAGTCCGCGCTCGAAATCGGCGAGCGGAACCTCGGTGTCGATCACCGGCGAGAGCCCGTTCACCATCTTGGCCAGGCTCTCGCGGATATTGCGCATCGAGGCGCCGAACGACCCGATGATGCGATATTGCTGCTGGAAAAGCTGCATCAGGTTGATGGTCGTCGTAGGCCCCGATGTCGATCCGCAGGTGACCAGCCGGCCCCCGCGCTTGAGGCAAAGGAGCGAGCCGTTAAAGGTCTCGGCGCCGACATGCTCGAACACGACGTCGACGCCTTTCTTGGCGGTGATCTTGCGCACGGCGCCTTCGAAGCGGTCGGTGCGGTAATTGATAACGTGATCGGCGCCGAGCGCCTTGGCCTTCTCGGCCTTGGCGTCGTCGCCGACGGTGGTGATGACGGTGCAGCCGATCGCCTTCGCCATCTTGATCGCGACCGAGCCGATCCCGGAGCCGCCGGCATGCACCAGCACGGTTTCGCCGGGCTCGAGCCTGGCATTGTCGAACAACATGTGCTGCACCGTCGCGAAGGCGATCGGCGCGCAGGCGGCATTGCGCAGCGACACACCCTTGGGAACCGGTATCACCAGCCGTGCCGGCATGTTGACGAGATCGCGGGCGAAGCCATCGATGTGGAAGCCCATGATGCCGCCGACGTTTTCACACAGATTGTCGCGGCCCTCGCGGCAGGCTTTGCAGGTGCCGCAAGTCAAGGCTCCGTACATGACGACGCCGTCGCCGGGCATGAACCCGGCCGTGCCGGGGCCGACTGCGGCGATCTCGCCCGCCGCTTCGACACCGACCACGACCGGCATCTTGCGCTTGGCAAAGGCCATGCCGCGATAGCCCCAGAGATCGAGATGATTGAGCGCCACCGCCTTGACCCGGATCTGCACCTCGCCCGCGGCCGGCGCGGCAGGCGGGGGGATGTCAGTCAGCTCAAGCTTGCGATCGGCAAGGAGGGTGAGTGCCCGCATGCGTCACGCGGGCTCCCGGCTCATCACCAGCGAGACGTTTTGCCCGCCGAAACCGAACGAGTTCGACAGCGCGTGGCGCACCTTGGCATCGCGCGCGGTGTTCGGAACGACGTCGAGCGGGATGGCTGGATCCGGCACCTGATAATTGATGGTCGGCGGCAGACGCTGATGCTCCAAAGTCAGCAGCGTGAACACGGTCTCGACCGCGCCGGCTGCCGACAGCGTGTGTCCGATCATCGACTTGTTCGAGGAAACCGGAATCGATTTGGCCCGCTCTTCGAACACCGTTGCCACGCCGAGATATTCCATCTTGTCGTTCTCGGGCGTACCGGTGCCGTGCGGGTTGATGTAGTCGATGTCGTCGGGCGTGAGGCCGGCGTCCTCGACCGCGCGCCGGATGCAGCCGATAATCGGCTTGCCGTCGGGGCTCGAGCGGGTGCGGTGGAACGAGTCCGCCATCTCGCCGCAGCCGGCGAGCACGCCCAGGATGTTGGCGCCGCGTGCGACGGCGGATTCGTAGCTCTCGAGCACGAGCGCGGCGGCGCCCTCCGCCATGACGAAGCCGTCGCGGTTCTTGGCAAACGGCTTGGCCGCCGCTTCCGGCGGATTGTTCGCGGTCGAGAGCGCGGACAACAAGGAGAAGCGGATCAAGGCTTCCGGATTGACCGAGCCGTCGGTGCCGATGCAGAGCGCGGCATCGGCTTCGCCGCGGCGGATCGCCTCGACCCCGAGCTGGATCGCGCTCGCGCCCGACGCACAGGCGGTCGATACCGAAATGGGCGAGCCCTTGGTGCCGAATTGGTCGGCGAGATGCTCGGCGACCGAGCCGAACAGGCAGCGCTCGTGGATGGCGTGGAAGCGGCCGGAGGCGCTCGCGCGCAGGAGGTCATCGTATCCAACCGTGTCGTTGGCGCCGGACGCGGCCGCCAGCACGTCGCGATGCGGCCACTCGATCTCCACCGGCGCGACCGCCAGGAACAGCGGGCCCGGGAAATCGCCTTTGCGGCCGATCCCCGACTCTGCGATCGCCTCCTCGGCGACCATCGTCGCCATGCGCTCGCCCAGGTCGGTCGAGCAGAACGGCTCGACCGGGATGAAATCGACGGAGCCCGCGATCGTGGTCTTGAGGCCGTCGTTGGCAAAGCGGGTGATGCGATGGATGCCGGATTCTCCGGCCGTGAGCCTTGCCCAGTTGTCGGCCTTGCCCGCGCCCAGCGAGGTGATGACGCCCATGCCGGTGACCACCACGATCGGGCGCCCGTTCTTGTCGTGCGAAGATGCCATGTCAGCGCTCCTTCACCTCACGGCCTCGACCAGGGCCATGCCTTCGCCGCGCCAATGACCGACGGCGGTGACGGCGACCTGATCGAGCGGACCTTCATACGCCCGTTCGATCCCAGACGAATCGAAGGGCGGGAACAACTTTTCGCGACCGAGCGCGAGCGTGGCAAGCGCAATGTTCATGGCGAATTGCGGCTCGAAACCATGGCCGAGACTGCTGCCCGTCGCGCGCGCCGGCACGTCGGGCATCGTCTTGAGCCAGGCGCGTTCTTCGTCGGTCGCCGGCTCCGCGCCGGTGGCGCCCGAGATCACTGCGATGCGCCCGGCTTTGGGCGGCGGCGCGAGCCGTTGCCACATCCGCGCCAGCGCCGTGGTGACCGAGCCGGCGGGCCGGCTCGAACGCTCCGACATGATAGTCGACAGCCGCGCCAATGGCTTGGCACCACGCGCCTCGGCGTGGCTGCGCGCCTCCAGCACCAGGAATGCGCCAAGCGAGCCGAGCACCATGCCGTTCCTGCGTTCCCACACCGGCTGGAACGCACCGCGCAACATATGTCCGCCGGCATCGTAGAGCAGTAGCAGGTCCTCACGCTCGCCGTTGTGCGAGCCGCCCACCAGCGCGAGTTCGCTTTGTCCGCCGGCGATGCGCGCGAGCGCGATGCGCACCGCGTCCACTCCCGCCGACTCTTCGCCCATGAACGTGCGCGAGGACCCGGTGACGCCATGCACGATCGAAATATTGCCGGCGAGCAGATTGGAGAGCTGCGCCAGGAACAATGTCGGCCGCAGATCACTCATCAGCCTTTCGTTGAGAAAAGCTTCTGGATTGGCTGCCTTGGATTTGTTGGTGAGGATGGTGCCGTCGACCGCGATGTCGCGCTCGCCACCGCCGGCGGCAACCACCATATCCATGTGGGAGAGCAAATCGGCATTGCCCTTCACCCCAGCATCCGCGAGCGCAAGCCCGGCCGCGTAGGTGCCGATCCGCTGCCAGGCTTCCATCTGGCGTTGATCGCCCTTCTTCGGGATTTGCAGGTCGAGATTGAGCGGCGCGAGCGGATGGACGAGATGGGGAGCGAAGGTCTCGGCATCCACGTTGCTGCGGCGTTCGGTGAGGCCCTGCCAATGCGCCTCGGCGCCTTCGCCGAGGCAGGACACGATGCCGATGCCGGTGATCCAGGTTTCGCGCGGCGCATCAGCCATGGGCGGGCGCTCCCCTCGGAAATTCGAGGATTGCGGCCATCTTCTCCATGCTCGCGCGGAATTCGGGGTTGGGAAACTCGACCAGCCTGAACGTGATCTCGGCATTGCAGGCGAGCTTGCCGTCGCAGCGGATGTCGGCCTTGGTGACGGCGTAGCCGGAGCCTTCGTGCAGCAGCTTGGCCGAGAGCGAAAGACTCTGACCCGGCGTGATGAATGAGCGCAGCTTCGCCTCCTTCAGCGCGGCGAAGAACGGCATGCGCGTGAAGTTGGTGACCGCGATGACGAGCCAGCCGGACGTCTGTGCCATAGCCTCGATGAGCAGCACGCCCGGCATCAGCGGGTAGCCGGGAAAGTGTCCCTCGAAGATGGTCGATGTGGCCGGGACGCGCGCCTCGGCGCGGATGGTCTGCTGCGCAAGATCAAGCTCGGCAATGCGGTCGATGAGCTGAAAGTACTCGAGACGCATGCGGGCGCGTCAGGCACCCTTGGCAGCGACGAGCTCGTCGATGCGGGCGCACAGGTTGTTCAACTGAAAATATTGCTCAGTCGTCGCCTTGCCGTCGTTGACCTCTTGCGTCCACTGCTCGAGCGGCATCTTGATGCCGAACGCCTTGTCGATCGCAAACGCGATGTCGAGGAAATCCAGGCTGTCGATGCCGAGATCGTTGATGGCGTGGCTTTCGGGCTTGATCGTCTCGCGGGGAATGTCGCAGGTCTCGGAGATGATATTGGCCACGGTGTCAAAAGTCGAAGGCATCAGTAAATCCCTGATCGGCCACGCGTTTCGGCAACCGCGCTGACGTGTTTGCGATGGCGGGTCGGATCGCCCCGGAGCGGCCCATCTCCCCCGCGAGAGGTCGGGTGCCCGTATAGCGAAGACATAGCGCAAGTTCAATGGCAGCGCTTAAGGGCGAAAGTCTCGACGGTTGAACACATTAGACGTCTCCCGGGGTGATCAACGGCCCCGCGCGTGAGATAATCGGCAAATCGGAGAACGCCAAAACGGCGGGCAGGGGCGATCGGGTCGCTGCCAACGACTAAAGGGAGGTTCGTTCATGATGATTCGATTTGCTCTGGCCGCTGGCCTTATCGCAACCTGCGCGCTGCCGTCCTGGTCGCAGGCGCAGGTTATCACCCAACGCGACGTTGGGGTGCGCATGGGATTGGCGATCGCCGTTGGCGCCCTCGACCAGTGCGAGAAGGACGGCAACAGCGTGTCGGTCGCCGTTGTCGATCGCGCCGGCCGGCTGCGGGTGTTTCTGCAATCCGACCAGGCTAACCCGCACAATCTCGAGCTCGCCCGGCGCAAGGCCTATACGGCCCGAACCTTTGGTCGCACCAGCGCCGAGTGGGCAAAGCGAACGACCGAAATGCCAGAACTCGCCGCCCAACGCGAGCTCGCCGATGTCATCGCGCTGCGCGGCGGGGTTCCGATCAAGGTCGGTAACGAGACGATCGGCGCGGTGGGCGTGAGCGGATCGAGTTCGGAAGGCGACGAGAAATGCGCCATGGCCGGTCTGGCCAAGGTCGCCGACCAATTGAAATGAGCAGGCTGGAGCTCGCGGCCGCTCGCGCCGGACCTCCGGCGCGGGCGGGAGTGCAGCCTCGCGCCATTGCTCAGATCATCCGCGACCGGAGCCACGCGGTAGCGATTTCGGCGACGATGACCACCACGAAGATCACGAACAGCACCAACCCAGCCTGGTCCCAATAAAGGTTGGAGAGGGCGGTATCGAGCGCCATGCCGAGGCCACCGCCGCCGACCAGACCGAGCACGGCGGATTCGCGCACGTTGATGTCCCAGCGGAACATCGAGATCGAGAGGAATGCTGGCTTTATCTGCGGCCAATAGCCCTTGAGCAGGATGGCCAGCGGGGACGCTCCGGTCGCGATCAACGCCTCGATCGGGCCGGGCTTGGCCTCTTCGATCGCTTCCGAGAGGAACTTGCCGGTGAACCCGATCGAATGCAGGGCGATCGCCATGGTGCCGGCGAGGGCGCCGGGGCCGAACACCGCGACGAAGAACAGCGCCCAGATCATCGCATGCACCGAGCGGGTCGCAACCAAAATGAACCGGCCGATGGTGTTGAGAACGACCGAGCGCGTGATGTTGCGGGCAACCATGAGCGCGACGAGGCTTGCCATCGCCACCGCGAGAATGGTGCCGAGCGTCGCCGTATGCAGCGTCTCCAGCAGCGCGGCATTCACCACTTTTGGATACCACGCCCAGTCGATCGGCCACATGCGGGTGAACAGGTCGACGGTCTGTTGCGGCGCGTCGTAAAGGAACTCCGGGATGATCTCGATGCTGCGCAGCGACCACGCGATGGCGATCAGCACCATGATGTAGAAGGCAGAGCGCACTACCCGCTCTGCGGGCGTGAAGCGTTGCCAACGGCGCAGGGACGCGCCAGCAGGTCCGGCAGCGGTCGGGGCGCTCATTGGAACAGCCTGCGCATCCAGCCCGAAAGGACCTCGCCGACCATGACGATAGCGATGATGGCGAGCACGATGGTTAGCACGAAATCGTAGTCGAAGCGCTGAAACGCGGTGAACAGCGTCGCGCCGATGCCGCCGCCACCGACGAGCCCGACGAGCGCCGAGTTGCGCAGGTTGGAATCCAGTTGATAGGCGGAAAAGCCGATGAAGCGCGGCATCACCTGCGGCAATACACCCATGATCACCAGCGAGAGGAAGGGGGCGCCGGTGGCCCGCACCGCTTCGACCTGACGCATGGACATTTCCTCGACGGCCTCGGCGACGAGCTTCGAAATGAATCCCAGCGATGCAACGATCAGCGCCAGCATTCCGGCGAGCGCGCCGAAGCCGACCGCCTTCACGAATAGGATGGCGATGATCACGGGGTGGAAGGTGCGAAACAACGCGATCAGAGCGCGCGCGGTCCATGCCAGCGGCAACGGCGACAGATTGCGCGCGGCCATCAGCCCGAGCGGGAGCGACAGGAGCACACCTGCTACCGTCGCGATGATGGCGATCTGCAGGCTCTCGGTCATGCCATGATAGAGCAGCTCGAGCTTGTCATGGGCGAAATTGGGCGGAAACATCCGGGATAGAAAACGTGCGCCATGCCCGAAGCCGGCGACGAAGCGGGCCCAGGTAATGTCGAGGACCGAGCACGCATAAACGACGTAGAGCGCGAGCGCGGCCAACGCGATCCGTGCCGGCCAGTTCGGCGGGAAGGCGACGCGCCGGGCTGGAGAGCCAGGCGGGGAGGGGGCAGGGACGTCGGTCACTGCAGCCAGCCTTCGCCGCCGTAGATCTGCAGGAGATGCGCATCCTGCAGCGCCCGCGGCGGCCCATCGAACACAATCTCGCCCTTCGACATGCCGACGATGCGGTCGCCGAAGCGCCTAGCCAGATCCACATTATGGATGTTGACGATCACGGGGATGTCGCGCTCCGCGGCGCGCCGCGCGATCAGCTCCATGATTTCGACCGAGGTCTTGGGATCGAGCGAGGAGGTGGGCTCGTCGGCCAGCAGGAGGTCCGGTTCCTGCATCAGCGCGCGCGCAATGCCGACGCGCTGTCGTTGGCCGCCGGAAAGCTGGTCCGCGCGTTGGGTGGCGAAGTCACCGAGGCCGACGGCGTCGAGAAGGTGAAAGGCGCGATCCACGTCGCGAGCGGGAAACTTGCGCAGCCACGCACGCCATACCGCCACGTAGCCGAGCCGCCCGCACAGCACATTCTCGATTACGGAGAGCCGCTCGACCAGATTGTATTCCTGGAACACCATGCCCATACGGCGGCGGACAGTGCGCAATTCGCGGCCGCCAAGCGTGGCCATGTCGTGGCCACGAAAATGAATCTCGCCGGAGGTGGGATCGACAAGGCGGTTGATGCAACGGACCAGGGTTGACTTGCCGGTCCCGGACGGGCCGATGATCGCGGTCATGCCGCGCCCCTCGACAGTGAGCGAGACGTCCTTGAGCACCGGATGGCCCGGGCGGTACTCCTTGCGCAAGTTGCGGATGACAAGCGCGCGGTCGATGTCGCCTGCGGCTCGCTCGAACGGTGTCGGCGCGTCCATGGCCCCGCATGCCTTCGCGGGTTACTGCTTCGGCGCCGGCTGCTCTTGCTGCTTCTTCGCCAGCGCTTCGGCCTCGCGCTTTGCCTCCGCCTCGAAGGCCGCCTTGTTGTAGGGCGTGCCCGAACCTTCCGCGATCTCGCGCACCACTTTCCAGGCATCCTTGTAGGTGATCGGGAAAAACCGGTCGTCGCCGTTGAACTCCTTGCGCATTGAAGGCGGGAAGTCGAAGGCGAAAAAGCAGGCGCGAATCTTCCTGGAGAGATCCGGGTGGAGGTCGTGCGCGTGGGCGAAGGATGAGGTCGGGAAAAGCGGGCTCGTAAAGATGATGCGGAAGTCGTCCGCCTTGAGCGTCCCGCGCGTGATCATCCGCTCGAACACGTCGGAAGCGACGCCGGCCATATCGTAGTCGCCGGACGCGACGCCGAGCGCGGATTTGTCGTGGCCACCCGACATCAGCGGCTTGTAATCCTCGTTCGGCTTGAGGCCTTCCGGCGGGTAAAGCACGAGCGGCGCGAGATGGCCTGAATTCGACGACGGCGATGTGTGCGCAACGCGCTTGCCCTTCAAGTCCGAGAGCTTCTGGTAGGGACTGTCCTTCTTGACGATCGAAAGGAGGTGGTAACCTTGCGGTCCTTTTTCGGTGCCCTTGGCAGCGAACGGCACGGCTCCCGCCATATTGACGGCGAATCCGGTGGGTCCGGTCGAGAAGCCTGCGACGTGCAGACGGCCGGAGCGCATCGCCTCGATCTCCGCCGAGTTCGACTGCACGGGGTAATAAACTACCCGTTTGCCGGTACACTGAGCCAGAAAGTCGGTGAGCGGCTTGAACACGTTCTGATAGACCGCCGGATCCTCCACGGGCGTGTAGGCGAAGACCAGCGTCGAAGGATCGCGCAGCTTTTTCGGATCGGTCGGCACGTCGGCGACGAGATCGTTGTTTTCGTCGCAATAAAGCGTGTCGAGCTGCCCGCGATTCCTGCATTCCTGCGCCATCGCGGTCGCACCACTTGTGACCATCCACGCAGCGATTGCAGCGAAGCTTGCCCACGCAAACCGGCGGGACACGTTCATCTTCTGCTCCTCCCCGAGGCCGTTTGCCCCGCTTTGATTTTCTGAAACAGACGATACGCGCCGGAACCCGCGCGGGCAACGGCATGGAACTTCAAACTCATCGGAACCTAATGGGGTCCTGCCGATTATTGCGGCAAGGATCGCGGGGAACAGGCAGCCGGGATCGCTGCCCATTTGCCGCCGCATTTCAGCATTGAACGAATCGGCCGCCAACCGGCCGAGTAGACGGCGTCGTGCCGCACTGAAAGGAGGCCGGAGTGAAAGGTAGAATGGTGCTAGTTATTCTTACGGGCTTAGCCTATCAAAGTTCTCCCATCCAATATGCAGCCGCCGCAGATCGCGGTGGTGT
>Ga0193699_10000887_pt1 | contig 12129 bp, 9 predicted proteins | sample L3c2metaG_FD_160095 | JGI IMG/M metagenome (GOLD analysis project Ga0193699, IMG submission 160095) | Soil microbial communities from a riparian zone of the East river system, Colorado, United States - L3c2 | ecosystem: Environmental > Terrestrial > Soil > Riparian zone | place: USA: East River... | reverse complement strand
GACGTCGAAATGCTCCGCCAGCTGAGCTATCGTCCGGTCGCCCTTGACGGCGGCAAGCGCCACCTTCGCCTTGAAGGCCGGTGTGTGGTTCCGGCGCGGTCGTCTGTTCATGGTCTCTCTTGTTCGCGGCGATTATCGCCGTTGTCAGGCAGAAACTCCACTTATCGACCTGTTCAAATTTGCGAGTCCGGCTCTTAACGACGCTTATAGGTCTCAATAACGCATTGGGCCGCTCTAAGACGGAAAAAAGTTCTCAAAGTGACGGCCCTAGTCGGCCGTCAACGCCGCCGTCATCAGTAACGGGAAAGGGCCTCGATAAGGTCGCGGGGATGCATGTTCTAAAAGAACTATTGCGTCGTGAAGTCGTTGCGCCAGTTAGGAATCCCGAGCCCTTTCGGAAGTATGGCCTCTCTATTCCAAACGGTATTCTACTTTACGGACCGCCAGGTTGTGGCAAGACTTACATTGCACGGCAGCTCGCTGAAGAATTAGGGCACTACTTCGTTGAAATTATTCCGTCGGAGTTGGCAAGCCCCTTTATCCACGGAAGCGTCATCAAGATACGCGACCTGTTCGACATTGCTGCGGAGCATGCACCGGCTGTTGTATTTATTGACGAATTCGAAGCACTTGTGCCCTCTAGAGAAACACTTGGAGGTTTCCAGGACTACAAATCGTCGGAGGTTAATGAATTTTTGGCGCACTTAAATGGCTGCTCAGAGAAGAATATTTTTATTATTGCGGCAACAAATCAGCCTGAAAAAATCGACCCGGCAGTCCGGCGAACCGGGCGTCTTGATAAACTAATCTACGTCGGACCTCCGGATGAGGAAGCCCGTAAAGAGATGCTCGCGCTACATCTCGAGGGAAGGCCTCTAGCAAAAGACTTTGACCTTGGGGCATTGGCCAAGACAACGGAATTTTACGCCGCGAGCGATTTGCGCTTTTTAGTAGATGAAGCTGCCAGATACGCGCTCGCCAGGAATGAAGACATAACCTACGAATCGTTTCGCTCTGGGATGGCCAGAGTTCAACCGTCTATAACACCCAAGACTGAAGTTCGGTATCAATCAATCCAACAGAGGGGATTATGATAGCAAGGATGGACGGCTGCACCTGCATCGCTTCCAGTGCATGCTTCAACTGAGTTGAATTATGCTCAGATCAAGAATAATGCATCTCGACAATTCGCACACTGGTCTCGTGCACATAGAGGGCGGGTCTGCCGATGACGTGAACTGCAAAGGTGCGCTCGGCCGCGGCTCATCATGTCGAGCCGCGCCGGGGCGCTAGTCAGCTTTGACGGGCGCTCCGTGATCCCGTCGAACCTTTTCCGGTCATCAAGGAATAGTTGCCACGCCTCTTTCGGCGGGGTGTTCGGGTCAAGATTGCGCGAGGGCGGAGCCTTCTGAGTTATCCGGCCCCTAAGGTCATTGATACCGACACTTTCAAGTTTCGTGGCGCAAGCGAGATATCCTTATCAACGGGTGCATTCCGTCGGTGCAGGATCGCTAGGAGAATGAGCCAGAGTTCATTTCTGTCCGGCATGGGGCTGCCCCGACCGTTTCCCCTCGCCAATTTGGCGCCGGGCCGGACTGGTATAAGGTGGTGTTTCCGCCGTAACCGGACCGGAGAATTGTCGCCTCCGTAGGTGTACCGTGCTTGTGGACTTCGTTCAACGGCTGCCCATGGTCAGCGGATCACGGACGGGCAGCGAAGTCCACCTGGAGTCCAGCGCGACGAGCCCTAATCCCAGTTGCCCGCTTGCCTCCGAGCCTGGCTTGAGGAATTACATCCGCGGGGGACAGCGAGGCTTTCGAGGGGACGGGAAGGCGCCACAACGAAAGCGTACAGGGAACGCGACTCGGCCAAACCATAATTACAAGGGCATTGCGGGCCGACTAACAGGGGGACGGCAGATGAACGAAGCTATCGCCAAATATGTAAGAGGACTGCCTGTACGTTGGCTGCTATCCTAGGAGAGCATAAACGGGGCATCTGGATCACCATGAAAGAAAGCGAACTTGAATTACTGAAGCAGGTAGCACGGGAGAATACCGCTAAAGCGAGGCAGGCATTGGAACAGAAGCCAAGGGCCACCGGTGCCGAAAACGCCTCTTATGCCAAACGCCTTCGTTCAGTAAATCAACTCGTTGAAGCCTACAACACGATGAGGCACGCGGACTTTTGCGATGTTGTCGCCGCAGCGTTCCTAGCTGGAAACTTCTCTGCACAAGACGCCTCCCACGCAATGTATTTACGGGAATGGGTACGGTGCGGCGCGACTGTTAAAACTTCCTTTCCAGAGTGGATGGAAGGCGAGGGCGCCGGTCACATTCTAGCGCTGAACGAGCAATGGCTCGCGACTGGTCTTCGAAACACGCCATTCAATGAATGGTTGGCATCTGAGCCTCTTCCTATGGAGCTTGTGGAAACGTCAGACGCACGAGGAACTGGTGATGCCTGGGACAAAATTGCTCGCCTTTATGACCCCAACGATACCTTTCAACTCGATGCCCATTTGACCTCGGCCTATCAACCGCGCTTGGAGCAATCCTTGATCGCATCTGCAACCATCGCGACAGGCTTCACCGTCGGGTGCATCGCAAGTTCGTCCAGGCGCCCAGCTCGCATGGTATTTACACCGTCATAATCCCAAACGTTTGTCCGGTGCCGGCCATTCTGGCCGAGTTCGAAAGTGTTGAGGTGCGGAGCAGAGCCATTCTTCCAAACGAAAACCATCTCGTGCTTCGAGCGATAGAACGTTCCCATTCCAGCGTTGGTCTTGTTCCAAATGCAGACATTCTTGAGTTCGGAGTAATTGGCGTCTCCCGCAGCCAGCATTTCTCGCATGTGTCTCCAATCCATGCAGATCTGGTGGATCGAACCATCGATCGAATACCGGCAGAGCTGGGCGTATACACTGGAAAGGAAGGTGGTAAACTCACCTTCGCTCATTTCGCCGGATGCCATGGCGAATTCACGATGCTTGACTCGGCCTAAACCCGACACGTTGCCGTCGATCCTCACGTTATACGGTGGGTCCGTAAAGACAAACTCGGCCTTGTCGTCATCCATCAGCAGTCTGTAAGTCTCGGCATCCGTAGAGTCCCCGCAGACCAGGATGTGCTTTCCGAGCATCCAGACATCGCCCAGGCGGCTCACCGGAGGGCCGCCTGTCTCCTCGGGCACCTGGTTTTCCGGCTGCTCACTTTCATCTCCGAGACCCTCAAAAATGATGTCGACCTCCGCGGGCTCAAACCCCGCCAAGAGCACATCGAAGCCCAGATCAACTAGGCCCTGAAGCTCGATGGCCAGGACCTCGTTATCCCACCCCGCCTTTTCTGCGAGGCGATTGTCCGCAAGAATATAGGCCTTCTTTTCGGTCTCACTGAGATGGGACAAACGAACGGTCGGCACGGTCTTCAAATTCAGCAACTTTGCCGCTTCGACTCGGCCATGTCCGGCAATGATCTGGTCATCGTCGTCGACCAGAACGGGGTTATTGAACCCGAAGCTCTTAATGCTACGCGAGATCTGCTTGATCTGCTTCGGTGAGTGGGTCCGGGCATTGCCAGGATATGGCCGAAGAGAGTGAGTAGGTCTGTTTTCAAAATTCATAGGAGTCCGCGAAGGAGTTAGGGGTAAGAAACCCCAGAAAACTCCTTCGCTCAGGCACATGCAGTACTTTAAAATCAGTGGAATAATTATGATTCCGGTGCGGGAGGAAACAGCCGCTCGATTTCAGCGTCGTAATCTTCCGAGTCGACGTGGTTTTCCGCGGAATGGAAATGACCGTTCTTCCATTCGGAATGCTTGTTGCGAAGAGTCTCCCAACAAAGGATCGGGAAGTCCGCCTGCATGTCCTTTAGGATCTGCGTGTAAGCCAGTTCGCTAGGCGTCGGTTCTGCGCGGGCGAGGACGGTGCCCTCTGCTGCTGCTAAAAGCCGCCGTTGTTGCGCTTCTTCTTCATGCTTTCGGTGGAGCGCAGGGTACCGAGCATCTACCTCTTCCAATGCGAAGTCCTCCCGGCCCTGGCAAATGCTTGGCCGACCGCGCCGCTTCACGGCGGAAACGGAAAACCTGCGGACTATGTCACGGAGGCGATCATCCAATTGATGGCCTGAAGACTGCTCAAGCGCTCCAAGCAAAAGGTCTCCAGATACACCCTTGGCCTGAGCAATATCGTGCTCGATTTGCTCGACCAAATTGACGGGAAAATGTTGTTTTTCGAAGGGAATATTTGACATGTTGTCCTCACAATAATGATGCGAGAACAATAGGTTGAGATGACTTTTCGTCAACAGCAACGCGTCGTTTGGTAAACGCTCATGGCGGCTTATAGCGCGTACAGACCCTGTCACCCTAGCGGCGGATTAAAATATCGAATGCAGAGCCTTCCTGGGGCGTTTTGAAAATCGATCACAAGTTCGGCACCGCCTCCAATTATCCAACGTATCGATCGGCGAGCCAATCAGAAAACTCCCGCTTAACACTGTCAGGATAGTTTAAGTCGTACCTGACTTTCGTCGCACGGGACCTTAAAGCCCAAGGCAATCATGACCATCGGAGTGGCCGCTTGGACTATCAAGAAATCATAGAACGTCGTCGCGCGCTGGTGATAGAGCCTTTCAGATCATTGACTGACGTCGGATTTGATGGGCCATGGGTTACGCCGTATCAAATATCCTCCAAATCGCCTGATGGTCCGGCCCTTGTCGCGTTGCACTGGCTCGAGGAAGAAACGATTGAGGTCCAGCGTCCGGTGCTGGAAAAGTTTGGTTATCTACCTGATATCCGCTTTAACACCGTCATTGACATGGCGCTGCAACGTCAGGGTCTGAAAAGATCGGACATTTACGTCACGCAGACGTTTCACCTGATACCGCAAGGACGCTCGGAGCGAATTCCTCTATCGGCCATTAGATGCTCTTTTGACGAAGTTACCCAATACGAGCGTCGCGGGAGGAAGGTCATTGCATTGGGCGATATTGCTGCTCGTGAATGCACCAGGCACCAAATCCAGCATTCCGCGGTCTGTCATCCCAGTCGGCGAGGACGTACCAATGGGCAAAACGCGGCTGAGATTGCTGCAGCCTTGGAGTTACTCGGGTTCAAACAAACTGACTGCCGATCGAACACGCTCCGCCAGTAATTCGCATAATGGGTGGTTATGGAATGTCCGCTTGCATGGCGAGCGGAGGGCGGATCGTGGTCAGGGGCACAGGATCGCGAACGACGGCGAATTGGTCCGGGTCTGGTGTCGGAGCGGTTGCGGCATTGCCCGAAAATCACGCTTGGAGTCGAGGCGGATTGCGGAGGTGCCTTCGTCGAACTTCTGCAGGAATTGTTGTCTGGCAGTACGGGGCTGCAGATCGTCTATCCCGCCACACCACCGGTTTCAAGGGCTGGTCCGAGAAGAAGCTTGAGCTGCAACGCGCGCCGACCTTTGTTTCGCCGCTCGGTAGAAATGATCTTCCACAAGCGCGGAAGTTGATGTTTACTGCACGGATGCCGTCATATGCGAGGATGGTCTGAAGAATTTTGGTGAAACGAAGAGATGGGTATGTTGAGGTGGGTGTCTGGCTGTGCGGTCGCAGTTTTCGTAATCGCCGGCGCGGCTGCAGAACCGTCGATCAAGCGCGGCGATTATCTCGTCAATACGGTAATGACCTGCGGTCACTGCCATTCGCCGTTTGGCCCCCCGGCGGCGGTTGCCGGAAGAGAGTTTTCTGGCGGGATCCCCTTCGATGAGGATGCCTTCAACGTCACCGCTCCCAACATCACGCCTGACGCTGAAACCGGCATCGGAAGATGGAGCGACGCCGATATCAGGCGTCTCTTGCTGACGGGCATCAGGCCGGACGGACGTCCCGTTGCGGAGGTGATGCCGACCGCGTTTTACCCCATCCTTACGGCGGACGATCTCAATAGCATTATCGCGTATCTCCGCAGTCTGAAGCCTGTAAAGAACAAGGTGCCTGATCCCGTTTACAAAGTCGCGGTGCCGCATCGCCTGTTTCCCGGCGCCGAAAGGTCACTTGATGAGGCCGACCTCATCGACAAAACAACGCGCGGACGCTACCTCGCGACAATCGGCCTTTGCCTGGACTGTCATACGCCATCAAGGGATCCGGACGGCGCTGACCAGCGGGCTTCTCTCGGCAAGGGAGGACGCGAATTTCCCGGCCCTTGGGGAGTTGCCGTCTCGAAGAATATTACTTCTGACCGAGTCGCCGGTCTTGGCGATTGGAGCGACGATGAAATCAAGACGGCCATCACCCGCGGCAAACACCGGGACGGTACAGCGTTCAAAGGGCCGATGGCCTACTGGTCCTACGCCAGAATGACGGATGCAGATATCGATGCCGTCGTTGCCTTCCTGCGCACCCTGCCGCCGAAGTAATAGAGCTTGCTCAGGAGCGCCGGCAGCGCCGACGCGCGCTATGCGCCCTCTGGGGGCAAGGCCCCGGCTTCGCGATCCGTTGGGCCGGGTCCCTCTTGCGCATTGCCTCTTGCAAGGACTCGCTCGCTCGATCCCGCCATTGGCGCCGGAACGGCCGCACGCAACTGGGCGCGAAACGGAAATGCCAGTTGGGCCAGGAATCCCGCAGGCACCGGATCGCCCTGAATTCCAGTTGCGGTAACCGGATTGTCCAGCGGATGCCTGTAGGTTCCAAACACCAGATCCCAAATCGGCAGTCCGCCGAAATTGCTGTTTTGCATTTTGTGGTCGTTCGCATGATGAATGTAGTGAACATCGATCGTCCGGACGACGTAGTGTAGCCATGACGGAAACCGCTGATCGACATTTGAATGTGCGAGATTACTCTCGAACACATTCCACATGCCCAGCCAGGCCAGCAGGGACGGGGGACACCCGACAAGGAGAAAGGGCGTTACAACCAGGATGAAATTTACAAATTGTTCGGCGAAATGCACGCGCACCGCCTTGAGCATATGCACCTGGCGGGTGTCGTGGTGAATCGCGTGAAATGCGAAAAGCCGGTCAACGGAGTGCAGCAACCGGTGATACCAATAGCCGATAAGATCGAACAGCAACAAAAGTAGCACAAACTGAATCAGGACAGGCCAATTGGTCGGCCAAACTCTCTCGGCGCCCAGCTTGTAGGATGCGATGAAACCGACGATGGCCAGCGTAATCGTCCATGCGAAGGGTCTGCACACGAATTTGAAAAAGAATAGATGACCGAGGTCGCGCAATGATTGACGGTCGCGAAACATGTTGTTGCCCGGCACGCGCGGAATAACTTGCTCGAGCACCGCGACGATCAGCATATTCACCGCTACCATGATGTATGCGGTTTTCGCGTCGATGCGCCCGCCGTCGGACAGCCATGCCATCAATCCGAACGAAGCGGTCATCACCAGCCAGAAGGAAAGGCGCGCCATGTGCAACCGCAGCGCCGGCAGATATTCCGAGCCTTGCCCCCAGCCCCGCGCCGCGGTTGGGACAAGGCGCGGCATCGATAGTCCGCCGTCATTCGAGGCGCCGGCCGTACTGCCGCCTGCAACATTCTCGTTCATGAGCATCCCCAATACCGAGCCTGGCAGCGTACATGCCGGATTTATTTTTACAACCTTAATGATTTTATGAGGCGCCTCAGGTGATCGCGAGCGTGCGAGCCGTCGGCCCCAGACCTCAGTGACCGGGCAACGGATTTCGAGAATCGCCGACTTTTATGCTTGCATGCGATCAGCCGACCGGGCTCTAATGCGCTGGTTTGCAAAGCTAACTTTTCGGTCCGGGCGGGGCGATCCTGCTCACATTGCTGCTGGGTCTTGCCAGTCCCGCCGCAAGCGAGGGCTACCAGTGGAATCTACCCGCTGGCGTTAAGCCCCCGCCGGTCCCCGCAGATAGTCCGATGACTGTCGCGAAGGTCGAACTGGGGCGGCATCTGTTCTATGATCCGCGGATGTCGGGAAACGGCACGCAGGCATGTGCGTCCTGCCATATCCAGAAATTCGCGTTTACCGGCGGAAAACCGTGCGCCATCTGCTCGACCGGAAGATGCATCCGCGCGGCAGCATGAGTCTTGTGAACATCGCGTGGGCATCCACGCTTACTTGGGGAAATCCGACCCTCAAGCGTCTTGAGGAGCAGGCAAAAGTACCGCTGTTTGGAACAAATCTGGTCGAACTGGGCCTCAAGCCCGGGGCCGCCGCATTCCTGAAACTGGCGTCGGGCGACGCGCGCTATAAGCAGTTGTTCCGCCGGGCATTTCCCAAAAACGCCGATCCGTTCAAGTCGAAAATATAGTCCGCGCAATCGCCTGCTTGGAGCGGTCTCTTGTTTCCGTTCGTTCGCCTTGGGACGTGGACTGGATCAAGGTTCGCCAGTGGCGGCAACCATGTTGCCAATCAGAGTCTTGGTTCGGAAAATGGCATTTTTGGAAAGCGATCGCGCCGATCTCCTTGCATTCCTCCGCATCCTCACCGACGAGGAGGTGACACGGGATTAAAAATTTTCCGATCCATGGCAGGACTGATTTCCATCGAGCGATTGGCATCGAGGGTTCTCGCATCGGCCAGCGGCCGGTCCGAATCCGGTCCACGCGCATTCAGATCGGGCGCGCCTCGATGGCGTATGTCGCACCCGGCGAAAGGCAGCGGATGTCGTTGACCCGGAATCCCGACGATGCCAGAAGCGTGCGAAGCTGGCGCTCGCTTCGCGTTCGTCCGCCGCGCTGCGCCACGACGCCGAGGCTGACGAGCGCGCGCCACGGCGGTACCGGCGTTCCGGGCATGTAAACACCCTCCAGCACCAGAAGCCGCCCGGAGTCATTCATGGCGGAACGGCATCGTGTCAATATCTGGCGCGCCTCATCGTCGCGCCAGTTGTTCAGAATTTGGGCAAGCAAATATAGATCGCCGCCGGCGGGAACGCTTTCGAGGAAATTGCCGGCGATCAGTTCGCATCGATCCGACAGGCCCGCTTCTTCGATCCGGCGGCGGGCGCGATCGATGGCACCCGGCAGCTCGAGCAATCTTGCTGCGACATGGGCGTTCTGCTGAAGAATCTGTATCATCAGGGCGCCCTCGCCACCGCCGACATCGACCAACTGCCTGACGTGGCTGAAATCGCAGACGGCCGCGAGCTCGGCATATCGCGACGGGGTATTGCGCGACATGGTATCGTAGAAAAACGCAGCAATCTCGGGATGCTCCGACAGATATTGATAGAACGGCATTCCGTAGACATGATCGAATGCGACACCGCCGGTCTTGGCCATGTGCATCAGGCCATCCATCGGGCGATAGATCATCTCAAAAAAAACTCCCGCCTCGCCCGCGAACGTTCCGGCGGAAGACTTCGTGAGGAGCTTGCCCATTCGCGAGAGCGAAAAGCGTTGCTGCCCGTCGACCTGCAAGACATCGAATGCGGTCAAACCACGCAGGATCGTCTCGAGCGTCCAGGGATCCGACGATGTCTCCGCGACAAGCTGCTCCAGAGATTGCGGGCCGGCCTGCAGGATCTCGGGGATTCCAAGCTGTACCGCCACGTGCATGGCCTGGCCGATCGCACCGCCCCAGATCAGCTCCCAAAGACGCTCGCGGTCCTGGGTATCATCCTCTTCAGCCATCCGCCAGCTCTCCGGAAAATCGTCGCGTTGAATTGTGTGGCGACACCCGCCACGGTCGGCTGCAGAAACAGCTCGGTCAATGGAACGGAGTGGCCAAGCCTAGTGCGCAGCCGGTCCCGAAGCTGCAGGATCAAGAGCGAGTGGCCCCCGAGATCAAAGAAATTCTCGTCCCTGCCAACGCTTTCGATATTCAGAAGCTCGCACCAGATGGCTGCGATTCGCTTTTCCAGATCGCCCTGCGGCGGCCCGCCCAGCCCCTGTGCCGGCGCGCTACGAACAGGCGGAAGAGCCGAAAGATCGAGCTTTCCGTTGCTGCCGGTCGGAAGAGCGCGGACGACGACGAAAGACCGCGGGACCATGAACGCCGGGAAACGGGCCCGCAGCGCCTGTTCGATGTCTCTCGTCGGAAGATCGTCAGGGCCGACAAGATAGGCCACAAGCGGATCGGGGCTGTCGGATTCTCCGGCCAGCACAAGTGCTTCCTCGACGCCGGGATGCTTGCGAATGGCGGCTTCAATTTCTCCCGGCTCGATCCGATAGCCGCGTACCTTGACCTGCCGATCGATTCTCCCAAGGTATTCGATCTGCCCGTCGGCGCGCCATCGCGCCAGGTCACCGGTGCGATACATTCGAGGCTCCGCAGCCGTTCCAAACGGATTAGGCACGAATTTCTCGGCCGTCAGGTCCGGGCGCGCGAGATATCCGCGCGCCAGCGGAATCCCGGCGATACACAGCTCGCCGGCGACACCGATCGGCACCGGTTCGAGCGCGTCGTCGACGATATAGATCTGACAGTTCGGCATCGGTTTGCCCAGCGGCAGCCTCTCGACATCGGCGTGTTCGGACGAGATCGCGTAGCCGGTGACGGCGACGGCTGCTTCCGTCGGGCCATACAGATGAAGTAGGATCGCGTCGGAAGCCTGGTGGAACCTGATGCGAAGCACCGGACTGAGTGCCTCGCCGCCGCACATCACGATCCGGAGATATGGCAGCCGGCTGGCAGCCTCATGCCTGAGGAAATATTCGAGCATGGTCGGAACCATATGAACGACCGTGACGCGGCGGTTGCGGATCGTTTCGCAGATGTATTCCGGATCGGCCTGTCCTCCCGGCCGCGCCACCACGAGCCGGGCTCCGGCGATCAGGGGCCACATGATCTCCTTCACCGAAACATCGAAACTCGGCGAAGCCTTGAACAAGACCGCGTCATCTTCCCCGAGCGGCCATTCATCGTTCATCCAAAGAAGGTTATTGGCGATGCCGCGATGGTCGTTGATCACGCCTTTCGGCTGTCCCGTCGAGCCTGACGTGTACATCAGGTAGCAGGCGGCATCCGGGCTCGAGCGCCGGGCCGGATTGCCGAGAGGATACTGCCGGAGTTCGATGCCGTCGATTTGAACGAAGGGAAGCGAGGTCGGGATTTTGCGATCGAGGCCGATCACTGCTTTTGCCCGCGCATCGTCGATCAACCAGGTCTGGCGCTCTCTGGGGTAGCCGGGATCGATCGGGGTGTACGCGGCCCCAGCCTTAAGGATGCCCAGAATTCCCGTAGTCATTTCGAGCGAACGATCGAGGACGAGCGCAACCACGTCGTCGCGAACGATGCCCATCTCGCAAAGCCGATGAGCGAGCTGATTGGCGCCCCCGTTCAAATCCTCATACGTTAGCGAACGTCCTTCGAACTCGACCGCGGCGCGATGCGGCACCCGGGCGACCGTTTCTTCGAACAGGTCGATGATCGTCTTGTGCAGGGGATACGGGCGCGTGCAGCTGTTCCATGTAACGAGCTGGAGTTTCTTCTCGTCCTCGGTCAAGAGTCCCGCCCGCGCCAGCGGCAGATCCGGATCGCCGATCACAATCCGAAGTGCTGCTTCGAAATGCCGGGCGAGCCGCACGGCGGTTTGCCGGTCGAATAGCGAGCGGTCGTATTTCAGCAAGCCATGCAACTCCGACCGCTTACTTTGCAGGATCAGCGCCAGGTCGTAGCGCAGGGTTTCGTTGGGCAGATCGAGCTGTTCGACATCGAGGCCGGACAGCCTCGCCAGATCGGGCGGAGTATCCTCGACAGCGCACATCACCTGAAAAATCGGCGTGTATCCGGCGCTCCGGTCCGGACTGACCATCGAAACGATACGCTCGAAGGGAACGCTGCCATGCTCAACGGCGGCCAGCGTGCGGGATCGGACCTCATCCATCAGATCGCGGACCGTTCCGGCAGGGTCGATCCGCAAGTGGATCGGCAGCAGGTTCAGCAAGGGCCCGATGATCCCTTCCGAACCGGGGCGCGTCCGGTTCTGCGATGGCGTCCCGATCACGATAGAACGCTGCGCCGAATACTTGTAAAGCAGCAGCGCGAGCGCCGACGTCGAGAGCTGAAAATGACTCAGTCGGGTGCTGCTTCTCGCCACATTGAGACGGTGCTGCAGGGATTCATCAAGCCGGATCGGGACGCTGCCTCCCAGATGCGACCGCGTCGCCCGGCGCGGATGGTCCGTCGCAACGCCGTGCAGGGTTGGCGCCGTCG
>Ga0193699_10000886_pt1 | contig 12143 bp, 14 predicted proteins | sample L3c2metaG_FD_160095 | JGI IMG/M metagenome (GOLD analysis project Ga0193699, IMG submission 160095) | Soil microbial communities from a riparian zone of the East river system, Colorado, United States - L3c2 | ecosystem: Environmental > Terrestrial > Soil > Riparian zone | place: USA: East... | reverse complement strand
CATGATGGTGCTGCGAGCCGCAGGCATGAAAGTTGTGGGCGGCACGGACACGGGCCAGAGGCGCCATTTGTTGGCGTTCCAGAACCATCTCGATCTCGAAAGCATGGTCGCCATGGGCATGACGCCCGGCGAAGCGATCAAAGCGGCGACAAGCGACGGCGCCGCGGCGGGACATTTCAACACCGGTCTGGTAGCGCCCGCAAAGAACGCCGACTTCATCGTGCTGGATGCCAACCCGCTCGACAACATCGCCAACACGCGCAAGATCAACAAAGTCTATTTGCGCGGCGAGGAAGTGCCGCGTGCGCAATATGCCGCCAAATGGCAGGCGCAGTTCCGCACCGCGGCGGCGAAGTAGGCGCGAGCCTCTGGTTTAGCGCCGTTTCAGAAACACCTTAGCTGTCATGGCACGACTTGATCGGGCCACCCAGCCGCCGCGCGTCTGCGCGGCGATTGAGTCTTACGCCCGTCTGGATGGCCCGCTGTTGCGGGCCATGACACATGGAAAGCTATTTTGGGCGCGCGCCCAGCATGTCCCTGATCATATCGACGCCTTCGGGACTGTGGATCCACGAATCGGCGCTTTCCTGCGATTCGAATTGCAGCGGCACGCGGTGAGGCTTGACGCGATCCGGAGCTGGTATGAGCACTTCATAGGTGCCGGCGAAACGCGTGTCCTTGGTCGGGGCCGCATAGGGCCCCGGCAATGATTTCTTCTTTTTCATAGCCGAATCCTTTCCTAGGGACTACGCGGCGTGGCGCGCACTGCGCCGGTTGTCGCGCGGGTGCTGGCGTGACCGGGTAGGCGTGTAATCGCGGGCGGGCTTAGCAGCCGGCGCATGTCGGTCGCCGCCCATGGCGGTGAGCTGCAGCTTCACCAGTTTTTCGATCGAGCGCAAAGAGTCTCGCTCGGAAGGATCGCAGAATGCAATGGCGATGCCGCCGCTGCCGGCGCGCGCCGTGCGTCCGATCCTGTGGACATAGGATTCCGCGACGTCCGGCAGTTCAAAATTGACCACATGAGTCACGTCGTCGATATCGATCCCGCGCGCGGCAATGTCAGTGGCGACGAGGATTCGCGCGCGTCCGGCGCGAAAGCCTTCAAGCGCGCGTTGACGCGCACTTTGCGATTTGTTGCCGTGAATGGCGTCGGCGACGTAACCGGCTTTGCCAAGATGCTCGGCGACCTTGTTGGCGCCATGCTTGGTGCGCGTGAACACGATCACCCGCTTCATCTCCTGATCGCGCAGCAGCTCATGCAGCAAAGCGCGCTTGTCTTGGGTCGCCACGAAATAAACCCGCTGATCGATGCGATCGGCGGTCACCGTGGCTGGGGAAATATCGACACGCACGGGGTTTTTCAGGATCTCTGCGACCAGATGAGCCACTTCGGCCGGCATGGTTGCCGAGAACAGCATCGACTGGCGTTGCCGCGGCAGATGCGAAACGATCCGGCGCACATCGCGGATGAAGCCCATGTCGAACATCCGGTCCGCTTCGTCGATGACGAGAACCGACACCGAACCAAGCCGGACATGTTTTTGCTGGACGAGATCGAGGAGACGGCCAGGCGTGGCGACCAGAATGTCGACGCCCTGACGCATCGCTTGAACCTGGCGGTTCTGATTGACCCCGCCGAGGATCACGGCATGACGCAGTTTGAGATTGCGCCCATAGACGCGCAGGCTTTCGTCGATCTGAATGGCGAGCTCGCGTGTCGGCGCCAGGATCAGTGCGCGCGGGCTCTGGGCCACGGGCGCCACCCGATTTGCGGCGAGCATCTGCAGCAGAGGCAAGCCGAATGCCGCCGTCTTACCGGTGCCGGTTTGCGCGATGCCGAGAACGTCGCTGCCGGCGAGAATGAGGGGAATGGTCTGAGTTTGGATAGGCGTAGGCTCGGAATAGTTTTCGGCGGCAAGCGCGCGCCGAAGCGGCTCGGCTACGCCGAGCGTGGTAAAAGTCGAATGAGTCACAATAATTCCTTGTTGCACCAGAACGGCGAAGGTTACGCGGTTCGCGGCTGTTGCCGTCTTCCACGCACATCTGGAGCAAACGGTATGTTGAATATAGCCTCGCCGTGACAGGCACTACACAATCGGTGCCGTCGTGCGACCGCGAGGACTGCTGCGTATATCGGGCAAAGCCTTACAAAGTCAACCCGCGAGGCGAAATCTCGCCGGGCAAGCGTTAACGCGTCCTTCATTCCTCTTGCGGATTGGCCGATTTTGCTGACCGACGCCTCAGCGTCTGCACCTCATTTTCCAGAACGTTGAGAAAGCGCGAGCGATCCTGTTTGGTGAATCCCGGGTTGAAGGTCTGCTTTCCCGTGGCTTCCCGCAAATGGCGGTGCAGGTCGCGAATGCCCAGCGCCATGCCGATGGTATCTTCCGTGAACGTCTTTCCCGACGGACCGATCACCGAAGCCTGTTGCTTCAGGCAGCGCGATGCGAGGGGTATGTCCGCGGTGATCGCAATGTCGAAGGGCTGGATGCGTTCGGCAATCCAATCGTCCGCGGCGTCGGCACCCGCCGTGACGATGACATGATGGACTCGCGGATTGGCGCTCGGCCTTACTCCGCCATTGGTGACAATATAGACGGTCAGGCCGTGACGATCCGCGACGCGCTCCACCTCGGCTTTGACCGGGCAAGCATCGCCATCGACGAAGATATCCAGCAAGGATGCGCTCCATGGGCGGCCATGCGCCGTCGACAAGTCCCAACCCACCATGGCAGGGCTAAAAGGCGCCGCTTTCGCTCCAGCGGATGGCCTCGCGCAAGAGTTCGGTCGCGTTCGCAAGATTGAGCTTGTCCTTGATGCGGGCGCAATAGGCCTGAACGGTCTTGATGCTGATGTGCAGGCAGTTGGCTACACTTCTCGTGTCCAGGCCCTGACCGAGCAGCCTGAAAACTTCCAGTTCCCGGTCGCTCAGTTCTTCAACGGGAGTGCCAGAACGCCGACGGTTGTCGACGAACCTTTCGGCAAACAGGGCGGCGACTTCATCGCTGACTCCCAATTTTCCGCTGCGCACCTGTTGAATCGCGGCAATGATTTTCTTCGTGGTCTCCCGCTTCATGACGTAGCCGCGCGCGCCGGCGCGGATCGCGCGTTCCGCATAATGTTTCTCGTCGTGCATCGAAAGAACGATGACCGCCACTGCCGGATGAGTGGACCTGATCGTCTTGATCAATTCGAGGCCCGAGCTTTCCTTGAGCGAAAGATCGATGATCGCAAGATCGGTCGCTTGTGAATTGAGGTAACCGAGCGCTTCCGGAGCGCTGTCTGCTTCACCGCAAACGACAAGGTCGGGCTGCTGATTGATCAAACTGGCCAACCATTCGCGCACCAGCGGATGATCGTCCACGAGAAGGATCTTGAATTTCCCGTCAGGCATAATGCGGATCCTGCTTTCGGGCGGCGTAACCGGATTCGACCCCAGGCGACGGCTGGGGCAAGCAGCAGCTGACAAGTGTGCCTGCTTCGGCCGCGCGGATATCAAAACTCGCTCCGATCAGTTTGGCGCGCTGCGCCATGATCGTCAGGCCCATTCCGCCATTCTTTGGAACGGAAACGGGAATCCCGATGCCGTCGTCCCGCACGGTCAGAAGCGAACCCTCGTCCCGGGCATCGAGCGAGATCGTCACATTGCGGGCCCGCCCATGCTTGATCGCGTTGCCGGTCGCCTCGCGTGCAATATGGTAGAGGTGGTCCGCAGTGGAAGCGTCGGCAAAAAGGATCGGCGCTTCACATTCGAACCGGCAGGCGACCTTGAACAAATCGGTCGTCGCCGCCGCGAATTCCTGCAAGGCCTGCATTAGGCCGCCGGCGTGCATCTCGACGGGCTGGAGGCCCTTGGCCAGTTTTCGGGAGAGCGCGATACCATCTTCGATGAGATCAACGGCTTTGGCGGCTTCGGCAGCTTCCGGAGCGCCTCGCCGCGCCAATTTCTGGCTCAAAACCTGAACGGCCAGAGCCGTTCCCGTCAGGTGTTGACCCAGACCGTCGTGAAGGTCGTAGCCAAGACGGCGCCGCTCCCGCCCACCGACCTCCAAAAGTTCCCGCTCCAGACGCTCGCGTTCCACGATCTCCTTGCGCAAGTCCGATGTGCGTTCCAACACGCGAGCCTCGAGCCCCAATGTAAGGGACCTGATGTAATCGAGCATGTGGATCAGAACGGCGTAAAAAACCAATCGCACGACCCCGTTCCAGACGGCAATCAGCCAGCTTGAATAGGGGATATCGGATGCCAGGTCTCCGGCGGTAAACAACACAACGCTCGAGATCGAAAGCAGATACGCAAAGCGGGGGCCGATATACCAAGCCGCTATCGCGATCGGATAAACATAGATCACCGACAAGGATATTTGCCAGCTAAGCAGATAATCGCGCAGCCCAATAAGAGCCACGATCGCCGACGAGATCAGCACGACGCTCTGGCGCGAACGGCCTTCGGGCCATGTCATCAATCTGGTTGGATTGACCCTCACCCCAAGACCTCCCGTTGTCGGACCTCAATGTAACCGCAGTATGAGTGCGTTGCAGGCAATATCGGAGTGTTGGTTATCACAGCGAACGGCACGTTACAAAATTGTAAGGTCTTACAATGTGCATCGCTGCCGCCACCGACTAGAATGCTGCCAACATTCAGCGGTGCGATCTCAACTCTCGCACCGAACCGGGAGGACACCATGAAATATCTGCTCTCATCGGCTGTAATCGCAGGGCTTGCCTTGGGAAATATTCACGCCGCCGACGCCGCAGAAGTCACCCTCATCGCACCGGGCGGCATCAGGGCCGCGGTCGAGCAGATGATCCCGGCCTTTGAGAAAAAGACCGGCCACAAGGTGAAGGCGACGTTCGGCTCGGGCAACGGCACCAAGGCGCAAGTCGCCAAGGGTGATGCGTTCGACGTGCCCATCGTACAGCCGCCTTATCCCGAAGTGCTGGCCTCGGGCAATGTCCTCGCCGCGAGCGAGACTCCCCTGGCGCATGTGGCGGTCGGCGTCGCGGTGCGGCCGGGCACGCCCCATCCCGACATTTCCACGCCGGAGGCGGTGAAGAAAATGTTGCTCTCGGCGAAATCGATTTCCTATCCCGATCCGGCGGGCGGGGCCGCCGCGGGCGTGAGCTTCAACGAGACACTGAAGAAGCTCGGCATCACCGATGAGATGAAACCCAAGATCAAGCTTGCTATGGGCGGCGCGGGCGCCATGGCGGCGCTGGCCAAGGGCGAGGTCGATATCGGGCTCACCTTCGTCAGCGAAATCATCACCGAGCCGGGTGTCGAAGTCGTGGGTCCCCTGCCCGCGTCGATCTCGACGCCGACTCGGCTGGTGGGTTTCGTCGGCGCCCATTCCAAGGAGCCCGTCGCTGCGAAGGAACTCGTGAACTATCTCTCATCGGCGGATGCGGCCAAAGTCTACAAGGAAAGAGGCATGGTCCCCGGCCGCTGATCAGCGTTACCCGCGCTGTTGTGATGATCCGGAGCGCCGGCGGTGCGTGCTAGACTGATGCGATGAGCATCACCGACGCACTGGCTTCGGACATCGTTGCGACGCGCCACTGGACCAAGCTTGCCGACGGCCGCGTGCGCTGCGATGTTTGTCCGCGCGAGTGCAAGCTGCATGACGGCCAGCGCGGGCTTTGTTTCGTCCGTGCGGCACAAGGCGGCGAGATCGTGCTCACGACATGGGGCCGCTCGTCGGGGTTCTGCGTCGATCCCATCGAAAAAAAGCCGCTGAACCATTTCTTGCCGGGCACACCCGTGTTGTCTTTCGGCACGGCGGGTTGCAATCTTTCGTGCGCCTTTTGCCAGAACTGGGACATCTCCAAGAGCCGCGAGACCGATACGCTCGCGGACCGCGCGACACCGGAATTGATCGCTGCCGCCGCGCTGAAGCTCGGCTGCCGTTCGGTCGCCTTTACCTACAACGATCCGACGATCTTCTTCGAATACGCGATCGACGTCGCCGACGCGTGCCGTGCCGTTGGCGTGAAGAGCGTCGCGGTGACAGCCGGCTATATGAGCCCTGCTCCGCGCGCCGAATTCTATCGTCACATCGATGCAGCCAATGTCGATCTGAAGGCTTTCACCGAGGAGTTCTATTTCAAGATCACCAAGTCGCATCTTCAACCGGTTCTGGACACGCTCGAATACATCAAGCACGAGACCAAAACCTGGCTCGAGATCACCACATTGGTGATACCGGGCGAGAATGACTCGCCGGGCGAGATCGAACGTCTATCGCGTTGGGTGGTGGAAAAATTGGGCCCGGACGTGCCGCTGCACTTCTCCGCCTTCCATCCCGATTACCGCATGCTCGACAAACCGCGCACGCCTCAGGCGACATTGTCCATGGCGCGCCGCATCGCCATGGAGCAAGGCGTCCGCTACGCCTATGTCGGTAATGTTCATGATGTCGGACGGCAGAGCACCTATTGCCATCAATGCGGGGCGCGCCTCATCGAACGCGATTGGTATGCGCTCGGCCGCTGGCGTTTGGATGGCGAGGGCAAGTGCCTCTCTTGCGGGACGCGTTGCGCGGGCGTGTTCGATGGACCGCCGGGCGAATGGGGACAGAAGCGGCTTCCCGTGAAACTAGCGCAGTGATTTTCCTCCCCTGTTGTTACGGGGGAGGTGCCGAGCGCGACGTTCGCGCGAGGCGGAGGGGGAACGCGGATGCGGGGAGCTGAGCAAAGATCGCAAATTTTGGCCAAACGTCTGCGGCGTCGGATGACGGATGCGGAGATCATTCTGTGGTCGCGACTGCGCAATGATGTGATTCAAGCCACACGCTTCCGGAGACAGCATCCTATCGGACCTTATATCGCCGATTCGCCTGCGTGCCAGCGCGCCTTATCGTTGAGGTGGATGGAGAAACCCATTCCAGCACTGCCGAACTCGCGCATGATCACAGACGCGACGCGTATGTGCGGGCGAGAGGTTGGCATGTGTTCAGAGTGACCAATGAAGACATTTATAAAAATTTGGACTCTGTGCTCGACGGGATTGTGCGCTTCATGCCCCCACCCCGGCCTTCGGCCGGACCTCCCCCGTAAACACGGGGGAGGAAACGTGCACGCGCATTTTCTTCACGACTTCGGCGCGGGATCGCCGAAACTTTCGGTGGAAAAACGAAAGGCTTGAAAACTCGCCGACCAATGGTCGGGCGCCAAACCGGCCTTGCGTTTCAGGTTCCGGATGAAATTCACGGGATCGGGAATTCCGCTCCAGACGCTGGGCAGGAAGATGGCGCGGCGATCACCGTCGCGGATAATCAGGCCATCGACATCGGGGCGCAGCGCACGCGCAAGCTCAGCTTCGCTTTCGCAGGGGATGTGCCGCGGCGTCGACAAAATGGATATGTGCAGATGGATCTGTTCCAACTCCGCCGGAGTCAGCGGCGGAAACCGCGGATCGTCGAACGCCGATTTGCGAGCATTGTCCACCACGTCATCGAAGAGCGGGCGATGCGCGGCGAGCGAGCCGCGGCAGCCGCGCAGGGAATCACCGATCTTGATCGTGACGAAACTCGCGCGCTGCGCTCGCAACATGGCAGGCACGGCGCCCTTGAATTGCACCTTCAGCGGCGCGCCGTCATGATGGGCGCCGTAGCGAACGGTGTGACGCACGACATCGAGCAGCAAATTGCGTGTCGCTGCATCAAGCTGCGCGGTGAGGGCGTATTCGAAAGCGAACGAGCCATAGCCGACCACCCGTTCATGCAATCCCCGCGTGTCTCCGGAGTTGCGCACGTCGAGCGCGGTGACGCGCAGATCTCGCCGCTGCGCCTGATCGAGCAGACCGTGAATCGCGAAGCGTCCGCAGGCGCGGTCGCCATCGCAGCCTGCGGGCTGCAAGCGTTCGATCGCCGCCGTCGTCTCCCCATCCTTCGCCTGACACGTCGCGTAGTCATGAAAATGACTGAGATCGGAGGAGACGATGATCGCCGTTTCCGGTCCGCCCCACAGCGCCTCGAGCAGTTTTGAGACGCGATCGCGCGGCGTCTGGCCCACCAGGATCGGCAGGATCTCGACCTCGCCAAGCGCCCGATGAATGAACGGCAAATGCACCTCGAGGCTGTGTTCGTTCACGAAAGGGTCCGGCGTGACCGCGACCTCGAATTGCCGCGCCAGCAAATCACGTGTGAGCGTATCGACCGGCAGCGGACCAAACGGCGTAGCCCAAGCATCGGCCGGCGACACGGCCATGCCGCGCACCGGCTGGCGGTGATTTGGACCGAGCAAGACGACGCGCTTGATGACGCCCTTGCGCTGCGCGAGCAGCCGATAGGCGGCGGCGGCGATGTCACCAGAATAGATGTGTCCGGCATGCGGCGCGATCACCGCCTTTGGGATCAGCGGCGGAGGTGCCGCGCGCGCGAGGCATCCGTCCACGCCCGCGGCAAGCTCTCCGGGATCGGACGGATAAAACTTTCCCGCGACGCCGGCGGGTTGCACCGATTGGGCCATATTCGATCATTACGCAATCGCGTGGCGCCGCCAAGCCGGCCGATAGCCCAATTTGCGGCAGGCTGAACAAAGCACGCGCGTTTAAACCCGGCCTCTACGCACATCACCGACGGCAAAGGCCAAGTGCCGGCGAGAGGGCGGAACTGACAGAGCTTGCCATACGTTGTCTCGGCAGATGATTAATCAGGGAGGAGCCCAAGATGCTCAACAATCTGCGCAACCCGATTCCGGGAATCGAAAATGCGGGAGAAGTGGTCAAGAAGACGGCCATTACCGCGGCGCAAGCCGCGAAGGACGCGACCAGCCAGCTCGAAGATTGGGCGAAAGACAGCTACGGCTCGGCACGGGACGCGGTAAAGACCAAGCCCTTTATGTTGGGCGCGGTATCGCTGGGATTCGGCGCACTCATGGGCGGCCTTTATGCGCTATGGCAGCGCGGCGCGGCCAAAGCCCGCTCCCCCCGCAAGACATTGCCGGTGCGTGCACGCGCCAAACAATCCTTGAGCGCAATGACGGGAACGAACGGCAACGGTTCTGCCAGCAAGGCAAAGCTCAAAAGAAACAAGCGCGCTACCCGGTCTACGAATGCTTGACCGCTCATGCGTGTGAAGCTTCCCGCCGGCGCCGCGCAAATCGCAAAGCGGCATCCCAAGATTTGGAGCGCCTATGAAGAACTCGGCGCGGCCTGCGCGGATGCCGGTCCGCTTGATGCGCGCACGCGCCGTCTCGTGAAGCTCGCGCTCGCGGTGGGCTCGCAGAGCGAAGGGGCGGTGCACTCCCACACAAGGCGAGCCGCTGAAGAGGGATTGACCAGAGAAGAATGTCTTCACGTCACGCTGCTCGCCATTCCATCCATTGGCCTCGCCAAGGCGGTGGCCGCTATGACCTGGGTCGAGGACGTGCTGGAACGCGGCAATCCCGCCAAAGGACCTTAAGCGTGCGCGCCTGCGGGCGCATCCATCGCGCGACGCAGCGCTGACGCGATAATCTCGGGCGGATGCGCGCCAACAAGGAGCGGCCGCCGGTTCAGGATAAATGCCGGCACACCAGAAAGGCCGGCGCGGCGCGCGACCTCTTCCTCTTGTGAAACTTGCAACGCGCCTTCATCGCCTTGAAGGAACGCGGAAGCAGCCTCCCGCTCCATCCCGGCCTCGACAGCGAGATCGCGCAACACGTCTTGCGAACCAATGTCGCGTCCCTCGGTAAAATAGGCGCGGAAGAGTCCCTCGACGAGCGCATCCTGGCCGCCGGTCGGGCGCAGCCACCAGATCAACCGATGCGCGTTGAATGTATTGGGCGTACGCGCCATCAGATCGAAATGAAAGCTGATGCCCTCGCTTTCACCCATCTCGGTCATCTGGGCGTCAAGCTGCTCGGAACGTTCCCATGAACCGAATTTGCGCGTCCGATAAGCGCGGCGATCCATACCGTCTTTGGGCATATCCGGATTGAGCTCGAAGGGCATCCATCTGACGCGTACGGTCTCTTGGCCGATCAAGGTCAGCGCCCGTTCGAGCCGGCGCTTTCCAACCAAGCACCACGGACAAATGACATCTATGAAGACCAGTAGATCGGGGATGGCTGCGTTCATGGGAACTCCAAAATTCCGTCGGTACCAAAAATCCTATTGCACACTTCTACTATGGTGGATTCCTCGGTCACGTATGGGTTAACCAATTATTCATTATACGGCGGACAGGGTCAAAAAAACTGCTACACAACTTTGATGCCTTCGCGACTCACAATCATCCTCTTGGCAGTCGTCCTCGTTTTGTGGGTCCTGGTCGCGATCTACGGATAAGGCCGCGCCGCGCGCCGAGCCAAATCCATTTTGCGATGATGAATTCCACGATAGTTGCCACACCAATCCCATTCGTGCGACTGAGAGAACCGAAGCCTCGCGGCTGGATTCCATGCTCGCTCAGATTCGCAAATTGTTGACGGCCCCCGAATCCTCGCCAGCTCCTTCGGACCAATTGCAGATTGCCGTTGCGGTCCTGCTGGTGGAGGCCGCGCGGATGGACGATGATTTCAACGATGCGGAACGCGCCGTCATCGAACGGCTGCTCGCGGACAAGTTCGAGCTCACGCCGAGCGAAACGCGGGAATTGCTGGCGCTTGCCGAATCCACGGCCGAAAAGTCCAATCAGCTCCATCCCTTCACGCGGCTCGCCGTCCAGCGCATGGATCCCGGGCAGCGGATTCGCCTCATCGAGATGCTTTGGGAAATCGCTTATGCGGACGGGGTGCTCGATCCGGAAGAAGATGCCTTGCTCCGGCGTGTGGCGGGTCTAATCTATGTCTCGGATGCCGATCGCGTGGCGGCGCGCCAGCGGGTGGTCAAGCGATTGGAAAGCAAACCGAAAGGTTAGGCATGGGAAGCGAGCGCAGGGGCATTGGCCGGCCCATTCGGATGGCGTTGCGAATCGCCAAGTTGCTCGTCTTCGTCGGTATGACATTCGCGGTGAGCGTGGCGTCCGCCGCCGAGGATGCGGCACCGAAAGTCTCATTCCAAACCAATTTGGGCGAAATCGTCTTCGAGCTGGACCGCGAACACGCGCCCGCGACGGTGGCGAATTTCCTGCGCTACGTCACGGAGGGCCATTTCGACGGCACTGTGTTCTATCGTGTCGTGCCCGGATTCGTTATCCAGGCCGGAAGCTTTGACGCCGAAGGCAAGCCGCGCGGCGTTCATGATCCCATTCCTTTGGAAACCGCCACCACACCCAGCAACACGCGCGGAACCATGGCCATGGGGCATGGCGATGATCCAAATTCCGCCAGGGCCGAGTTCTTCATCAATCTCGCCGACAACAAGGCGCTCGACCGTCAACCGGACGATTTGGACAACAAGACCGGTTTTGCCGCCTTCGGCCACGTCGCAACCGGGATGGAAGTCGTGGACGCCATCGCAGCGCTTCCTCTGGGAGGTGTAGGACCCTTTCCCGGCGCCGCACCTTTGACGCCGGCCGTCATTCAAAAGGCCTCGGTTCTGAAATAGACAGCCGGGCGGTCAGATGTTCGGACAAACCGGACATGGAACGGGGTCGTCTTCAATCTCCGTGAGTTTGCCTTGACAGCTAGCGAGCCCCGCAGCCGATGATTTTGGCCGAGGAGGAGCCTCTCGATGACCATCACCATTACCGCCTTTGAGCGGTCACCCGATGGCGGCAAGGGACTGGCGCGTGATACGCGCGTTCGCTGGGCGCTTGAAGAAGTCGGCCAACCCTACGAGGTTCGCCTTGTTTCATTTCGTGCGATGAAGGAACCCGCGCATCTGGCGCTTCATCCTTTCGGCCAGATTCCGACCTACGAGGAGGGCGATCTCGTCCTGTTCGAGACAGGGTCGATCGTCTTCCATATCGCCGAGCGCCATGCGGGCCTGCTGCCGGACGATGCCGATGCGCGGGCGCGCGCGATCACATGGATGTTTGCCGCGCTCAGCACGGTGGAGCCGGCGATCCTTGAACTCGCAACCGCCAGGCTTTCGGAGGGCGATAAGCCCTGGAGTAAGGAGCGCCTGCCTCTGGTCGAGGATCGCGTCCGCGACCGGTTGAAGCAACTTTCCGCTCGCCTTGGCAGTGCCGACTGGCTCGATGGTGGGTTCAGCGCGGGCGACCTGATGATGGTGTCGGTGCTGCTCAGGTTGAAATCATCGGGTATCCTGGACG
>Ga0193699_10000884_pt1 | contig 12164 bp, 9 predicted proteins | sample L3c2metaG_FD_160095 | JGI IMG/M metagenome (GOLD analysis project Ga0193699, IMG submission 160095) | Soil microbial communities from a riparian zone of the East river system, Colorado, United States - L3c2 | ecosystem: Environmental > Terrestrial > Soil > Riparian zone | place: USA: East River... | reverse complement strand
TATCTCGGCGGCAGATTCACCAACGACGTAGCGAGAGACCAATACATCGCGGAGGTCGGGGCTCAATCGTTGAAGAGCCGCATCTATGTCCATCTTGAGCAGGACCTGATCATCCATTGACATCGTGCTTGCGTCCGGCACCACGTCGACCAGCGCCATTGGCTGGCCATGGTCGGGGTCCACGGCGTCCAGCGACTCGAGGCGACTGTCCGCCATTGGTCCAGCGCGTCGGGCAGTGCGGTTTCCATCGCGCCATAGATTCGTGGCAACGGTAATTATGTAAGCGCGAAAATTTCCGTCAGGCTGGAGCGTGGTGCGCGCACGAAGAACCCTCAGCCATGCCTCCTGAGCGAGGTCGTTCGCAGCGTCGCGATCGAGCGCAAGGATCTGGCACCTGGCGAATAGCGCCTTCCAATAGCGCGTTACAAGTACGTCGAGCGACGCTTCGTCAGGCGGGTCTCGACGTACAGCGTTGATGAGCCACGCGTCCGGCCAACCCGACCGGGAGCCATCGCGACGGCCGCTGACGCCTGACAGCGGGATATCAGTGAGAGCGATCTGGTTCTCAGTGTCCATGAGACGCAACTCGCTCACTCTGGAGACTACCGGCGCGTCGGCCAGTGCCCGCAACGGCATCGAGGTACTCATGACTATGAATACGTGGCTGCGGAGGAAACTGAAAGCGTGACACGTTGGCCATGGAGTAGATCGCTGCCGCGAGCACGTGTTCCATTCACGACTCGCATCAATTCCGACCCGGAGCGATGCACGCCCGCACGCCCGGATTTGTACTGATAACGTGAGTCCGTGCCGTCAGTCAAGGACAAAGCGGATGTTTATAAAGAAGCCCCTGTAAAAGTTCAGTTACAGAGGCTTCATAGGTGTCGCGAGGGGTACTTCAGTCTTCGCGAATATGAATCAGTTCGGCTCTAGGCCCGTGCGGTATTGGAGAACGTGTTCTTGACGTTCTGCTCGGCCGAAACCAACCTGCCGGCGGCGATGAGCAGAAACACTCCGCTTATGATCGCGAATCCAGCGAGCACACCCAGAAGCGTTGCGAGAGTCGCTTGGGGACTCATGAACGCGATCACACCTCCGGCGATCGCAACGAGACCAAACGCCATTGTCCATCCCCAGGAGATTCCGGCGCTTCGCTCCTGCCACGCGATGTATGCTGCGATGACACCCGTAACGGTCAGCCAGTACGCTGTCCAAACGACGGCGAACGTGAGTGAGAGACCCGGGAAGTAGTACAAGGCCGCCACTCCGAAGGCGACGCCGACGATTCCGGCGACCAGCATCACCCACCAGTGCTGTACGATGCCACGCAGTCCGAACGAGCGAACGATGTTGATCATCCCGTCGAACAGGGACCAAAACGCAATTACGAGGGCGAGTGCAACGACAGACGACATCGGGCGCCAGATGATGGCGACACCAACGGCCAGGAATAGCAGGCCTCGCAACAGGAGTGCCCACTTCGTCGCGTTATAGGCCTTCTGGATCTCAGACGTAATCATGACAGCTCCTTTCCTGTGGCCGCCGGGCGGCGTTTCTGTATCGACAACTACCATACGCTCCGCCAACGAAAACTGAAAAAAAGCTCCCGATTGGCCCAACTGGTCAGCCGGCGCCCCGCAAACAAACGACTTACTCCTGGCGCGCCACCTGCGCTGGCGTCGCACTTCGTGCCGTCGTAATGAGGGCCACTGCGCAAATGACAATAGCCGCCGCAATCCCGGTACGGACCGACAGTTTTTCTCCGGCAATTGCCCAACCCAGCAATACCGCGACAATCGGATTCACGTAGGCGTACGTGCCGAGCCTTGCCGGCGACACCTTGTCGAGGAGCCAGATGTAGGACGTGAAGCCAAGCAGCGATCCGAAGCTGATGAGGTAGAGCAGGCCGACGGCCGACGCCTTCGAGACGCCGTGGATGTCGAAATGCGAAAACTCGCCCGTCAGGGTTCCGACAATCAGCAGGAGTACACCGCCCCCCAGCATTTCCATTCCCGTGGTGAGCAAGCCCGACTCGGGCAGCTCCGCATCGCGCGACCAGAAGGATCCGATCGCCCAGGACAAAGACCCGAGTATCAACACCAGCGCGCCAGCTGGATTCACGTCCCCGCGACCGCCGACATCAGACGGTCCCACGAGCACGATGATTCCGATGAAGCCGAGGACGAGACCGCCCAGAACGGCCGCGGTCGGACGCTGCCGCGGCGGCCTCGCCCACTCGATGATCACGAGCCAGAAGGGAAGAATCGAAACCAGGAGCGCGGTGAGTCCGGACGGAACGAACTGCTCCGCCCACAGCACGGCTCCATTTCCACCCAGAAGAAGAAAGCCGCCGGCGATCACCGCGTTCCGCCAGTGGAGCCGTGTCGGCCGCGGCGACCCACGGGAGCGCGCCCATAGGTAGAGCATCGCGCCGGAAAGCACGAAACGAGCTGCGCCTAATATGAACGGTGGAATCGTCTCGACCGCGTATCTGATCGCGAGGTAAGTCGATCCCCAGATCACATAGATCGAGGCAAACGCAGCGATTATCTGCGCGCGCGAGGCGTGGCTGCGTCCGTCGTGCAATGTGGGGAGATGGAGACGGGTGAGATGGTCGGCACAAATCTAATCCGGGCCGCCAACGCTGACGATCAGTCGAGCGGCGCGCCCCGCCGATCGCGTTTCTTGGTCGAGTGCCGCTTCTTCGAGTCGAGCCGCGCCTCCTTTGCGGCTCTGGTTGGCTTCGTCGCCCTTCGTTTCCTCGGAACGATAAGCGCGCGCCGAACGAGATCAGCAAGGCGCTCCTCGGCCAACTCGCGATTGCGGCTCTGGCTCCGCATGTCACTCGCGACCACGCGGATGCTCCCCTCAGTCGTGAGGCGCGAGGCAAGCTTCTCCCGAAGGCGAGAGCGCTGCTCGTCGGTCAGCGCGCGCGATCCGAGTACGTTCCAGAAGATCTCCACGCGCGACGACGTCTTGTTCACGTGCTGTCCACCGGCGCCCGATGATCTCGACACCCTCACGTCGAGCTCGGTTCGAGGAATCGAGAGCGACTCGTTGACCGCGAGCAGATTCCTTGGTGCGGTCGCCGAGGGATCGCTCACTCCATTACCGCCAGCGGAACAGCTTGAGAGCCGCGAAGAATGTGACCACTCCCCAGACGATAATGATGAGCATCTGAGGACTGATCGCGGTGAACGACGCTCCTTCGAGCATGTTGGCACGGAGCGCATCATTCACAGCCGTGAGCGGAAGTATCTTGATGAACGGCTGCACGGCGTGCGGAAAATTCGCGGACGAGAAGAATACACCCGAGAAGATCCACATCGGCAGCATGATGAAGTTCATGATGCCCGACACGGCCTCGGTCGTGCGCGCGCGGGACGCGGTGAGCAGTCCCAGGCCGCCGAACGAAATCGCCCCCAGCAGGCAGATCAGAAAGAGCGTCGCGACAGATCCACGCAGCGGAACTCCAAACGCCCAGTGACCGAAGCCTACGAGCGTTGCGACTTCCAGAACAAGAAAGACGAGTCTCGAGCACAGATACGAGAGGAGATACTGCGCGCGCGACATCGGCGTCGCCATCAATCGCTTGAGCAGCTTCTTGCTCCGCGCCGTGACGATGGAGAAGCCCAATCCCCAGATGCTGCTCCCCATGAGATTCATGCCGAGCAAGCCGGGAATGAGGAAGTCGATGTAGCGTGAGCCCGCTTCTGTCACGTACATATCGGTCGCGCGAACCGCATCCACTCTGCCCGCGCCCATCTGGACGGCGCGGTCCACCATCAGGCGCGCGTTCACTGCCTCGCTTCGTCCGCGATCGTAGACGTAGCGGACGCTGTCCTTTACCGATCCGGGAAGCACGAGCAACGCCACCTTTCCCGTACGCAGCGCAAGCGCCGCGGCACTGTCGTCGTACGTCGTAACGACGAGTGTGGAATCTGCCTTGAGAGACGAGATCACGGCGGCGCTGGCTGGAGCGCTGGTAACGACACCGATCTGCACCTTGTCCGGCCCGCGCTGCCTGAACGCGATCCCCAACCCTGCGGCAAGCAGAATGGGGAAGATGAACGTCCAGAAAACGGCCTCGGGCTCACGAATGAACTCGCGAAAGCGAACGAGCGTGAGCTGCACCATCGAGCTCTTCATGAAGCCTCGACGGCGCATCGGCAGCAGCTTCACCTGTGCCATCTCCTCGGTGATTGGAAACGGAACTCGCTCACTCATCGCGCAAAGTCCTCCCCGTGAGTGACACGAACACATCTTCCAGCGTCGCCGACGTCTTTCTTGGCTCCGGGGGCGGCAAGTGCGAGACATCCACGGCTTCTATCAGCTCGCGCGGAGTCCCGGCGGCAATCACACGACCGTGATCAACGATTGCCACGCGATCGCACAGCCGCTCGGCCTCCTCCATATAGTGCGTCGTCAGAACGATTGTCCTTCCCTCCTCCTGGAACTTCGAGATCAGCTCCCAGAGTCCGCGTCGCGAGACAGGGTCGAGTCCGGTTGTCGGCTCGTCGAGAAAGAGGAGCTGGGGATTTCCGACCAGAGCGCACGCAACCGCGAGCCGCTGCTTCTGACCGCCCGATAGTCCGCCGACGCGCGAATGGCGCTTTTCACCCAGCTCGACCTGGTCGATCACCTCGCCGACGTCGCGCGCATCGCGATAGAAGCTTTGGAAAAGAGTCAGCGTCTCGTCCACTGTGAGCTTCTCGGACAGCTGCGTATCCTGGAGCTGGATCCCGAGCAGCTCGCGGAGATCGCGGGCGTCCGATTCCCAACGTCTGCCGAGCACTTCGACGCTGCCCGAATCAGCCGCGAGAAGACCTTCGCAGATCTCGATCGTGGTCGTTTTTCCGGCACCATTGGGGCCGAGCAGGCCGAAGCACTCCCCGGCGTGGACCTCGAGGTTCAGGCCGTCGACGGCGACGACGTCGGCGTAGGCTTTTCTAAGGCCCTCAACCCGGAGCGCGGGTGCGGAATTGTCCAAAGTTGTCACCATAGGACGACAAGGAGTGTCACGAGGGGAGGGCAGTAGCCTGTTTCAGGATACCTGAAACTCGGCATAAGCTCTTACCGTAAAATGATATAGCGTTGGCTCGAGATCGCGGCACTATCCCTGCCACCGCTGGTTCCAAACCCGAGGGAGTCAAACTATGCAGTCCAAGGCCGTGTTGGTACTGAGCACTGCTTTCATTTTCGCATCGGCCCAAGCCGTCGATGCCCAGATTTACAACTTCGATGAGATTCCCTCCCGCTTTTCGGTCGGGGGCGATTTTGCGATCTCGCAGCCGAAAGGCGAGTTCGCGAGCAACGTTCCAACCGGCTTCGGATTCGATCTGACCGGAATGTTCAAGCTGGACCCGAAGGGTTACTTGAACCTCCGCGCGGATATAGGTGGTGTTCAGTACGGACGCGAAACCAAGCACGTGAACTTTCCCAATACTGGTCGCGTTTTCCTGGACCTGGAAACGGACAACCGCATCGGGTTCGGTTCCTTCGGTGCGCAGCTGCAGATTCCCGACGGCTGGTTCCGGCCATACGCCAATGCTGCAGTGGCAGCGACTTATTTTTGGACCGAATCCTCCATCAAGGATACCGAAACCTCCGAAACGATCGCCTCGAGTACCAACCAGGACGACTGGTCAAGTGCCTGGATCTTCGGCGGCGGCGTGATGATTCCGTTCGGGAAATCAATCGGAGCACTCAATCTCGGAGCGCGATATCACTACGGTGGTCACGCCAGGTATCTGCGAGAGGGTGACATCACCGACAACGCCGACGGCTCAATCAGTTTCAATCCACGCGAGAGCAAGACGGATCTCGTTCTCTGGCAGGTGGGCGTCACCATCTCCATTCCTCGTCCCTCGAGCCACTGACAAATGCTGGCTCTGCTCGCTGCTGTCGTATTCGCACAGTCCCACGCCGTGCTTCAAATAGGCGGGGACAACAAGGACAGCGTGTCGCATGCGAAGAGAGATTCGATCGCGTTCAGGCGAGACCAGGTGCGCGATTCGTTGCGGGCTCGGAACAAGGTCAGGGATTCGGTTAGAAAGGAAATCCGTCTTGCCAAAAAGTTGCCGATAACGCCGGCTGTCATGGCCAGCGCGTTCAAGGATCCCCGCGCGAGAGATCTCCTGCTGCGCGCACGCGAAGCGAGACTCAGTCAGGACTCGACCCTCACCGGCTACGACGCAAATTCCTACGAGCGAATGTCGGTTGGAATCGGGTTCAAGCGCATCGGCCGGGACCGTCTGCTAATGCGGAGTGAGCGAGCGTCGCACGTGAGGTGGCAACGCGGCAATGGTGCAATCATCGATGTCCAAGGCCAGCGCAGCGCGTTCCCGATGATCGACGGCATAGGCAAGGGCGACATCGACCTCGGCTCGGACGGGGACATTCCCTACACGCCGGGACGGGAGACGCTCTGGATCGGCTCGGGCGATATCGCCAAGGTGGATGTCAGCGAAAACGAAATAATTCATCCGCTGGCTGCGGGAGCAGAGGCGTACTACACCTACCAGTCGGGAGATTCCGTCAGTTTCCAGCTCCCAGGCGGTCAGCGCCTCGAGCTGCGCGAGCTCCGCATTCGCCCGCGTCAACCCAAGTGGAACGTCGCTGTCGGCTCGCTCTGGTTCGATGCGGCCACTGGCCACCTCGTGCGCGCGGTCTATCGAATGGCGCAGGAGATGGACATCATGGCCGTCGCCAAGGAAGCGAACGAGGAAGAGCAGAATCACGACGACGACATCCCGCTATGGCTAAAGCCGATGATCACGCCGATGAAGGCGAACGTCACTGCCATCACCGTCGAGTATGGCCTTCACGAGGGAAAGTACTGGCTGCCGAGATCGCAGACGATAGAAGGCAACGCCCAGGTGAGCTTCATGCGCGTTCCGTTCAAGCTCGAGCAGCGCTACACGTATGCGAGCGTGAACGGGACAGAGCCGCTTCCCGAGGTCATCATCGCGCTGATCGATACGGCCGGCGATTCGTTATCGCGCGCCGGCCGGAGGGAACGCCTTCGAGACCAGTGCAAGACGGGAACGGAACGCCTACGGAAGCGGGTCAGATCGGACCAGGATCTGAAAATCCTGATCAGAGTGCCATGCGACACGGTCGCGCTCGAACACTCGAGCGCGCTTCCCAAATCCATCTATGATGACGGCGAAGCGGTCTTCGGAAGCGCCGAGCGCGATGCGCTGGTCTCGGAGGCGCTGACGCTCGGGGCGCAGCCGGAGTTTGCTCCGCAGAGACCGACTGTTTCCTGGGGACTTCCGTTCACGCGCTACAATCGCGTCGAAGGACTATCGAGCGCGTTGTCCGTCGAACAGGTTCTCGGCAACGGGTACTCGACACACGCGCTCTTCAGGCTTGGCGTCGCCGACCTCTCGCCGAATGGCGAGCTGTTTCTGGATCGGACCGATGGCCGCCGGAAAATCGGAGTCGGTGTCTATCGCCGTCTCGTCGCTTCCAACGATTGGGGCGATCCACTCGGCTTCAGCAGCTCGGTGTCGGCACTCTTCTTCGGGCGCGACGAGGGGTTCTACTACCGCACGTGGGGCGCGGAGCTCAAGGGCGAGAAGGATTACGGTCTGATCAACAGCTGGCGCCTGTTCGGCGAACAGCAATTCGACGCGACGGTGCACACCGAATTTGCGATCGCACATCCGGGCGGCGTGAAAGGCGATCTCACGAACATCGACGCCGTGAACGGGAAGGTCGTCGGACTGGCGATAGGTCATCACTCGTCGTTCGGGCTCGATCCGCACGGATTCCGTGCGCTGACGGACCTCAAGCTCGAGGGAGCGACGGGCACGTTCGACTATTCGCGCGGCTCGCTGCAGACGACGCTTTCGCACGGACTTGGCAGCGCTCTTGACGCTGCGCTCACGCTCGGCGGCGGCACCTCGGGCGGCAGAGTCCCGATCCAGAAACAATTCTTCCTCGGCGGCGTTCAGACCGTACGCGGCCAGAGAGCGGGCGCGGCGATTGGAGATTCGTTCTGGATGACGAGCGCCGAGTTCGGCACGCGGTCGGTTGGGTTTCGGAAGATCGTGTTCGGGGATCTCGGCTGGGCGGGTGATCGCACGAACTTCGCGCATCCGGGGCGGCCGCTCAGCGGAGCTGGTGTGGGCGCATCCTTTATGGACGGGCTCGTTCGCATCGATCTCGCCAAAGGGATCTACCCGGAGAAATCGGTCCGAGCCAATCTTTACGTCGAGGCTCGGTTCTAGCTTTTCGCTTCCTAGGCATCTCGGTTTGGGTCGAGGCGCGGTATCCTCTCCGCGGCTACGCTCGCTTGGTCGGAGCCCCTAACTGCGCTCCTTCGCTCCGCTCAGTCGCTGGTCTCCTCCTCGCGCTCGCTTTGGGAAGCCGCTACGAGGACACCGCGCCTCTCCTGTCGAGGATTTGTAACTGCTCGCTCGTCGAATTGCCTCGCTGTATGATCGGCGTGCGTGTTTCTCTAGAGAGTACCGCGGCGAGAACTCTGCTCGTTCGCACGGGCTTTAGGCGACCTCAGAGCCGCGAGTAAGTCCCGCGCGAGCCGATAATTCGACGCTCGCGCCTTCCCACGAGACTGGTTTGTGTCACGCGCGCACGCACTACGAGCGCGAACTGAGGTTGTCGAGATATCCGACTGACCGGCGCGAGGATCTCGAACAACCGAAGCTCGCCGCTGCTATTCCTCGGCCATGAATGGGTAGCGGTAGTCGAGCGGCGGAGAGAACGTCTCTTTGATCGTCCGCGGACTGATCCAGCGCACGAGGTTCAGCTTCGACCCGGCCTTGTCGTTGGTACCCGACCCACGCGCCCCGCCGAACGGCTGCTGTCCCACGACAGCGCCCGTGGGCTTGTCGTTGACGTAGAAGTTGCCCGCCGCATTACGGAGGACGAGCGCGGCTTCGCGGATCGCATGGCGATCCCTGCTGAATACCGCGCCGGTGAGAGCGTAGGGCGAAGTCTCGTCCACGATCCTGAGCGTCTCTTCCCACTTGTCGTCGGGATAGACGTGCGCGGTAACCACGGGTCCGAAAATCTCCTCGCACAACAGGCGATATGCCGGATCCTTCGTCTCGATGAGCGTCGGCTCGATGAAGTAGCCGTCCTCGCCATGTGCGACACCGCCGGCGATGATATTCGCGTTCTTGCGGCCGTGCTCGAGGTACTCACCGATCTTCGTGAACGCCTTCTTGTCGATCACCGCGCCCATGAAATTCCGGAAGTCGGTGACATCGCCCATCTTGATGTCCTTCATGATGGCGACAGTGCGGTCGCGCACTTCGGGCCAGATGGATTCGGGGACATACACCCTGCTCGCGGCGGAGCATTTCTGTCCCTGATACTCGAACCCGCCGCGCGCGATGGCGACCGAGAGCGCAACCGGGTCTGCGGACGAGTGAGCAAGAATGAAATCCTTGCCGCCCGTTTCGCCGACGATGCGCGGGTACGACTTGTAGCGCGACATGCTGGCGCCAATGGTCTTCCACATGTTGTTGAAGACGGCGGTGCTTCCCGTGAAATGCACGCCGGCGAGATCCCGGCTCGAGAGAAGCTTGTCGGAGATGAGCGCAGCATCGCCCGGGACGAAGTTGATCACCCCCGGCGGAAGTCCCGCCTCCTCGAGCAGCTTCATGATGTAGTGCGCGCTCAGCATCGCGCTCGACGCCGGCTTCCAGATGACGGTGTTTCCCATCAGTGCCGGCGCGGTCGGAAGATTTCCCGCGATCGACGTAAAGTTGAACGGCGTCACCGCGTACACAAATCCCTCGAGGGGCCGGTAGTCGAGCTGGTTCCACATCGAGCGATCGCTGAGTGGCTGCTCGTCGTAGAGGCTCTGCGCGTAGTGCGGATTGAATCTCCAGAAATCGATCAGCTCGACGGCCGAATCGATCTCCGCCTGGAAGGCGGTCTTTGACTGGCCGAGCATCGTCGCCGCGTTTATCGTGGGTCTCCACGTCGTCGCCAGCAGCTCGGCCGCCTTGAGGAAAACGGCGGCGCGATCTTCCCAAGCCCAGTTCGCCCAATCCTTCGCTGCTTCCTTGGCCGCGGCGATCGCCTGATCGATCGTCGCCGCGCTGGCGCGGTGCCACTGGGCCAGTACGTGACGGTGATTGTGGGGCATCACCGACTCGGACAGCTCGCCGGTGTGAACCTCGTTGCCGCCGATGATGAGAGGAATGTCGATCCGCTCGTCGGACATGGTGCGGAGGCGTTCCTTCAGTGCCGCTCTCTCTGAAGATCCGGGCGCGTAGCTCTTGACCGGCTCGTTCACGGGAGGCGGGACGCGGCGGTTGCCATTGAAACCCGCCACGGTTCGCGCGGGTGTTTCCGCCTCTGCGCTCTGCGCGACGGGCTGGGCTTTCGTTGGTTTGGCTTTGCGCGGCTCGGCGGCGGCGGCGCCTGACCGGCCGGGTTTGACTGCGGAGGCGGACATGAATCCCTCGAGATGACGTGCGAGAGTACCCTCGAAAGATAATCATGACGCCCTTCTTTCGTTCGTAGCGTGGCGCTAACGTGCGCGAATGGGGAATCGTGCCTTGAGATACTCGCTGGCGCTCCTTCTCGCCGGCTGCGTCAACGAGCCCGTAGAGTGGGGCGACGTCGCGTATCGCCAATCCCAGCTCGGCGATCCCGACACGCGTAGCTCGGTGATGAGCGCTAATCTGCCGATGATCGTCGGAACGAGCGCTCCGTGCATCAGATCGATTCGCACCGCTGGAGCCGCGGGGGAATTGTTTCGCGCCTGGTGGTCCTCGCGGAATGACAGCAGCGTCGTGCTCTCGATGCAGCGGTCCGGAGATCGTGGCAATTCCTGGCAGCCCCCGGTTGAAGCCGAGTCGCGCGACCGTGGCCGTCGTGGCTGCGATCGTCCGGCTCCCGGGATCTTCTACGATCCAGCGAGCGGATATGTGCATCTCGTCTACTTCATTGAGGCGAGCGACGGGGCCGGCGTTTTTTTCGCGCACTCAATGGACAGGGGCGGAATGTTTCACTCGGCTGTTCCCGTCGTTTACGGCAATTCTCCCTCGGTGGCGAGCGTGGCCGCGCATGGCGATAGCGTAGTAGTGGCGTTCGAGGATCCGAACTCCACGACGCAGAGAATCGGGATTGTGCTCTCGCATGTCACGGGACACATCTTCGACCAGCGCGGGCAGGCAACCCCGGACGATGTTGCGGCGATCGCGCCGTGGGTGGCGCTCGATCACGACAGGATCAGAATCTGGTGGAAGACGCCGAACGATCAGGTGGGGTACCGCGTTGGAACTTGGCGTTGAGCGGGAGTTGCTTTAGCCAGTTCTCCTCACTGCCTGGCCGTAGCGCCGCTCTTGTCATCGGGTCGGTCGCGAATTACCTGAGGCAGAATCGCCCATTGCTCGACCCGCAGCAGCTTCTCCGCGGCGGCGATCGCTCGGCCGGTATTGCCCGAAGCCTCCTCGAGCATGATCGCAACGCTCCCCGCCATCTGCGTGACGTCGCCCGCCTCCTGCGACTTGGAGAGCAGTGAGCGAATGTTCCTGTAGATCCTTGCGTTCTTCGCCTGCAGGCTGTCGGCGACGTCGGTGAGGCCGATCATCTGAATCGCACTCAGGCGGAGCGTGTCCTTCATGGCGATTATATCGGCGATCGGGTTCGGCACGGTTGCATCGATCCCGGAAGCTTTCTCAGGCTCGCGCAACGGAGGCGCGTCGTCGCCACCCGTGATCTCCACCATAGACAACGCGAGAGGTGCGCCTCCGAGCTGGAGGTCGATCGTCATCTCCTCGGGATCCTTCGTATGGCGGGTGATCGTCCGCTGGACGGGGGCGAAGCCCATGCGCTTGGCCTGGAGCACGTATTTCGGCGCCGTCTCGGGGAAGAAGATTCTGTAGCGTCCCTGCTCGTCGGTAGTGTACGAGCGCGTGTGACCCGAGCCGAGCGATGTCGCGCCGACCTGGGCATCGGCGATTGGCTTGCCGGTCAGATCGGTGACACGTCCGGAGAGAACGTCAACACGGGCTCCTGTCTGCGCCGATAATGCTGCCGGAGCAAGGCAGAGAGCCAAGAGGGAAAGGATTGTTCGCATCAGCCAGCTGAGGGAGACTTCTCTATTATCAATGGTGGCACGCTCTGGTGCAACAGCGAGATAGCCCGGCCCTCCGGGGGTCGGGCCACAATTTTCA
>Ga0193699_10000883_pt1 | contig 12182 bp, 6 predicted proteins | sample L3c2metaG_FD_160095 | JGI IMG/M metagenome (GOLD analysis project Ga0193699, IMG submission 160095) | Soil microbial communities from a riparian zone of the East river system, Colorado, United States - L3c2 | ecosystem: Environmental > Terrestrial > Soil > Riparian zone | place: USA: East River... | reverse complement strand
CCCCGCCGGTGCACCGGTCTTGTAGCTGCGGAAGAAGTTCCAGAGGAAGATCGCGGTCCCGGCGATCAGGAGCCCGGTCCCATAGGTGCTCAGCTTGTTGAACAGCTCCCAGCCCTGGCCCGCGTCGTAGGTGTAGATCCGGCGCGGCATGCCCATCAGCCCCGAGAAGTGCATCGGGAAGAAGGTGACGTTCATGCCGATGAACGTGAGCCAGAAATGCCAGCTGCCGAGCTTCTCGCTCAGCAGGCGGCCGGTCATCTTCGGGTAGTAGTAGTAGATGCCGCCGAAGATACCCATCATCGACCCGCCGAACAGCACGTAGTGGAAGTGCGCGACGATGAAGTAGGTATCCGTCTGCTGGAGGTCGGCCGGGGGCGACGAGTGCATGACGCCCGAGATGCCGCCGATGGTGAACAGCCCGACGAGGCCGATGGCGAACTTCATCGCCGTCGTGAACCGGAGCGAGCCGCCCCACATCGTGAAGATCCAGTTGAAGATCTTCACGCCGGTCGGGATGGCGATCAGCATCGTCATGACGCCGAACGCGGTGTCGGCGATGGGACCCATGCCGACGGCGAACATGTGGTGCGCCCAGACGCCGAAGCCGAGGAAGGCGATCAGCATGGTCGCATACACCATGACTGGATACCCGAAGATCGGCTTCCTGGAGAAAGTCGGAATGATCTCCGAGGTGAGCCCGAACGCCGGCAGGATGAGGATGTAGACCTCGGGGTGCCCGAAGATCCAGAACAGGTGCTGCCAGAGGAGCGGGTCGGCGCCGGCACCGATCTCGTAGAACGTCGTGCCGAAGAAGCGGTCGAACTGGAGGAACACGAGCGCGATCGTGATGACGGGGAACGCCAGCACGAGGAGAAACTGGGTGACGAAGGCGTTCCAGGTGAACATCGGCATGCGCATCAGGTTCATCCCCGGCGCGCGCATGTTGATGATCGTCGTGATGAAGTTGAACGCCGCCGCCAGCGAGCTGACGCCGAGGATCTGGAGGCCGATCACCCAGAAGTCGATGTTCAGGCCCGGGGAGAACTGGTTGGTCGTGAGTGGGGCATATCCGAACCAGCCGCCGTTGGGCGCCGCGTTGACGAGCCAGGAGCTGTTCATGAACAGCGCGCCGAGCAGGTAGACCCAGTAGCTGAAGGCGTTGAGTCGCGGGAACGCGACGTCGCGCGCGCCGATCTGGAGCGGGATGAGGTAGTTGAAGAACGCGGCGGACAGCGGCATGATCGCGAGGAAGATCATGGTCGTGCCGTGCATCGTGAACAGCTGGTTGTACATCTCGGCCGACACGAGGTGCTTGTTCGGCCCGGAGAGCTGGGCACGGATCAGCGCCGCCTCCAGTCCGCCGACGACGAAGAAGAAGAGGGACGTGAAGAGGTAGAGCGTGCCGATCCGCTTGTGATCGACCGTCGTGAGCCAGCTCCAGATGCCGCTCTCGCCTTGATAGCTCTCGACCGGCGCGTATGCCGGGGCGGTAGCCGTAGTTGCCATGTAGTCCGTATCTCCGGTGTCGGCGGTTACTTGAGCGCCTGCAGGTAGGCGACGATGTCAGCGATCTGCTGATCCGTCAGCCCTGTCTGCGGAACGGTCTGTCCCGTGACCGGATCCCGCTGGAAGGCGCCGAGCGTGGGCATGAGCACGCCGGGCTTCATCCAGCGCGCGTTCTTGATCCAGAGTCGCAGGTGCTTCGTGTCGTTCGGGTAGATGCCGGCGGCGATCGTGCGACGGCTGCCGACGTGCGTGAGATTCGGGCCGGTGACGCCGACCATCGACGGGTTGCCGCTGATCGTGTGGCAGCCGGCGCATCCGCCGCCGAAGCTGGTGAGGAAGGCGCGTCCCTTCTCGGGGTCGCCTGTCAGCGACTCGTTGAAGGTCATCCCCGGAGGGATGGGCGTGCTCGGCATGACGTACGACGGAATCTTCTCGCGCGGAAATGCGACGAAGCCCGCCTGCTGCACCGCCGCGCCGGCCGTCATCGTGCTCATGTCGTGCGCCGGCGCCGGCGCCGGCGTCGGGCTGACGTTCGGCGCGGATGGTGCGGACTCCGGCCGCGTGGGCGAGCCGCCCTGCGGGTTCGCCGGCGGTCCGAGGGGCGCACCGGACGGCGCCGAGGTGGAAACGGTGGCGGCAGCCACTGCACCGAATGCGGCGGCCGTCGTCTGATGCGCCGCCCACGACTCGAAGTCCGCCGACGTGACCGTGAACGTCTTGAACCGCATGTTGGCGTGCGACGCGCCGCAGAACTCCACACACATGCCGTTCCACGCCGTCTCACCCACCGAATCGGGAGTGAACCAGAGGTAGTTCGGATGGTTCGTGATGACGTCGCGCTTGCCGCCGAGCTGCGGGATCCAGAACGAGTGGATCACGTCCTGGCTCTTGAGCGTGAAGTTCACCTTGCGGCCGACGGGCAGATACAGCTCGTTGGCCGTGATGACGTTGTACTGGGGATAGCGGAACTCCCACCACCACTGATGGCCGATCACCTCGACCTGCAGCGCGTCGGCCGACGCCTTCGCCTGGGTCTTGAAGATCGTGCGGACGGTGGGGACGGCGATGAACGCGAGGATGAGCGCGGGGATCGCCGTCCAGAGGATCTCGAGCGTCGTGTTCCCGTGCACGTGCTCGGGACGATCGTTCTCGCTGCGCCGCCGGAAGCGCCAGATCGTGTAGAGAAGGATCCCCTCGACGAATACGAAGACGATCGTCCCCAGCCAGATGAGGATGTCGAAGAGGTGGCCGATGTCGCGGTTGAAATCCGTGAAGCGCGTGAAGACGGAGTTCGGATAATTGGTGCTGCAGGCGGTGATGAAGACCGCGAGAACGGCCGGCAGCGCGGCCGCGAGCAACCGGCGCAGACGGGGGGGCACGGGCATGCGGAGTCCTTGGTCCGGCAGGTTCGGGAGAGAGCGCCCTCGCACGCAGCGCCAGGCGCAGGCGAGACCGTATGGCAATGCCGGGAAAAGTACCGGCCGCTCTAGGTGAAAGCAACGCAACGACGCGCCTTGCGCACGGGGTGTAGTCCTTTCCCCCACGCCGCATCCTGCGCCCGTGCTGAACCTGCGCCTGCCGTGTCGCGTGCCGCTCGCACCCGGATGCTCAGCCGGTCGGCGCCTCCGGCTCCTTCTCCGTCACCATGTGGTTGCCCTTCACGCGCACGGCGGCGATCTCCAGCGCCTGCTTCAGCGCGCCGACCCCTTCGCGCAGATTGCGCACCTTGGCGTCCTCGTTCCCACCGCGGCTCGACATGAGGTTGATCTGCGCCACCTGGTCGGCAATCATGCCGAACTGCGGCTTGAGCAACCCGACCAGCGGCGTGAGCGCGCGCTTCACCTGCATGGAGAAGAGCTGCGTCGGCTGCTTGCGCTTGAGGGCCAGCGCATACGTCTCCACCACGCTGTGCAGCTTCTGCACCTGCAGGCTCGCTGTCTCGAGCGTCTTCATCTTCTGTACGCCAGCGCCGTCGAGCTTGGGACCTGCGGCCATAGCACCTCGGTCAGACTGTCAGACACGCTCTCACTTCACCTTCTCCAACTTAGCGTTCGGGCGGTACTCCCGCCCAGCCTTCGATTGTGGGGCGCCATCGAGCCGCACGACGTCGGCCGTGAAATCCCACCGACCATCCTGCACGCTCGCGCCCACGCCGTACGCGTCCACCGGCACACCCTCCTCTTCGAACGCCCGCACGCGCTTCACGTCGAAGCCGCCGGACGCGACGATCTTCACGTCGCCGAACCCTTCCGTGTCGAGGGCATTGCGCACGTTCCACACGAGCAGCGGGTTCACGCCGGTCGGATTGAACGTGCCCATGTGCGGGATGACCGACTTGTCGACCATGAACTCCGACGTGTCGAGCCGCACTCCCCATAGCCGTCCCTCGAGCGAGCGCGCGACGGCGAGGCTCGTGGCCACCGAGTCGTTGTCGTAGTCCACCAGCGCGATGAGCGGCACGTCGGGCGGCAGGACCTTCGCCACGGCCAGCGCCGCCGCCACGGTGTCGCCGCCGTACGCGCCGATGAGCGCGTGCGGCACCGTGCCAACTCCCTTCTTGCCCGTGAGCGCGCCTTGTGCGTCGGTCGACACGCTCGCCGCGCCGCCGACGTGCGCGCTGAGACCGTCGCCCGGCTGGAGCCGCGCGTGGTCGCTCCGCGCGCCGAAGTAGTAGATCGGCTTCGGCCGCGCCGCGTCCACCAGCGTGCGCACGTTCGTGCAGATGCGCGTGCGGCGCGCGAGGGTGCCGAGGACGAGGGTCTCGAGGTGCGCGACGCTCGCATAGTCGCCCTCGACGAGGAGCACGGTGTCCCACGGCTCCACCCGGTCGCCCTCATAGAGGGCGTGCACGTCGAGCGCGGCGAAGTCGTCGCTGCACAGTTTGAGCAGCGCGACCGCCTCGTCGATGCCCCCGAGCCAGCCGCCGCGCTTCGCCGACACCTGCCAGGTGACGCGCGCCTGACGTCCCTCGGCGCGGAGCGCGGCGCGGGCGCGATTGAAATAGACGTCGCTGAACTCCCCCGCACGGATGCGATCGACCGGTAGCTCGAACAGCGCCGGGTCGATGCGCCGTCGTCGTCGTGGCGGCACCGGACTACCGCTTCGCCGCGCGCGGGGGCTTGGCGGGCTTCGCGACGTTCGCCGCCCGCGGCGCCGTCATGGCCTCGGGGTTGAGCGCATGGTCCAGCTGCTCACGGGTGAGGAGGCCGCGCTCCGTCACGATCTCGTACACGCCGCGCCCGCTGGCCAGCGCCTCGCGCGCGATCTCGGTGGACACCTCGTAGCCGAGCACGGGCACGAGGGCCGTGACGATGCCGATCGACTGCTCCACGAAGTGGCGCATCCGGTCGGGATTCGCCGAGATGCCCGTCACGCAGCGCTCACGCAGGACGGTGCACGCGTTCGTCAGCGCGCTGATGCCGCCGAGCAGACGATACGCGATCACCGGCTCGAACACGTTGAGCTGGAGCTGGCCCGCCTCGGCGGCCATCGTCACCGTCATGTCGCCGCCGATCACGTCGAAGCAGACCTGGTTCACCACCTCGGGGATCACGGGATTCACCTTCCCCGGCATGATCGACGACCCCGGCTGCATGGGGGGGAGATTGATCTCGCCGAAACCGGCGCGCGGCCCGGAGCTGAGCAGGCGCAGGTCGTTGCAGATCTTCGAGAGCTTGACGGCGCAGCGCTTCAGCACGCCGCTGAGCTGCACGAAGGCACCGGTGTCGGCGGTCGCTTCCACCAGGTCGGGCGCCGTGATGAGGGAGAGGCCAGCAATGCGCGACAGGTTGGCGCGCACCGCTTCGGCGTACCCCGGCGGCGCGTTGATCCCCGTGCCGATCGCCGTCGCGCCCATGTTGATCTCACGGATCAGCGCCTGGGCTTCGCCCAGCCGTTCCACGTCCTCCAGGATCGTGTGGCCGAACGCCGTGAACTCCTGGCCCAGCGTCATCGGCACCGCGTCCTGGAGCTGGGTGCGTCCCATCTTGATGAACGGCGCGAACTCGTCGCCCTTCGCCAGGAAGGCGGCGGCGAGGTCCTTCATCGCGCTCCGCAGACCCTCGATCACGGTGTGCAGGGCCAGCTTCACGGCCGTCGGATAGACGTCGTTGGTGGACTGGCTCAGGTTGACGTGATTGTTCGGGTGCACGTGATGGTATTCACCCTTCTCGTGGCCCGAGAGCTCGAGCGCCCGGTTGGCGATCACCTCGTTGGCGTTCATGTTCGTGGAGGTGCCAGCGCCGCCCTGGATCATGTCGACCAGGAAGTGCTCGTGGTGGCGGCCGGCGCGAATCTCTCCACACGCGCGCACGATGACGTCGGCGAGCTGCGGCGACAGCAGCCCGAGCTCGGTGTTGGCGAGGGCGGCGGCCTCCTTCACGGCCGCGAGCGCCTCGATGAGGGCGGGGAACTCCCGCAGCGGTATGCCGGTGATGGGGAAGTTCTCCAGCGCGCGCAGCGTCTGGATGCCGTAGAGCGCGTCGTCGGGCACCTCCCGGTCGCCGAGCAGGTCGTGCTCGACGCGGGTGCGCGTGCCGCCGAAGCCGAGGGTGCGCCCGCGGCCGACGAGGGTGGCGTCCACCGCCGAGAGTCGCTGCGAGATGGCCCGCGCGGCGCGCCCGACGAGCGCCGCATACAGCGTGGGCGCCTCCTTGAGCATGTCCTCGATCTGCTCGCGCGTGAGGATGTACGCGGACGTCTGCACGATGGCACGCGCGCTCGTGCCGTGCACGGAGTCGTCGAGCAGCAGCCCCTCGCCCACCGCTTCACCCGGACCCAGGGTGGCGAGCCGGATGGGGCGCCCGTTCTGCCGCTTCTCGATGGCGACGGCGCCCGAGACGACGAGCGCCAACAGGTGCCGGTGCTCCCCCTCGGTGAACAGCATGGAATCGCAGGCGTACTCGGCCGGCTGGACGATGCGGGACAGCTGGTGGACGGCGGTATCGGTGAGCCCCTCGAGGAAGCCGAGGGCCTTCAGATGGTCACGAACGGTGTTGGTCATGACGGCTGAAACTACTGACCGCGTTGGATACACGTGAGTGCGGGGGGCGCACAGGGCGTTAACGCCCGGTTGAGGGCGTTTGCTGGTCCGACCCCATTGTCATCCCCGCACGAGCACAGCGCCCCCTTTGTCATCCCGCACGAGCGAAGCGAGTGCGGGTGCCCTCTGGGCAGTCTCCTGTCAGGGGTGGCGCCAATGCGCCCCGACTAGCGCTCCGGGGACGCGCGCCGTAGTTCAGGCCGTGTTCACAGCCGTTCTCCACGCCCGCCCGAGCATCCCATGCCCCTCTCCCGCCGCGATTTCCTCGGCGCTTCCGCCGTCACCGCCGCCAGCCTCGTCCTCCCACGCCGCGCCGCCGCTCTCGGAACGGCCGGCCGCCCCGCCGTGATCGCCAGCGCGAACGGGTTGCGGGGCGTGAAGGTCGCCTACGACATGATGACCGGGCAGAACGCCGATCCGCTCGACGCGGCCATCGCCGGCGTCAACATCCAGGAGCTGGATCCCGACGACCAGTCGGTCGGACTCGGCGGGCTGCCCAACGCGGAGGGCGTGGTGCAGCTGGACGCGAGCGTCATGCACGGCCCGACGAAGCGCGCCGGCTCCGTCTCGGCGCTGGAGGACATCGCGACGCCATCGCTCGTCGCCAAGGCGGTGATGGACTACACCGACCATGTCATGCTCGTCGGGCCGGGTGCGCGCCGCTTCGCGATCGAGATGGGATTCACGCCGCAGAACCTGCTCACCGAGAAGAGCCGGCAGCTGTGGCTGCGCTGGCGGGCGAACCTCAACCCGGACGACGCCTGGCTCGACCACCCCGACGACGTGCGGATCGCGACGCCCACGCGGCCCCCACGCACGTCGCGCCGCGACGAGCGCGCGGGCGACGACCACCTCTTCTACGATGCGCGCGGTATCGCGCACACGTACGGCACGATCAACATGAACGCCGTCACCGCCAGCGGCGACATCGGATCGGTGACGACGACGAGCGGCATGGCCTGGAAGATCCCCGGCCGCGTCGGCGACTCGCCGATCATCGGCGCGGGCCAGTACTGCGACAACACTGTCGGTGCCGCCGGCTCCACCGGCCGCGGCGAGGCGAACATCAAGGTGTGCGGTGCGTTCCTCGCGGTGGAGCTCATGCGCCAGGGGATGACTCCGGAGGCGGCGCTCATGAAGGTCATGGAGCGCGTCATCGCGATGACGGAGCGGCGCCTGCTCGACGACCGCGGCCGTCCGTACTTCGATCTCAACTTCTACGCGATCAACAAGCGCGGCGACTGGTCCGGTGCCAGTGCCGACGAGGGAAGCCGCTACGCCGTCGCCGACGCTGCGGGGGCGAGGCTGGTGGAGACGGCGTACCTGTACCGGGCAACGGAGCGGCCGAAGGCGCGCTGACGAGCGGGAACGGGCGCGGAACCGCCGCGGCGGTTCCGCGCTCGTCCGTGACGCGTCATGCCGGCTGCGGCTCCGGCAGCGCCCGCGCTTCCAGCGCCACCGTGCGGCGCGGCGCCGTGACGACCTGGCGCTCCTCGGTGGGCGTCGGGGGCGCCTGCTCTCCAAGCTTCAGGTTCGCGACGAGGCGCGCGAGGCGCTCGGCGGCCGTGGTGAGCGAGCCGGCGGCCGCCGCGATCTCCTGCGTGCTGGCGCTCTGCTCCTCGCTCGAGGCGGCGACCTGCTCCATGGCCGCGGCGAACGACTCCGTGCCCACCGAGAGCGAGTCGAGCCGCTCGGTCATCTCGGCGATGAGCTGATTCGTCGCGGCGGAGGTCTGCTCCACGGACGCCGTCCACGCTTCCGCGCCCGCGACGGCGCGCTCGATCTCCGAGAACGAGGCGGAGGCGCGTGCCGTCGCGGCGCGCACCGTCTCCGCCGTCGTCACTGCGCGGCCCGCGGACTCGCGCGATTGATCGATTCCGCTCAGCACGCCGGTGACGATCGCCTCCGTGCGCTCGGCGGCGTCGGACGACATCGCGGCCAGGCGCCGCACCTCGCTCGCGACCACGGCGAAGCCCTCGCCGTGCTCGCCGGCCCGCGCCGCTTCCATGGCGGCGTTGAGCGCGAGCAGCTTGGACTGCCGGGCGAGCTTGCGCACGAGTGTGACGAACGAGCGGATCTCGTGCGACGCCTCGCCGAGCGCCTCCACCGCCGTCGCGCTGGCATTGACGTCGGTCGCCAGGGTGCCGAGCGATTCGGCGCTCGCGTCGAGGCCGGCCCGGTTCTCGGCGGCGAGCGTCCGGAGCGACCGGTTGCGCTCGACCCCCTCGTGCGCCCCCTCGTCGAGCGCGGTGGCCAGTCCCTTCAGCTCGGCCGCCGACGTCGCGAGGGAGCCGATCGTCCCCGCCATCCCCGACGCCTGGGCCGACAGCTCGCTCGCCGTATGCGCCATCTCGCCCGCGGCGGCGGCCATCTCCTCGGCACCGGCGGTGATCTCGTGCGACATCTGCGACGTCTCGCGCGCCGCGCCCCCGATCGCCCCGGCGAGCCGGCGCAGCTCGACGATCATCGCGGCGATGGCGCGCCCCAGACGGCCGATCTCGTCGTCGCCCGACATGCGGCGCAGCTGGACGGAGAAGTCACCCGCGGCCACCGCCTCCGCCGCTTCCGCCAGCTCGGTGGTGGGCCCGGACATGCGCCGCGCCAGGAAGTAGTGGAGCGCCACGAGCAACCCGAGGAGCCCGAGGACCAGGGCGCCGACGCCATACTGCAGCAGGCGCCGGGCGGCGGCGAAGGACGCGTCCACAGCGTCGACGGGCAGGTGTGCCGTGACGCGCCAGCGTCCCGAGTTGGCGAACACCGCCACAGCGCGCGCCTGCCCCTCGGCCGCCAGCACGGTGGCGGCCGCGCCGAGGTCGGTGGGGGCGAGTCCCTTGGCCACCCGGCCGAGCGACGCGGAATCGGAGCTGAGCACCACCCGGTCGGCGGCGTCGAGCACGTCGATGCTGATGCCGGTGCCCGCCTCGCGCAGGGCGTGGATGAGTGGACCCATGGTGAACGCCAGCTTCACGACACCCACGGGAGTCGTGTCGGCCCGCACGAGCGCCGCCAGGGACACCACCGTCTGATTGGTCGACGAGTCGAACACGGCGTCGGCGTTGGAGACGCCATTGCGCCATGCCGATTCCCACCACGACTCGTCGCTCTGCACGAAGTCGGAGCTGAGCCCCGTCGTGACGGCGTTGTAGCCATGCGCATCGGTGAGCAGCATCTCCGCGGCGCCGAGGCGCGGGAGCATCGCGCGCAGGTAATATCGTGTTGTCGGCTCCACCTGGAGCGACCGCTCGGTCGCGAAGCGCTTCTCCAGCTCTGCCATTGGCGCGTCGACGATGCCGAGCGCCTGCGCGCGCGCCGCACCGGCGCGGGCGGCGCGAATGACCTCGGGTGACGCGGCGATGAATTCGGCCTGCCGCACCCGCTCGGCCAGCGCGCCATCCACCACCAGCAGCCCGCGCCGCGCCGCGTCGGCCACGCGGACGTCTCCCTGGCGGGCGATCACGTCGTCGAGGGCGTAGTGGGCGCCCAGCGCGAGCAGCAGGATGGCGACCGCACCACCCAGTCCCACAGCGAGGAGGAAGCGGCGATGGAGGCTGGCCACCCCTCGGAGCGAGGGCTGCGGCCGCGGGGAGCGGAAGGTAGACGACATGTGTTGCGAGCCGGAAGAACGTGACCGGGTGGATGAGCCCAGGACGCGCAGCGGCGCGCGTGCTTGAATGCCCCCTCCACCAGACTAAATTGTGACCAGCGACCCACTTATGCTTGCAGGCGCCAGCTTCGCCCTGCCCGAGGTCCGAGCGCCGAGCCGTCAGGCCCCATGACAGAACCCGCTGTGAACATGCCCGCCGGCGAGGAGCCGGCCGGCTACGATCCTGCCGCCATCGAGCGGAAGTGGCGTGCGCGCTGGGAGGCGGATGGCACGAACGTCACCGACCTCCAGGGCGGCCCACGGCCGTTCTACGCGTTGATGATGTTCCCGTATCCGAGCGCGGAGGGGCTGCACGTCGGCAACCTGTTCGCGTTCACCGGGAACGACATCTATGGACGATTCCAGCGTCTCCAGGGGCACACCGTCTTCCAGCCCTTCGGCTATGACGCCTTCGGGATCCACTCCGAGAACTACGCGATCAAGGTCGGGATCCACCCGGCCGAGCTGATCCCCAGGAACATCGACAACTTCCGCCGCCAGGTTAAGCGCAGCGGTCTGATGGTCGACTGGACCCACGAGCTGTCGACGACGGATCCGGCGTACTACAAGTGGACGCAGTGGGTCTTCCTCCAGCTCTACAAGCAGGGGCTGGCGTACAAGAAGAAGGCGGCGGTGAACTGGTGCCCCTTCGACAAGACCGTGCTGGCCAACGAGCAGGTCGTGGGCGGCGCGTGCGAGCGCTGCGGCACGCTGGTGGAGCAGCGTCTGCTGGAGCAGTGGTTCTTCCGCATCACCGACTATGCGGGGCGGCTGCTGGCGAACCTCGACAAGCTCGACTGGTCGGAGACGACGAAGACCGCCCAGCGGAACTGGATCGGCAAGTCGGAAGGGGCGGAGCTCGTTTTCTCCGTGCTCGACGTCATGGTCTACGATACCTCGACGGCCAACACGAGGGTGACGGGCGAGGTGACCGCCGCCGGCCCGGCGGTGAAGGTGTTCACGACGCGGCCCGACACGATCTTCGGCGCGACGTACCTCGTGCTCGCTCCGGAGCATCCGCTCGTGGAGCAGATCACCCACGACGCCGAGCGGGACGCGGTGCAGGAGTACGTGCAGGCGGCGGCGAAGCAGGATCTCGTGAGCCGCAAGACGACGAAGGACAAGACGGGCGTGTTCACCGGCGCGTTCGCGACGAATCCGGCCACGGGACGGCCGATCCCGATCTGGATCGCCGACTACGTGCTGATGGAGTACGGCACCGGCGCCATCATGGCCGTGCCCGGACACGACGAGCGCGACCACGAGTTCGCGCTCGAGTACGACCTGCCCATCGTCCAGGTGGTGGCGCCGGCGAGTGGCGCCGTGGACATCAAGGCGGCCGCCTACACCGACACGGAAGGCACGCGCCTCGTGAACTCCGGGCCGTTTACCGGCCTCCCGGTCGAGGAAGGGAAGGCGGCGATCGTCGCCGACCTGCGCGCCAGGCACGCGGCGGTGCCGGTGGTGAACTACCGGCTGCACGACTGGTGCATCTCGCGACAGCGCTACTGGGGACCGCCCATCCCGATAGTCTACTGCGACGATTGCGGCACGGTACCCGTGCCCGAGTCGCAGCTGCCGGTCGTGCTCCCCGTGATCGACGACTTCCGCCCCGACGATTCAGGGGTGAGCCCGCTCGCGCGGCACGACGAGTGGTATCACACGCCCTGTCCGCAATGCGGCAAGCGGGCGCGCCGCGAAACGGACGTGAGCGACACCTTCCTCGACAGTGCCTGGTACTTCCTGCGCTATCCGAGCTCGGATCGTGACGACGTGCCGTTCGACCGGCAGCTGACGAAGCGGTGGCTTCCGGTGCACAGCTACATCGGCGGCAACGAGCACGCCGTGCTGCACCTGCTCTACTCGCGCTTCGTGACGATGGTGCTGCACGACGCCGGGCTCGTCGACTTCGAGGAGCCGTTCACCCGCTTCCGCGCGCACGGGCTCATTGTGCGCGAGGGCGCGAAGATGTCCAAGAGCAAGGGGAACGTG
>Ga0193699_10000882_pt1 | contig 12183 bp, 11 predicted proteins | sample L3c2metaG_FD_160095 | JGI IMG/M metagenome (GOLD analysis project Ga0193699, IMG submission 160095) | Soil microbial communities from a riparian zone of the East river system, Colorado, United States - L3c2 | ecosystem: Environmental > Terrestrial > Soil > Riparian zone | place: USA: East... | reverse complement strand
GTCGAGAAATTCGGCACCGAATTCCGCTTCGTCATCCCAGGCGAATCAGCTGCTGGCGTTCTATCAATCTCGGAATTTCCAGCCTGCGTGGACGGGAGATGCGCAGGAAGATGCCAGGGAGGCCCGCGCCGTTTTAGCTCGGGCCCATGAGCAGGGTCTGCGCGACGGCGACTACCAACTATCACCGGATGCTTCCCCACCCACGCCGGGCGCGAAGCCTGCGGAAATTGCCCAATACGATCTCGCTTTGACCGATGTGGTGCTTCGCTATTCGCGTGACGTGCGAACCGGCCGCGTTCAGCCGAACGCCATCTACGAAGATGTCGAGCTTCCTGCTTCCGGATTCGATGTTGTCGCGGCTTTGACCCGGGCGCTCGCAAATCATTCCACCGCGAAATCTCTTGCCGATCTTGCACCGTCTCATCCCGAATACCGCCGGCTTGCCAAAGCCCTGGCGCAGTATCGCGGAATCGCAGACGAGGGCGGCTGGCCGTCAGTGCCGGGCCAGAACGAAATCAAGCTCGATGGCAAAGACAACCGGCTGAACCTGCTCATCAAACGCCTGGCGTTCGAAGATCCGGTTCTGGCGGCGACTGCGAGCCCGTCCATGGCCGCGCTTCGCGATGCCGTGAAGCGCTTTCAGACCCGCAATGGTTTTGACGACAATGGCCGCGTGGCAGGCGACACACTCGCCGCGCTCAATGTGCCGGCGTCTGTTCGCGCCCTCCAGATCGCCGCAAACATGGAACGCTGGCGGTGGATGCCGCGAGAGTTCGAACACCGTTACATTGCCGTCAACGTTCCGGACGAAAGCTTGGCATTCGTCCGCGACGGAACGGTCGCGCTCAGCTCGCGAGTCATCGTCGGCCGCGAGTCGAGTCCGACGCCGATTACGCGTTCGACGATCATAGCGGTCGTCGCGAACCCGCCCTGGAACATTCCCGGAGACATTGCCGCGCGCGATCTGCTTCCGCATCTGCGCCAGAATCCCAATTATCTGGCTTCGCAGAACATGGTGATCGCCGATGCTCCCCCCGATGATCCTCACGGGCGCAAGATCGATTGGCGGAAGATCATACCGGCGGAGTTTCCTTATGCGATTCGCCAGCTGCCGGGACCGACCACCGCTCTCGGTGCGCTGATGCTCGATTCACCGAATGATTTCGATGTCTATCTTCACGATACGCCCAACAAGAAATTCTTTGAATCCGATCAACGCGAAATCAGCAATGGATGCGTGCGCGTGCAGCAAATCTTTCCGCTGGCGTCTCTCGCCCTCACCGATGACGCAGCTCAAGGGATGGACAGGCTCACCAAGGTGACCAAAACTCATGAGACGCAGCGCCTGGTGTTGGACAAACCCTTGCCCGTGTATTTTCTTTACTGGACGGCGCTCGCCGGTTCCGATGGACAAGTGGGATTCCGGCCCGACCGTTATGGCAGGGACAAGACGTTGATTGCCGCGTTGACCAAAGGCGAAGGCAGCGTCCCGATGAGCAAGAGCCACACCAACGCGGCGCCTGATCTGGAACGGTCAGGAGCCGACGAACCAAGCCCGTAAGGGTCCGAGTCCTACCGCCCAGCCGCCTGATCGGCATCGTTGCCGCCTGCCCGCGTTAATTCCTCCTATACGAAAAACGCCGACGCTTGACCGGTGCGCGAAGCGCGCTACCCAAACCGATCCGAGCTCGCATGAAAATTCCGTTCGGACTTGGACGATTTTGTCTTGGCGTCGCCGCCATCGGGCTGATGTTCTACGCTTATCAATATGCGATGTCGCAGGCGATCCATATGGTGATCGCTTCCCAGCCGCCGATGCCGAAGCTCGCGGACGCGCCTCGGTTCGACAACTTTGGTGGTTGCGATTTGGGATTGACTATAACCGGATCAATGCCGGCGAGGCCGTGCCGGTTTGAGCTCCGTCCGCCGCCTGTATCCGCCGCACCTCTTCCGCAGATGAGCAAGGGTGATTCCGAAAAGGCCGCGCTGTGGTTCATGCTCGCTGCGCTGGCCCTGCCTCTCGCATTGGGCGGAGCGGCGGTCGCGGGATTGTGGGTGATCAAGGATCGTTGAGCGGAGCGGCAGACTCCCTATTCGCAGGCTCGCTCGTTAGTCGACGCAGCCTTCGTCGCTAAACCCGTCTGCCTCCGGCAGTAGCGCAATCAGTGCCATCAAGAGCACCATAAGCAAAGCCGCATTCATCATGGGTACTCCCGGGTGACGCGGCATTATTGGGCTGCAACCGTTAAGGAATACGCCGTAAGGCGGCCTTGCCGCTTCAGATGCAAGCGTCGTTCGGACCGCCGCCGTCTTCCCCAGCCAATTCCACGTGACCGACTTGGAATTGCCAGGCCCGAATGGCAAACTCCGCGCAATTCGGGCTTCGCGCCCCGCTTACGCGCGCCTTAATGGGAGGCATCCATCCATGTCCAAGAAGATCAAACGCCGTCAATTCCTGGCGGGAATGGCCGCTGCGCCCGCGGTGGGGCTTGCTGCGACCGGCAAAGTCTCCGCCCAGACGGCGCCCGCGCAGGCCTCAAGCATTCCTCCCGTGCCGATGACGGATCGGGCGCTGAGCGACATGCCGCCCCAGACCATCGGCAAAACGGGCTCGGATTTCATGGTCGATGTGCTGAAGGCGCTCGACATCGACTACATCGCCTCCTGCCCCGGTTCGACCTTCCGCGGCATCCACGAGTCGATCATCAATTACGGCGACAACAAGAAGCCCGAATTCATCACCACGCTGCATGAAGATACCGCGGCCGCCATGTGCCACGGCTATTACAAAGTGGCGAAGAAGCCGATGGCCTGCATGGTGCACGGCACTGTCGGCCTGCAGCACGCCTCCATGGCGATCTACAACGCCTATGCCGACCGCGTGCCGATGCTGGTCCTCTCCGGCAACATCGGCAATCCCCTTACCCGGCAGGTCTACATCGAATGGAACCACAGTGCGCAGGACCAGGGTGCGACCGTGCGCGACATCACCAAATGGGACGATCAGCCGACCTCGCTGCAGGGCTTCGCCGAATCCATGGTGCGCGCCCATGAGATGATGACCACCGTGCCGATGGCGCCTGTGCTGATCACGGCCGATGGCGATCTTCAGGAAGATCCCATTCCGCCGGACATCGAGAAGAAGCTTCGCATCCCCAAGCTGAGAAAGCCCTCGCAGCCGGCCGGCGAAATCTCCGCCGTCCGGGAAGCCGCGAAAATGCTGATCGCCGCGGAAAATCCCGTCATCTACACCAACCGCTATGCGCGTACCGAAAACGGCCCGGCGCTGCTCGTCGAATTGGCGGAGCTGCTGCAATGCCCGGTGGTCGACGCGCACAACCGCATGAACATGGCCAACCGTCATCCGCTCAATCACAGCGCGCGCCGTGAGCCCGCCTTGCAGAGCGCCGATCTGATCCTGGCGCTGGAGCCGATCGATCTTTGGGGCCTCAACAACTATGTGCCCGATCTTGTCACGCGGCCGAACGATCCGCGCCGCCGCCTCGCGGGCCTGAAGATCATACACATCGGCACCGAGATGATGATGGCCAAGTCCAATTATCAGGACTTCCAGCGCTTCGCAGAGGCCGATCTGTCGATCTCGGGCGATGCGGAAGCGACCATGCCGACGCTGATCGAAGCGGTGAAGGTGCAAATATCCGCTGCCGACAAGAACCGTTTCGCCGCCCGCGGCAAGAAGGTGAAGGAGCTGTCGTCGAAGCTGCTTGATCAGCTCCGCCAGCAGGTCGCCTATGAATGGGACGCGAATCCGATCTCGTCGGGTCGCATGGTCATGGAATTGTGGGACCAGATCAAAAACGAAGACTGGATGATGCCCACTGAAACCCAGTTCCTGAGCGACTGGCCCTATCGCCTCTGGGACATCGACAAGCCCTATCGGACGATGGGCGGGTCGGGCGCACAGGGCATCGGCTACAATTCGCCGGCCGCGCTCGGGGCTGCGCTCGCAAACAAGGACAAAGGGCGGCTGACGGTTGCCGTCGTCGGGGACGGCGATTTCAACATGGCGCCGGGCGTGTTGTGGACCGCCGCGCACCACAAGATTCCGATCCTTTATCTCGTGCACAACAACCGCGCCTATCACCAGGAAGTCATGATGATCTTGAGGATGGCGGCCCGTCGACAGCGCGTGAATCACAAAAATGTCTATGTCGGCACGCTGATCGACAATCCGGCGCCCGATTACGCGAAGATCGCGCAAGGCTATGGCCTTTACGCGCAAGGGCCGGTTTCCGACCCCAAGGATTTGGCGGCGGCGATCCGGCGCGGCATCGAAGTGGTGAAGAAAGGTGAGCCCGCGCTCATCGACATCATGTCGGACGGACGCTGATGACAACGGCGAAGACGATGCGAGCTTTACTCTGGGGCGCGGCGCTGTCCGCTTTCGCGTTCGGCGCGGCGCATGCCCAGGACGTACCCAAAGGCGATGCCAAAGCGGGTTTGGTCACTTTCCAGAAATACGGCTGTTATAGCTGTCATGGGATTGTGGGGCAGGGCACGCTGCGCGACGGTCCGCGGCTCAACACGGCGATTGGCTATCCCGCGCTGCTCACGCAATTGCGCACGCCCCGCTATGAGATGCCGGCTTACACTACGGTTCAGATTTCCGATTCCGGCGTGGCCGACATCTTTGCCTACCTTTCTTCCATCCCCAAAGCGCCGGATGCGAAAACGATCAAGGCGCTGCAATAGCGCGCAGGAGCTGACCATCAAGCGAAAGCGGATTCGAACCGCTTTAGGCGCCGCGGTCCTCGCGGCCGCATCTGCTGCGCTGCTAAGCGCCCGCGCCCAACCGCAAATCGATCGCGAATTTCAGGAATGCCAGAACTGTCCTGTGATGGTGGCCATTCCCGCAGGAAGCTTCGTGATGGGCAGCCCGTCGGGTGAGCCGGGGCGCTTCGATACCGAAGGTCCTCAGCACGAGGTTTCGGTCAAAGCCTTTGCGATCGGCAAATATGATGTGACGAGCCGCGAATTTCTCGTCTTTCTGCAGGACACCGGCTATCAGCCCGCGCCTTGCGACAAGCTTCAGGACATGAGCTGGCGTGTCCCTGGTCGCGGCCTTGCCTATCCACCCTATGTCGGGGAACCGCCGCGCTGGCCGGCGGTCTGTCTGGGCTGGGGCGATGCCCAGGCCTATGTGGCATGGTTGAATGCGAAGGTTCGCCGCGAACGCCCCGGCTTGGTGAGCGGCGGCGGCCCCTATCGCCTGCCGAGCGAAGCGGAATGGGAATTCGCCGCGCGCGCGGACACGGTGAGCGCGCGGTGGTGGGGCGATGCCCTCGGCGTCGGCAAGGCGAACTGCAATGGCTGCGGCAGCATGTTTGATTATCGCTATCTCGCCGACGTGGACAGTTTCGCGCCCAACGCATTTGGGCTCTTCGGCATGCTCGGAAATGCCTGGCAATGGACGGAGGATTGCTGGCACGAAAGCTATGTCGGTGCGCCCAGCGACGGCAGCGCCTGGAAGGATGGAGCCTGTGTCAAACACGTCATCCGCGGCGGCTCATGGAGCAATCTGCCCATCTTCGTGCGTTCGGCCGCGCGCAGCGGAAGCGGCGCGGAAGGCGAATATGACTATTCCAGCCTCGCGGGGTTCCGCGTCGCCCGAACTCTGCCCTGATCAGCGCGGAATGCATTCAAACGGGAGCATTTGTCATTCCCGGCCGAGCGACGGTACGTCGCGAGGGGAAGGGAATCCATTTCGTGGAGATCGCGCGCCTTCTTCACCGAATGGCTGCCCTTCCCTCACGCTTCGCGCTCGCCGGGCATGACAATATTTGACTCCATGTGACCGCATACTGCGTTAGCGCAAAGCGTCTCTGGGATTCAAATTCAGAATCATGTCGATGAAATCGTCATAGGCGCCTTTCGGCAAGGCGATGGGCGACGACAACAGGACTGCGTTGCGCGCGCTCAATGCGATGGAGTGATACGTCGCATCGGAAAGGAAGCGCTCCTGGTCGACAATCTCGGCCTTGGTGACGGTGCCGTCGCGGGTCAGCACCACATGGATCGCAACCACAAAATTGCGCGCGCCCAATCCCTCCAGGTCCAGGCTCCAGCGGCGTTCGACCTGGGCGCGAACCAAATCCTTCACGCTATAGGCCGCTCGCGGGCCGAGCGCCGCTCCATTGCTTGCGGAGCGGTCGGACACTCCCGAGCGGGCGCCGCTCTCGGGCTGGCGAAGCTTCGCCAGCGCCTCGAGCCGGATCTGAAGCTCGTCACGGGGTTCCTGTATCTTCTCCGGCGGCGGTTGCGGCTCCGCGGGCGCTATGCCCGTGGGAGGACGGAAGCTCGGGAGCTCGCGGCTGGCCAATTCCTGTGCGCGTCTGGGCGGCGCCGCTGCTTTGCGCTGCTGTGGTCCCGCGGTTTTTTCGAGCGGCGGCGGAGCAACGGTTTCCTCGTCGAGCTGGACGACGTCCACCGGCACCACGGGCGTGACAATCTCAAGCGACGCCTTCAGCTGCATGAGAAGAAAGAACGCGGCAAGGCCATGGAGCAGCAGAGAGCTGATCACACCGGGGCGAAACCACTGCCTGAATCTCGCACCCAGGCGCGGGCTCGGAATCTCCTCGGCAGGATTCTGCCTGAGGTCATCCTCCCAATTCTCGCCAATGCCATTTCCCATTAGGACGCGGCCTATCCGTCGCTCTTGGTCCGAGCCTAGCAGAAACCAGCGCTGTGATCAGAGGGCCGGGGAAGCAAGCTTAGGACAGATTTTCCGGGACCAATTCGAGGCGGTCATAGCCTTTGAGGCGGTATACGAGCACCGCGAGAACCCAGCTGACGGCGAATATGGCGAGGATGAGATAACCGAGCATACCGAACTGATTGTTCAGGTCCACCACCTCGCCCCAGAACGCGCCCTTCAAAGCGAGTCGATCGGCCACCAGCCCCAAGACCTCGATGCTGCCGACGAGGAGCGCAACCACGACGGACACGGCCGTGATGGTGAGATTGTAATAGAGCTTGCGGATCGGCTTTACGAAGGCCCAGCCATAGGCGCTTGTCATCAGCACGGAATCGGCGGTGTCGATCAATGCCATGCCGGCGGTGAAGAGCGCCGGAAATACCAGCAGCGACCACATGGAAAGGCCGTTTTGCGCCTGGGCCGCCGAAATGCCCAACACGCCCACTTCGGTCGCCGTGTCGAAGCCCAGGCCGAACAGGATTCCCAGCGGGTACATCTGCCAGCTCGACCGGATGAAACCGAAAAGCGGCCGGAACAGCCGCCCCAGAAGTCCGCGCCCGGCCAGCAGCAAATCGAGATCGTCTTCCACCAGGCACCCACCGCGCTTCACGCGCTGGAAGGTGCGGTAGACGGCGAGGAGGATGAAAATATTGATGATGGCGATGGCGAAGAGAAACAGCGCCGACATCGACGTGCCGATCAGGCCGCCGACCTCTTTGAACTCCATGAAACGCGCATTCAGCGCGCCCGCGCCGAGGGCAATGAGAAGCGAGGCCAGCACCACCACGGTGGAATGGCCGAGCGAGAAGAAAAGACCGACCGTACCCGGCGGCTTCCCCTCCTGCAGCAATTTGCGCGTGACATTGTCGATGGCTGCGATGTGGTCGGCATCAACCGCATGGCGAAGCCCGAAACTGTAGGCGAGAATGGCGGTTCCCAAGAGAACGGGATAATCGCGAAACGCTGCAAACGCCCAAAACCACGCAGCGATATTGGCTGCCGCCAGAGCGGCGAACATGCTCACGATCTTGGGCGTGATTAGCCGGAAAGATACGACGCTTCTCGTCATCCTGCCTTCCGCACATGGAAATGGAGATGCTTATGGCTAGGCTCGTTGGCGTGAGCGTGCGCTTCCGCTTCCGCGTCCACCGGCACCATCACGAGGCGGCCATGGCGCACGCCGCGCTCGGCGATCACGTGATCGGCCAGATGGCGCACATGTTTCGCCTCGCCGCGCAGCACCGCCACCTCCATGCAGCTGCCATGGTCGAGATGCACATGCATCGCCGAATGGGTGAGCTCGTGATGGTCGTGGAAGACATGGGTCAGGCGCTTCGAAAGATCGCGCGATTCATGGTCATAGACATAGACCAGCGCGGCAATGCAGTTCCCGGTCTCCTGCGATCCTTCCGCCGCCTGACGCATGCCGGCGCGCGCGAGATCGCGGATCGCCTCTGACCGGTTCTGATAGCCGCGCAGGGAAATCATCCGATCGAGCTCCGTCACGAACTCGTCGTCTAGCGTGATGGTGGCGCGTTGCATGGGGCCTCCCGAAAAACCGGACCGCAAGTATGATGTTTAGAAGGAACAATCATACTCCCGCGGCGTTGGCAAGGGCGGCATCGCCGTCTTGCCGGAAGATGCACCGCCGCTGCAAAGTGGCAACGAGTTCCCAATGGAGAGCGCCATGGAAATGCGCCGGATCGGACGTTCTTCACTCAAAACCGCGCCCATCGTGTTCGGGGGCAATGTGCTTGGCTGGACGGTGAATGAAGCCGATGCGTTCAAGATCCTGGATGCCTTCCTCGATGCCGGGTTCAATGCCATCGATACCGCCGACACCTATTCTCGCTGGATTCCGGGCAACAAGGGCGGCGAATCCGAAACCATCATCGGCAAATGGTTGAAGCAGGTTCCCGGGCGGCGCGATCGCGTGCTGATCTTTACCAAGGTTGGTGCCGAGATGGCGCCCAATAAGAAAGGCCTCTCGCGCCACTACATCAAAGCGGAAGTCGAAGACTCACTGAAGCGATTGCAGATCGAGACCATCGACCTCTACCAATCCCATCGCGACGACAATTCTGTTCCGATGCTGGAAACATTGGAGACCTATGCGGAGCTGATCCGGGAGGGGAAGGTCCGTGCCATCGGCGCCTCCAATTTCACCGCGCCGCGTGTCAAGGAAGCCTTAGAGACAAGCCGCGCGCATGGCCTGCCGCGCTATGAATGTTTGCAGCCGCGGTTCAATCTTTACGACCGCGCCGATTTCGAAGGCGAGCTGGAACAGCTCTGCCTCAAAGAGAATATCGGCGTCATTCCCTATTACGGCCTCGCCAGTGGCTTCCTGACCGGCAAATATCGCTCGCCCGCCGATTTCGGAAAGAGCCCGCGAGGCAGCCGCATGGCAGATTATCTCGATCCGAAGGGCAAGAGGATCCTGGCGGCCTTGGACGAAACCGCCGCTGCCCATCACGTGAATCCGGCGGCCGTGGCGCTGGCCTGGCTGATCGCGCGCCCCTCGATCACGGCGCCGATTGCCAGCGCCACCAACGTCGATCAGCTCAAGGATTTTTCCGCCGCGGCGGAGTTGAGACTTTCCCCCGCCGAAATCGCCCAACTGGACGCGGCCGGCGTCATCTGAGGCTGATCCCCGGGGTCTTTCCCAGTGGGGCCGCCGTGAACTACACTGTCGGAGACGGCACGATATTTCGCTCGAAAGGCGACGGGAGGGATTATGACATCGACCAAACGCATCATTCTGTTTGCCACGGCCTCACTGGCCGCGGCCTTTCTGTTCAATCCGGGTTTCGCTGCGCCGGCGGGAACAAGCCCCCTCAGTCAGGCCTATCGGGAGCGCGGCAAGGAAGCTGTCGATTTCCAGAAGGTGCCGCCGGTCAAGATGTTCGACAACCTCTGGTATGTCGGACCGGGCTATGTCTCCTGCTACCTCATCAAGACATCTGCGGGCGCGATCCTGATCGATGCCTCCGAAGAGCCGGCGATGGTCGAGCATGTCATCGACAGCATCAAGAAAACCGGCACGGATCTGAAGGACATCAAATACATCCTCATCAGTCATGGCCATATCGATCATTGGGGCGGCATCGACCGGATGCACGAGCTGACGGGCGCGCCGGTTTACGCCACCGAAGAGGATTGGCAGATGATCGAGCAGACGGCATCGCGGCCGGGTCGCAACGGCGCACCGCCGCCGCGCGCGCCTAAGCGCGATAGGATCGTGAAAGACGGCGACACGCTCACGCTCGGCGACACGACGCTAAAGCTTTACAAAACGCCGGGGCATACGCCGGGCGTGATGTCGACCGAATTCACCGTCTTCGACAATGGCGTGCCGCATAAGGCGTTTTACTCCGGCGGCCTCGGCGGGCGCGACGGCGTCAAGGGTTTCGAGCAGGCGGTTCTGAGTTCCGCTCGCGTGGCGAAGATTCAGGGCATCGAGGTGTACCTGCCCAACCATGGCTGGAATCCCGGAACCGATTACCCCAATGGCTCGCTGTTCGAGCGTTTCGTGAAACTGAAGGCGCGCAAAGCGGGCGAGCCCAATCCGTTCGTTGACCCCGCGTCATGGAAACAGAACATCGACGAAGCGCAGGCGCGGATCAAAAACGGCCTCGAAGAGGAGCGTAAGAAGGCGGCGACGGGCGGCGCTCCCGCGGCCAACTGATCGAGATTGATCACGAGGCCGGCAAGCCAAGCGGCTTGTCGGCCTTTTGTGTTGTTGCGAAGCCGCACGCAAAATCGTCGGAGGCATCTATGCACGGGACGAATGCCACTCAGGCCTATATGACTGGCCACATGCTGATCGGCGGCGAGCTCGTCGAAAGCAAGGACGGCGCCTGGCTCGAAAGCATCAACCCGGCCGATGAATCCCCATTGGGTCGCGTGCCGATGGGATCGGCTGCCGACATGGCCGCAGCCGTCGAAGCGGCGGAAAAAGCACAACCCGCCTGGGCCGCGCTTTCCATGGCGCAGCGCGCCGCGTTCATCCACAAGCTCGGCGATGCGATCCTGGCGCGTACCGAGGAGATCGCCCGCATCGAATCGCTCGACACCGGAAACACCATCGGCCCGATGCGCCGCGACGTGAACACCGCCGTCGACCGCATGCGCTTTGCGGCGGGCCTTGCCTATGAGATCAAGGGCGAGACCGTGCCCGCGACACCGGGAAACATCCACATGACCATCCGCCAACCCTATGGCGTGGTCGGCCGCATCATTCCCTTCAACCATCCGATCGGCTTCGCGGCGTCCCGCATCGCGCCGGCAATCATCTCCGGCAACACGATGGTGGTGAAGCCGTCCGAGCAAAGCCCGCTCTCGGCGTCCATTCTGGGCGAAATCTGCAAGGCGATCCTGCCGCCGGGCGTGGTCAACATCGTTACCGGGGCGCGAGAAACCGGCGAAGCTTTGGTGCGCCATCCGCGCGTGAAGCGCATCGCCTTCATCGGTCAGCCCGCCTCGGGCATGGCGATCCAGAAGGCGGCCGCGGAAACCGCGGTGAAACATGTGACGCTCGAATTGGGCGGCAAGAATCCCCTGATCGCGTTCGAGGATTCCGACCTCGACAAGGTCGCGGCCAGCGCCGTGGGCGGAATGAATTTCGGCTGGCAGGGTCAATCCTGCGGCTCGATGAGCCGCATCCTACTGCATGAATCGATCCACGATCGGGTCGTCGAGCGCATCCTCGATCGCGTGCGCAAGATCAAGGTCGGCCATCCGCTGGACCCGCAAACCAATATGGGCCCGATCAACAACAAGGCCCAGTACAACAAGGTGCTCTCCTATATCGACCTCGGCAGAAACGAAGGCGGGAAGGTGCTTCACGGCGGGGGCATTCCCAAAGGCGACGAGTTCAAACGCGGTTTCTGGATCGAACCGACGGTGTTCGGCGACATGAACATGTCCATGCGCCTTGCCAAGGAAGAGGTGTTCGGCCCGGTGATGTCGATCTTCAAATTCCGCGACGAGGCCGAAGCGCTTGCGATGGCCAATGCGATCGATCTCGGGCTCACCGCCGCGGTGTGGACCAACGACATCAACCGCGCGCTGCGTGTCGCCCAATCCGTGCAGGCCGGCTATGTCTGGGTCAATGGCGTCGGCCAGCATTATCGCGGCGTGCCTTATGGCGGCTTCAAGAATTCCGGAATCGGGCGCGAGGAAGGCATCAGCGAGTTGCTGAGCTACACCGAGGAAAAGGTGATCAACATCGTGATCGGCGGCGGTGACTACAATCCCGCCGCGGCGGGTTAAAACGCCCGCGAGAGTGTGAAGAGCGCCAGCACCGCGTCCTTGTTCTGCACATGGTCGGGATCGACCGCATAGGCGACGTTCGCCCGCGCGTTCCATCGGCCGAGCGATAAGCCATAGCCGGTTTCGAAATCGAACTCGCGGCCCGACGGCAGGAGCGATGCCCGCTGTTCGCCCATGACGACGCCGCCCGTCGATTT
>Ga0193699_10000881_pt1 | contig 12189 bp, 11 predicted proteins | sample L3c2metaG_FD_160095 | JGI IMG/M metagenome (GOLD analysis project Ga0193699, IMG submission 160095) | Soil microbial communities from a riparian zone of the East river system, Colorado, United States - L3c2 | ecosystem: Environmental > Terrestrial > Soil > Riparian zone | place: USA: East... | reverse complement strand
CAGGTGTGTCCTCCTGTCCTCCTGTCCTCCTGTCCGACTGTCCGACTGTCCGACTGTCCGACCGCGCGCGCTAATGCCGTTCCCCCATGTCCTCCGGACCGGCATCCGAGCCGCGGAGCCCCTCGGGGGTCGGGCTGCTGGGCGGGTTCCAGGTCATGCCGTCCTCCATCACCTGCGTGTAGTCCGCCGTGCCGGCAATGTCCTCCTGCTCGCGGTCGGCGAGGTGCTCGGACTCGTCGGTGAACTGATCCGGCATGTCGCCGAGCAAGGTGCCGGCGCGGCGCTCCTCGTCGGCGAGATGCTCGTCGATGTCGAGCGGGCTCTCGGCGCGCCGGATGGGATCGATCAGCAGGTCGTTGGTGAAGTCCACGATCCCGAGGAGGTCGGTGAGGACGTGCTCGGCGATCCGCTTCTCGGCCTCGGTGCCGACGCGGCCCGCCAGCATGACGTTGCCGCGCGTCACCGTGACGGTGATGTCGTCGACGTCGAGCGCCGTTTGTGCCGCCAGCTGTTCCCGCACGAGGTCGCGAAGCTCACGGTCGTCGAGCTCCTCGATGTCGTGGATGTTCTCGTAGTCGCGCTCGTGGGCCATGATCGCCGCCGCGTTGGAAAGTCATCGCTGGCGGCTCATCCGCTCAGCGCCCGAAGAGGTACGACACACCCACCGTCAGCGCGGCCTGATGCGTGTAGAACGATGTCGGTGTGGCAGCGGTGAGGACCGACGAGCCGTCGGATGCCGCCACATAGAACGAGGCCGGATAATTGAGCTTGAAGATGCGGTCCGTGACGTCCGCCCGCAGCTGAAACCGGCCTCCCGGCACCCATTTCACCCCGGCGCCAACGCTAAATGCAAAGGGGGTGCCGAACGAGAACCCCGACGGGTCCTTGGCGTTGCTGGAGACGACGCCCAGCCCGCCCCGCACCTGCGGCACGAGATGGTGCCAGCTCTTGCGCCCCGTGAGATCGACCGCGAGGGCCACGTCAGCCGAGTAGACCGGCGAGGACTCCGTGCCCAGCACGCGCGTCGCGAGCGGCTTCGTCGGATCGATCACCGTCCGCTCGGAGAAGCTGCGCGTGAGGTCGGCACTGAGGTCCAGTGGCCCGACGAGATTCAGCTCATAGCGCACGCCGGTCATCAGGGCGCTGCGCGGCGCGACGCCGGCAGGATCGGGACGCGCGCTCAGATAGCCGAACAGCCAGGTGATCTCCTGCTTGTGCTCGAGATCCAGGTACGGGCTGCTCGCGGGGTCGTGTCCGACCTGAGCTGCCGCGGGCAGCGCGGCGAGCAGCGCCGCGATGCCGAACAGAAATGCCTTCACATTCACTCCGGATGGTACAGGATGAGGAAAGAGAGAGTACTCACCGAACGACGCGAAGGTTGCGTCCCGTCATCTCGGCCGGCTGCTCGAGTCCGAGCAGCTCAAGGATCGTCGGTCCCACGTCGCACAGCGCGCCGCCGGCGCGCAGCTCGTGCGTGGCGCCCTCGTCGACGATGAGGAAGGGCACCGGGTTGGTGGTGTGCGCGGTGTGGGGGCCGCCGGTCTCGGGGTCGATCATCATCTCGCAGTTACCATGGTCCGCCGTCACGAGCAGCCGCGCCCCCACCTTCGTCGCCGCGTCGATCACGCGCGCCAGACAGGCGTCCACCGTCTCCACCGCCCGCAACGTGGCCGGGATGGAGCCCGTGTGTCCGACCATGTCCGCGTTCGCGTAGTTGCAGAGGATGAAGTCGTGCTCGCGCGCACCGATCGCCGCGCACAGCACGTCGGTGATACCCGGCGCGCTCATCTCCGGTGCCAGGTCGTACGTCGCCACCTTCTGGCTCGGGACGAGCCGCCGCTCCTCCCCGGGAAAGGGCGCCTCTATACCCCCGTTGAAGAAGTATGTCACGTGCGCGTACTTCTCGGTTTCCGCCGTGCGCAGATTCGTCAGCCCCGCCAGGGAGAGCACCTCGCCGACGATGCGCGCCATCGACTGCGGGGCGAAGGCGACCTGCACCCCCCAGTCGGTGAAGACCTGGTCGTACAACGTCATCGTCGCCACGGTCACCGCCGGCCGCGGCCCGGTGTCGAAGCCGGAGAAGTCCGGCTGCGCGAGCGTGCGGACGATCTGGCGCATCCGGTCGGAGCGGTAGTTGAAGCAGATGACCGCATCGCCGTCCCGCATGGGCGCCATCGCGCCGCCAGTGGCATCCACGATCGTCGTCGGCGGGACGAATTCGTCGGTCACGCCACGCTCGTACGCCTCGCGCACCACGGCCACCGGATCGGTCGCCACGGGAGGAAGCCCCCGCACCGCGGCGCGATACCACTTCTCGGTACGCTCCCAGCGGTGGTCGCGGTCCATGCCGTAATAGCGTCCGCCCACGCTGCCGATCACGGCGCGCCCGTTCGCCCGGTCGATCAGCTGCTCGAGGTAGCCGAGCCCCGACCGCGGCATCGTGTCGCGCCCATCGAGCATCGCCTGGATGGCCACCTTCGGCACCCGCTGCCGCTCGGCGAGATCGAGCAGGGCGAGGAGGTGCGTGTCGATCGCGTGCACGCCGCCGGTGCCAATGAGCCCCACCAGATGCAGCGTGCCGCGGTTCGCCTTCACCTGCTCGCAGGCGGCGACCAGCACGGGATTGGTGAAGAAGCTCCCGTCGGCGATCGCCTGCGAGATGCGCACGAGGTCCTGCTTCACGACGCGCCCGGCACCCAGGTTGAGATGCCCCACCTCGCTGTTGCCGATCTGGCCACAGGGGAGGCCGACGGCCTCGCCCGACGCCTCGAGCAGGGTACGGGGTGCGCGGGCCCAGAGCCGGTCCCAGGTCGGCACGTTCGCCATCGCGATCGCGTTCCCCTCGCGTTCGGCGCGATACCCCCAGCCGTCGAGGACCAGGAGCACGACGGGCGCGGGACGGGGAGACGCTGCCATGTACGCGGGGTAGTAGACGGGGCTTGCGCGCGGACGCGCGCGAGGGAGCTTGAACGCGGGAAATGTATCCGTCCGCGCGTCGCCCGACCACGGGACCGCCGCACCCATCACCAGCCTTGCCTCAGGTCGAACCGGTCGTCATCACGACGCCCACCCCTCCCATGACCACACCCACCAGACCGCCCAGACCCCCCCTGCAGGACGATTGGGACCCCGGCCGCCGGTTGGACCCCACACGGATGCGCACCGACCGACGCCGCGTCGGCTGGCGCGAATTCCGGCACAGCTATCCGGGACTCATCGTCACGATGACGCTGGCCGTGGCAATCTTCCTCGCCGCCGACGCGTGGCTCTTCCTGCGCTACCGCCGCTACGTGCGTGAGACCGCCGAGCTGCGCGCTTCCATGACCGACATCGAGCGCGCGCGCACCGACGCGCTGCTCGCGCAGGAGGAGAACCGGATCAAGGTCATGGTGGAGCTGTTCAAGCGGCAGGCGAAGGTCGATCCCACGCTGCACCTGAGTGTCTCGCTCGACAGCGCGGTCATGTACCTCGAGCGCGACGGCGCGCTGCTGCGCGAGATGCCGATCACCATCGGACCCGAGCAGCGCGTCGGCGTGCCTCCCGACACGCTCCACATCGCCGCGCCACGCGGGAAGCGCACCGTGGAGCGGCTGCTCAACGAGACCGACGCGTGGCAGGTACCGAACTGGGTCTACCAGGATCGCGGCATCGTCCCCAACGAGTCGGCGCTCAAGGGTGCCCTCGGCCCGGCCGCCATCGTCCTCGATGGGGGGACGGTCATCTACTCACTGCCGAGCGTCGGTCCGCTGAACGACTCCACCTACGTGCTGCCCGGCGCGATTCGCGTGCGCGCCTCGGACCTGAAGGCGATCGGACCGAATCTGCGGCCGGGTGTAGCAGTGTACTTCTACTAGTGGCGCGACACACGGATCACCGGAGGCACACGTGGGGTTGGTGAGATTCTTCCGCAGCGGCGGCATGCTGGCGTGGGGACTGATCGGATCGGTGCTCCTGTTGATGGCGGCCAGTACGGCCCTGTTCGCGCGCACCGCGCTCGTGCGCCACGAGCGCGACGTGAGTCGCATGGTGTTCAACGACAACGTGCAGCTGCTCGACGAAGTGAAGAAGAGCAGCGGCGCGCTGGACGACAGCCTCGCGACGGTCGCGTCGACGAGCGACGCCGTCCCGACGCTGAAGCCCTACATCGTCGTGAGCATCGAGGATCACCGGCTCTGGTACAAGCAGCGCGACAGCGTGCTGTTCACCGCGGGCGTGGCGACCGGGAGCGGCAAGGTGCTCGAGAGCAGCGCTGGCGGCTCCCAGTGGAAGTTCGAGACGCCGCGCGGCCGTCTCGTCGTCCAGGCGAAGGAGGAGGATCCGGCGTGGATTCCTCCCGACTGGCACTTCGTCGAACAGGCGCGCAAGCGCGGGTTCGGGATCGTGCGCCTCAACCGCGGCCAGGTCATCCCGGCGAGCGATGGCTCCGAGATCACCGTCTCCGGGGCCGACGTCGTCCGGCGCTATCCGGACGGCCGCGTGGAGCCGGTGGGTGAGGGCCAGGAGGGGCGGGAAATCGTTGCGGGCGGCAATCTCGTTATACCGCCGTTCGGCACCAACCAGCGAAAGTACAAGGGCGTGCTCGGCACGCACCGCCTCGTGTTGGGGGATGGATACGCTCTTCACGGCACCGACAAGCCCGAGACGATTGGCCGCTCGGTCAGCCATGGGTGCGTCCGACTCCGGAACGAGGACATCGCGACGCTTTTTGGTATGGTTGAAGTTGGAACGCCCGTTTACATTTACTGACTTTCGAGTGCCGAACTGGGCTGTCTGCAACGACATAGAGTACGCTGGCTGATCGGTCAGTCAAGTATTACGTTCGTTGCCGCCGCGCCTTCCGTTCGTCTCCCTCATATATATGTTGGTTTGAGTTCGTCGCACGACCCTCCGCTCCCCGCGGAGGCTCCTTGTACAAGGGCACGCCCCCACGGAACTCCCCGGGGGCACGCAAAGCCGAGAGACGCTGGCACTGGGCCATCGTCCGTCTGGTTGCCAGGGAGGCAGTTCAACCATGTCGAAGTTCGTACCTCGCGGCCGTCGCTCTGGCCGCGCCCTCGTGTTTTCTGTCGCTGCGGCCGGCCTCTCCCTGCTCGCCGCGCGCCGAACCGACGGTTCCGCGAAGACCGCGGACGCCGCGAACGCCGTCGCGAACGGTGTGACCGCGGCCCTCCTGGCACCGGTGACCGCGCTGCACGCGGCGACGACGCCGCCGTCCGCCGACGGCGAACGCCTCCTCGCGACGATCGATTCCCTGCGCGGCCGCAGCGGGAAGCTCCGCGCCCGCCAGGTCGCCCGCTCCTCGGCGCGTCTGTCACTCTTCGCCCGCCTGTTCGGCGACACCGCGGTCCGCGCCCTCGGCGTGCACGACGTGAAGGACAGCTCCGGCACCTCGCCCTTCTCCGTCATCACCATTCGCGACTTCGCCGAGAAGCTCAACGGCCGCATCGGCAGCTATCGCATCGGCTTCTGGCCGGGCGAGCAGGGCGACCGGCTCTCCGGCGCCTATGGCAATCCGGCCGGCTTCATCGAGGTCACGCGCGAGAACATGGACACGCCGGTGTCCGAGCACTTCCGCCTCAGCGACTTCCTGACGCACGACCAGCAGGGCACCTGGCCGAAGTACCTCGTGCTGCGCGAGGATCTGGTGGACAAGCTGGAGCTCGTGATCGGCCAGCTTCAGGCGCAGGGCCACACGGTGCGCCACATGAGCGTGATGAGCGGCTTCCGTACGCCGCAGTACAACGCCACAGGTGGTGAGACGGGCGGACGTGCCTCACTGAGCCGCCATATGTACGGCGATGCCGCAGACGTCTTCGTCGACAATGACGGCGACGGGCGGATGGACGACCTGAATCGTGACGGGCGCGTCGACTACCGCGACGCCCAGGTCATTCTGGACGCGGCCGAGAAGGTCGAGCGTGCGCATCCCGACGTGGCGGGAGGAGTGGGCGTGTACAAGGCGACCTCGTCGCACGGTCCCTTCGCCCACGTCGACGTGCGAGGCTATCGCGCTCGCTGGGGACTCCTGTGACCTCGCCCGCGCCGGTCGCCTTCGTCGAGCGGCGCAGGCCGCGCCTTTCTCGCTCGCGCCGGTCGCGCGGCGGGATCAGCGCCGTCGTCGTGCTCGGCCTGGCGTCGGTCGGCGCGGTACACCTGTACCGGAGCCCGGACGACGTCGCGACCGCGTCGTTCGCGAATCTTTCCGCAGCGATCGTCCCCGAGCTCGAGCTTCCCTCCGCTACGCCGACCGCCGACGCGTTCGGTCGCAGCGGAGAGGTGAAGGTCCGCTTCAGCCTTCCCGGTGAGCCCATCGAGTTTCCGCTCGCCATCGGCGGCAACGCGGATTCGCTGCGCTATCAGTGGGTGACCGTCATCGATTCGGTGCTCGTCGGGGAAGCGCTGCCGTTCACGGCGGATAAACCGGTGGCGCCGAAGATTCCGGGCTTCTATCACATCGCCATCCTTCGCGATTCGGCTCGGACGATCGTGTCCGAGCCCACGCTGGCCGTGATGGTGCCGTTCGATCGCAAGCTCGGCAACTGGCTCAATGGCTATCGCATCGGGACCTACCTCTCGGAGCGCATCGGTCGCCAGGCCCGCCCGGAGGTCCCGGTGGGCTTCGTCGAGGTCCGGAAGGAGCTGCTCGACCTGCCGCTGAGCAAGCATCTCAAGGTCGCCGACTTCGTGACGCATGACGACCAGGACAATGTGTGGCCGAAGTACGTCGCCCTGAATCCGCGCCTGCTCGACAAGCTGGAGCTGATCCTGTCCGACCTCGGCGGCGCGGCGCGGCCGGAGCTGGCGATCGACGTGCATTCGGGCTTCCGCTCGCCGTCGCACAACCGCGAGGTGCGCCGCGCAGCGAGCGACAGCCGCCATCAGTATGGCGACGCGGCCGACGTGCAGATCGACGCGAACGGCGACGGCAAGATCACGATGACCGACGAGATTCGCGTGATGCTGGCTGTGGATCGCGTCGAGCGCGCTCATCCCGACCTCGTCGGCGGCCTCGGGATGTACATGTCGCGCCGGTATCGGACGCCGTACCTGCACATCGATACGCGCGGGAAGCGGTCACGCTGGACGGGCTGAGCGGACGACATGTCGCTGCACTACCGAGCGACCCGTCGGCAGCGCATACTCCGTGAATCCCCTCCGGACTCGGAATGAACGTCTATCTGCGTGACAAGCTGCTCCAGAAGCTCGACTCCCTCTCGGACGAGCGCGGCTATCAGGTGCTCGACTACGTCGATTTCCTCGAGTCGAAGTACGCCGATCGGGCGGCCGCGGCGGCGGCAGGGAACCCGCTGAGCCGCTTCGCCGACGCCGTGGAGGAGAGGCTGCGGGCGGGGAAGGTGAGCGCCACGGCCGTGGCCGAGACGATGGGGCTGATGAACAAGGCGATGGGCGTGTTGAGCGGGGCGGCCGCGGCGGGGAAGTCGGTGGCCAACGACCTCATGAGTGCCACCTCGCGCGTCGTGGATGCGGCCAGCGCGGCGGCCAGCGCGCCCCCCGCGCCGCGGGGCGGAGACGCGCAGGCGACCCCGAGCGGCACGACTGGTGCGACTGGGACGGGCACGGCCGGGTCGAGCACGACACCCGGCGGCACCCCTCCGACCGCCGGCAACTAGCCGGGTCGGCCCACCACAAGGAACCGGGAGCAGGCGAGTGGCAACGACGACCGGAGGCCGGGCGCGCGGCAAGAGCGCGGGCGCGAGCGCCAGCAGTGGGAATGCCGCGCGTGCGCGCGCGGCGGACGCGCCGCGGACGGGCGGCAAGCGCACCGTGATCTATTACATGAAGCAGCTGCCGGCGTATCTGCGGCTGCTGGGAGGGCTGCTCACCGACCGTCGCGTGAGCGCGATGGACAAGCTGCTCGTCGCCGGCGCGATGGCGTACATCGCCCTGCCGGTGGATTTCATCCCCGATTTCATCCCCTTCCTGGGCGAGGTGGATGACGTCTTCATCCTCGTGATGGCGCTCCAGCGGCTCGTCGCGAACGCGGGGCGCAACGTGCTGCTCGCCCACTGGACGGGAGCGCTGGACGACCTCGCCGACCTGAACCTGAAGGAAGCGCTCGCGGCGGCGGCGTTCTTTCTGCCCCGCGGCATCCGGCGGCGGCTGAAGGTGATCGGCCGGGCGTAGCCCGGCTCGCGAGCGCCCGCTGGCGCTTCGCGCGAGTAGCGTCTACGTTTCGCCATGGCGACCATAATTCGTTCCGATTCGACTTCCCGGCCCGCGACTCAGCCCCCTGCTGAGAGCGGGCCGTCGCGCAATGGGGCCTCGCGTGTCCGCGACGACGTCGCACTGACCTTCGACGACGTCCTCCTCGTTCCGCGCCATTCGGTGACGCACCCGAAGGACGTCTCCACACGCTCCTGGTTCTCCCGCAAGATCGAGCTCAACGTCCCGCTCGTGTCGGCGGCGATGGATACGGTCACCGAGGCGGAGATGGCGATCGCGATGGCGCGCGCCGGCGCCATCGGCGTGCTGCACAAGAACATGTCCATCGACCGCCAGGCGATGCAGGTGGACATCGTCAAGCGCAGCGAGAGCGGCATGATCCTCAACCCGTACACGCTGCCCGAGACGGCGACGCTGCGGGAAGCGAGCAACCTGATGGCGCGCTTCCGCGTCAGCGGCGTGCCGATCGTCGACAGCGAAGGGCGGCTGGTGGGGATCATCACCAACCGCGACCTCCAGTTCGAGCGGAGTCTCGACCGGCCGCTGGCGGAGGCGATGACGAAGGGCCGCCTCGTGACGGCCCCGGAGGGCACGACGCTCGACGAGGCCGAGCGGATCCTGGCGAAGCACCGTGTCGAGAAGCTGCCGGTGGTGGACGGGGAGGGGCACCTGCGCGGCCTGATCACGGTGAAGGACATCCACAAGCGCCGGCAGTATCCCACCGCCAACAAGGATACGCACGGCCGCCTTCGCGTCGCCGCCGCCATCGGCGCCGCCGGTGACTTCCTCACCCGGGCCCGCGCGCTGATCGATGCGGGAGTCGACGCGCTGATCATCGACACGGCGCACGGTCATGCCGGTGGCGTGCTCGAGGCGACGAGCAAGGTCCGCGAGGCATTCCCCGACGTCCAGCTCGTCGTGGGCAACGTGGCCACGCGCGAGGGCGCCCGCGCGCTCGTGGAGCGCGGCGTCGATGCGGTGAAGGTGGGCGTCGGACCCGGCTCGATCTGCACGACGCGCGTCGTCACGGGCGTCGGCGTTCCCCAGCTCACGGCCGTGTTCGACGCCGTGGAGGGGGCGGGTGACGTCCCGGTCATCGCCGACGGCGGCATCAAGTACTCCGGCGACGCCGTGAAGGCGCTGGCCGCCGGCGCCTGCAGTGTGATGATGGGCAGCATGCTCGCCGGCACCGAGGAGAGCCCGGGCGAGACGTTCCTGCTCGAGGGCCGCCGGTTCAAGATGGTCCGCGGCATGGGCTCCCTGAGCGCGATGCAGGACGGCAGCGCCGACCGCTACTTCCAGGAGGGCGAGCTGTCGCCGAAGAAGCTCGTGCCGGAGGGCATCGAAGGCCGCGTACCGTACCGCGGCCCCGTCGCCGACGTCCTGTTCCAGATGGTGGGTGGCCTGCGCAGCGGCATGGGGTACGTCGGGTGTGGCACGATCGAGGAGCTGCGCACGCGGACGGACTTCGTGCGCATCACGGCGGCGGGCCTGCGCGAATCCCATCCGCACGACGTGACGATCACGCGGGAAGCGCCGAACTACAGTCTGTGAACTGTCGGAGGCCCGGAAGCCCGCAGGCCCGGAAGCCCGGGGAACGGGGCGAGCGGGTGACGTGAAATCAGTGGTGTCGTCCTGAGCGCAGCGAAGGACCTGCACGTGCGGGTCCTTCGCTGCGCTCAGGACGACAACATTCCAACATTCGCGTCAGGCGCTGCGTTCAATTCCTTGACAAGCTCGTCCCCTGCGACGAAGTTGTCGTCCGAATTCTGTATACAATCCTTCCATTCCCTGCACCACCGACGGCGGAGACTCCCCGATGGGTTTGTGGTCGAGAAAGAGTATTGCGGTGCTCCAGCGCGAGGCCGCGGAAGAAGGTGAGCAAGGGCTACGACGGACGCTGACCGCGGCCAACCTGACGCTCCTCGGCATCGGTGCCATCATCGGCGCCGGCATCTTCGTCCTCACCGGCAACGCCGCGGCGCAGTATGCCGGCCCGGCGGTCGTGCTGTCGATGGTCGCGGCGGGCATCGCCTGCGGCTTCGCGGGACTGTGCTACGCGGAATTCGCGAGCATGATCCCGATCGCCGGCTCGGCCTACACGTACGGCTACGCCACGCTCGGTGAGTTCGTCGCCTGGATCATCGGTTGGGATCTCATGCTCGAGTATCTCTTCGGTGCGGCGACGGTGGCCGTGGGGTGGTCGGGCAACTTCGTCCCCTTCCTGAAGGAGTTCGGGATCACCTTCCCGGCGGCGTACGCGAGCGCGCCGTTCGCGGTGGACGTCGCGAACAACTTCTCGCGTACCGGCACGGTGCTGAACATCCCGGCCATGGTGCTCATCGGGCTGATGACGTGGATCCTCGTCATCGGCATCAAGGAGTCTGCGCGGTTCAACAACGTGATCGTGTTCCTGAAGCTGGCGATCATCTTCCTGGTGATCGGCTTCGGCTTCATGTACGTGAACACGGCCAACTGGCATCCCTTCATCCCGTCGAACACCGGCACATTCGGTGAGTTCGGATGGAGCGGCATCCTGCGTGGCGCGGGCGTCATCTTCTTCGCCTACATCGGCTTCGACGCGGTGAGCACCGCGGCCCAGGAGGCGCGGAACCCGCAGAAAGACATGCCGATCGGCATTCTCGGGTCCCTGTTCATCTGCACGATCCTGTACGTCCTCATGGCGCTCGTCATGACGGGGATGGTCCACTACTCCAAGCTGAACGATCCGGCGCCGATCCTCGTCGCCGTCGCCGCCGCGGGCCCGTCGCTCGCCTGGCTGCGCTACGCCGTGGAAGTGGGCTCGCTGCTCGGACTCGCCTCGGTGGTGCTCGTCATGCTCATGGGTCAGCCGCGCGTCTTCTACTCGATGGCGCGGGACGGTCTGCTCCCGCCGGTGTTCGCCAAGGTCCACCCGCGCTACAAGACGCCGTACATCACGACGATCATGACGGGCACCCTCGCCGCCGTCGTCGCCGGTCTCTTCCCGATCGGGCTCCTCGGCCAGCTCGTCAGCATCGGCACCCTGCTCGCGTTCGTGATCGTCTGCGCCGGCGTCTGGGTGCTCCGCGTGCGCTCGCCCGAGATCCCGCGCGCCTTCAAGACGCCGCTGGTTCCGCTCGTGCCGATCCTCGGCATCCTGAGCTGCGGAGGCCTGATGTACGGGCTGCCAGGGGACACCTGGATCCGTCTCGTCATCTGGCTGGCCATCGGCCTGATCATCTACTTCGTCTACAGCCGGAAGCACTCGCTGATCGGCCGCGGTGGGACCGGGCACCACATGGGCAGCTGAGCCCAGGCCGCACTAGATTGGAGAGCGGCGTCCCTCGGGGCGCCGCTTCTCGTTTCCCCCAGCCCCGCGCTCGTGCCCACTGATCTGCTCTCCGTCCCCGCCGCGCGCCGCGCCGCGATCGAGGCGCTCGCGCCGGAGCTCGTGCCGGGCCGCCGCGTTGCGCTCAGCACGCACCTCAACGCCGACGGCGACGGATGCGGATCGGAGGCGGCGCTCGCGCGGATGCTGTCGGCGCAGGGCCTCGTGCCCCGCATCGTCAATCCCACGCCATGGCCGGAGATGTTCGACTTCCTGCTCGCCGATGGCGTCGACGACCAGACGTCGCGCGGCGCGAAGGCGCTGAAGGACATCGACCTGCTGATCGTGCTCGACATCAGCGACGTGAAGCGCCTCGGCGTGCTCACCGAGACGGTGCGTGCGCTCACGGTACCCAAGCTCGTGATCGACCACCACATCGCCTCGGACGAGCCGGCGGGCTCGCTCGTCCTCTCGGACACGACGGCATGCGCGACGGCGGAGCTGGTGTACGACATGTCCCTCGGGCTGGGCTGGGCGATCACGCCGGCCATCGCGCGCGCGCTGTACACGGGGATGCTCACCGACACCGGCGGGTTCCGCTTCAGCAACACCACGCCGCGCTGCCTGGCGGTGGCCGCGCAGCTCCTCGCGTGCGGCGTCGACCCTGAGGACATGTACACGCGCATCTACGCCTC
>Ga0193699_10000880_pt1 | contig 12192 bp, 11 predicted proteins | sample L3c2metaG_FD_160095 | JGI IMG/M metagenome (GOLD analysis project Ga0193699, IMG submission 160095) | Soil microbial communities from a riparian zone of the East river system, Colorado, United States - L3c2 | ecosystem: Environmental > Terrestrial > Soil > Riparian zone | place: USA: East... | reverse complement strand
CCATGCCGAGCCTGATCGTCGACACGTTTCGCGATTCATACAGCGATTGACGCAGCGGGATCTCGCCGAGGAATTTCAGGTCGTAGTTCTGCGGAGCCCACTCGGGCTGGCCGGGAACCTGTAGAACGAGTGGGCTGTCGTTGACGATGTACGAGGCAGGTCTGCCGTTCTGCACAGCGGCTGAGTACACGATCGGCTTGAACGCGGATCCGGGCTGGCGAAGCGCCTGCACGGAGCGATTGAACTTCGAATCGTCGAAGTCGCGTCCTCCTATCATCGCCCGCACCGCGCCGTTGCGCGGATCGAGCGCGAGGAACGCACTCTGTAGATAGGGGGACGTGCCGCTTCCCTCGTCGCCTTCGCGATGAGCCGTGTAGTGCTCGAACGTCTCGTGCTTGTACGCTCCATAACGGCCGGCCTCGATCGCGCGAACCTGGCGCTCCAGCGCTCGCTCAGCCGCGTTCTGCGCGTCGAGATCCAGCGTCGTGTAGACCCTGAGTCCCTGCTCGTACAGCTGCTTGCCGAACTGCGCATCGAGCTGCTGTCTCACCCACTCGACGAAGTACGGTGCGGTCTCACCGGTCACGCTCTTGTCGGCGAGCTGGAGCGGATACGCCTGGGCGCGGCTGGCATCCGCCTCGCTAATCCGGCCTTCGTCGCGCATCAACGCAATGACCGTATTACGACGCTGGATGGCGCGGTCGGGATATCGAACCGGATTGTATCGGGCGGGCGCTTTGGGCAGCGCCGCCAGCGTCGCGGCTTCCGCGAGGTTCAGATCGCGAACCGACTTGCCGAAGTAGCGTTGTGCGGCGGTCTCCACGCCGTAGGCGCCGTGGCCCAGGTCGATCTGATTGAGGTAGAGCTCGAGAATCTTCTTCTTGTCGTACTTCGCCTCGATTTCGCGCGCGACCTTCGCTTCCTTGAGCTTGCGGACGAGACTCTTCTCGCGGGAGATCTTCTCGGGGAAGACGTTTCGCGCGAGCTGCATCGTAATGGTGGAGAATCCCTGCGAGAAACCATGGATCGGCGAGCGCAAGATCACGCCGGCGGCACGATGCCAATCGATCCCCGCGTGGGAGTAGAAGCGCTTATCCTCGGTCGTGACGAACGCATCCTGCACGATCTTCGGGATCTCGTCGATCTTCACGAGCGTCCGACGCTCGAGCCCGAGCTCCGAGATGAAGCGTCCGTCGACTGCGTAGAGCTTGGACGTCTGGTGCGGCGTGTACTCGGCGAGGATTTCGATCGACGGGCACTGGTTGCCACGACAGATCAGCGCCCAGCTGGCGTAGAGGACGCCAACACCAAGAGCGACGAAGAAAGTCAGCGCGAGGAGCACACCCCGGACGAGCGTGGGGTGGCGCTTGCGGAATGAAAGTTTGTTGGAGGTGTCTGGGGCCATTCGGAGAGTCAAAAGATAACTGTGATACACCGAAGGTGACACCGTGGTCAGGCGTCCCTATCTTCCCCGCATGCACTCGAAGAATTCGCTGCTGGAAGAGCTGTCCTGGCGTGGGATGGTCTACCAACACACGGACGGTTTGCCGGACGCTCTCGCAACTGAGCAGTTGAGCGCGTATGCGGGGTTTGACCCCACTGCGCCGAGCCTCCACATCGGGAGCCTCGTACCGGTTATGGGACTTGTGCATCTCCAACGCGCTGGACACCGCCCGATCGCGCTGGTTGGCGGCGGAACCGGGCTTATCGGCGACCCCAGCGGCAAGACAGCTGAGCGACAGCTCGTCTCGGCGGAAGAAATCGAGAAGAACTCGCGGGCGCTCGAGAAGCAGCTGGAGCGATTTCTGGATTTCACCGGTCCGAAGGCGGCGCGGATGCGCGACAACGCGACGTGGCTGCGTCCGCTCAAGGCAGTCGAGTTCATGCGTGATGTAGGCAAGCACTTCACGGTGAACTACATGCTGGCCAAGGATTCCGTGCAGTCGCGAATCGAAGGTGGAATCTCCTTCACCGAATTCTCGTACATGCTGCTCCAGGCGTACGATTTTCTGGAATTGAATCGCCGTGAAGGAGTGACATTGCAAATCGGTGGCAGCGATCAGTGGGGGAACATCACCGCGGGCCTGGAGCTGATTCGTCGCGTCGAGGGAAAGACCGCGCACGCGCTCACGATGCCGCTGGTGACGACGGCGAGCGGCTCGAAGTTCGGAAAGACCGAAGAGGGCGCGGTGTGGCTCGATTCCATGCGCACATCTCCGTACAAGTTCTATCAGTACTGGATCAACGTGGATGACCGGGACGCTGGAAAATATCTGCGTCTCTTCACGCTGATGCCGCGGCAGGAGATCGAATCGCTCGAGAAGCTGATCACCTCGGCGCCAGAGAAGCGCGAGGCGCAGCAGGCGCTGGCGCGCGAAATCACCGCGCGAGTGCACGGAGAGGATGCGGCGCGAGTGGCGGAGGAGGTTTCGCGGGTGCTGTTCGGCAAGGCGGATCCGACATCGCTTACCGAGCCGGTCCTGCGAGCGTTGAGTGAGGAAGTGCCCTTCGCCGAGGCAGCCGATGCGCCCGGTTTACTCGACGCGTTGGTGACTTTGAAGCTCGCGGCGTCGAAGAGCGCTGCGCGAAGACTGGTGGAGCAAGGTGGCGTGTACGTGAACGGGCAGCGCGCGACCGCGGAGACTGATCTCTCGTCGGTTAAAGCATTGGCGGGCAGATATCACCTGCTTCGCAAAGGCGCCCGCGACTACGGGCTGATTCGGAAGAAATGACACATGATCAATGGCGCTCACTTTCTTCTTTACTCCAAGGATCCTGACGCTGATCGCGCGTTCCTCCGCTATGTCCTGGAGTTTGAATCAGTCGATGCGGGACGAGGCTGGCTGATCTTTGGGCTGCCCCCGGCGGAGATGGCTGTCCATCCGAGTGAGGACGAGGGGCCATCAAAAGCAAATGATGGAGTGGTCGGAGCGGCGCTGTACCTGATGTGTGACGATCTTCACGCCACGATGAAGCAGCTGCAATCCAGGAAAGTGAAGTTCGCCGCCGTTTCAGAGCAGCAATGGGGAACCGTGACGACGTTCCCTCTTCCCAGCGGCGCAAAGATCGGCCTTTACCAGCCGAAGCATCCGACAGCCCTCAAACTGGGCAGATAGAGCGAGAAACCAGAACGGCTCCCAATCTTTGGGAGCCGTTCTGGTAATACTTCAGCGGAAGTCTTACTCGTCCGCCGCCGCCCGTCCTCTCCTCTTGGGCTTGGCTTCCTGCGCCTGATCGTACCAGTTCTCGAGCGTCCGCGACGCGAGGTCGCGTCCACCCAGGCCGAACGCCAGTCCCAACGCGATCGCCAACGCGCCCACGAATCCGGTGAACAGCGTGTTGATCAGGTTCGTGGCGATTCCCAGCTGGTTGATCGCAATGACGACCGCGAACGACCACACCGCCGTCCGCGCGACATTCGAGAGCGTCTCGGGGTTCGAGAACCCACCCTCAGCGGTGGCACCGCGCACGACGTTGCCGAGCGCACGCGCCGCGATTCCGCCAATGAAGAGAACGAAGATCGCCACGACGAGATTTGGCAGCCACAGCAACAGCTGTCGCATGACGTCGGAGACAGCGGGCAGGCCGAGCGTGTCGAATGCAACGAGCAGAACGACGACGCGCACGATCCACTTCACGATCCCGGCGAATATTCCGACCGAATCGATCCCGGTCCCCATCTTGTTCATGAAATCGGCGAGCCCGGATCTCTGCATTAGCTCGTCGAACTTGATTACGCGCAGGAAGCCGGTAATCGCCTTCGCGACGAGGGAGGAAATGAACCAGCCGATCGCCACGATGATGATGAACGCGACTATCCGCGGAATCGCGCTCAGAATCATCGCGAAAGCATCGCGGAACGACGCCCAGAGGGTGTCCAGGAATCCGGGACGAACGACGACGGGCGGCGGAGTGGGAGGAGGTGTAACGATCTGAACAAGTGCGTGTGTCACAGTCTGGATCTGCATTGTCATCCTCGTGTTGAGGTGATTGCCGTTACTCGGTAACGCCGAGCTGGCTCTTGAGATTCACAAGACCTGCGCGGGCACGTTCGGCTACATCGGTCTCCGGATAAGTGTCAACCAGTCGTCGGAGCTCGCGGAGACCCTTCGCCTCGTGGCCCGGCCACGAGAGATAAAGGTCTACGAGCCGGTTGGAAGCATAGATGTCGTCGCGAGCCGCCACACTCGGCAGGCGCTGCACAGCGCGGTAAAGGAGCTCAGCCCTCTCGCGCAATCCTGATTTTGCGTACAGATCGGCGGCGCGGATGCGCGGCTGCGCGTCGTCTGGAGCTTCGAGAATGATTCCCTCGTACGATGCCAGTGCGCCTTCAGCGTCACCACGCATCACGAGCGTATCCTCGTGCGAATACTGGCGCTCGTATCTCGGCCCGGTTGGCTGGATGAAAGCGCCGAAGGCTCTGCCCGTCCAGTTCCTGATCGTGATCATGCAGAACCACCACCACACCGCGAGAACGAGTGACCCACCCAGGCCCGACAGCACGATCAGCGCTCCGGAGAAGTCGCTCCGGACGGCGAGCGCGCCTCCAATGAAGGCGCCGGAGACAATGGGGATGCTGAGGGAGGTGGCCGTCCGCAGAGTGTGGATGGCCTCGGGACCCTGCTTGTCGAAGAGGGACTGTTTGTACTCGTCCCGACCCGCACTCATCGTGCTGGATTACCTGGTGTCTTTACGATCCGGTAAACCCGTCCGCTCGAGGTGCAGATATATAACTCTCCCTGACTGTCTTCTCCAAATGAGCTGATGCTGCCGAGCCGTCCCACCGGCCACTCGTGCTCGTCGGTAACGTTGCCGTTGGCAAAGGCGAAGCTCTTCAGCCAGCTGTTGCAGTAGTCGGAGTAGAAATACTGCCCCGTTATCTCCGGAATCTTCCGGCCGTGATAGACGGAGCCTCCGATTATCGCGCAGGTCGAATTCTGGTGCGTCGCGTACGAGAGCGCGGGCTTCTGCAAGCCAGTTTGATCGCAGCCCGATGACCTGTTGCAGCGTGGGCCTTCCATGGTGCTCCAGCCGTAGTTGACGCCGGCGACCGACATCGGGACGACGTCGACTTCCTCGAATCGATCCCCACCAACATCCGCGATGTAGAGCAGTCCGGTGAAGCGATCGAACGAGAAGCGCCACGGGTTTCGCAGACCGATCGCCCAGATCTCTCCGCGACCGCCACCCTTTTCATACGGATTCGCGGACGGGATGAGGTAAGGCTCGCCGCGATCCACGTTGAGGCGAAGCAGCTTGCCGAGCAACGCGTTGCGGTTCTGGCCGTTGCCGTGTGGATCGCCCTGACTGCCGCCATCTCCCATCCCGATGTAGAGCATTCCATCGGGGCCGAACAGGTTGAGCCCGCCGTTGTGATTGGAGTACGGTTGGTCGATCGCGAGTATCAGCTTGGCCGTCCGCGGATCGGCAGCGCTCTTGTCCACCGAGACCGTGTACCGCTCGATCTGGGTGTCCCCCTTCTTGTCGGTGTAATTGACGAAAAGAAAACCGTTCGTCCCGTACTGCGGATGGAACGCAACACTCAGCAAGCCACGCTCTCCGCCTGATCCAACCTTGCTGACAATGTCGAGGAATGGTTTGTCGAGCAGCTTGCCGTTCTCGACGATGCGAATGCGACCCGGCTGCTCAACGATGAAGAGACGTGGATCAGCCGCGGGCGCAGTGACATAAACCGGTTGATCCAGCCCACTCGCCACTTCCTCGACGCCGAGCGTGACCTTGTTGCTTGTCGGCGCGGCCTGCGCGGTGGAGGACGTGTCGTCTTTCGGAGACGCGCAGACGATGAACCCAACCGACAGCAAGACCGACGACATGCGGAGCATCTTCACGCCTCCTTCTTCGCCTTGTAGTGTTGCCGCGGATCGAGAGCGTCGCGCAGCGCGTCACCGAGCAGGTTGAATCCGAGCACCGCGGCGCCGATCGCTATTCCGGGGAACACCGACGTCCACGGAGCGCGTCGAAGTTGTTCGAGATCTCGGCCGTCTGCAATCATCGACCCCCAACTCGGCGCCGGCGGTGGGACACCGAGGCCGAGAAACGAGAGCGCCGCTTCCGCCATGATTGCGCCGGCCACGCCAAGCGTCGCGGCGATCACGACCGGCGCGATGACGTTTGGCAGGACGTGCTGAGTCATGATGCGCAGATCACCCGCGCCCAAGGCTCTGATTGCCTGGATGTACTCGAGCTGCCGCACCACTAGCACCTGGCCGCGAACGATGCGCGCCATTCCGGCCCACCCGACGATCCCAATCGTCGCGAACACGACAGCTTCCGATGGTTGCAGCGCGGCAACCATCGCGATGAGCAGCAGCAGCGTCGGAAACGCGAGCGTGACGTCGGCGAGCCGCATCACGACTTCGTCCACCCATTTGCCATAGAATCCGGCGACGAGGCCGAGCGTCACGCCGAGCGCGAGCGCGATTCCCTGCGAGATGAGACCGACGGTGAGCGAGACGCGCGCGCCGAACACGAGGCGGGACCAGATGTCACGTCCCTGAATGTCTGTCCCAAGCCAGTGCTGCGCCGACGGCCGCTGAAGCAGGTGCGCCAGATCGATCGCGATCGGGTTCTGTCTCGCGATGAGAGGAGCCAGGATCGCGGCGAGAGTCATGACGACGACGATCCCAATGCCGATTCGTGCGCGGCTGTCGCGCAGGAGCCGCTGTCTCTGCTTGGGATCTAGCATCGCCCTCCTCGCTTCAAGCCGACGGATCTCTCAGCTCGCGCGGCGTGTCCGGCGGCTGTCGTTTCCATCTGCGGTGCTGCCAGAAATACTGCGCGGGCACCGCGCGCACCCACTTCTCCAGATGTTGAGTAAAACGTGCAACGATCGCGTCGACATCGCGTTCCCTGTCACCGGTCTGGGGCGCCTCGATCCGCTCGACCACGATTCGGTAGCGGCCATTCGGCTTGCGCAGGGCAACGACGAACACTACCGGCACATCGAATCGCAAGGCGAATACCGCCGCGCCTCGCGGGGTCTTGGCGGGCCGTCCGAAGAACGGGACGAACGTCGACGCCAGACCCATGACTCCCTGGTCGGCGACGAACGCGACCGCTCGTCCCGCGCGCAAAGACCTGGGCGTGCGCCGCACCGCATCCGAGTCGTGCACGACCGTCATTCCAATGGCTTCCCGGGTGTGGTTGATGTACGCATCGAACAGCGGATTGGCCATTCCGCGCACGATTGCGTCGAGCGGAATGCCGCGCGCCGCGACATACGATCCGGCGAGCTCCCAGTTGCCGATGTGACCCGTAACCAGTACCGCGCCCCTTCCCTTTGCCATTACATCTTCGATCTCTTCCCAGCCTTCGACCGATTCGACGAGTGCCTGAAGGCCGTCCTTGCCGATCGAGTCCAGCAGCGCCGTCTCGATGAAAGTGCGACCCAGGTGCTCGTAAGATTCACGCGCGAGCTGGACCACCGCCCCGCGACTCAGATCCGGGAATGCGGCGGCGATTTGCCGCTCCACTATCCGCTTTCGTATGCGCAGGGGCCTGTAGCCGAGCGCGCCGAGCCTCTCTCCAACTTTGCAGGCTGCGTCCCAGCTCAACGCCCGCAGCGCACCAATCGTCGCGCGCATCGTGTAGTACTCGGCGCGGTGCGCCAGTGTGGGCTTCTTGACGACACGTTCTTTGGTCGCGGGACTCGTCATCGCTTCCGCCCCGCGACGACCTGATAGGTGAAGTCGCGAGTGTCGCGCGCGACTCGATCCCAGTTGTAGTGCGTCTCGACCGCATGACGGCCGGCGCGACCCATCTGCTTACGGCGATCGGGATTCAACAGCAACGAGCGAATCGCATCAGATATCGCGTCCGGCTCAGTTGGTGGAACGACGATCCCGGTTTCTCCGTCGCGCACGGCCGAGCGAACGCCACCGGAATCGCCGGCGACTGAAGGGACTCCCGACGCGCCGGCTTCAACAAACGAAATCCCGAAACCCTCGGCGTTGATGTCCCTGTCGACGCGGGAGGCGCCGAGATAAATGGTCGACGTCGCGTAGGCTTCAGGAAGCTCGTCGTCGCGCATCGCTCCCACGAAACCGATTCTTTCGGAGACGCCCAGCTCCCTCGCTAATGCGCGCAAACGCTGCTCGTCGTGACCTTCACCTACGATAATGTACCGCAGGTCCGGAAAGTCCCGCCCCAGTGTTGCGAGCGCGCGGATCCCCATGTCCTGGCCCTTGTGGGGCACGAGACGCGCGACGGTGAGAATGAGCGGCGCATCTCCGACTCCCCAGCGCCTGCGCAATGCGCCTGTGTCGTGAGCCGGACTGAAGCGAACAGGATCGGTTCCGAGATCGAAACTTCCGACCGGAGGCGGCTTCTCGACGCCGACTTCGTTCATGACGTCGGATGCGAGCTGTGCCGACCACTTCGAGATCGCGACGACGCCCGCCGCATTTTCAAAGATCCATCGCGAGGTTCGCCGCTTCAGCGAGCTCTTCGTGGCTTTCGCGCGCTCGCGAAGCAGATCGCCACCATACACGTAGACGATGTACGGAACACCAAGCCTTCGACTGGCCCACCCGACATTGTATCCGACCGGCCTGATGTTGCCGCAGTGCAGCACGTCGAATTCCGGCGAGCGGCTCGAAGTGAGCCAGCGCGCCCAGCGGACCTGGTTCGAGAATCGGTTTGCCTGCTTGAAGGGGAATGGCTGCCGGTAGATCCTGTAAGGCTCGCGGTCATCGAACGAGGCGGCGGAAGTCGATGCCACAGTCGAGACATTCATCGTCGTCTCGTCGCCGTCGCCAAAGCGGCGACAGAGCTCGACGTGCACGCGTGCCATGCCGCCCAGGTCCGGCGCGTAATCCTGGGTGACGAAGAGGTGATTCAACCCGCGGTCCCTACAACACTCTCTTCAGGCGAGCGGATTACGGAACTCGTCGCCTGAGAGAAGATTGTGGATTCGCTGATCGAAAGTATGGTACTGGCGGACGAAACCTTGTCCCTCGCGTCGGACGCGCTCTCGCTGGGCTCCATTCTCCAGATAATATGCGATTTGGGCGATGCACGAATCGGCGTCCTTGTACCAGGCGCAGTGATCTCCCTCGCGCAGCATCCGCTTCAGCTCCGGGGTGCCGTGGCCGAGGAAAAATCCGCCGGCGAGGATCGTCATCCACGTCCTGTCCGAAGTTGTGTTGCCCGAGTCAGCCGTATAACGCGCCGGATTCACGCCGAGGATGATTTTTGCGCTCGAGCAAACAGCCGCGAAGTTCTTTCCTTCAACGGGTCGGCCGCTCCAGTTGAGCTGTTTGCGCCATTCCTCCCAGCCGCGGCCCCACACTTTGAGGTCGTATTTCTTGGCGACCTTGAGCAGAAAGTTGGCGCGAGCCGGATCGTTGCCGCTGCCGATGAAAGCGACATCGGAAGCGAACACCTTCTTCACCGGAACAGGCCGGAGGTTCGCGTCAGCGCAGGAGGGGAGGAACTTGGCGCGGAGGCCGAGCGCGGCCCATTCGCGCTCAAATCCGGAAACGAAGAACGTCTGGGTGAGCTTGCCGATCTTTATGACGTGCGCAATGTCGGGCCTGTACGTGCTCTTGTACCACTGTGCGTCCTGAAACCACATCGCATTCCGCTTGCCCTCGATGATGGTCGCGACCGTTTCTACGTTGAGCGCGGGACATTTCGAGAGGAACACGAAATCGGGCTTGAAGCGCCGGGCCTGCGAGAGCGCCCACCGCTGGGTGAGCTTCGATCCGATCAACCTTCTTGCGCGGGTATCGTCGATCAGCCTGGTGGTGTGGCCCGCCCTGCGCAGTGCGCGCTCGGTGCCTCTCTCCGTTCGCCACTGATTGGCGCTGCCGATTATCAGAACTCGCACTTATCCGCTCGCGTCTTGAGCAATTCTTCAACCTTGGCCCGAGGGACCGGACTGCCTAATCTACCCGAGAATAGACTCGCGCGAACATGCAAACGGTCACGGTTCGAGCGGGTTCGTGAATTCTTCACCCGAAAGAAGATTGCTAATCCGTTGATCGAACGTGTGATGCTCGGAAACGAACTTCTGACCCTGTCTGCACACTCGCTCCCTCGTCGCGGGATCGCCGAGATAATAGGAGCAGCGCTCCAAGCATGATTCGAGGTCGGCGTACCACGCGCAGTGCTCCCCGTCCCGCAGGAGATCCGTCACTCCGTTGGTTGCCTGGCCCAGGTAGAAACCGCCTGCCTGAATCGTGATCCAGATCCGGTCGGATGTGTAGTTCGTCGCACCCGCCGCAATCTGCGGATTTATTCCCAACAGAATCTTCGCGCTCGAACATACTTCAGCGAACTTTGGCCCGTAAACGGGCCCACCGCTCCATTTCAGTTCCTTCCGCCATTTTTCCCAGCCAGGGCCCCAGACTTTGACGTCGTGGCGCTTGGCCACCTTTATTAGAAATTCTGCGCGCGAGGCGTCGTAGCCCGTACCGATGAACACCACATCAGACGCAGCGCGCGGGTCTGGACGTCTTGGGCCAAGATCGATGTCAGCCGCCGATGGAAGAAATTTGGCGCGCAATCCAAGCGCCTTCCATTCGTCGACGAATCCTGAGACGAAAAACGTGTCGGCGAGCCTGCCCACGGCGGCAACGTGCGCGATATCAGGCCTGCCGATGTCGCGGTACGACGGAGGGTCGTGATACCAGTTTGCGTTGCGTCTGCCAGCGATGATTTCTTCGACGGTGGCGACCGCGAGAGCCTGACACTTTCCCATAAATACAAAATCCGGCTTGAACCGGCGGGCAACCCTGAGCGCCCTGGCCTGTGTCATTCTGAAGCCGAGCAATTGCCTGCTTCTCTTGTCGTCGAACAGAAGCGTCTCGTGGCCCGCGCGCTTGAAAGCCCGTTCGCTGCTGCGCTCCATTCGCCACGGCTTCGCGCTTCCAATTATCAGAACTTTCAAGGGCTTCTACCGAGGCAATCGTCGCGTTAATGTAATTGGCGGGGCGAACTCTCACCTTAAGCCGAAGAGAACCGATTGAGCAACCTGCGTGAGCTCGTGGCTCGGACTGCCGTGACGGTCTTTGGCAGACGCCCGGCGGCTCGCTTCGGTCAGGCCCTGTCGAATTGGGCGCGACTCGACGTCCCGAATAAGATCGGCAAGAACGGCGAATTGCTCATTCAGGCGACGGTACTCGAGCGGACTGCGGGGACGAATCCGGTTTTCTTCGATGTTGGAGCCAACATTGGCGAATGGACGCTGGCCTTGCTGCGCCGGTCCAGCTCGTCCAAGCCTTCCAGAATCTCGATTCACGCTTTTGAGCCATGCGACGGCACGCGTCAAACGCTCACCGAAGTACTCCGTAACAACGATCCCGATCGCTCCGTAACTCTCTTGCCGGTTGCGCTATCCAATGCGTCCGGCTCACGATCGTTTTATGTCATCGGTTCGGGCGCGGGAAGGAATTCTCTGTACCCGAACGAAACGACAGCCACAACTGTGGAGAGTGTCGAGACAATGACGCTCGATGAGTACTGCGCACAGAATCAGATCGAGCGAATTGCCCTCCTGAAGATCGATACCGAAGGCCACGACATGAACGTCATGGAAGGAGCCAAACACCTGCTGGCCGAGCACCGCATCGCGGTTGTCCAGTTCGAGTACAATCACCTCTGGGTCAGCGCGCGCCGCTACCTGAAGGACGTTTTTGAATTTGCCACTCCGCTGGGCTACGCGGTCGCGAAGATTACCCCGTCGGGCGTCGAGCCGTATTTCAAGTGGCACCACGAGCTCGAGACGTTTCGCGAGGGGAACTACATACTGGCGACGGAAGAAGCGCTCTCGTGGTTCCCGTCGGTGCGGTGGTGGAACGCCTAGCCTTTACGCGAAAGCTCCCAAAGGCGCGCGTACTTGGCCATGACGCTCGCGGCAGCGAGACACGCGACCACGATCCCAGGCGCGCCGTCGAGAAAGCCACCCTTCAATAAATACATGCTGATGAATCGCGCCGGCGGCTTGAACACCACCGCCGCTGCCGAGCCCCGTCGCCCGCGCGCGTGATTCTGCTGGGCCCACCACCGGCTGTAGCGGTTGAATTTCTCGAAGTACTGGTCGAGGGAAGTGTAGGTGTAGTGGAGGAGTGCGTTCCTTAGCGCGCCGACCTCCCCCGTAACATCGACGTGCTCGTGGACCAGGCTGGCGTTGTATCGCAGCTCTCGCTTGAACAATCGAACGGGACGATC
>Ga0193699_10000879_pt1 | contig 12223 bp, 9 predicted proteins | sample L3c2metaG_FD_160095 | JGI IMG/M metagenome (GOLD analysis project Ga0193699, IMG submission 160095) | Soil microbial communities from a riparian zone of the East river system, Colorado, United States - L3c2 | ecosystem: Environmental > Terrestrial > Soil > Riparian zone | place: USA: East River... | reverse complement strand
CGCCAGCACCTCGCGTGTGCGAACCGGCTTCTGCGATGCAATGCCGCCGGCAACCGTCGGCTTTGGCGTGAACGGCACCGCATGATCGACGCCGGCCGCGAGAGCCGCGGCAAACGGCGAGCAGTTGCGCGCCTGCACACCATAGATACGTGGGATATGATCGATCTCGCCGCGGGCCTTGAGTTCGGCAAAGCCGATGCGCAACCCGAGCACGTTGCTGCCGTAACCCAGCGGAACGACGACCGCGTCCGGGATGGCAAAGCCGAGTTGCTCCCACAGTTCGAAAGCCAGCGTCTTCGTCCCTTCAAGGAAGAAGGGCTGCCAATTGTGGCTGGCATAGAAATAATCCGCGGCCTCGACCAGCGCGCGCTCGGCCACGTCCTGTCGCGTTCCCGGCACAGGGACCACGTCGGCGCCCATGCCACGCATCTGCACCAGCTTGCCCGATGGGGCATCGGCCGGCACAAGGATGCGGCAGCCCATGCCGCAAGCCGCCGTGTAGGCAGCCATCGAAGCGCCGGCATTTCCCGACGAGTCTTCCAAAATCGCCGGCACGCCCATCGAGCGTAGATAGCTCATCAGCACAGTGGTGCCGCGGTCCTTGAACGAGCCTGTCGGCGCAAAATATTCAAGCTTGAAGCGGACGTCGCGTTCGAGCCAACGGCCCGCGACCAGCGGCGTCCACCCCTCCCCCAGCGAAACGCGTTGAGCCGCATCGACACGTAGTGCACTTGCGTAGCGCCACAGCGACCGTTCGTCTTTCTGGATGTCCTTGGGCGCAAGTCCTGAGCCGGGCGACAGGCTTAAAGGTTCTCCCGCCGGCCCGCACCACAGCGGTTGATCGGTCGGAAAGGACGCCCCCGTAACCGACGAGATGTACCGGACGCCGGGAGCGGCGGAAGGCTGTGAATCAGACATCGATGGGGGCACTCATTGAATTGCGGGACATTAAAAATTAGGATACAGGATACTGGATGTCAAAATTTGGGCGCGGTCTTGGACCGAAAGCGCCGCCCGCGTCGGCATTGCGATCTGCCGTTCAGTAGCGTGAAACCTACCCGCTGATTCGTGCCGTTCGCCAAACATCGAGCCTTGAATGTCATCCCTGATCCGCAACGAACCGCTTTACGACCAGATTTACGACGTGCTCTGGCAACGCATTCTGGCGATGGAAATTCCAGCCGGCGCGCGGGTGCGCGACGTCGAGTGGGCGGAGAAACTCAACGTCAGCCGAACCCCGGTGCGCGAAGCGTTTCGCAAGCTGCAGAAGGATGGCGTCCTCGAGCCCGTCGGCCATGGCCGTTACATTCTCAAACGCATCGACGCAGAGGAACTGCGGTCGCTCTATCGCTGCCGCGCCGTTCTCGAGGCACTCGCCGTTCGCGATCTGCAGGGCCATGTGTCTGCTCAGGACCTCGCGCGCCTTGAAGCCATCGTGCAACGCACACAAACCTGTTTGACCGAGCGCGATTTCCGCGCCGCCTACCAATTGAATACCGAATTTCACGGCGAGATTATCGTTCTCGCGCCCAATTCGCATCTCCACACGCTGCTCGCGACGCTGCGGCGCCTGATTCTTTACGCGCGTTCATCCTTACGCGACCTTATCGAGGCCAATACCCCCCTCACCGGCATGTATGCGGACCACCTGCAGCGCAGCCAAGAGCATCACGTCGCCATCGTCGGCGCGATTGCGGCTGGAACCTTCGACAAGGCCGCGCGCCAGATGGAAAAACATTTGTTCGAAACCGCTGAGCATATGGCTGACATCCTCGGCAGAGCAACCGCGCAACGCGATACCACCCGACAGGCCTCCTGAGCACGTCACACTTACCGCTCCATGCCCCAGCGCTGGACGGTCCGGAATTCGATGGCGCGGAAAATCGCCGACTCTACGAATAGCCCAATCAAGATAACGGCGAACAGGCCGGCGAAGACGGTCGGCGTGTCGAGTTCGGCGCGAGCTTCAAAGATGTACCAGCCAAGCCCTCCCGAGCGCGAAGACACGCCGAATACCAGTTCGGCCGCCACCAGCGTGCGCCAGCCGAAAGCCCAGCCGATCTTCAGTCCCGCGAGGATGGCCGGAAACGCCGCCGGCACGAGGATGTGGACGACATAGCGCACGCCTTTCAGGCCGACGTTGCGGCCGCTCAGACGAAGCGTTTCCGGAACGCTGCGAAAACCGGTGAGCGTGTTGAGAGCAACCGCCCAAAGCACCGAGTGAATGATGACGAAGACCAAGGACGGAGTGCCGAGACCGAACCAGATCAGCGCCAACGGTAGAATGGCGATGGCCGGCAGCGGATTGAACATCGCCGTCAGCGTCGTCAGCGTATCGGATGCCACACGCGACATGACCGCCAGCGTGGTGAACACGCCGGCAAGCAGCAGGCCAGACGCGTAGCCGATGATGAGCGGTTGCAACGAGGTAAGCGTCCGGTTGATCAGCTTGCCATTCGAGAGATCGCGCCAGAACACCCCCGCCGTTTCACTGAATGTCGGAAACAACAGCGGACTGTTGAGCCAACGCGCATAGATTTCCCATAACACCAGCAGCACGACGAGAACCGTTGCGCGGCGAAAAGCATCGTTGTTCGTCAGCCGTTCGAAAAAGCCGAGTTTGCGCGCGACGTCACCCAGGCCCGAAGCATCGATCGGCTCCTGGACGAACTCAGGCCGCGGCCTGCTGCTCATTCGCGCTGTGACGTCACCAAAAGCTTCAATGATCGGCATGAGGAGCTCCCGTTCGCATCGACGATCCGAACAACAAGTCCTGAATGCGCCTCGACAGCGCGCCGAAGGCCGGACTGTCAATGTCGCCGTAGCGCAGGTCGCCGGCTTCCAATTCGGCACGAACCCGCCCCGGATGCGGCGACAGAATCAAGATCCGCGATCCAACCACAATCGCCTCCTCGATCGAATGGGTCACGAACAGCATCGTGAAGCCCAGTTGATCCCACAGCGCCAGCAGTTCTTCCTGCATATTGCGACGCGTGAGGGCATCGAGCGCGGCGAACGGCTCGTCCATCAGAAGAACGTCGGGCTCAAGCGCCATCGCGCGCGCGATCGCAACGCGCATCTTCATGCCACCCGACAACATGTGCGGATAGACGTCGGCGAACTTGGTCAGGTTGACCTTCTCGATGGCGCGGCGGACGCGCTCCTCTGCCTCCTTGCCACGATATTTTCCGGTCATTTTGATCGGAAACAGGATGTTCTGCCGCACCGTCTTCCACGGCATCAGTTGCTCGAACTCCTGGAACACCATCATGCGATCCGGTCCCGGCCCGGACACCTCGCGGCCGTTGACAACGATGCTGCCGCCGACAGGCTGGATGAACCCGCCAATCGCCTTCAGCAAGGTCGACTTGCCGCAGCCCGACGGCCCAAGAATCACGTAGCGATCTCCTTGGGCCACGCTGCAACTGACCTTGTAGGTGGCCGTGACCAGATGCTGCGGCGTCTTGTATTGCAACGTAACGTCGCGCACCCGGACAAGGTAGTCCGCATCCGACAAGCTTGCCTCAATGCCCCCGTTCAACCGGTCGTTCACAAGGCTGACGCTCATCACATCAATCTCCCGGCAAATCTTTGACGTAGTCAGGGAAGAACGGCTCCTGCCACGACGTCGGCAGGACCTTGAGGGTACCGACGGCATTCATGAACTTCGCATAGGTCATGATCTTCTGCGGCACGAGGGTGTAATTGATCGAGCCGTTCGAGAGAATATCCAGAACGTTCTGCTTTGTCGCGCCACCTTCTTTAGAATTCGCGAGGTACATGTCGGCGGCCTGATCGGGATGCGCCTTGATGAATTTCTGGGCATCATCCAGTGCCCGCACGAACGCAAGGATTGCGTTCGGATTCTGGTTCTTGAAACTCGTGCTGGTGAACAGGATGGACCAGTTGGACGGACCGCCCATGACCTGTTCCGACGTCAGGATCGTATGAACGCCGGGCGTCTTGAGTTCCATGTTCTGAAACGGCGGCGCCGTGAAATGCGAGCTGATTTCCGACTTGCCGCTGACCAGCATGCTCATACCGTCGGGATGCGGCAACGACACGGTCAGCGGGTCGAGCCGCGCATACTCGCTCATGCCCCATTCCTTAGCGGCCGCCATTTGCAGGATGATCGCCGGGATTGAAACCTTGATGGCCGATAGCGCGATGCGGTCGGTGCTCTTGAAGTCCTTGATCGACTTGATGTTCGGATCGCGCGTGTTGAGCCAACTGGACTGGCTGACCATCGACACGATGCCTTTGATCTCGTTCGACGTGCCCTTGGTGCGCGACCACACCGTCAGAAAGCCCGGCGGCCCGTTGGTGACAATATCGATGCTCCCCGAAATCAGCGCCTCATTGACCGCCATGTTGTTGCCCATGGTCACGATCTCGGCCTTGGTCGAAATGCCAAGCTCCGCCGCGCGCTTGTCGTAGAAATTCTGCGCCTGCATCACCACCATCGGCAGGAACGCTAGTCCGTATTGCCGCGCAATGCGCAATTGGGCGGTCTCTGCCCGCGCGCCTTGAGACAGCGCCGAAGCGAGCACGAATGCCGCCAACGTCAAAGCGCCGAAGCGTGTCGCCTTCGTCATTTTACATTCTCCTCTGGTTTAAGACGGATAGTGCTCGGGCGGGCTCCGGCAGCCCGTTGGGTGGACCATTCGCGTGCGGCCGCTACGGTGCGGCCGACGTCATCCTCATTATTGTAGTAGTGCAGCGAAAAGCGAAGCATGCCGCGTCGAATGGTGTGGCGGACGCGGGCAGCCGTGAGATGTTCATGCAGTGCCAGCATCTGCTTGTCGCTGACGGCATCGTGCTGATCGCTCAGGCTCTCGCCGATCGCAACGATATGGGCTCGCTCGGGGTGCGCGGCGCCGCCGTAAACCGGCAAGCCCGCTTCGGCCAATTCTTGGGCAAGCTTGGCGGCCAGCCCGCAAACGTGCGACTCGATCGTCTTCGTACCGACGGCCAGCAGTTCGCGCATCGAATGCTCGACCGCGATCGCGCCGACATAATTGTGATTCCCGACGTCGAAGCGGCGGGCGCCGCCTGCGAGCTCATAGTGCGCGAAATCGCCGGACGATGCCTCGTGGGCGGAATCCACCTGCACGCCCGAGCGCGACAAATAGACCGGCTCCAATTCGTCGGCGACGGCCTGGCGCACGTAGAGAAAGCCCATCCCATAAAGCGCCAACAATCCCTTTTGCGTCGAAGTTGCGAGGGCGTCGATGCCCAGAGCCCTGACGTCGGTGTCCAGAATTCCGATCGACTGCGCGCCGTCGACCAGCGTGAGGACACCACGGGCGCGACAGTAATCCGCGAGGGCTTTGATCGGAAAACGAAAGCCGGGAGAAAAGGAGATCGAAGACACCGCGACAACGCGCGTTTTCGAATCGATATTTGCGATGATGGCTTCCAGCGGGATTTGACCGTCTACCGACGAAACCGGCTTGACGAAGATCCCCTTGTGCCTGGCCAGATTGCGCCAAGGAAAAACATTGGCTGGATGTTCCAACGATTCGCAAAGGACAACGTTATCGCCCTCTCGCCAAGGCAAAGCGCAGGCAAAGGCGTTGATGCCGTCGGAGACGTTCTTGGTAAGCGATATCTCGCCCGCTTGCGCGCCCACCAGCGTGGCGAACGCCGCCCTCGCCTTCTCGACCTGCGCAAACATCCATGTCTTGTCTCCACCATCGGCCATGCGCTGATCGAGGTAGCCGTCGATCGCACTGCGGGTTCCGAGCGACAGGATGCCGCGAGCTGCCACGTCGAAATAGGTCCAGTGCGCCGTCGCCGTGTAGCGGGAGCGCGCCGCCGACAATTCGGAAGAAGTCGAAGCGTTCATGCCGCGTCTCCTTTCTGGGCCGGCGCGATGCTGTCATAAGACACGCGGCCTTCCCGACGATCCGTGGCAACGCTTTGCGGATCGCGCGCCCCCGCGTTGCCATACCCCCCGCCGCCCGGCGTACGGATCGAGAGAACGGTGCCGCGCGGCATCGGCACGGCCGCTTCCGCGGACGACATCTGCCGTTCTTCCGGCGTCCCAGGATTGAGGATGAAACAGCCGAGCTCGCCAGACTCGCCGCCTTCCAGCCCGGGCGCGGGCACGTGCTGGCGTTCGGACGACAGGCTGGCCGTGATGCCGTCGACCAGCGAACGATAGTCGCGCACCACGCCTGCGCCGCCGCGATATTGTCCGGCGCCGCCCGAGCAATCACGCAAGGCATAGCGCTCGATCCGCAGCGGATAGGCATGCTCCAGCGCTTCGACCGGCAGGTTGGCCGCGCCAGATGCATGCACGCGCACGCCGTCGATACCGTCGCGATAAGGACGCGCGCCCATGCCGCCGGCAATCGTCTCATAGTTTACGAAATATCCGGCGCCATCCGCTTCCGGGCCGGCGAACACCGCGAGATGATGCGGGCCGCTGCCGGTCAGAGCGCGCTCGGGCATCGCCTGCGATAGCGCAATCGCAATGGCGTCGCCGAGCACGCCGCACGATATGGACCGGCAGCCGACGGGTGCCGGCGCCGCCGGCTGCACCAGCGAACCTTCGGGCGCGATAATCTTCATCGTTCCGAAATAGCCAGCATTGGCGGGAACATCGGGGTCGAGCAGACTTTTCGCGACGGTGTAGATGGTCGCAATCAGCGCCTGATTGGGGATATTGCGCGCCCAACTGAGCTGCGGCGCCGTGCCGGTAAAATCCAGCACAAGGCGGTTTTTCTCGACGGTCAGCGCGAGCGCAATGCGCGCGGTCTCGCCTTCGACGTCGCCATCGAGAAAATCCTCGACGTGGTAGGTGCCGGGCTTGATCCTGCCAATCGCCGCCTCGAACCGGCGGCGCGTGAAGGTGAGATAGGCTTCGATCGCCGGCTCGGTCGTTTCGCCGTAGCGATCGAACAGTGCCCGCACGCTGCGGATACCGGTCACGTTGGCGGCGAATTGCGCTTGCAGATCGCCGCTGCGCTCGTCCGGCGTCCGCGAGTTGAGCAGGATGATATCCATCACGTCGCGATTGATCTTATCGCCGGTCTTGATGCGGACCGGCGGGATTCGGAGACCCTCCTGGAAAATCGACCGACAGACCGCCGCCTCGCTGCCCGCAACCATGCCGCCGACATCGGCGTGATGCGCGATGTTGGCGACGTAGGCGACGATCTCGCCGCGCCAGAACACCGGGGCAATGATGTTGATGTCGGGAAGATGCGAACCGCCGCCCGAATAGGGATCGTTGGCGACGAACATGTCGCCCGGCCGGATTTCGTCAGGCTTAAAGCGCGCGGTGATCGCGCTGATCGCGCCGATCATCGAGCCTAGATGAATTGGCACACGCTGCGCCTGGGCGATCACGCGGCCATGCCGGTCAAATACCGCAGTGGAGCAATCCGCCCGCTCTTTGATATTCGGCGAGAACGCGGTCCGGATCAGGGTTGCCGCCATTTCCTCGGAAATGGACAGCAGATGCCGCGACACGACTTCCGCCGTGATGGAGTCGATAGCGTGCGTCATTGCAGCGACCTCATGGATGACTCTGCGAGCGTGATCATGATGTTGCCGAGGCGATCGATCTCGACCTCGGCATGGGGCGGCACGACCGTGGTCGTGTCCATTTGTTCGATAATCGCCGGGCCGGTGAATTGTGCTCCGGCCGCGATTTTGTCGCGGTCATAAACCGGCGTAGCGACGTAACCGGTTGACGGGAACCAGGTCTGTCGCTCTTCGATGATGGCCGCTTCCGGATTGCCCACGACACCAAAGATTTCAAACGGCGGCGTCGGCCGCTGAACGGTCACCGCCAAGCGGAGATTGACGATTTCGACGGCCCGCTCCGGCATATTGTAGCCATAGGCCTTGGCGTGAATGGCGTGGAAGTCGTCGACCAGCGCGACGATGGCATTGGCGTCAAAGCGCGACCTTCGCAGTTGCGACGGCAGTTCGAAGTTCTGGCCGACATAACGCAAGTCTGCCTGCCACTCTCGCACGGTCGCTCCATCAAGCGACTCGCGATCCAACCAGGCGTCGGCGCGCGTTTCCAGATCGGCCATTCCTTCGTTGAGGCTGCCGACGGAGTCCGCAGTTGCTTTTACCAACCGTGTCACACTGAAATCGCTGCGCGCGTCGGCGTGGAGAAGACCCATCGCGGAGAGAAGGCCGGGCCGTTGCGGCACGAAGATGCGCGGAATTCGCATCATCGCCGCCACGTCGGCGGCATGCAGGGGACCGGCCCCGCCGAAGGGCATCAACGCGAAACTGCGCGGGTCCTCGCCGCGTTCAACCGAGATGACACGAACGGCACCCATCATGTTGACGTTGACGATCTCGATCACACCCGACGCGGCACGCACCAGATCGACGTTAAGTTGCTCACACAGGTGACGTTCGATAGCCGCTCGGCCGCGCTCCGGGTACATGGCCATGCGCCCGCCGAGCAAAGATTTTTGGCTGAGACGCCCGAGAACGACGTTGGCGTCGGTCACGGTCGGCTTTTCGCCGCCTCTGCCGTAGGACGCCGGGCCCGGCATCGCGCCTGCGCTTTGCGGGCCGACCTTCAAGAGCCCACCCGCGTCAACCCAGGCCAGGCTACCACCTCCGGCGCCGATGGTATGGATATCAAGCGTGCGTACCCGCACCGGGAAGCCGCCCATTTCGCGCACGTTCTGCTTTGCCGGAACGCCGGCGCGGATCATGGCCACGTCCGTCGACGTGCCACCCATGTCGAACGTGATGATGTCCGGGACTTCGGCCTCGTTGCTAAGGCCGACGGCGCCGATGACACCACCCGCAGGTCCAGAGAAAAACGTATTGACCGGCGCGCGGCGAACCGTTGCGGGCGAAACCGCGCCGCCGTTCGACTGCATGATTTGCGGATCTCCCTTGATACCAAGCGCGTGCACGCCGCGTTCGAAACGGTCGAGATACCGGTCAATGGTTGGCATCAGGCTGGCATTGACCGTTGCCGTGGAGAACCGCTCGTATTCACGAAACTCAGCCAGAATGTCCGACGAGGTACAGATAAACACTTCGGGCCACAAAGCGCTGATAATTTCGGCGGTCCGGCGCTCATGCGTCGGGTTAGCGTAAGAATGCAGAAAGCAGATCGAGATTGCTTCGCAGCCCAGCGCCTTCAGTGCATTCACCGTCGCCCGGACGTCGTCTTCGTTGAGCGGGGTGACGACGGCGCCATCGGGCGCCACGCGTTCGCGAACCTCGATGCGCGCGTCACGCACGCTCGGCGGCGTCGGCTTTGCCAGATCGAGATTGAAAAAACTGGGTCGGCGCTGTCGGGCAAGTTCGAGTACGTCGCGGAAGCCGGCCGTTGTCACCATGCCGGTCTTTACCCACTTGCGCTCCAAGACCGCGTTGGTTGCTAGCGTGGTGCCATGGCAGACAAAATCGACTTCGCGCGGTTCAAGTTTCGCGAGTTTGAGGATCTCGCGCATCCCATCCAGGATGCCGCGCGAGGCATCGTCCGGCGTGGTCGGTGTTTTGAACAGCCATTGCCGCCCGGAATCGGCGTCCACCATCACCAGATCGGTAAAGGTGCCGCCGGTATCGATGCCTAACCACGCTCGCGCCATGCTCTAAAACCCTATTATTGGATACAGCATCCAGGATATAATATCCGCGACGATGCGCGATTGGTCAACAATGAAGCTTAGTCAGTCCGCGCCTGTTTATTGGGCAGACAAAAACACACCAAGAGGACCCGGTGCACAAAGAACAACCCATTAATTTCCGTAGCGATAACGTTGCCGCCGCAGCGCCCGAGGTGCTCGCCGGCCTGGCCCAACTCGGCCGAGCAGCCGCTGGACCCTACGGCGACGATGAAGAAACGCGCATCTTGCCAGCGACCCTAATGGCCACCTTTGGGCGCCTTTGTGTGGGCTGGCCCCTGCCGACGGGCACGGCGGCCAACGCGATGACCATCGGCGCCCTCCTGCCAGAAGGCGGCACGGTGATATGCCATGAGCGCGCCCATGCCTTCCGATCGGAGGAAGGCGCGACGGTTCACGCCAATCCTGCAATCACCTTCCTGCCTTTGCCGGGAGAGGATGGACGGATCGAACGCGTCAGCTTGCAAAAAGCGATCGGCGATTTGCGGGGGCCCGCCGTGCTGACCTTGACGCAAGCCAACGAATTCGGATGCGCCTACGATCTCGACGCGCTGTCGACGCTTGGCGGCTTGGCGCACCATCATGGCGTCCGCGTGCATATCGACGGCGCCAGACTGGGGCCGGCCTGCCGCGCCCTCGGCGTCTCGCCACAAGATGTCGTCGCCGCCGCGCGCCCCGACGCTCTGTCGCTGGGCCTTACCAAGGCTGGCACCATCGACACCGACGTAGCGGTTTTCTTCTCCGGTTCACTGCCAGCTCGCTGGAGTGCGACTTTGCGCCGCTCCGGCTTTTTGGTTTCAAAGGCGCGCTATCAGTCCAACCAAATTCGCACGCTGCTCGAAGACGGGCTTTGGCTTCGGCTTGCCGATCGATCGGTGGAGATGGCCAATCGGCTTCGGCACGGTCTGGAGCAGTCGCCCGCTGTCGTCAGCGTCAGACCGTCTCAATCGAACCTGCTGCTCGTGGAGTTTACATCCGCCGTGCAGGCCGAACTCGCTTCGTCCCGATTTCTGGTCAAGCGATGGCAGGATCCGCCCTGGCTTCGGCTGGTCACATCCTTTGCAACGACGCCTAGTGAGGTCGACACGCTACTGGGGTGGCTATCCCAAAGGTAGCCGTAGACTTGGCCAATACTGCTTGATCCCGTGCCGTGATCGCAGTTGGACCCGCTGCCATGTTGCGCGTTGACAAGCCCCAGTTGCAGGAATGCTCTGCCTGTCCGCTTTGGCAGTTCATTAGCGGACATGAATGCTTCGGTTGCGAAAGACAGTACTGCTGCCGCCTTACCATTGTCAGGATCCAGCCTACGAAAGTTAGACGAGACTAAGCGGCTATCTCAGGCAACCGGACGGAAGAATTGATCGGAATGCTATGCAAATCCATGGTAGTTTCCATCTGGAACATAATGCAGAGTGCACTCAGCAAAGCGAGTAGTCTTTTGAAAAATAAAGAAATCCTCAAGGCATCAAAGTGCGATTTTCTGGGTCCAAAAAAAGCAGGCAAAGTCCGCGATATTTATGATCGTGGCGACCAACTCTTTTTGATAACGACAGACAGGCATTCATCGTTTGATCGGATAATCGCGCACGTTCCTTGGAAGGGGCAAGTACTAAATCAAGTGAGCGCCTGGTGGTTTGATAAGACCAGAGACATCATCGGCAACCACGTATTCGCGATCCCCGATCCGAATGTGACCGTTGCGAAGAAATTTAAAATGGTGCCGGTCGAGGCGGTCGTGCGCGGCTATCTCACTGGCGTTACCGACACATCGATTTGGACGCGATATTCGGCGGGCAAGCGCGATTTTGATGGGTTCGCTCTTCCTGATGGAATGAAAAAGAATCAGGCATTCCCGAGCGCAATATTTGATCCGACCACAAAGGAGGATTCGCATGACCGTGCTCTGACCCCGAGCGAGATGATTGCCGATGGCTTCATTACCGCAGAGCTTTTTGAGCGAGTAAAGAAGGCAGCGCTTGCGATTTTCGCGCGCGGTCAGGAGATATCAACGCGCCAAGGGCTCATTCTTGTCGATACGAAATACGAATTTGGCACCGACGAAAACGATAATCTTTTCCTCATTGATGAGATACATACGCCCGACTCCTCGAGATTTTGGCAGCTTGCTTCCTATGGCGAGCGTTTCAAAAAAGGCGAAGAACCTGAGTATTTCGATAAGGAGTTCCTGCGTATGTGGTTCAAGGACCATTGCGATCCATATAAAGACGAAAAGCTCCCCGAGGCGCCCGCAGAATTGGTGGAAGAGCTATCGAGGCGCTACATCCAAATGTACGAGCAGATCACTGGGGACAAATTTGTTCGTGGCGAAACACCAATTTCGGAGCGTATTGAACGCAATCTAAAATTATACGCCGTTTAAATTGTTCTAAATTTATTGGTTGAAGCCAGGTTTTAGTCAAAACGCATCGCCTCTAGGGACTAAGCGGAATCGAATCCGAACAGAGAATGCCCGCATCTGGCAGATTTTGTTGCAAAAGTCGGAGATCAAGAGCATTTGCCATTGCCGCGACTTTTTGAGGCCATTCGTTGCCACCCGCTCCATTTGAGAGCGGCGGCTTTGAGGCAGTGGTACTGACACCCGC
>Ga0193699_10000878_pt1 | contig 12229 bp, 5 predicted proteins | sample L3c2metaG_FD_160095 | JGI IMG/M metagenome (GOLD analysis project Ga0193699, IMG submission 160095) | Soil microbial communities from a riparian zone of the East river system, Colorado, United States - L3c2 | ecosystem: Environmental > Terrestrial > Soil > Riparian zone | place: USA: East River... | reverse complement strand
CAATAACCTCGAGGATGGCATCGTTGATCTCTACGGCGTCTTTTCGTGCGGGCGCCTTCTTAATGAGTGCGCGGATTCGCCCGACGACCTCGCCTGCGCGATTCCCCTCCTTGACAATCAGAGAGAGCGCGTCATCCACTTCATGAAAATTTGGCGGCTCCGCGCTTAGCCAGCGCCGAGCGGCTAACGCGTACGTGACTGCCGCGGTGATCGGCTGATTCACTTCATGCGCGATTGATGACGTCAACTGTCCCATCGTCGCGACGCGGTTGGCGTGCGCGAGCTCCAGTTGCGCCTTGCGGTATCGCTGCTCGCTTTCGCGAGCTTCTGCCTCGACTGTCCGCAACGACGCCTCTGCTTGTTGCGCGCGTATGATCGCTGTCACATCGGTGCCGGTGCCGCGATAACCGCGGAATTCTCCATTGGCGTCAAACACTGGCTTGCCGCTAGCCTTCACGTACATTGGAGAGCCGCTGCCGTCCACGGAGCAATATACGAAGTTGTGGAACGGCTTGCGTGAATCGAGAGTTGCCCAAACAAGCCGCCACTTCTCCGGTTCGGTTTCAAGGTCGAGAACGTGATCCCAACACAACGAGCCAATTCGATCAGCCGGATCCGAACGAAACGCATTCTCGGTCAACAGCGTGAATTTGTAGTCCGGACCGATTTCCCACAGCCAATCGGAAGCGGTTGCGGCATAGTCGCTGAACTTCGCTTCGCTTTCCCGCAATGCTTCCTCGGCGCGCTTGCGCCCCGTCAGATCGAGCACGAATGCGACGCCCTGGTTACCGCCCTCTTCAAATGTTGCCCCACCGATCAGTACGGGCACACGGCTACCGTCTTTTCTAGTGTATTCCTTTTCGAACGGTTCGAACCGGCCGCTATTTTTTTGCCGTTCTATCCTTGCGTTATTCCTGTCGCGCCAGTCGGGCGGCGTCAGGTCCGCCCACTTGATGCGGCCCGAAACCAAGTCTTCGCGGTCATAGCTCACCATGCGAAGAAATTCGTCGTTGGCCTCAAGAATGCGACCTTCGAGATCCCAGATGAAAATTCCGATGATGTTGGAATCGACCAGGCGCCGGATTTTCGCCTCGCGTTTTGCGACGTCACTGTACAACCGGGCATTCTCCAGCGCGATTGCCGCCTGTGAGGCGAGCAGCTTCAGCACCGCGATCCGCGCCGGCGTGAACACATGCGACGCCAGGCTGTTTTCGAGATACAGGACGCCGATCAGCTCGGCCTGTTTCAGCAACGGCAGGCAAAGAAGCGACCGTGGCTGTTTGCGGCCTATGTATTCATCTCCGGCAAACGCGTTCTCCCCGCGGGCATCATCCAGGATCACTTGGCTCTGAATGCGGATGACTTGCTCAAGGATCAGCACGGGCAATTCCGTTGGCGTCACCGGGGTTCCGAGAAGACGGACCCTGACGCCATCGCGACCGCTCCTCGCTTCCGCCTCGATTTGGTATTGGCCGCCGTGCGGAAGAATCAGGAGGCCGCGGTCGGCCCCGGCATGCTCGACGGCAATAACCATCAGCGTCTCGATCAGCTTCTCGAGGACGATCTCGCCGGCCACGGCCTGCGACGTCTTGATGACCGTGGCGAGATCGAACTGCTCGACAGGCGCCTCGATGGTCGGCTTCGAGGCCGATGGCGCTTGTTGTCGGACCCGGGGGTGGCTCTGGTCGAGCTGTGCGACCTTAGCCAGGGCTCCCCAGCGGGCGTAGCAGTCGCGGGCCTCGTCCAAATAGATATCTGCGACCTTTTCGAGACCGCGAAGGCGGTAGAATCGAGCTGCCAATTCGCTGGCGAGCGCCTGGTCTTGGATGAAGCCGCGTTCCGCGGCCGAGCGGATTGCCTGCTCGTACAGCCGCATGGCCTCGATGTCCCGTCCTTCGAGGCGTGCCCATTCCGCCGAGACCAGGGAATGTTTATGCGCAAAGGTCGCCGGGCAGCTCTCGGCCCATCGCTGAAACGACTGGAGGTTTGCCGCGAGCGCTTCCCGCGCCTCCGCTTGTCTCTCCGGCGGAGCTGTCGGACAGACTTCCGCTAGAGCCAATGAATGGAAGAGGTGGTAGTCTACTGATTGGATATGGCAGCGCGCCGACCAGAGAATTCGTTGGGCCTTCGCAGCACTCTCAAGGGCCGTCTTGGCGTTGCCCAGCAGAAAGTGCCGCCGCAATTGCAGAATCCAGTAATAGCAGGTGACGATGGCTACCCCACCCTCGAGCACTCGAGCCTCGAGCGCCGCTTCATCGATGGGAGCGGCCTCGCCCGATCGCCCGCGAAGGCATTGGACGAAAAGCTGCACGCTTGAGATGGCATCAATGAGATGGCGAAACTTGCTTTTCTGGACGACATCCAGGGCTGCTACCGACTCCCGCCAGATTTGGTCGAGAGAATCGCCGCGCGCGATCAGATTGGTAAGGCGATGTTCGATGCTATAGCAGGTCGAGACAATCTCACCGGTTTCCCGCGCGGACCGGGTGGTCGCTTCCAGGCAAGCCAAGGCCTCTCCGATTGGGCGCGTCCAGAGAACCGCCATTTGCATCAGGAAGTATGCCCTTGCCTTCTGAGCAATGAACCCACGCTTTTCGGCCAGGTCGACGGCCAAACGGGCGAACCGCTCGCCTTCTTCGAAACGATGGAAAACCGGGCCAAGGAAAATGGCGACCCCGCCATAGCCGATCGTCGAGAAATCGCTGGTTCCATGCTGAAGGGTCAACTTCACGATCCGGCAGGCGATCATCTGGTAGAGATTGTCGTCGATGAAGTAGGCGGAACGGGCCAATGTCGCCAGGACGTTCATCACTGCCCGCATTTCTGGATCGTCCATCAGGGGCAGATCGACGAGGCTCTCTATCGGGCGCTCGCCGAGGGTGCGGCGCACGTCATCGTACTCCGCGCGAACCTGTTCCGGCGTTTGGCTCACCGGCAACTCAAGGTCGAACATCCGCAAACACTCAACTGCCGTCTGGACCGCCCGCTGGTTGTCCCCCTGCATCAGCTGGAGTGTCATGCGCAACCGATAGGCTTCCGCCCGATCGATCTTTGACCGCCCTTCCAGCAGCAATTCCTCGACAAGCCGTGCGGCCTCGTCAAAGTTCGAGCTTAGCAATTCGCATTCGGCGCGTTGGAGCCGCAAGCCCAGAGCCAGGTCGTAGCATCTCTCCCACCCTTCGTCCGCCAGGATGGCCATGCCAGCCGTGAGATAGCTGCAGGCGGAGATGTAGGCGGTCGATGCCTTGGCCTTCCTTCCCGCACGAAGATTGAGTTCGGCCGCGCGCTTCTTCTCGGACCAGTCCGAAACGAGCGGCGCGCCCAGGTTCAGCTGATTGACGATATCATAGAGCTTTTCAGCGACCTTCTCTTCTGCCGCATCCTTCGAGAGAAGCCTCCCGATCCGAAGATGGAGTTGCGTGCGGGATTCGACCGGGATCAGCCCGTAGGCAGCTTCCTGAACCCGGTCGTGTAGGAACCGGTAGCTTCCATCTTGGGAACGAATGACGCCGGCGCGCACGGCGGCGCCGAAGCTCGCATGCATGTCCTCGTCGGATCCGCTATGGATCTTCGCCAGGGTGGTGAAGTCAGCGTAGCTGCCCAGGCAAGCGAGCAGCTTAAGCACCTCCTGCGAAGCTGCAGGCAGGCGACGCAGCCGCCCAATCATCAGGTCCACCAGATCGTCCGTGAGGTCCTTGGCGCTGATGGCGCCCAAATCCCATGTCCAGGATCTCGAGTGCAAATCGAACGCGAGCAACCCCTCTTCTGCCAAAGAGGTGAGGAATTGACCCGCAAAAAGCGGATTGCCGCTGGACTTCCAATGCACGAGTGCCGCGAACGGCTGCACGTCCATCGGCGCGCGCCGGAGGGTATCGCAGAGCAGCTGAGTGATACTATCGACCGAGAGCGGACCGAGAACCACCTCGTCCGTTCGCGCGCCGGTCTTGCGGATGGCGTCGAGCGTACGCATGAGGGGATGGGCGGGCTCGACCTCGTTGTCGCGATAAGCGCCGACGAGCAGCAGGTGCCGCGTGTCGGGATGCGTCATGAGATGCTCGATGAGCTTCAGGGTCGCGTGGTCGAGCCATTGAAGGTCGTCGATGAAGATGACCAGGGGATGCTCCGCCCGCGCGAACGCGCCGACGAGACGCTGGAATACCAACTGAAACCGAACCTGTGTCTCGAATGGTGAGAGCACGGCGACCGGCGGCTGCGGGCCGATCATCTGGACGAGTTCGGGGATCAGGTCGGTCAATAGGCTGCCGTGATTGCCTACCGCTTCCCGAATCGCCTCGCACCAACGAACGATATCGTCCTCACGGCCATTCAAGATCTGCCGAATGAGCCCCTGGAAAGCCTGGGCAAAAGTGGCATGGGGCGAATCCCTCAACTGCCGATCGAACTTTCCCGAGATGAAAATACCCCGCGGCAGAACGATGACCTTGTGCAGCTCGTTCACGACCGACGACTTGCCGATGCCCGAGTAGCCGGAGACCAGAACGAGTTCCGAACCGCCATGCATCACGACGCGGTCGAAGGCGGCGAGCAGCGTAGCGATCTCGCCCTCGCGTCCGTAGAGCTTCTCCGGGATCATCAACCGCTCCGACGCGTCCTGCAGACCAAGCGGGAACGGCTCGATCCGGCCGATCGACTCCCAGGCGGTGAGGCACTTGCGGAGATCCGCCTCGACTCCTGCGGCGGTCTGGTAGCGCTCCTCGACAGTCTTCGCGAGGAGCTTCATGACGATCATCGAGAGTGGAGCCGGCACCGTCCTTGCAAGCTCGACCGGCGGGACGGGCTCTCGCGCGATGTGACAGTGGATCAACTCGATCGGGTCAGCTCCGGTGAAGGGCAACGCGCCGGTCAACAGCTCGTAAAAGGTGACCCCCAGCGCGTACAGGTCGCTTCGGGAGTCGACCGAGCGGTTCATGCGGCCAGTCTGCTCCGGCGCCATGTATGCGAGGGTACCGGCGATCGTCTCGGGAGGCTGAGGGGCCTGGCGCTCACGCACGAGGCGCGAGGCGATGCCGAAACCCGTGAACTTCACCGCTCCAGTCGCGCCGTTCACCAGGATATTGGCCGGCTTGATGTCCTTGTGCACCAGGTCCCGCTGGTGGAGTTTGCCCAGAGCCACGGCAATGCCGATGGCCAGGCGCAAGAAGCGTTCCACCTCCATGGGGGCGCCGAGCAGCCGGTCGAGCGGCTCGCCGCCGGGATCCTCGAGCACCAGCATGGTCCGTCCGCCTTCGCGGACGAGATCGAGCGGTCTCGCCGCCCATGCCCCATCCAGTTCGTCTTTCAATCCATATTCGTGTGCGAGGCGATTGAGGGTGGCAGGCGTAGGATGCTCCGCAGCAGACAATACGACCAGCACGGCGGAGCGATCACCGTTGTTGGCGTGGCTAGCGCCTCTGCAGAAGATACGTTCGCCGTCCTCCCACAAGACCTGGAGGTTGCCGCCGTGCCCATATGTGCCGAACAGACTAGACGGATTCAACTGCCGCACTCCACCGTCGAGCGGCTCACCAACTCGGGCTGAGAAAGGCCCTATGACAATAATCCACCCGGTTGGTCACGCCGAGCTTTAACAGCTAGTCTGCCACATATCATGATGAATGACAATTTCCGGTCCTCGCGCAAAGCAGCCAATTAGCTCACCTTGATGCGACAATCGGAGCGACAATCCTCTTGGATATAGAGAGGCGAGCGCAGGCGGTGTCGCTGGCGCAGACCCTGAGCCTCGTGAAGCTTAGCCCAGAGTTTTTCTTCTGCCAATGCAGGCCGACGCTGCTGAACGCTTGCTATGGGTCAAGATATTATGCCTGGCTCGGGACCGCGTGCCTGAGCTCCGTGCGGCCGCGCGACGCCTGCACTCTGCAGGGTTTCAACAATGATATCCGCGACCAGCTTGCCCACCGCATTCAAACCCTGCTTTGACCATTCCTGCCACAACATGCACCCAACTGCACTCCTGGGGCTTGTATCGGAATGCGAGGACTTGAATCCGACTGCGCAGACAGCGCACAGTAGTTGAGGGTGTCCGCTTTAGCCGAGGGCCTTGGTGCCGGATTGGAGCCGGTTGAGGATTTGCAGGGCGCGCTCGTGAGTGGGGGATACAATTCCCCCTGGCATTCGATCAAGAGCCGCGCCGAGATGTTTGTAGGCTTCTGGCACGCGCCCCTGTTTCAGCAATAGCTCGGCAAGGTCCGTCGCTGCCTTCAGCTCAAACAAGGTGGCGAACTGACGTCTTGCCCACTCGATCGATGACAGCAAGCTTCTTTCTGCTTCGGGATAGTCCTCGGCCGACCTGGACGCCAGGATGAGGCCTTTCACCCTCATCAAGGCGGGCACGTTCAGGAATTTTCCCCCGCGTTTCTGGACATCAAGGGCTTTCACCACCAGCGTCAACGCCTCCTCGTGCTGGCCAGAAGCACCAAGACCCGCGCCGAGATCGCAGACAAAATCCATATTGAGCATTTCATGACGTTGAGCCTCAAGCTCTTCCGACGCCCTCTTCAGCAACGGAATGCCGTCGCGAATGTTGTTTTGAAGGAGAAGCCACCGGCCTCGCAACCCAGTTGCGATCGCACGGTACGGCTTTAGGGAGTGAGCTGCGGAAAGGTCGGTCAATTGCGCGATGTACTGCTCTGACCTCTGCCAATCATCCAGCGCCAGATAGACAGGGAGAATCAGGATCAGGGATCGGCACAATGTCGCCGGATGACCGAATTCTTCTCCTTCCTCTATCGCGAGCCTTGCGTAGTCCAGAGATTGGTCGAGCACCCCCCTGTACAACAGAGAGCGCGCCATGCCGACAAGCAAGAGGGTGGTGTAATGAAACATACATTGTCCAGCGCGCAAGCGCGAGCCGGATGCCGAGTGGCGCAGGCCGGCTTCGAAATGCCTCTGTGCAACAAGATGATTTCCCGCCAAATGATTGGCGGCGCCCAGCATCGATTCAGCGCGTGCCATGTCGTCGGGATCTTGCGTTTTCAAAGCCACTTTTTGGCTTCGCGCGGCGATATCGAGCGCGCGGTGAATGTCGGTTGTCCAACTCGAATACATGAACAGTCCGCTCAGAAGCCTGAACTCGCGGGCAAGGTCCTGCTGCATGAGCGCAACGTCGAGCGCCCGAGAAGAAGCTGAACGAACGTGTGGATTGCTGCCTTCGCAAGCCTCCATCTCGTGGCGGGAGTTTTTATGCTGATCTCCCAGCCGGGCTATCGCCTGTTCTGCCCAGCCCCGCCATTCGATCAATAGCGACAGCTCCATAAATAACTGCGTTGAAGCGGCCGCAAGTCTTGTCGCGATCTCGTCGTTGCCGTGCGATCCAAAGCTCCATTCCAGCACCGACCGAACATTGCTGAGTTGCCAGGAATAGGCCGCAACTCTTTCAGCCCTTGGCAGAGCCGATAGCATCTCTTTTTGCGCTTCGAGCTGTTGGATGACGTATTCCGCATGCCGCAAAGAGATTGGGTCGAACTCGCCATGCTCCTCCAGTTTCCCAAGAGCATAGGCGCGCGTCGTGTTCAGCAATCGGTATTGTGGCTCCCCCTGGTCAAGTCGGGTCGCAATCAACGACTTTTCGACCAGACCGGCGATTGCGTCAAAGATCTCTCCATCGTCGGAGCCTTGTTCGCCAGCGACATGCCTCGCTCCCTCAAGGCTGAAATGTTCGACAAACCGGGCAATTCGTCTGAAGACAATTCTCTCCACACCCGACAGCAGATCGTAGCTCCAATCCAACGTTGCCTTGAGCGTCTGATGCCTGGGGACCGCCGTTCGATGGCCACGTTTCAGCAACTCCAGCCGAGATTCCAAACGGGCAACAGTGCCCCTAATGCCCAACGCAGCCACAGGGCCGGCGGCCAATTCGATTGCGAGCGGCACACCATCCAATCTTCGGCACATATCGGCGACAAATGGTGCCTCACGGTCAGTGAGAACGAAATCGCTACCTCTAGCGGCCACGCGCTCAACAAAGAGCTGCGCAGCAGGATACCGAGTCACGGCATCCGCCGTTTGCTCCGATTCGGCCAGCGGAAAATCTAGGGGATCGACGCGGTAGCAATGTTCACCCTCTGCCCTCAGCAATTCACGACTTGTGGCCAGGAGATGGACTTGTCCAGCTCCCTGAAAGAGCTGCTCGGCGATCGACGCGGCTGCCTGTATCACATGCTCGCAGTTATCGAGGATGATGAGCAGCTTTCTCGAACGGATGAGATCGACGAGATCCAGGCTTGCTTCGTTCGATTTTAGCACAAGCCCCAAGGACGTCCCGATGGCCCGAACAAGAAGATCCGGATCGGCAAGGCTTGCCAGGTCGACAAAGTAAACTTCTCCGCCGAACTCTTCGGCGATGGCGTGGCCGACAGCTACCGCAATGGTCGTCTTGCCGATGCCACCGGGGCCCAGCAGGGTAACGAACCGTTCTTCTCGAAGGTTATCCCTGACTTCACTGAGCACCGAGTCGCGCCCAATCATCCTGCGCGGTCGCGCGGGGGGCCTGCCTTGGTGCCGGAACTTATCGTTCCTGCTCTCCGTACTGCCTGTGAGAGGGACCACGGTGCCGACGAACGAGTAGCCCCGTCCCTTGATGTTTGCGATGTAGCGGTTGCCACATTGGCCGTCACCAAGCGCTTTGCGGATCGCGGCCACGTGGACCCGGATGCTCCCCTCCTCGACGGTTACGTCCGACCAAACGTGATCCATGAGCTCCTGCTTTGCGATCACCTCACCCGGACGCTCGGCAAGGTAGATCAGGATGTCGAGCGCCCTGCTGCCAAGGGGCAGTACCGCACCGTCGCGCCGAAGCACCCTCTCCCTGCTCGAAAGCTCGAAGGGGCCAAACTGCAGGTTTCTTTGAATATCATCGTCAGCCATGGCTCTTGGCCTGGAGTCTTGTCCGGGATGTCCAATCATCCGTGCGAAACCCAAGCGTGTGTTCCTGATAGACATGAGCTTCCTTCGGCTCTCTGCGGGGAGCTTTGCCCAATGGGATCAGCACGCGGCAACCGGCGGCGGGACGCTTGTAGTCAATGATGCCCGGCGCTTCCCTCTCGCTAACAGAGGTCGTACACTTCGCCATCGCTTGCATCCCCCGAATGGGGGGAGGACCGACGTGGATAGGGGGAGCCCTTGATTCAGCCGCGCTTGAGCAATCTTGCTATTGAAACGGGCACGTTGCCTGCCGGGGGACAGCTGCCATTCCTCGCGACCAAAATTTTGCCGGCACGATTCGGCGGGCTGGTCGCACGTCCCCGGCTCCTCGCCATCCTGTCTGAACTCCCGGCTAAGCGACTTGCCGTCATCAAGGGGCCGGCGGGCCTCGGCAAGACCTCGCTGGCGGCCGCTTGGGCCGAGAAGCTCGAGCAAAGCGGCAATTGTGTTGGGTGGCTGACCATCGATTCAGACGACGACGAGGCTACACGATTTCTATTTTACGTATCTCAGGCCCTGCACCATGCCTCTCCGGACGTGGGCGCCGACGCGATTGAGCTGATCCTCGAGAACAACCTGATCGACCCGACAGCGATCCTGTCGAGCCTGATCAACGACCTGGCAGAGATAGAAGATGATGTTTACCTGTTTCTCGAAGACTATCACTGCCTCAGCGCTTCTCGCATCCATCAAACGGTCGCGTACTTTCTGAAGCACGCGCCGTCTCACTGTCATGTGGTGCTTACGACGCGTACCGAACCTCCCCTGCCGCTCGCGACCCTGCGAGCCCAGAATCAGCTGATCGAGATTGATGCCGTAGCCCTGCGATTCGATATGCAGGAGACACAAGCGTTTCTGGACAGCACCAAGCCTGGAGTTCTGGAACTCCCCGACGTCCAACTCTTGCAACGCAAGACTGAAGGGTGGCCCGCCGCCCTGCGAATTATCTCATCCATGCGCTCGCAGTCCGGATTCGGCCTGAAGGAGTACGTACATAATCTCTCAGGTTCGCAGCGTCCAATTGCCGCCTATCTGGCGGAGATGCTGGATGGGCTTCCGGTGGAATTGGTCGCCTTCATGCTGCGAACGGCCATCCTTGACCGGCTCTCCGGTCCTTTATGCGAAGCCGTAACCGGTTCGAGCTCGAGCCACACGATTTTGGCATCGCTTGCTCAGCGCCAAATGCTGCTCACGCCAATCGACAATGATGGCGTCTGGTTTCGTTATCATATGCTGCTCGCCGAATATTTGAGACAGAGGCTGGAGGCGGACCGGGGCATTGAAACTCCCGAGCTGCACCGGCGTGCGTCACTTTGGTATGCCTCCCAGAACTTGTGGACTGAGGCAGTTCAGCACGCGATCGCAGCCGGCGATTCCGATCGAGCGATCAGCTGGATCAAGAATTGCGCAATGGCTTTGATAAAGAGGGGTGATCTCTTCACCCTGCTCGAATGGCAGCGCCAGTTTCCCGAGGAACTCATGCGAGGCCAATGCGAGGTCAGATTGGCCATCGCCTGGGGGCTGGCACTCGCGCTTCGTTTTGATGAGGCCCTGACGCTTGCGACTGACATAGAGGGCGATATCGCTGCCACGCGTCTGCCCAAGAGCGACTTGTTGCACGAATGCCAGGCGATCCGCTCTGTTGCCATCGCGCTGAAGGATGACAGCGAAAGAGCGCTGCCTCTGGCACAGGATTGCGTGAACCGTTCGTCCGATCCGTGGACTGCGAACGTTGCGTCAAATGTCGTTCGCTTCGGCCATATGAAGACGGGCAACCTCAAGCAGTTCCATGCGACGCCATGGATTCCATATTCAGTCGACGAGGATCGCAGGAACGTATTTGCCTCGGTGTATCGGCACTGCCTGAACGGGCTTGCAGAGGAGCGGCAGATACGTCTCGCGGCGGCAGATGGGCACTATCGCGAGGCCTTGCGGATCGCCGAGCAAAATGTCGGGCCGAACTCGATTGCCGCGGCTTTGCCGGCAAGTCTGATCGCGCGAATCAAATACGAGCAAGGTCAGCTCGATGAGGCGGAGGCCTGGGTCATCGATCGCGCATCGCTCATCAGCTCGGCGACAATGCTCGATTGCGTGTGGAGCGCCTATTTCGTGATCGCCAGGGTCGCTAGCGCCCGAATGAATTTCGAGCGAGCCCGCACGCTCCTGGAGCGAGCTGAAAATCAGGGCGCCGCACGTGACTGGGGACGGCTCTCGGCTGGCGCAATAGCAGAGCAGGCGCGACTCTGCCTGAACGATGGCCGACTGGATGAAGCCGCCGCATGCGTCGATCGCCTGGAACGCCTTGCCCGGAAGTACCCGGCGCCAAGGCCTTGCGCCTGGTCTGAAATTGAATGGCACCACAAGTTGGCGCGCGCTCACTTGTTGGGGCAACAAGCTCGTCCGGATGAAGCTATTGCAATCCTGCAACAGCTACAACGCGAAGCCGAAGCAATGCAGCATCGCCAGTTCTTGATCTGCATTGCAATCCGTCTGTCGATAGTTCAGCTCAGTGCGGGCAAGGTCACGGAAGCTGCGAGCCGTTTTCGACGCGTTCTTGCCGCGTGTGCTGCAGCCGGTCTTTACCAGACCGTTTTGGACGAAGGGCCAGTCATTTCAGATCTGCTCCAGACGACCCGGGAAAGTCGCAATGTCACGACGGATATGCTTCCCTATGTCGATCGGCTCGTGGCGGGTCTGCAGCGAGCAGGACAAGATCGTTTGGCGCCGACCTCCGGTGCACGGATTCTAAGCGCATTGAGTCCTCGCGAGACTGACATTCTCACGCTGATCGCGGAAGGATTGTCCAACAAGGAAATCGCTCGGAGCCTTGATATTGGTCCTGAGACCGTGAAGTCGCACCTCAAGAGCATTTTCACCAAACTGGGTGTGGAGAGGCGCGCGCAAGCGGTATCACGCGCGCAGACCCTGGGCCTTGTCACCACGCGGTGAACCTAAGCCCATGTACTATTCGATACAGACGACAGAACCGACGAACGAGTAGGCCCCTCCCTCGATGTTTGAGATATATCTGCTGCCGAATTGACGCTCACCAAGCGCCTTCCGAACGACCGCCATGTGAACCCGCAGGCGCGCCTCTTCAATAGTGGCGCCCGACCACGCACGATCCATGAGTTCTTTCTCTGCTACAATCTCGCCCGGACGCTCGGCGAGATAGATCAGAATATCGAGCGACCTCCTCCCGAGAGGAAGCACCACACCCTCGTGCCGAAGCATCCTCTCCCTGCTCGAAAGCTCAAAAGGACCGAACTTCAGCTTACCACCGATAGGC
>Ga0193699_10000875_pt1 | contig 12238 bp, 15 predicted proteins | sample L3c2metaG_FD_160095 | JGI IMG/M metagenome (GOLD analysis project Ga0193699, IMG submission 160095) | Soil microbial communities from a riparian zone of the East river system, Colorado, United States - L3c2 | ecosystem: Environmental > Terrestrial > Soil > Riparian zone | place: USA: East... | reverse complement strand
GGTGGTGCGATCGACGCTTGCGAGTCGTGCGGCCCGAGACATGTTGCCCGATGCGCGTGCGACCAATCGCGTGACGTACGTTTTTTCGAACGTAGCCAGCACCTGCTCCTTCGCAACGTGATACGCATCGCTCGACGGCAACGACGCCATCCCCGTGATCGCCGCGCCGAGATCCACTTCCTGATCGAGCGGAAGCTGGTGAATCTGAATCTTCGAGCCGGGCTGTGCGAGGATGGTGACGTGCTCGACGAAGTTCTGCAGCTCACGCACGTTGCCGCGCCACGGGCGCGACGTCAGGAAGTCGAGCGTGTCCTGGCTGAATTCCGGCGGCGCTTCCTTTGCCGACCGGTGGCGTGTCCAGAAAACGCGAAGGAAGTGGTTCGCCAGAAGCGGAATGTCCTCCGGTCTCTCACGAAGCGGTGGGATCGAAACCTGAACCACGTTCAGCCTGTAGTAGAGGTCCTCGCGCAGCTGTTTGCTGCGGATGGCTTCTCTCGGATCCCGATTTGTCGCCGATACGAATCGGACATCGACCACTGCCTCTTCGTGTTCACTGCCTACACGCCGGACTTTGCCGTCCTGCAGAACACGAAGCATTTTGGCCTGAAGCGCCATCGGCATCTCGCTCAGCTCGTCGAGAAAGAGGGTGCCGCCGTCGGCCAACTCCAACATTCCCATCTTCTCACGGTCTGCACCGGTGAACGCTCCTTTGCGGTGTCCGAACATTTCGGACTCCAGGAGCTGCTCCGGTATTGCCGCGCAGTTGATCGGAACGAGCCGGCGCCTCGAGCGGCGGCTGTGCTGGTGAATGTACTGGGCGATTACTTCCTTTCCGGTTCCGGTTTCGCCCACGATCATCACCGACGCATTGGTCGGAGCCGCCTTCTTGGCGAGATCGGTGGCGCGCCTGAACGCAGGGGAGGTTCCGAGCAGCAAATTGCCCGCTTCAGTGTCCAGACCATCGCCACCCGGCGCATCGCTCGCGCGGCGAGTTGATACCGTGTGCGCGGCGCGACCGAGCAGCAGCTGCAGTTGGGTGCCGGAGTATGGCTTCGAGAGATAGTCCCATGCGCCGATCCGCATTGCCTCAATGCTCGAGTCGACACTCGGGTTACCGGTCATCAGCACGACTAGGGTACTCGGAGACGTGGCCATCACGGTCTTGAGGACGTCAATGCCCGAGATCGGGGTCATGTAGACGTCGACGAACATGATGTCGAAGCGAAGGCGCTTGATCATTTCGATCGCTTCCTCGCCTCGGCCTGTCACCTCGACGTTGAATCCTTCGCTTCGCAGTACGCTGGCGCATCCTTCGCGCAGCGTTCTATCATCGTCCACGATCAGAGCGCGCATCTTTTCAGTTCCAGGGTGGTACATCGGCGCAGAGTCGGAGGACTGGCGAAAATCCTTCCGTGTCAGGGCGCTGGTCATTGATTCCCCGTCGAGCGTTGAAATGTGGACAAAGGCTGTGCGCGCAACTTCGTGATGCGAGGCGACCACAACCTAAAAGAACCGGCGATAACGGCAATAGCCGAGTTCAGGTCTCTCGCCACGGTTCTGTGGCGTAACATCTTTCGTTCATGGCCCCAGCGAGGGCTTAACGTTCGTTTTCAAATAACGAGCGCGATTCCAAGCTGGGTCCCAGCGACAGTACTGTGGCGCGGGCGCAACAATCGCGAGGTCGGGAGAGAGAAAAGCACCGTCCAAACAGTTCTGGCGACAACGGCGGTGGCTAGGATAGTTTGCTTCTGCTTCACACCCGCCCTAACCTCACCCGATGACCGCCCCAGATACTTCAAATGCCCCAACCATACTCCTCGTCGACGACGAGCAGTCGGTGCGCGCGATCGTCGTAAAGATCCTTCGGCGCGCCAACTATAATGTTCTTGAAGCGGAGAACGGCGAGGCCGCGCTTCGAATCTCCGACTCCCACCCCGACACGATCGATCTTCTGATCAGCGACATGTACATGCCCGGCCTGCGGGGGCCCGAAGTCGCAAAGGCGCTGGCGCCAAAGCGGCCAGGCCTGCGCATCCTCTTCATGTCGGGCTACGCCGAACAGGATTCGAGATCGGGGGTCCCGCCAGGGGCCAATTTTCTCAACAAACCTTTTTCGGGGAAGGAGCTGGCGGCCGCGGTCGAGGCAGTGCTCAAAGGACCGGCGCCGAAATAAGAGGCCGGCCGACGCGAGGTCAGACTGCGACGCCCGCCTTTGCGACCAGCTGTTTGAGACCTTCGAGAGGCAGAGCGCCGGATTGCCGCGCCACCTCTTTCCCTCCTTTGAACACTATCGTCGTCGGTATGCCGCGGATGTTGAACCCACTCGCGGTTCGCTGAGATAGATCCGTATTCAGCTTGGTTATTAGCGCCTTCCCCTGGAGGTGCGCGGCAAGGGCGTCGACGGCTGGGGCCATCATCCGGCACGGCCCGCACCAATCCGCGTAGAAGTCGACCGCGACCGGAAGATCGCTCTCATTGATAGTCCGCGAGAACGTCTCGTCGTTGAGCGTGATCGGCCGCTCGAGAAGGATCGGCTTAGCGCACTTCCCGCACTTGGGGCCGGACGTGACCTTGCCGGCTTCGATCCTGTTCCAGGTATCGCAGAATTGGCAACGCACCGTCAACTTCTGGGTGGTGGTTTTTGCTTCAGCCTCCATCACATCCTCAGGAGTTGTTAGGTTTCCGCAATGACGAGCACACAACTGCAATATACGCCGCAAGCGGGCGATATCGCTCCCGAATTTACCGCCGCATCGACGTCGGGGATCGACGTGTCGCTCTCGTCCTTTCGCGGGCAGCGCAATGTGTTGCTCGCGTTTTTTCCGCTGGCCTTCACCGGAACGTGTACGAAGGAGCTGATCTGCTTCACGGAAGATTTCGATCAGTTCACGGGGAAGGGAGTGGAGATTCTTCCTATCTCGGTCGACTCGACCGCATCGCTCCGCGAGTTCAAGAACAAGCTGCAAATGAAAACCGAGCTGCTCAGCGACTTCAAGCGTGACATCTCGCGTGCTTACGGGGTCCTCAATGAGGAGCGCTTTTACTCGAATCGAGCGTACTTCCTGATCGACAAGGAAGGCCGGGTCCGGTGGTCCCATGTGGAGGCCAAGAACGGCGAGCGTCGCGAGAACTCAGAGATCCTGGCCGCGATCAAACTGCTGAGCTAGGTCTTTCGGAGTTAAGCCGCAATAGAAGGGAACAACCCCGTTTTCAGCAGGATTTTGGGTTGCCACCTGGTACTGAATTCGTCTATCTCTCACATAGAGATCATAGATGCGGGCGGTCACGGATGCTAAACATCTGACGCCCTTACGGAGGCATTGATGATGGCGAAGAGCTCAAAGAACAACGCAGCAATTCGGGCGCGAGGATTCTCCATCTTCGAGCTCATTACTGTTGTTGTAATCCTCGGCATTCTCGCCGCGATGCTCGGACCCGCGATGTCGCGGATCATCCGACACAACCGGGTCAATCGCGCCGCGACGGTCATCGCCTCGGATCTACAGAACGCGTTTGCAGTTGCCGCTCGCCAGCGCGAGCCGGTGCGCATTCAGGCCGACCCGAGCAATCGCAGCTATCAGTTCATCGACCGCAAGACCGGCGCTGTACTCCGAATCAGAACGTTTTATGGCGACACGTCGGAATATCGCCTCACTTCACTCGTATTCACGCCGTCGACGATCGACGTATTTCCGAATGGCGTCTCCTCGACGGCAGTCGTAATCGACCTGGCGAACGGCGACTACGCCAAACAGATCACCGCCAGCACCGCTGGTTTCATCAGGGTCAAACGCTAATGACAAACTCACTCCGCAAGTTCGATCGCGCCGGAACCGCCGCGACGACTGGAACGAGCAAAGCGCGAAAAGGCTTCGTGCTCGTGGAAGTCATCGTGGCAATGGTGCTTCTCGCGGTTGCCGTCACTTCACTCGCGGCGATGATGTATTCGGTATCGCAAAGCGGCCAGAAGGCGACCGGCAACGCCTACCGAAACGGCGTATTGATGCAGGAGGTCAACCGGCTCGAGGGGATTCCCTACGATTCGGTGACTGTCGGGACCAGCAGCGCTTCGGTGAGCACTGGAGTCTATGCGCACACCCGGACCATCACGGTTTCGGAGCCTGTCGCCAATGTCGTCAAGTCCGTGAAAATCGTGATTACACCGGTGAATTCGCTCTACAAGCCTGACACTGTGAGCTTCACGCGCACCAAGGCGCGTAGCTCCAGAGTCCTCTGCACATCATGCCAATGAGACACTCAATCGCTCGCCGCGCTCGCCGCGGCTTCACGCTAATCGAGCTGCTCGTCGGAATGGTCATTTTTGCGATCGTCGGCGCGCTCTTCACGCAGCTCCTGACGGTCCAGGGCCGATACTACGACAAACAGGGAATGGGCAACGCGGCGCGCAACGTTTCACGCGCCTCGCTCAACCGGATCGTTTCCGATTTTCGGATGATCGAGGCCAGCGGCGGCGTAATTGCCGCTACGCCCACCTCCCTCACCGTCCGTCTGCCTTACGCGATCGGCATGGAGTGCGCTGACAACGGCGGATATACACACCTGACCCTGTTGCCGGTCGATTCCACGACTTATGCGAATGCCAACACCAGCTTCTACGGCTACGCCTGGAGAAGCTCGACCACGGGCGCTTATACCTATGTCGACGGCGCGACTCTCGGAACAGGGCTTGTCGCCCAGTGCACTGGCCAGCAGGTCACGCCCGTTCCCAACGGACGCACTGTTTCCGTCACTCCTGTAGCACCAATTGCAGCCGGCCTCGGCACCATCATTTTCCTGTACACACGGGTTCGCTACGAATTCAAGGCGTCGACGGCCGTGCCCGGACAGCTGGGTCTCTACAGAACGCTGATGCCGCAGAATGGAGCGGAATCGTCTGAGGAGCTCGTTGCTCCGTTCGCGAATACGGCGAGCTGGAAGTTCATCATTCGCAACGTTGCCGGCGCGCAAACGAATCCGCCTGCACTACTCAACGAGATTCGCGGACTCGAGCTGCACCTAGATGGTATGAGCGAGATCAGAGCAGCAGGCAAACCGTCATTTGAAAACGCACCCTTCACCACCGCGGTTTACTTCAAGAACCGGGTCAACTAGCCGAGAGGCTTTCATATATGTCGATCAATACTGAACGCCGTGGATTCGCCCTTCCGACAGCCATCCTGGTAATTGCCGTACTCACCATCATGGTAGCAGGCGGATTCTCGATCGTAAGCGCCGAGCGCCGATCGGTCGCCGACCAGAAGTCTCAGATCTCTGCTTTCAGAATCGCTGAGCAGGGTCTCGAGATTTTCCTTGTTCGCCGTGACTCGTTGATGAAGATGATGCCCAATTACAGCAAGGTTCCCGACGCTACGCCGGACAGTATCCGGATCACAGTGGCTGGCGGCTACGCTGACGTCTCACTCACGCAAATTCGTCCGCCTATCAACAATCAGTCTGGCGTGTACGTCGCGCGCTCGAGAGGAACCGAGACGGTTGGAGCCTACGCCGGAACACCTCAAGGTGTGCGTACTGTTGCACAATACGTTCTGTGGGAACCGGCCCCGATGCAGGTACTGGCGGGCTGGACAGCGTTGTCGGGTCTTCAGAGAAACGGTAACGCGGGAACGATCGGCGGTATCGATCTTTGCGGACAGGCGGATACGGTCACAGGAGTCGTGGTTCCGGTAAACCCCGGCTACCTCGGCAAAACCACTGACATCATAGGCGACCCGCCGATCGACTCCGTTGGGGCCGACTCCGTGCACATCGACTGGAACGCCATCGTCAACCAGAATGCAATCGAGCCATCGATCATAATTCCCGGCGGCTCGTTCCCGCCGGTGTCCGCGTGGACCAATAATCCCAATTACTATCCGATCATCAGAATCAACGCCGCGACCTATACTCTGCCCAACTCGGGCAAGGGAATGATCATCGCGACCGGGCACCTGACCATCGACGGAAGCTCCACTTGGAGCGGGGTTCTTCTCGTAGGCGGAGACATTACGTCCAATGGTACCAACGGTATTCAGGGTGCTACCATCAGCGGCCTGAACGTCAAGCTCGGAACGTATGTGCCATCGTCGACAGCCAACGGCACCAAGAGCTACAATTTCAATTCATGCGAAGTTACGAGGGCCACGTCACCCGCCGGTGCGCTGGTTACCCTCAGGAACACATGGGTCGACAACTGGGTGAATTACAACTAATGCTCGCCGACCGCACCCCCGGACGAGGAATTCGTCGCGGGTTCGTCATCGGTGAGCTATTGGTTGCGCTCCTGCTCCTGGCAGTTGCAGTGTCTTCCCTAGCTGCTCTCATGTACTCGGTTACTCGGCGTCCACCTGTTGCCGACAAAAGCGAGTGTGTGGGGAAGAATGCCTCCTCAGCCAAGTGCGCTTCGCTGAAGTCGGCAGAGGGCGGGCCCTCCAAGCTGTTGCGGTCTGGATGCGCGACCACCGTTGGTTTCGCCACGCGCAATTGCAAGGACACGCTGGTGACCGGCGATAGCTCCAACGAAACAGTTCTCAGGGCGCGTACCGACTCGGTTGCACTGGCGATGCTGGCCAAGAAAGAGAAAGAGCGGCCCGTTCCAAGGCCCGATCGCGGATTCATTCGCTAGCGGTATCGTCGTCCGCTCTCGTTGAACGACGGATGACCCAGATGTAAGTTAGGCGGAAAGGCGGAGACGCCTTTCCGCCTTTTTCGTTCAACGAACGAAGTCCATCCCGCCCGATGAAAATCCTCGTAATCGAAGACGACCCCACTGTTGGACAGTTCGTCAAACGGGGCTTTGAGGAACAGCGCTGGGGCGTGGATCTCGTCGCTAACGGCGACGATGGGGAAGCGCGAGCCCTATCAGAGGAGTACGACGTCGTCATTCTCGACATGCGGCTCCCGGGCAAATCCGGCGCGCAGGTGCTCCATGATCTGCGCGCGCGCGGCTTCGATCGCCCCGTCCTGATCCTGACCGCTCAGGACGCCATCGACTCCAAGGTAGAGACGCTCCGAGCGGGCGCCGACGACTATGTCACCAAGCCGTTCGCGTTCGAAGAGCTGCTGGCCCGCGTTGAAGCTTTGTCACGCCGGCCCCGCGCCCGCATTTCTCCGGTGCTAAAGGTGGCAGACCTGACGCTCAATCTCGATACGCGCGAAGTGACCCGCGGTGGACCTGCAATCGAGCTCACACCGAAAGAATACACGGTGCTCGAGTACCTGATGCGCCACGCAAGACGGGTGATGAGCCGCACGCTCATTACCGAATACGCCTGGGGCTATCACTTCGATCCGGGGACCAACATTGTGGACGTGGTGATCAACCACTTGCGGAAGAAGATCGACGCGTCGAATCCACACAAGCTGATTCACACGATTCGCGGCGTCGGCTACGTGATTCGCGAAGAGAACGTCCCCGGGAAGGGGAGCTAGCCGGATGCTCTCCACGCGCGTGAAGCTGACCGTGGTGTTCGTTGCCGGACTGATCGCGGTCACCGGGACGCTCTTCCTGGCAGTGCTCGCAGCCCGCAACAATGCCGTGTATCACGACATCGCGCAGTACGCCGCCGCTCAGGGAGACCTCGCCGCGCGCGTCATACTGGACGCCGCTCAGTCCGACTCCAGCGTGTTCGCCACCAGCGATACGGCGCTCATCGCATCGCTCTCCCCCAAAGTCGTCGACCGACTTCAGGCCGTGCCCGGCTACCTGGTCGTGGTCGATACGACGGGGCGCGCAGTCTACCGATCCCCGGATGTCATGCGGCTGCAGGGCACCGACATGGCAGCGCTCCAGACTCAGCTCGCCGATCTTCCCAAGTCGGGCGAAGCTCTCATCTTCTCGCTCGATTCTCTCCAGGAGAAGGTGCTCTTCGTCTCGCACTCCCTTCCCATCGGTCTCGGTGGATTGAGCCGGATTGCATCGGGTGCTCTTGCGGACCGAGCAAGCACGGTTCCGCGCGAATACATGCTCGACGCTTTGATCATCGTACCGCTCATCATCGCCGCCGCCGGAGTGGGAGCGTTTCTCGTTCTCGGCCGTACGCAACGGCAGCTGGCCGAGATTACAACGGAGGTTGCGGCGATTACCGACGGGCGGAGCCTCCATCGCCGCCTCGCGCTCAGTGAGGATACCACTGACTTCGAGGACCTCGTCACCACACTCAACGCCATGATCTCGCGACTCGAGACATCGTTCGGAGGGCTGCGACGGTTTACCGCGGACGCCAGCCACGAGCTGAAGACACCGTTGGCCGTGCTGAGGGCGGACGTCGAGAGAGCGATGACGGAGACATCGAGTCAGAACGAGCGCATGATCGCGCTCGAGGAAGCTTTACAGGAAGTCAGGAGAATGTCGGATCTGGTCGAGAGCCTCCTCACCTTGGCGCGGGCCGACGAAGGACGCTTCGATCTGCACCGCGAGCCGGTTGATCTCATGCCACTCGTTCATGAAGTCTACGAGACTGCCTTGATACTCGGCGAAGCGCAGGGCGTGACGGTGAATCTCCCTTTCACGGCAGACGTCGTCGTGATGGGGGACAGGACGCGACTGAGACAGCTCTTCCTCAATCTCGTGACAAACGCCATCAAGTACACGCCAGCTGGCGGCAAAGTCGAGCTCGGGGTGGGCCGCCACCCTGACAACGTCACGTTCGCCGTGCGCGACACGGGAATCGGAATATCGGCTGCCGATTTTCCGCACGTTTTCGAGCGCTTCTGGCGCGCCGACCGAGTGCGGTCGCGGATGTCGGAGCGCGGCGGATTCGGACTCGGTCTCGCAATCAGTCAGTGGATCGCGCAGGCGCACGGAGGCACGCTCACGGCATCCTCGCGACTGGGACGTGGAAGTCTATTCACGGTTACGCTTCCCGTCGCCAGCGAGACTGCGCCGTCTTAACCGTTCGCTAATCGCGGCGTTAGACGCCTTTCATTTACTCCTAACGGTCACGCTATTGGATGGCGTGTACGACTCCGAGAGGTTGCAATCATCAGCCAAACGGAGATCGAATGCTCGCCACGTTGCTGGAGTCGAGGGCGAAGAAGGAACGGTCGCAGGCAGGCGTAGCGCTCAGCGTCGGCGCGCACAGCGTTCTCATCGGGGCCGCGCTGTACGCGACCGCTCAGGCACGACCGGAGACGTCCAAATCGACTGAAATCTTGCGGCCGGTTTATTTCCCACCCGCCATGCAGGCCGCTCATTCTCCGACTCCGGCGACCAACGGTGGCCGTGCGCCCGTTTTTCGATTCGTGCCGCCGAACATCGACATCACCGTGCCTACGGTAGAAATCCCGGCGACTCTGAGCCGCGCGGGCGATTTCCCTGCTGGCGGCGTAAATGGGCCGGCGGTCTTCGGACCTCCTGACGGTATTTCCGAACACGGCGACAACACTCCGTTCCTGGCGGCGCAGGTGGAAAGACAGGTTTCCCTGACCCCGGGAAGCAAGCCGCCTCGCTACCCCGAAGCCCTGAGAGCAGCCGGCGTGGAAGGACGGGTGGTGGCGGCATTCGTCGTCAGCGACCTTGGCCTCGTGGAGGAGGGAAGCATCAAGATCCTGAGCTCGGACAATTTGCTCTTCAACGATGCTGTTATGAGCGCGCTTGGCCGCATGCGTTTCGTCCCCGCGGAGATCGGTGGGAAGAAAGTGCGGCAATTGGTGCAGATGCCCTTTGTGTTTACGCTCTCGCGCTAGTTAGGGCTTTGCTAATACTATTTCATTAATTCTTAATCTTGCGGGTATTCCGCACGAATGGGTCAGAGAACAGCTTTCGTCACGACTTCCACTTGGGTGAGGAATGTTTAACCAACTGCTTGAGTCAAAGCCAAAGAAAGAGAAGATGGCCGGCGGCACGGTGTTCAGTGTCGTGCTCCACACTCTCCTGATCGCCGCCGCTGTCTACGCGACAGCACGCGCGGGCGTCAAGGACGAGAAGGCGAAAGCTGAGAAGATTCAGTTCGTCGAGATGAAGAAGGAGCCGCCGAAGGTGCCGGACAAGCCGCCACCGCCCAAGGAGGTCGTCGTGAAGCCGCCTCCGCCAAAGGGATTCCAGGTTCTTCGCGCGCCGGTGAGGATCGACATCAAGATTCCCGAGATCGATCTGTCCAAGTCCGTGACGAACGAAAGCGACTTCAGCGGCAAGGGCGTGAAGGGCGGAACAGGCAGCGGTGTCGTCGGCGGAACCGGACCTGTGACCAACCAGACCTACTTCGAATTCCAGGTCGAGAAGCCCGCGGAGATGCTTTCGGACAGTCCGAAGCCGAAATATCCGTCGGTTTTGGAAAGCTCAGGCATTGCCGGAGAGGTTCAGGCACAGTTTGTGGTAGGTATGTCTGGCAAAGCCGACATGGATTCGTTCAAGGTGCTGAAGTCGACGAATGAGTTGTTCACGCAGGCGGTGAAAAATGTTCTGCCGCGGATGAGGTTCAGTCCCGCGATGATCGGCGGCAAGCCGGTCAACCAGCTTGTTCAGCAGTCCTTCCAATTCGCCGTTCCCCGCTAACCAACCCTCCCGGAGTAGACGATGCAGCTGTCATTGATGGACATTTTCAACCAGATGGGCAACTTCGCGAAGGGCATCGTCTTTGTCCTCGCCGTCATGTCGATTTGGTCCCTCTCGGTAGCCATCAAGAAGTGGTGGGATCTGCGCAGCGCGCAGGCCGAGACCCGCAAGTTCGCTCCCGAGTTCTCGCAGTTCCTCGAGGAAGACAACCTCGCCGAGGCTGTGACGCTGGCCGACAAATACAAGAAGTCGCACGTGGCGCGAGTGCTGGGTGGCGCGCTGACCGAAATTCGGCCATTGATCCAGGATGGCTCGGTGACGGTTGGCGACATCAACTCTGCTGAGCGCGCGGTCGAGCGCGAGATGCTGATGACGATTACCGACCTCAAGCGTGGCCTCGGCGTTCTGGCGACAGTCGGCGCAACCGCGCCGTTCGTCGGACTGCTCGGCACCACCATGGGAATCGTCAACTCGTTCGCTGCAATGGCCGCGTCGGGATCAGGCGGACTCGCCTCGATCTCTTCCGGTGTATCCGAGGCTCTGATCACCACCGCCTTTGGTCTCATCGTCGCCATTCCGGCCGTGTGGCTGTTCAACTATTTCCAGATCAAGATCGACAATCTCACCGCCGAGATGACGTACACCTCGAAGGAAATGATCGACTACATGATCAAGAACGTGACGGGCACGGGCGAGTTCGGGCGTTCGCGCTTCACCCGTGAGTTCAACACCACAGCCACCGCCGGCTCAGCTCCTATCTCGCAGTAACCCGGGGAGGGTTGATCTATGGCAATGTCTGCTGGCAGCTCGGGGGGCGTGAAGGCGTCACCGAACGTGACGCCGATGATCGATGTCATGCTCGTTCTGCTGATCATCTTCATGCTCGTCATCCCGGCGATCACCGCCGGGTTTCAGGCGATACCCCCTACTGGCGTCAATCTCAAACCGCATCCTGAAGAAGATCAGGATCAGGTGCTGGGCATCGACGCCAACGGTCAGTACTACCTGAACAAGAAGGCGATCAAGAACGAGACGCTCGGCGCGCAGCTCAAGCAAATCTTCGAGAACCGCACGGAAGACAAGCTCCTGTACGTCAAGGCTCACAAGGATCTGCAGTACGGCAAGGTGCTCGACGCGCTCGACATCGCGGCACACAACAACGTCACCGTCACTGGCATGATTACCGACCAGCGTCCGGGGACTGTGTCGGGCGTCCAGGCCGACAATCTCTTCACGCAGCCAGCAACAGCGCCGGCCGGAGGGAAGAAATAATGGCCATGTCAGGCGGAGGTACCGACCACCTCACGAACGAGATCAACGTCACGCCGATGATCGACGTGTTGCTGGTGCTGCTGATCATCTTCATGATGGTAATTCCGATGTCGCGCAAGGCAATCGACTTGCAGCTGCCGGATCCGACTCCGGATGACACCAACTCGGGCCCGCCACCGTCACAGATCGTGATGGAAGTGCTGCCCGGGAATACGTTCAAGATCAACTCCCAGCCGGTTACGAAGGCTGAGCTGGGCAAGAAGCTGAAGGAGATTTACGATCCGCGGCCTGAGAAGATCATTTTCGTAAAGGGTGATCCGGCCGTGAAATACTCCGATGTGATTTGGGCGATGGATATGGCGCGCGGCGCGGGTGTGAAGGTGATTGGAATGACGCCGAAGGATGTGAAATAGCTACGCGTCAACTCCCGCGGCTTCAAATGCCGCGGCGGAAGGATCGAGATTGGAAAGGGAT